>Ga0316207_10004581_pt1 | contig 11935 bp, 8 predicted proteins | sample 6weekpyrite_MG_FD_204943 | JGI IMG/M metagenome (GOLD analysis project Ga0316207, IMG submission 204943) | Microbial mat bacterial communities from mineral coupon in-situ incubated in ocean water Damariscotta River, Maine, United States -... | ecosystem: Environmental > Aquatic > Marine >... | reverse complement strand
AATCTCGCGATAGATGGTGGTGGTGACTTAACTTATATTGCACCAACGCGGGTTAATCTTAATCTTACTGAAGAGCGTTGGCCAGAGGTTGAGTTTACGGCAACACGAGAACATTAGTTTGTTAGAGTTGATCGATTCGCATTGTCATTTGGATTTTCCAGTATTTGATGCGAATCGATCGGAACTTATCGCGCAATGTAAAGCGGCCGGTATTAATCACTTTATTGTTCCAGGTGTTGATGTTGATAACTGGCCCCGACTTGTTCAGCTAAAGGAACACTATTCAACAGTTTCTATTGCATTTGGCTTACACCCTTATTTCATTGAAAACCACAAAGAAGCAGACCTACAGCAACTAGAAAGTTTTTGTGAAAAATATAATCCAATAGCCATTGGAGAAATTGGATTAGACTTTTATCGAAAAGATTTGCCGCGTGAAAAACAAATAACGTTTTTCGAATATCAGCTCGCTATTGCGAAAGGTCTTGAACTACCGGTGATCTTACACGTCAGAAAAGCACATCAAGATATTATTACCTTTCTTAAACAATTCAAATTGCAGGGTGGAATAGTGCATGCGTTTAATGGCAGTTATGAACAAGGGCTGCAATATATTGATCTAGGATTTAAATTGGGCTTTGGCGGTGCCTTAGTAAATCCAGCAGCTAAAAAATTAAGAAGTCTCGCTCAAACCTTACCGTTGGACTCAATTCTGTTAGAAACTGATTCCCCAGATATGAAGCCGTTAGGTTTTGATGGTGATTTTAATACTCCTCTGAGCATTTTAATCACGCTCGATGTGTTATCTGAGCTCCGGCAGGAGGCAAAACCGGAACTAGCGCAACAGATTTTGAAGAATACTAAACCATTCATTTCTTAATCATTCCCCTTTCGTCTATTTCATTATTATAACGTTGTCACACTTTTGAGAATCAGAGTGTTTTAGCTTCCTTTTTTTTCAATGTGTATTAATAACGCTTTCACTTACATCTTCTAATGTAATTTCAAGCACTTAGCAAAACTGTTTGTCGGCTTCTAAGAGCTAAATATTTTTCATTAGCAAATCCTGATATGCGTGATTTGTATATGCTTGATTTTGTAATAGAAAATTCATTAAAGCTTCCAAGTTATTTTCCGATACGACAAGAGACTACTACCCGTGGTTTGGCTTGCTATTCACGTCGCCTGTGAAATTAGCGGCCAGGTCAGACGAGTGTAACGACTGGTTGGGTAGGCCAAGTTACAACATTTTATTACTTCAATTAGGAGAGGCATTAATGAATGAGCATCGATTTAGATGGCTAGGAGTACTGCTAGTATCGCTAGCACTTGTACTATCCGGCTGTTCCAGCTCCGACGGTGGTGGTGGCACCACGGTTGGCGCAGTGGGTACCGGTGACGGTACTGAAACTGGTGAATTAAACGAAGACGGTATCGATACTGGTATCGCGGCAACTGCAACAACCGTTGCAGGTAAAGTAACACTATCCAGTGTGTTGACCCAAAAAGCGAGAGCTAAAGCAGCGCGAGAAGAAGCGCTTCGTTTTGGTAAGCCTGGGTCTGCTGGTTACAACCGAGCTATGCAAAAAGCGCGTATCCAACCTAGCTTTGCTGGCGAAGGCGCCGCATTTTCTGGTGGTAAAGTGTTTCTATATAACTCAGCTCGTCCAGAGTGGACTAAGCCTGTTGCTGAAGCAACAACTGACTCTGAAGGTACTTATACTTTAGAAGAGTTGTCAAATGCTGCAGACAATGGTGACGCTTACACAGATGGCGATCAGATTCCTGGTGGTAACTATACTTTGTTAGCATTCACAGAAAAAGACTATGGTCTGTTTAAACTACCTGATTTGGTAGCTTTGCAATCTGTTGTTAGTGAGTTCGCTGGTGAAGTTCCAGGTGTTGACCTTGAAGCACAAAAAAGCTCAGCTTCTCCTACTGTTACTACTATGTTAGGTGTAACGAAAAACACTGACGGTACGCAAACTTGGGGTGGTTCTGATTTAGAACTAGCGCCTAATGCGGCAGTTCAAGTGGCATTCAGTATGCCAATGTTCCGTGAAGCGATTACGGATACTTTCCTAAAGTTAGCATCAACTGATGGTGGCACTGTACCTGAAGGTCTTTGGACATTATCTGCTGACTGGTTAACTGCTACATTCTATCCTAATGAAGGTGAAACCTGGACACCAGGTTCAACTTATACAGTATCAGTAGCAGGTCGTGATAGCGACAGTGGTATTGCTATCTATAACATCTTTGGCCGTTTCCTAGAGAAATCAGGTGTAGGTACTTTTAAAGTACTTGAGCTTGCTGCTGGCCAAACAGTTGAAGATCTAGTTGATACAGTTCCACCAACAGCTCAAATTGCTAGTCCTACACTAGCTCAAACTGCTAATCCTATTGAAATTACTACGCCATTACGTATTGCTTCTAACGAGCGTATGGACGTAAATGGTCTACGTCTAAGAGCAGAACCTAGCTTAGGTGCTCAACCAGGTGTTCTTTTCATTGGTAAAAATGATGACTCATTGTATGAGTATGAATTTTTACTTGGTGAGCCAATGAAACTTGGTACAAGCTATACAGTAACTGTTTCTGGCGGTAAAGACCTTGCTGGTAATGTGATGAATGAGCTTAAGGTTTCTTTTGGAACTGAAGCTGAATCTGAAGGCGTTATCGCAATCACTGCTGAAGAAGGTACAGCAGAATATGAAACTCAAGTAGCACAAGCAAATGATCAAGCAGATGTTAAAGACGTATTTGGTAAATGGGTACGCGCATTTAACGATCGTAACTTACCTCAGTTACAAAGCTTGATGTCTGGTGAATTCGAAATGCAATACAACACAGCTGATGGTTATCAAACTGATGACATCAACCGTGATGGCGCATTAGATATGAACGAATTCTCTGGCATGATTTCTACAGCGTTCCTAGCTTGGGACCTTTGTGAAATAGATGTGACAGGTTCAATTGATGGTGACATCAATGTTGATACTGTTAATAAAATCTCTGACTTTGCATTCAAACTTGCTTTTGAGCCAGGTATCTCTTCACCTGATTGTAAGCAAGCAGCTGAAGATCAAGATCTATTCGCTAACTTAGATAAAGTGAATGGTGCTTGGTATATCAGACGTGCTTCAGAAGGTGTTGATAACCGTGAAAGTGAAGTTGTCGCAGCAGCGCCAATTACATTGGTTCAACCTTTAGAAGATGATGACTCTATCATATTCTATGATGAAGCAACTCAACAAGAAGTTGATGTTACTTTTGAATGGACAGAAGTTGCTGATGCAACGGCTTACATTTGGATGGTTTTTGATTCTCGTAATCCAGCCGCTGGTATGGCGTTAATCTTACCTTCTACAATGACTACCATGGAAATTCCAAGTGGCATTGATACTTTGATGGACAACGGCACTATTGCTGAAGTGGCAACTGAGTTCGGTTTTACCGATCAATTTGAGCCTCGTGATGGTTCTGAGCTAATGTGGCAAGTTGCAGCATTGGGTAAAAACACTGTTGCAGACGTAAGTAATGGTCGTGCGACTGACTTACCAGGTGATGTGATTGGTATCTCTGAGTTGTGGAGATTCAAAATTCCTGGTGAATATCAAGAGTTAGGCTATTCTGTTGCGCTAAATAACAGTGATCTTCAGAATTTCAGAGACACTAAAGGCCAAGTTGCGACTTATGCCGATCGTTTAGATGGTACTGATGGCGCAGCGGTTACTTATAATGAGTTAATCCATGGGTTTGATGCTGGAGATTCTTCATTTGTAACTATTACTGTGACTACACCTCGTGTAGGTGACACTACTCAAGGTTTCATTGAAATCAATGGTAATACTCGAATAGAGAAAGCTTTTGACTTTGATGAAAACGGTGTTGGTTCTATTACTGTTGTGCTTAACCAAGGTACTAACCAGGTTATGATCTCTGATGCAGTGCCATGTTGGTTTAACCACGGTGACTGCTCAAATGATAATGGTGACCGCGGTATCGAAGAGTGGTTCCAAGTCGTAACCACTGGTGGTATCAAGCCAATCGTATTCTTTGGCGATGGTGTTGACTCTACGGGTATAGTGCCTGTCGATGCAGATGGCGTAGCAGGTACCGAACTTGTTGATGAAGGTGGCTGGAATTGGTTTGAATCAACTGATGCCGTTAAACTTCAATTAACAGGTAAAGTCAACTTGGATGCTGGTGTATTCCAAAACGCAGCACCTGAAGGTGTACGTATTGATGTAGGTAGTGAATCTGGTGCTCGCGCAGCAAGTAAAGCGAAACTTGATGCTAATGGTAACTTTAGCGTTGAAGTTGAGATTTATGAAGGCGATAACTGGGTGAATGTATCAACTAGCGTATGTACAGAGCAAAACGAAGATGGCTACTGTCCAGACTATGCTCGTCGTGATTTCCATGATCATTTTGGAATTTACACACAAGCGGGTTCTGAGTATGTACCACCAATTCGTGACATCGTTGTTGCTGATGCTGATGACTCTACTGCTGTAGTTGCTCAGAAAGAAAACTGGGGTGACGGCGGTCGTTGGAATGCTTCTGCAGTAACTGGCAACGTTGTAACAATCTCTGGTGTTATGGAATTTGCGACTGATACTAGTGGTGAAAACCGTGAGCCTCGTTACTCTGCTGGCAGCGAAGGTGGCTGGGTAGATGAACAATTGAGTGTAGCACTTGATGGAACATTTACCGTACAAATCGAGTTGTTCAACGGTGACAACTGGATTGATATTCGCGACGTTAGCGATAATAACTACCACCTAAATATCCGTACAGATTTAGGTAAAGAAGTTATCCGTCCTGAAATCGTAGAAATCATTACCATTGAAGCAGGTGCGACTGAAGAAACTGTTACTGCTTACAGTGGTGGTGACATCACAACTTCTGCTTGCTCTATCACTATTAAGGGTACGGCAATGGAAGGTAACATAGAAGCATTCTGGCGCGGTGAAGTGGAAATGGCAGGTGACACGCCTGATACTTCAATGCGTGAATACTTCTGGGAGCAAGCCAAAACTGAAACAACAGAACAGGCAGATGGCTCTCACACCTTTACATTGACTTTCCCTGTAGTTGGTAACTCTGCGGGTTGGAGTGAAAACTTCATTGATATCAATGATAACAACTGGAACTGGATGGGCGTTCGTATCCTCAACAGTACGGCTGATTGTGAATATGTAGCACCTGAGATGGCAATTACTGCAGTTAAAGACTCGGCTGGCAATGCGCTAGACCAAATCAATGACTGGGGTAATGGCGGTCAATGGGGACCAGCAGGCTCTGGAAGCACTAACTTCAAAGCCTTTGCAGGTTCAGTAGGTTTAGATATCACTGCTCCAGCGGATGATACAACTGGTTTAGGGGCTGGCACTACAATCAGCGGTAGCGTTGATCTTACTGTTATCCCAATGACTGGTAACGAAGTTGTTCGAATCATGGTGAATGATGAACAGTATAATCTTGTTGGCTTCGCATCAAGCAGTTCTTCAGACTCTATGGTATCTCAGACTGGTGGTTCAACATTTACTGTTGACGGTACTTCAGGTGATTTCTCTGTAAATCTTGACCTTAACGGTCCTTCTATCATAGAAGTACTTGTTTGGACTGATATGAATGCCGATCCATCTACTAGCGACCCAGTTGCAGGCCATGAAATTCCTGTTAATGGTGCTGTGTTAGGTGGTGGCGATACTGGCGGAACTGGTGGCGATACTGGTGGCACAGGTGGAGACACTGGTGGAACTGGTAGCGATACTGGTAGCTATGATAATGGTGGCGATTATTCGTCTAACACTGTAACTACTGATAGCATCACTATTGAAGGTACTTCAAATGTAGCTGGTCGTGCAATTAACGTCGAATTAGACGGTTGTGGTGGCCCTGAGCGTTACACTGCAGTAGCAAGTGATACTGAAACAACTGCTGGTAGTGGTCTATATGCTTGGTCTACATCTGCAATTACTGTTTACTCTGGTCGCAACAACATCAATGTGAGCAATGGCCCACAATGGATGCATGTTGAGCTAGAAGCAGAAAGTGCAGCTACATTGCCAGATCCAGCATTGGTTGTGACTATGACGGGTGCAACGCAAGTTGTGGACGCCAACAAACCTGAAGAATGTGGTCGCAGTAACTGGGATGCAGCTGACGGCAGTGCCGTTACTATCTCTGGTACTACAACTGCGCCAGATGGTGAAGGTGAATGGCGTGCTGATGGTCAATTCGGTCGATTTGTTATTGAAAACGGTGCATTCACTATTGTGGACATGCCTTTATACAATGGCTTCAATCGTTTCGAAATCAATGACACTCAATGGAATCGTCATGAAATGTATATTGAAACCACTGGTGGTGTTGCAAGACCTCAGTTCGTTGATATTGATCAAACAACTTTAGCTATCGGTACTGGTCAGGTACTTTCTGGTACTATTTATGGTAAAGCTAAAGGTGATACAGAGACTGATGTATTTGTTCCACGTAACGTTAATATCAACCTTAACGTTGGTGACATGTACATGGATTTTGTAAGTGATCCAAACGAGCTACAGTGGAGACCTGACGCGGAAGTTATGACGCTGACACCAGTTGCTGGTACAGACAACTTCACGTTTAGTGTTAATGTGGATGTTCCAGCGGCATCTTGGGATGACACTGGCAATACTGCTGAGTCAATCTGGGTGAATGTCTGGGTTGATGGTGATGTAATGGACGCTCAAGGTAATCCAATGTGGGCGAACCATGGCATTAGCACTTCTATAAACGATAGCTGCACGGATTGTGATAATACAAATTATTACAAACCTAAGTTTCGTAAATAGAGGCCTGTAATGTTGTAAAATCCCGAAAGGGAAACGAAAAGGGGTGGCATTTGCCACCCCTTTTTTTATACCTCTGAAAATATATTAACTTGTAATTCTTTCAAACACTTTATCTAGCTTCGCATCCACGTCGCTTTGCTTAAGCTTAGGAATAATATCTTGAAATTCAGGCTTTTTACCTTTGGTCTTTTTAATCCAAGCGAATGACAGCTTGTTTAATGTGAAAAACGAGACAAAAATTAAGATGGAAATAATCGTTTCAGCGATAAAGAAAGCCGCAGGCGCTTTGTCTACCAACATGGCAAAGGTGAAGAAAAATACGAGTAGAATCATTCCGCCTGATACACCAATGGTGATTTTTACACTACGTTGTTTATTTAATAATATTTCAAGGTTTTCTTTTTGTATATTAGCCATCTTTTTCTCTCTATCTCGATCCTAGGTTCTTATTCCTACGCCTTTATTTAATAAACTTAAGCTCCACCAAAAAAGCCCAACAATAAAACCAATAGTAATTACTAGTGCAAGCCAAATATTGATATCAGTAATGCCGATAATGCCATACCGAAATGCGTTAACCATATATAAAATTGGATTAACAAGTGATACGGTCTGCCAGAATTCTGGGAGCATTTTTATCGTATAAAATATACCACCGAGGTAGGTCAGTGGGGTTAAAACAAATGTTGGGACTATTGATATGTCATCAAAGCTTTTTGCATAAACCGCATTAATGAAACCGCCCAGTGAAAATAACACAGCAGTTAGAACGACAATTAAGCTTGTCAGTAAGAAGTTATTAATTGCTAGATCAGTAAACAATAGTGAAATAATCGTTACTATTCCACCAACGATGACGCCGCGGGCGACACCCCCAGCTACATAACCCAATAAAATAATATAATTGGGCGTGGGAGAGATAAGCATTTCTTCGACGTTCTTTTGAAACTTTGCACTATAGAACGAGCTAACAACATTGGCATAGGAGTTGGTAATGATTGCCATTAGAATAAGGCCCGGCACGATATATTCCATATAACTGAAGCCATCCATATCGCCAATTTGTGAACCGATTAGATTACCGAAAATGATAAAATATAGTGTGGTGGTAATTGCTGGGGGTAAAACCGTTTGGACCCATATGCGCATAAAGCGATAAATTTCTTTGATCAAAATGGTCTTAAACGCGACGAACTGATGTCTGGCCTGCATTACTCACGATCCTCTTTCAATAGACGGATAAAAAGTTCTTCCAGACGATTGGCTTTATTACGCATGCTTGTAACGTTGATGTTATGCTTATCAAGCTCGGTAAACAATTCGTTAATATTTTGTTCTTTGTCTACATCTACTTCCAGACAAAGTGAGTCTTTTTGTCGAATGTTGTAATTGTTGAGTTCGGGGATAGCCTCAATAGGTTTATCAATATCCAGAACAAAGGTTTCCATATGCAAGCGGGACAACAATTCACGAATACTGGTGTTTTCTATTATTTTACCTTGGTCGATAATGGCAATATTTTTACAAAGATTTTCTGCCTCTTCCAAATAATGCGTCGTTAAGATGATTGTTGTGCCTTCTGAATTTATTTTTTGTAAAAACTCCCACATGGTGTGACGAATTTCTATATCGACACCTGCGGTTGGTTCGTCGAGAATGAGCAATTGTGGTTTGTGCACCAATGCGCGTGCGATCATTAGTCGACGTTTCATGCCCCCAGAAAGATTGCGAGCCATTTCTCGGCGTTTTTCGAACAAACCTAATTGCTTAAGCAGGGTATGGGATCGTTCAAACGCTTCTTTGCGGTCAATTCCGTAATAGCCAGCCTGATTAACAATAATCTCTTCAACTGGTTCAAACATATTAAAATTAAATTCTTGGGGGACGAGTCCCAAAAAACTTTTTGCATCGCTAAGTTGGGTGTCCAGATCCTTGCCATAGACTTTAACAGACCCTGATGACTTGTTGACCAGCGAGGAGATGATGCCGATAGTTGTAGATTTTCCGGCGCCATTTGGCCCTAATAACGCAAAAAAGTCGCCATGGGAGACAGTTAGGTCTATACCTTTCAAGGCTTCGAACCCATTGGAATAGATTTTAGTGAGTTGATTGATTTCTAAGGCGACGGTCATTGCAATTCTGGTTATTGACTCCAAGGCTGAGCATTGTAATCGATTTCCAGATTAGGATAAATCCACAAGTGGTGAGTTATTAATTTAGTGTCGCTCTAGAACAGGTCCAAATGTCCACTTTTTCTATACCAGATTTTAACAGCGCACTGGTTAATTCATTTAAAGTGCTGCCAGTTGTCATAATATCGTCGATAATAGCAACATGTTTGGCAGGAATTTGGTGTATGACATCAAAGGCATTTTTCAGGTTATTTTTGCGTTCAGCATGTGAAAGCTCAAATTGGGGCTCGGTCAGGCGTGCACGAATACAATTTGTGAGATTCATTGGGATCTTTAGTGCTTTGCTGACAGTACGGGCAATCTCTATCGCTTGATTGTAACCACGTTGCTCCAGACGCGTTTTATGTAGAGGAACTGGTATAATCTGCTCAGGTAATTCGACTTTAGATGAGTGAAGCTTTTCAACAAGTAATTTACCGAGTAATTCAGCGATTTCCAATTGATTGTGGTACTTCATTTTTTTTATTAAATGATCTACCGGTGATTCATAGTGTAAAACGCTGACAGCGAGGTTATTTTGGGGCATTTCAGCAATACAGCGACCACAATGACTAGTAGTTTCCATTGTCGGGGCGCCGCACTTTCTGCATGAATCTTTGATGAAAGGTAAATCTTCCAAACATGGCTTGCAGAGACACATGTCTGATTTACACTCACTGCCACATAATAGGCAGTTTTGCTCAATCAGGTTAAAATTCTTAGTCGAAAGTAGTGTATTTATGTCCACAAAATAGATTCTTACAGTCAAATATGACAAAAATATTTCAATAATACGTGTATTAAGAAAAAACGTTTAAAATATCGGGTTAATATAACGAATCCGAGATTTATTTGTCGAGACATTTATACCGTTACGATCAAATGTTAAACTACAGACTTTAATGCCAGTATTATAATCACCCAATGAGTTTGCAAAATAAACTATCTGCTCTAGTTAAGCAAAAAAAAGCGCAAGGGCTTTTTCGTCAACGAGAGATAATGAATGGCCCGCAAGGGATAAATATTACGATAGATAATCGTCAATACCTCTCATTTTGCAGTAATGATTATCTTGGCTTGGCTAATGACACTGATTTGATCGAAGCCCTCAAACAGGCCAGTGATAAATTTGGCTTAGGAAGTGGAGCGGCACATTTAATAACGGGTCACTCACAATTGCATCACGACTTAGAGCAAGCACTTGCTGCCCATGTTCAACGAGAGAGTGCTGTAATATTCTCTACGGGTTATATGGCAAACCTGGGTTTACTGACTAGTTTATGCCAAAAAGGTGATGTCATTCTCGGGGATAAATTGAATCATGCCTCGCTTGTTGATGGCAGCCTTTTCTCTGATGCAGACTTTAAACGATATCATCACAACAATATGGATCACTTGGAGCTTAATCTAAAAAAACATTCCGAGAAGAACTGTTTTGTTGTAACAGACGGTGTATTTAGCATGGATGGCGATATTGCAAATATGCAATCAATTATGCAATTGGCAAACGAAAATGATGCAACAGTTATTGTTGATGATGCACATGGGCTCGGAGTATTGGGTGAAAAAGGTGGGGGTATCTGCGAACTGTTTGGTTTAAAAGAAAATAATTCGCCAATCATTATGGGTACCTTAGGCAAAGCAGTTGGAGTGTTTGGTGCCTTTATTGCTGGCAGTAAAGACTTAATTGATTATTTAATTCAAACTGCACGCCCCTATGTGTATACAACAGCAATGCCTTCTTGCTTAGCTGCGGCAAGTTTAGTTAGTCTGGACAAGATTCACAAAGAAAACTGGCGGCGGGATCATTTGCAGGAATTGATATTAGAATTTAAGACGAGATGCCAATCTTTGGGGTTAGAATTGTTAGAATCCAATACGCCGATTCAACCAATTATATTAGGGGACGAAGCTACCGCACTTAAATGGAGTGAACGTCTAAGGGAAAAAGGGTTGCTTGTTAAAGCTATCCGTCCCCCCACTGTTCCCAAGGGGACAGCCCGTTTGCGCGTTACGCTTTCGGCTGCGCATAGTCAGCAAGATATACGTCAACTTACTCAAGCGCTGGGAGAACTGGTGTGAGTTTATATGTTGAAACGTCGGGAGAAGGGCCTAATGTAGTTTTTCTTCACGGTTGGGGGATGAATGCTGAAGTTTGGTTTGAAATTCAGCAGGTCTTTGAAGAAAATTATCGTGTTACGGTGATTGATTTGCCGGGGCATGGTCGAAGTCAAAGTGAAAACCTTGGTGTTGATTTTGATGCGCTGGTTGAACTTGTAGAAGCAAACATACCGGATCATTGTATTTTAGTCGGTTGGTCACTGGGGGGGGTAGTGGCTCAAAGTATTGCTATTCGGTATCCGCAAAAATTGAACAAGCTTGTATTGGTTGCTAGTAATGCTCAGTTCCAGCAAAGTGATAACTGGCATTGTGCAATGAAGCCCGAGGTACTTGAAAATTTTGTGCAAAATTTACATCAAGACTATAAATCAACGTTACAACAATTTTTGATGTTGCAAGCTTTAGGTGCTGAAAATGCAAAAAAGACAATCCGAGAGCTTAAGCAGCGACTTTTCTTGCATGGTGAACCAGAAACAGTTGCGTTGGAAAATGGTTTATTATTTTTAAAGAACGTTAGTGTGTTAGAAGACTTGCATAAAATAACAATACCTTCCTTAATTGTTAATGGTCGATTAGATAGCTTAGTTCCCGCTGCGGCCGGAGAAAAAATGCAACAGATGATTCCCCAATCCGAATTTAAATTAATTGATAAAGCGGGGCATGCTCCTTTTTTATCGCATTCAGATTTGTTTATAAATTATTTAAAAGAGTTTTTGAGTAAATAATGTCTCGTAATTCCAGTGAAGAGTTTACTATTGATAAAAAGTGGCTACGTAATAGTTTTAGCCAGTCGGCGCC
>Ga0316207_10004580_pt1 | contig 11936 bp, 17 predicted proteins | sample 6weekpyrite_MG_FD_204943 | JGI IMG/M metagenome (GOLD analysis project Ga0316207, IMG submission 204943) | Microbial mat bacterial communities from mineral coupon in-situ incubated in ocean water Damariscotta River, Maine, United States -... | ecosystem: Environmental > Aquatic > Marine >... | reverse complement strand
CGGCGGCCAACGGCTTTGTCTTGCCAACACTGACTTTGCCGCCTTTGTCCAGGAATTCCTGGATCAGGGCATCGTCTGTGGTTTCTTTGGGAACATGTTTCATGGGCGAAAGCGTAGCGGAGTGGCGTGTTGCGGGCAATGGGTGGAAGTGCGCAGGGCTGTCTTTCAGCATCAAAAACAGGATCGGCCCGATAATGCCCCGCGACAAACGACGGCGGTAACGCTATCGGACCCGCTGCGCGCGGACACCAATGCCCGTGGCCCTGAGACGCGGCGAGCGTTGGTCCCTGGACCTAATGTCAGACCCGTTCGAGGCAACGCACCAGATAGCGGCACTGGCGGGCCACCAAAGTCTGTCAGAGGTGGAGCGCCACACCCGTGCGGCGGATCGTGAACGCATGGTCAAACCATTGATGCGGGATGTCGATATGAACCCCGCCCACCCAAAACGGGACACACCCGCACAGCCTTCTGCAACGAAAGGAAAATTATCATGCAAATAGCAGAATGGTGACCCCGGCAGGGTCATGACCACCGTTGATTTTAATGAGAAAACCCTAAAGTGTGCGGCAGTCGACCATACTGTGCATCGTGGAATAATACGGTAGGCACATTGTAAGCTGAGATCACGGTCCCAGTGCCTTCACCATCCCTTCGAAGCGGTTGATGTTGACCTGATGATCAGACAGTTGATCTTCGGTTAGCCCATCCACCTCCAGCCGATATAACTCCACCGTCAGGTCGCCGCGCTGTTCTGGAGTGAGGTTAATGCCCAGCCGGATCAGCATCTCATCCAGTTGCACGATCACAGCCCGCATGACCTCCAACTCAAGCTCCTCCCGTGGCGTAGTATTTGTGAAGAGCATGTGGGGTTCGACCTCGAAAACACCAGCAAGCTGGGTCATCCGTGTCTGGGTGATGGATGACAGCCCGCGTTCCAAGCGAGAAAGCTGCGTGATCGAGATACCCAGCCGACCTGCCAGCGTATCCTGCGACATGTCCATGGCTTTGCGGAGCTTCGCGATGTTGTTGGGTACCTTCGTTTTCATCTGGACCAGCCTCAGGGTGTTGCGTGGCGGTCATCTTCCCCGACTTTCCTCTTTTTGTGCAGTCAACTGATGTGGCGGATTTACTCAAATACCGTCATAATAAGGCGTCTATGATTCTGAAATAGGCTTCAGGTGGCGTATTTTGGAGAGCCCGTCATCGAAGGAGACCCATTTGACTGCTGAAGCCCTAGCCCTGATCGTATCTTACTTCCTGTGCAGCGAAGCCGCAGAGGTGCGTGTGCTGGACCGTGCCGAGATCGAGACCTGCACCAACATCTACACCGAAGTGAAACTGGGGTTCTTACCAGATATTGATATGGCCGCGTACCAGTCCATGACTGCTGTTGAGCGGGCTGCGGCCAACCGGCGTGGGTACGCTGCCTACGTCGCGTGGCGGGCTGACAATGCTGACCTGGTTGCTGAGATGGAAGCCGACGCACGTGATCAGCTATCTCCAACCGATAGCTGAGGTTACACCATTCGCCACGAACGAACTTGGTTGCAGCGGCTGACACGTCGGTTCCTGCATCCGATCCTAAACCCGACCCAGCCCCAAGAAGCTGTTCCCGCTTTCTCAACGAGCCAGTGGGTAGATCAGATCGACGCTGCATTGGCTGACCTATCCCAACAACAGCGTGGATCGTTCTGGCAACGCTGGTGCACTATGAATGATGCAGAACGATGTGCATGGGTGGAACGCCGTAAAGCCGCACTGTTGATCATCTGGGTGCGTGGCGGCACCAATGGCCTCCAGGGCCTCAGAGGACGCTTGTGTGGGGCCTTAGCTGATATTGATCGATAGACGCGCCCAACTGGTGACCGGTGATCAGCGACAGCAAGTGTACGAACACCTCCTCCATCGCAATCACATCCGTCACCAGATCGGCGTGAAGCTAATCGATATCCCCAGAATGTATCACCGAAAGGTCCATATCATGGAGATCGCAGAATATGAGGACCTACTCGAACCGTACCTCGTCAAAGCCTTTGCCGACATTGCTTGGCCAGACAGCTTCACGGGACGGATACTCATTGCAGTGCGCCTCCATAAGCGATGTGTGGACCAGTTGGAGATTGATCACGCTGTCGTCGATCCCAGAGACCATCAACCTGATATGGTTGTCATCATCAATCGTCTGGTACCTCACTCAGATCAGGCTTGGTCAGTCGAGAACACTGGCAACTCATGACCTTCGGCCAAATAGTCCGCCCACAAGGTCTCGACAGCATCATCAATCAAGCTGCCGTAGGTCAGCCGTGTATGCTGCTGCAACGCGCTCAACCTATCCTTCGTCTCGACCAAAATTGATCGCACTGTCATGTCCTGCTTGGCTGATTTCATGATGTCACCTCCTGCTCGTATTTACCCCTTTTGCCTTGCTGGGTATCACGTGCATCGCACTTGCCAGCCTCATGAACGGCAAGTGCAACCACTTTTGGAGTTTTGCCCCTAGATAGTAAAAGAAGCATGTCTGACAGCGATCCTACGCCTGTCACACGTCGATGGTGCTTCATGAAGAATGGAGCAAACCGTGGTCGCAACGACATCATCAATTCTGCAAATAGATGGGGCCGGATATGTGGGCTTGTGAGCAGCGTAGTTGGGGACTGTCAGACTGGGAAGTCCAGCTTGGTGCAAGGGTTTCAAAGGGCTCCTTGCCAAGCCGCTTTGACGCTGTGCAGGACATTCTCAGTCATGACCCCAAGAACCGCACCATGCTCGATCAGATCAATAGATGCGGCGAAGGCCAGCCATGTCAGCATAAGTATTGCCACAAGTGTTATGGTCGTCCACTTGATCCAAATACATGGCGAGTGGACCGGCACAACACCATCGCCGATGATGTGCTCAACCCAGTCTATTACAACGACTGGGTTGGCTGTGGCCCATACCGCCACATCCAAAGGATTCAGAAGTTCTTGCAACCGTTCTACGGTCTTCCCACCGTGGAGATTGCACCGTTCACAACCAAGTTTTGTTACCTGCAAGGCGGCGAAGACCACCTGGCGGCGAAAGACTGGTACAGGGATTGGATGCGCGTGATCGGGCAAGAATTTCGCAGTATCGTTCATCCTGATGTGAAATTCTCCTACCGCTTTGAATGGTCCTTCACGACGGCCAAAGATGCAGTCTGGGACTTGCCGATGCGGGCACCAGGTGTTGCAGATGTGAAAACGATGGACCCCGATCAAGTCGTTGCTTTGCTACATTGCCATGGTCTAGCTCACTTTCCTGGCTTCACGCATCGACAAGCTGGTCAATTCTTCAGGATGGTGTTTGACGGTCCCTCACAGGTGCACATTTCAACACCACAAGTAGATCAAGTTGCCAAAGCATATGGCAACTGGCCATCTATGATTGAGCTTGAAGAGGCCGTGTCTGCCAAGTCGATCACCACCCAGTTGCCAGATCATCCAGAAGAGGCTGCTTGGCCCCATGACATTGGCAGCACCCACCCAGACTGTCACGCATCAAAAGACGGAATTTGGGATGCCATGGCATATGAAATGTTTGGCGATGATGAAGACGGCAGGTCCGGACTCGTAGGGTTTGTGAACTACCTCCACAAGGAGCACCTTCCGAAGGCTGAGAGCCGGTATCAAAAACTCGCTGAGGCCAAACAGGCCCAGTCCTCTTTATCACCATCCACGAACGCGACTACCACTCCATGTCTGTCGAAGATATTGTCTCCAGAACAGATGGTCGTTGCCGTTCATGCAGATGCTGAACTCAAACGTGCTTTTCACAATAAACGCCTGACCTGTTCATTTGGCACCCAGAGGAAAGCTCAATCCAGCAACAGTGAGGCTGTGACGAATACCTCCAAAAAGGATACATCATCTCAAAAATCTGTTCCTGCACACCGTCAGGCTGAGACAGCCAGCAAACGGACGAAGCCAGTCGTTCCAGGACTTAGCCCGATACCTGAGACAGCAGTTCACTGGTGTGTTGGCCCGTCTACGACGGACCATAATAACCCACACCTGCCACTGGCACCCTCAATAGAGCCCAAAGAAGCCCCCTCTTATAAAGAGGCTTGTCACCCATGGATGCGGCGCTCCTTATTTTCATGGGTTTTTGTGGTGTGGAGATTCACATTATGTCTGGCACAGCGATTGCTACGACCACCATGATGGAACCCGCTGTCTTCAGCAATGGTAGCATCAACGCGAGAATTTCCACACTCAATTGCCAATACCGCGTAGGCACCGGGCATTCATCAACGTCTTCGGAGGCGCTGACCTAAGAAGGTCAGTCTTGTTGAATGCGCCAACCTATTGTCGTTAGTTCTGGAAATCTGTGGCTCTGGTCGGCCCAGCGTAGTCACGTTTGATGTGGAAAGCCGCAAGCTGGAAGCTGCCCTGTGGTCAGACTCTGGGTGTATCCGCCTTTTACAGGCATCAACGTGCTGATGCCGGTAACCATCCGTATAGCGTTTGGGCAGACGGCGGGAAGCGGGAGATATGCGCACTTCGGAGTGCTACCAACAGCCCGTAATCAAGAAGTTGAAAACGACTGTCATTGAGAAGTGCTCCAAGCCTTTTGTTACGCGTTCAGATCAAGCTAACTTTGGTGAACTTTAGTGAGCTTCAGACGACACCATATTGTGGGGCCGGATTATGGTTTTTACGGCGCATCGGCATGGTCAAGTCGTATTGATTGGTTCGACCGGCCACAGCAGTAGCGTCCACTAGCCAGCGAAGATTTTCGGGCTGGTGCTCAATGCGGGACCAGGGCACCACGGACATTGAAACACATGCTGCCATCAGATTATCGATTATCCGATCAGGCATTTCAGGATAACGAGCACGGTATTCAGATTTGTGCGACAGGCTCATCCACGATCCTTCGTAGTCGGGGTAGATTGCAGCCTTCTCTTTAGGCAGCCCGCAGTGCCAACTCGTCGAGGGTGTAGTTGGGAGATCGATTACTAGAATACCTGATTTTTTGTTGATTAGTCCGTCGATCATTGAAGATTTTAACTCCCAATCGATATGCTTTCGGAACCTCGTTTCAGTTCCGCAAAGCAAGATAGTGACTTCGGAGTCGCGTAGGTATTGGTCACGAATGATCCGGCGGATTGTCTCGCTGGGCAGCGCATCATCGATGTCACCTACCTCAACAGAAACATCCTGGAAGGCACCATATGCTTGACCGAGCATTGCAAGATGCTCACGAAAAAACTGATCATTGCCATGGTGATAGCTGACAAATGCCTTCGTCATTTTAATCTCCGTTGGTGCCTTTTAGGATTTGTAGAATGGTCAAGGGATCAGTCCGAAGTCTCAGGATCGATTGCGATCAAGCTTTCTGGGTCACCTGTGGCCAACTCATACATCGCCTTTCGATACTCGATCAGCTTGGCGTTAATCTCCAACAGGTCTTTCACAAGTTCATCATATTTCGGGAAGTCCTGCTGAACTAACTGTGGCTCCCTGAAGTCATCGTCCTTCAGCGTTGTCTCATACCACCTGCGATAGCGGGCCTGCCACTGCGTGAGGTGCGGGCGCAGTCCTTCGTTCAGCACCTGCACCGACGCCCTTACAATCGATCTGGTGCCCTTGCTCTTGAGTTTGTGGGCAGGGACCTCCTTGATAAGGTCACGGGTAACTCCGAAGAAACTATACCAAGAGTCGTAAACCTCGGCGATGACATCGTGTTCAGGGTCAATGGCCAGACCAACCTTCCTGGTGCTGAGTTCAACCCAGATCGCATAAGCGATTTGGCGATCCGTCCTGTTCGGTTTGAAGCTGACTGTGGTATCACCGATTCCGATACCTGCGCTGTCCAATTCGAAGCTGCCCAAACCAATTCGGCCACGGAGCCAAAGCAAGATTAGTGCTATGCAGACGAGCAACATTACAGCAGGTGCGACCCACGCACCAAGCTCAACGGCTATGCTGAAGTCGTCGCCCACAAGGAACGAAAAAAACGGGTCACCGTCCTGTTCGGTCGGGTCTGTCATGTGTCCAGCTTATGGAAATGAAGAATGCGTTTGTTACGGTCGCCGATGATCATGCCACCCTTGTTCTCACGCACTTGGCGGAAGACGCCATACCCGTCGAGAATGCACTTTTCCCATAGGTTCATAGGACACTCCTCCACCTCATAACCGCGCACAAAGTCCTGGATGTGCTTCAGGATGTCCAGTGACACACTGCTGTGACCTTCGAAGTAGTCCAGTTCTTTGGCTTTGGAGAATAACCAAGCTGCCAGCCCTTCTTCGATCACAACACCACGGCCACCATCCTGGCTTTCATCTGTGTGTTGATCACTCTTGCGTTTCCGCTTCAACAGCGCCCGCATCGTCGGCGACCAATGCAGGATCGCAGCATGTGCGAAGTGGATGACATCGTGATAACGAAACCCGTCTTCTTCGCCGATATTGTCAGTCAGAGGATCACCGATGAACACACCGTTCCAACGCAGGTAAACTTTGCCGTTGTCGCGCTCCCGCATCTCGATGGTAAACTGACGTGGCAATTGTTCGTATTCTGGGAAGCCGATGTCGAAGTCTGGCTGTGTGTCCAGGGTCAGCTTGCCGAAACGCGATCTTGTTTTCGCGGCATTCACAGTCAGGACTTCTGCGAAGCTGATTTCGCACTCGCTCAACACAGCAAGATAAACTCGTGCAAACATCTTCAGGACATCAAGGCGTTCATCTTGGTCCATACCCTGTATGCGCATCATGTCGGCACTGACACGCCCCAGCTTCAGCAATGCCTGGTCGCATATACCTTTCTTCGGACCGATCTTGTTGGAGATCGCGACTGGGCTCAGTGGGTCGTCCGACGCCAGGACGGACTGTGACTCATTGGTGGCGTTCAAGTCAGACAGCAGTTGGGTTACCGAAACATCGAACCTGCGGGCCAACGCGGTGTAATACCAGAATGCATCACCCATCTCGTCTATGACATTTGCTCTGAAGCCGATGTATGCCTTGTCTTCCCGTTGCAACTTCTTCACCGCAGCCATCACGCCACCGACTTCGCCGAAAAGACCTAACAATATTGGCTGGATTTCGTCGTCATTGAAGCGGTCTGTTGCCTGGGCTTCATCGCAGTATGCCTGGATATCATAGGTCATTTTCGCTGACCCTCGATGGCGTTGTCCCATGCTTCGGGCAATCCGTGCAGCCCCCATTCAAACGAGTCTGACAACCAGACTTTGATGGCCTGCTGCATCTCAGGTGAGTAGCTCTTATAGGTGCGAACATCGCGAGGAAATGGTTCTTGCAGATGGCCGAAGACTTCATGAGGTGGGGCAACCGCGTTGGCGCCAAAGTAGACGTATTCCCGTGCCAACAGAACACGGTCATGCTGGGTGTCCTGGCGCAAATTGTCATTGTTCACCTGACCATTTTTCAGGCTGTGGTGGGAGTCGGCTTGCCGAAAACCGTCAGCACTGCCATCGCGTTGATAGATGTTGTCACCGAAGAACCCCTTATGGGTTCCCCCTATCACGGGCTTCTTCACTTGGAACCTAGGGTCATTCCAATACTGGTCGAAGGCCAGCGTTTCATCGACAATCATCGCATAGACGATCTTGCCCCATAGTCCGTTCGCCTTGGACCCAGCCCCAATTACCCAGTCACCAATTTCAGCATAGCCTCGGATCATTGGCTTGCAGCAGGCCAAAGTGCAAACTCCATGAAATGGGTTGGGTGCAAAGCCGTAGTCACGCGCAACCTTGTATGACCACACCGTCATTGACACACCACCCGCTTGAACGGGATCGGCTGACAGACCTCTCCATCTTTCGTTTCTCGACCGTTGAAGTCGCCCGTCAACGCATCGACGACACGGCCACCGTGCCACCCCACCATCGCATCGGCCAATTTTTCCAGGTTAGAAGGTGGTTCACAACCAGCATGGCCGTGGGCCCATACACCGACAATGCGTTTGCCCAAGCTGGCTGCCCGCATGATCTCCTTGTTGACCCATTCGCTGTTCTTGGTTCCTGGCGTGATGTAAACAACCATCACGCTGCACCACTTGATGCGCGGACCAATGATCTTGTTCAGGATGTAGTCGGCATTCTTCGCACGATTTGGCTTGGCCTTGTTGATTGACCCGTCACGCACCGTCAGACCGTTGTTCCGGGTCAAGGTTTTGAGTTTTGCCAGCCCAGCATCATCCTCGTGGATGTGACTGATGAAGATGTTCTTGCTGCCTTTCATTGCATTCTCTTTCGCTTATGCGCTGAGGAGTGCCGAGCCTCCACCTGTCGTCCTACTGATGTTGACACGTTCAAAACGAAGTGCTTGAAGTGTTTCACAGGTTGGACACTACCAAAAGATGAGTGCATCTGTCCAGTGCGTGAAACACAAGTACCAATCTGTGAGACACTTGGGAGAACACATGGATATCGGGGAAATAGGAAAGCTACTTGCTAAGCACCGGGGAAACATGGGTATTCGGGCTGCCGCGAAAGAGATCGGAATTAGCCCTTCGACCCTTTCAAGGATAGAAAACGGTCACGTACCAGACGTTGGAACACTGGAAAAAGTCTGTGACTGGATCGGTGAAGACACTGCGAAGTTCACTGGCATCGCGAATCTGCAAATTGCCTTCAAGAACAAAAAGGCCGTGCCCCCGCAAACGGCCAAGTCACTAGCAAACCTTATTGAAAAAGCTTCCGAACAGTTCATTAAGATTGACGCAAGAGGTCACTAGTTGGCGTTTCGTCGTGGGTTTAAGTCACAGTGTGAACGACGTGCCGTTGAGTACCGGAAACAACTGGGGCTGCACCAAACAGCGCCGTTGTCTGCTGCTGCGTTAGCCAAGCATCTTGGTGTAACGGTTTGGTCTACGAAAGACATCGCAGCTTTAAGTGCAAACGACATGCGGGTGTTAAACAACGAACAAGATGATTCTTGGTCTGCACTCACGATGCGGGTTGGAACGTCTAACCTCGTTCTATTCAAACCAGTGTCATCGACAGGACGGCGAAACAGCGTGATCATGCATGAACTGTCACACATTATTCTGGGGCACGAATTGGCAGAAGCCTGCATCCTTGATGACGGATCACTGGTTCCAGGCAACTTTAGTCAAGATCAGGAAGATGAAGCAGATTGGCTCGCGGGGACGTTACTGCTTCCTCGACCTGCCCTGCTGGCCATTCAGAACAGCGGAACACCGCCGCAGCTTTCTTGTGAACGCTATCAAGTTAGTCGTGAGATGCTAACCTGGCGTACACGGATGACTGGGGTTGCGTATCAAATGCGTCGAAGGAGTTCACGATAAATGCAGGACCAATCAGAACCCCGTAGTTGAATCAAATTGACGGGTCGCCCAGTATCAGGGGCGGCTAGAGATTTTCCACTTCTTTCCTTCCATTGTTGTAGAGTTTTCATGCCTATCTTCATTAGCTACAGCCACCAGGACAAAACGTTTGTCGATACCTTAGCCCGCAATCTTGTCTATGCGCGACACAACGTTTGGATTGATACGTGGGAGCTAAACGCGGGGGAATCTTTGCTGGACAAGGTTCAAGATGCAATAGGTGAATCCGATGCGATCCTGGTTGTGTTGTCCGAACACTCCATCAAATCTGAATGGTGTAAGCGCGAGTTAAATGCTGGTCTGATTAGAGAGTTGGACGAGAAGCGGGCGATACTGGTTCCCTGTATTATTGGAGATTGCGAGATACCGCTTTTTCTTCGTGATAAACTTTACGTCGACTTCCGAAAAGACAAAGGAACGGCATTTGAACTTCTCGACCGATCACTACGCAAAATATCAAACCCCCAGCAATCAAGGATAGATCGACAAGACTTTCATACGGACTGGTCTGTGGACTGGGGAACTATTGACGATAGTACGGTTGTGGAGTGGCTTTTTGTCGATCATGGAGAAAAGGCACCTTATTCCGTTGTGACGCGATGTCGACTGATTTTGACAAACAGTTTAGCAGAACGGTTGTTTGCTGACTCCCAAGAAGCTGACCAACACCTGCAATATGCCGCGTCTTTTTTGACACGCTTCATTTATGTTGTGAAAGACGGTGAATTTCGCGTCACCATACCTGATGCCAACGAGATATCCGAGACTCATGAGTTGGCTGGCGATGATGGAGACACAGCACTCTTCCATGTCGGCATACGGCGACTCGGACTAGACAACGGCATGGACACGCTTTTCACCGTTGATGAAATACTGAAGAAAGCTGTCAACCATACGGAGAGCGCACTGCGTCGCCCTGACACTGTCAATGCCACAACCTGAGCATCGAGTGTATCCAAGTGTCAGGTTGCGCATAGGAGGCGGTCGAAAGGTATCTTGGTGGCACAGTGCACATAGTAGATGCTTGGTTCTTGAAGTTTCTGGTCTCTGTCACACAATGAGGGTGATTGTCATACGCTTTCGGTAGTTACGAACTCCCGCAACCAAAATTCGCATCTTCGCGCCGCAAACGGCACCATGGCTTCGCAATCCATAAAACCATCGTTTTATACACACTACGCACGACTCCAAGAATCGCCCACATCCTGATACCTAACCTGTGCATTAAACCTGTCCATTCCGAAAAACACGGATGTCCCTTTCTGGACACCGTTATTCGGAGTGACGTTCGGCGGGTATACAAATGGAGGCGACCATCGGGAAAAAGTTCGGGTATGTCCGCACGTCAACTGCGGACCAACATAACGGTATCGACGTTCAGATCGATGCATTGCTGGCACATGACGACCAGCTTGATCGTAGAGACATCTTTGTCGAGCAAGTGTCGGGTGGGCTTCACCACACCAAGAGGCCGAGGCTGCATGAGTTACTGGCCCAGCTTACCGAGAACGATGTCGTATACATCTACCGAACCGACCGCCTTGGCCGCTCCACATCCGACTTGCTGACCATCGTCGAGAAGATCAAAGGTGTCGGTGCCAGGCTAGTGAGCATCACCGATAGTATCGATACTGGCACCGGTATGGTTGCTGACATGTTTCTGGCCCTATTGTCGGTCGTCAGTCAGTATGAGCGGTCGCTGATCTCTGACCGAACAAAAAGTTCCTTGAAGGTCTTGAAGGATCGGGGAGTTCAGCTTGGTCGCCCCAGAAAGATCACTCCCGTCACCATTCGGCAGGTGCGGGCTATGCATGATGACCCGGAACTATCCGTAAAAGATATCTGCGGATCATTAGGGATTTCTAGGTCATCCTATTATCAGGCGCTGCGCACAGATTTAGTTGGTATCGACCAATCGCCTCTTGAAACTACGCCTCATCATCCCCACGTGCTGTGACAGGAAACAATGGAAAATGAACGGTGCCACATTGAAAGGTGTGTGGTGCAGCTTTTTACGTTGAGGTCCTGTCCCCATGATCACTACCGATGCGAACGAATTTGTTCGCCAACTCAGTTCATCAGTGCGCCGCCCAGCTTACTGTGCCGAACCTGAGGCTAAAAAGAAACCTGACCCAGCAGCATCTTGCAATTTATCGGACAAGTCTCCACTGCCGTCTCGTTGGCCAGAACTCATGTCAATATCTACGTTGTCAGAGTATCTGGATATGTCATCAGCTTCCATCCGAACACTTATCACGCAAGGCGTTCTTCCAGACGCGACAACCGCACCAACACCGCGCCTGAAAAGGTGGAAACGTTCAGTCGTCGATAAAGCCCTGCAAAGGATTGCTGATCGGAAAACACCGCAAGGTGCTTCCATGGCTGATGCACTGATGTCGAAGCATTCCCAAAAAAGGGGAGGCTGCTGACATGGCGCGTGTCCGAGAGTTCCTAATTGAGGAGAAAACACGTCACGGGAAACAGAGGTACCTCTTCCATCGTCGTCCTCATGGCCGCCGGATCACTATCAAGGGCAACCCAGGTGAAACCGATTTTGAAGCTCGATATAACTTCCTTGCCCAGGGAGGGGATCATGAA
>Ga0316207_10004579_pt1 | contig 11942 bp, 8 predicted proteins | sample 6weekpyrite_MG_FD_204943 | JGI IMG/M metagenome (GOLD analysis project Ga0316207, IMG submission 204943) | Microbial mat bacterial communities from mineral coupon in-situ incubated in ocean water Damariscotta River, Maine, United States -... | ecosystem: Environmental > Aquatic > Marine >... | reverse complement strand
TCTAATAAAAATAAATGTGGCTGGAATTAAATATAAATGTCTCAAAATTCAAACAACCTAGCAGCCTACAGCTGGTCATTAGCCGATCTTTTACGCGGTGATTTCAAACAAAGTCAATATGGTCGTGTAATCCTACCTTTCACCTTATTACGTCGCCTTGAGTGTGTACTCGAAGATAGCAAGCAAGCTGTTCTCGAAGAATACGAAAAAGTAAAAGCCATGAACCTGCCGGAAGATGCACAGGAAAAAATGCTTCTACGCGCTACCAATGGTTTATCATTTTTTAATACATCTAAAATGGATCTATCCAAGCTGGGTGAATCAGGCATTAAAGCTAATCTGGAATCGTATGTACGTGACTTCTCCAAAGACGCGCGCGAGATATTCGAATACTTCAAATTCAGTGAGTTCATAGGTCAGCTAAATGATGCCAACCTGCTGTATAAGATTGTTCAAAAAGTTAAAACCATGGATTTGCATCCACAGGCTATTTCGAATCATGAAATGGGTTTGGTGTTTGAAGAACTTATCCGCCGTTTTGCAGAAAGCTCAAATGATACAGCCGGTGAGCATTTCACCCCACGCGATATTGTGCGACTCACCACATCATTAGTGTTTATGGAAGATGACGATGCCTTAACCAAGCCCGGCATCATCCGTACTATCTATGACCCCACAGCAGGCACCGGCGGCTTTTTATCATCGGGTATGGAATACGTACACGAATTAAATCCACAAGCAGTAATGCGTGCTTTTGGCCAAGAGCTTAATCCTGAAAGCTACGCTATCTGTAAGGCTGATATGCTTATTAAAGGTCAGGATGTCACCAATATAAAACTCGGTAACACCTTATCTAACGATCAACTTTACGCTGATCAGTTTGACTACATGTTATCTAACCCACCCTTTGGTGTAGATTGGAAAAAAATAGAACAAACCATCAAAGATGAAAATACCCTAAAGGGTTACGACGGCCGTTTTGGATCGGGTTTACCGCGTGTATCTGATGGTTCCTTATTATTCCTGTTGCATCTAATCAGCAAACTGCGTGATAGCAGCGAAGGTGGCGGCCGTATCGGTATCATTCTAAATGGCTCACCGCTGTTTACTGGTGGCGCAGGTTCTGGTGAATCAGAAATCCGTCGTTATATCCTAGAGGCTGATCTATTAGAAGCCATTGTCGCGCTACCTACCGATATGTTTTACAACACCGGTATCGCTACCTACGTATGGGTGTTATCGAATAAAAAAGCAGACGAGCGAAAGGGCAAAGTACAGCTTATTAACGGTGTAAACCTCTACAGTAAAATGCGTAAATCTCTGGGCTCTAAACGCAATGAAATGAACGCGGATGACATTGCCACCATCACCCGTACCTTTGGTGCATTTGAAGTGGTGGATGCACGTGAATTGGATAAACCTGCTGAGCAAAAATCAAATCGTGGTCGCCAATCAGCTAACCCAAAAACCGAAGCGCCTAAAACATTCGCCAGTAAAATATTCGCTACCTATGAATTCGGTTACCGCCGTATCACCATCGAACGGCCACTGCGCGAAAGCTATCAATTCAGTGATGAGCGTTTGGCTGAGTTACGCTTTGCGCCTAAACCGTTAAATGCGCCAATGAAATGGATATATGAAACTTACGCTGAAAACTGGACTGATGATACCGACTGTGAAAATTATGGCGTATTAGCTGAGCATGAAGAAGCCATACGCAAATACATGAAGTCTCACTTCGGTGAAGTGAAAGAAGCCAAAATTAAAGAACTGTTAGATAACAAAACGTGGGGTGTACAAAAACAAGCTTTATTTAAAGCCAAGCAGCTACAAGCTTCAATCGGTACAGATCAGTTCGATGATATGAATTCGTATGAGGATGTCATTAAAGCCGCCTGCAAAGCACAAGCTATGACCCTTGAATCTAAGGAGAAAAAACAAATAACCACAGTTGTGAGCTGGAAAAATCCAGAAGCAGAAAAGGTGATTAAAAAGATTCATAAAAATACAGAAGCTAATTCGATTTATGGCTTGTTTGATGTTAACGGTCAAATCCTCGAATATAAAGCGGATGGTGACCTGCGTGATAATGAAAACGTCGCACTCGACCCTTCACAAACCGTGAATGCTCTTAATGAAGCCTACTTCAAAAAAGAAGTACAGCCTCATGTGTTCGATGCCTGGATAGATGCCAGTAAAAAAGACGATAAAGATCAGGAGATAGGCATAGTCGGTTATGAGATTCCATTTAATCGTCATTTTTATCAGTATCAACCGCCAAGGGATTTAGTGGATATTGATGTGGATTTGGATGCGGTGAGTGCGGAGATTATGAACCTGTTGCAAGAGGTGCATTCGTAATGCCTGTGAAGTATCAGGCTTATCCTGAATATAAAAACGCAGGAATTAATTGGCTTGATGAAATTCCAGTTGATTGGGAAATCATGCAGCTTAAACGTACTGTCGATGGTTGTACAAATGGCATCTGGGGCTCTGAACCTAACAATGATGGTAATGATACGATTGTACTTCGGGTTGCAGACTTTGATCGACCTAGACTCTCGTTACAAGATGATGGATATACCTATAGAAATATTGAAGATAAAGAAAAGGTTACACGTAGGCTAAAATATGGTGATTTATTATTAGAGAAGTCAGGTGGTGGTGAAAAAACGCTTGTTGGTCAAGTTGTTTTGTTTGATAAAGAGTTTGAAGCGGTAACGTCGAATTTTGTTGCTAAGATGACACCAAATTCAGGATTCAATAGCAGATTTTTAAATTATGTATTCAGCAGATTCTATAATGAAAATATTAACTATTGTTCTATTAAGCAAAATACAGGAATTCAAAATTTAGATTCTGCTGCCTATCTAGCTGAGAAATTTGGGTTTCCTCAGGAAGGTGAACAAGACAAAATTGCTAACTTCCTCGACCACGAAACCGCCAAAATAGACACCCTGATCGAAAAACAACAACAGCTAATCAAACTACTAAAAGAAAAACGCCAGGCTGTTATCAGTCATGCTGTCACCAAAGGACTCAACCCCAATGCCCCCATGCGCGACTCAGGTGTTAAGTGGTTAGGTGAAGTGCCGGAGCATTGGGAGATGGTTCCACTTAAATATTTGTGTAAATTCAGTGGTGGTGGTACTCCTAGTAAAGATAATCTCAGTTATTGGAATGGCGGAAATATACCTTGGGTATCTCCCAAAGATATGAAGACGTTCTGGGTGTCTGAAACTCAAGACAAATTAACAGAAAGAGCAGTAGAAGAGTCATCAACAAGTTATGTAGAAGAAGGTGCGCTACTTATGGTTGTTCGCTCTGGCATTCTTCAGCGAACTATTCCGATTGCTATTAATACTGTTCGAGTAACTCTAAATCAAGATATGAAGGCGTTAAAATTTAATGAAAGAATGAATGCTGAATACGCCGCTAATTATATTATAGGTAACGTTTCTTCGCTTTTACTAGAGTGGTCAAAAGAAGGCGCGACAGTTGAAAGTATTGAACAGGAGTATTTATCAGGTAGCTTAATGCCAATACCACCGTTAGATGAACAGGTTGCCATTAACGAAGAACTAAAAATGCGAATGACAGTTTTTCAAAGTTTAGAAGATTGCGCGGCTAAAGGTATTGCATTGTTACAAGAGCGCCGCACAGCCCTAATCTCAGCCGCAGTCACTGGGAAAATCGACGTAAGAAACTGGCAAGCTCCAGAGCCTTCAAACCCCGCTAAAAATAATAACAAGGAAGTAGCTGCATGAGCATATTACCAGAAATTGGTAAGCGTTTATTAATTCTGCTGAGGTCGTAAAATCTTAATGTTTTATAAATTCCGCTCTTTGGACAACTTACAGTTTGTTATGGACATTATAGTGAATCAACGGCTCTATGCCGCAACGCTAGATACTATGAATGACCCGATGGAAGGGTTTTATACTCATGAGTCGGATATTCCAGATGAGGCAATCATTGCTCTTGAAGAGCATAAAAAGTCATTAAAATTTTCCTCGTTGTCAATGTACGACAATAATCCATTAATGTGGGCTCATTACGCCAATGGATGTAGAGGGGCAGCTATTGGTATTGAGTTTAAAGACGGTGTTGATTTCCGAAATGTAACTTATGGTACCCATTCTGAGCTTTCACTGAATAAACCAACTACATTGGAACGAGCTAAACAAGTCTTAAGCTATAAAAGTGATTTTTGGCATTATGAAGATGAAGTTAGAGCCTTTGCGGATAAAGGAAGCTACATTCCTGTAATTGTAAAAGAAGTGGTTCTAGGACAAAGGGCAGATAGAAGCCAAAAAGCTCTTTTGAAAAAGATTGTTAATGCGGTGAATCCCGCAATTAAAATACAAGAATGGGATGAAGAAAAGTTATATGTTCATTCTCAACCAGTTAAGTAGATAGGGAAATAATAATGACTGAAGCAGCGTTTCAACTATTAACCTTAAATGATATTTTTGATGCAGGTAATCGTCAGCTTTGTGTGCCTGATTATCAGCGAGGTTATTCATGGGAAGAAGAACAACGAGCCGATTTGATAGGTGATATTGAGCAAATACAGCATCAACAACATCATCACTTTACCGGTACGGTTGTTGCCAGCCCGCAAGGTGATACAAGCTGCTTTGATGTAGTAGATGGCCAGCAAAGGATCACAACGCTTATTTTACTGGTTTCTTCATTAGTTAGAATTGCTCGTCATCAATCATTAGGTTCTTTAGCTGAGCTTAATATTAGTGATGTTGAAGCTTGTTATATTTGTAGTGGTGCGGATACGGGTAATACACGTTACCAGCTTCAATTGGGTTCTATTCGAGACCCCTTGTTTCACGAGATTTTGAAGCATGGTCATGTCGTCAATCAAAAAGTTAATAATAAAGCGGATCAAAATATTGTTGATGCCGTAGTTCAATTTGATACATGGCTTGGTGATATGCAAGAAGATCAACTTTCCAGTGTGCTGGCAACTGTAACGGGCAAGCTTGGTTTCTTGCTTTATGCACCCAAGCAGGATGCCGAAATTGGTTTGATGTTTGAGGTGATTAATAATCGAGGCAAGCCGCTTAGTGAATTGGAAAAGATTAAAAATTACTTGATCTATTTTGCGGGTCGCCATAATAAGGGTGATTTAAAGAATAAAGTAAATGAAAACTGGCCTTTATTATTGCAGGCTCTGAACACCGCTGCTTATACCTCTAATGATGATGAAAATCGTTTTTTACGTGTGTGCTGGATTGTGTTTGAAGATTATAACAAGAGTCGTAGTTATCATGTTTATGATAATCTTAAGCAAAAGTACTCGCCAGAAAATGCAGATAACTGGGAGGTTCTCTCTGAGTTTGTCGATTTTATAGTGGGGTGCGCTCAAACATATGCCGCTCTACATCAACCACAGCTGACTGCCTTAAGCGATGAAGAAAAGGTGTGTTTACAACGTATATCACTGCATCCTGCCAATGCTTCTGTACTACCGCTAGTTACATCGTTATTTGCTGTAGAGCATGACTCAATAAAACGGGCAACTGCTCTTGATCTGTTAGAGAAGCTTAATTTCCGATATTACGTAACCGGTATAGCCAATCGTAATGATACAGGGCAGGGAGAGTTATTTGAACTGGCTTATGATTTTTATAATGATACTTTTGAGCTGGAAGAGAACGAAGCTGGCTTGGATAATTATGCGCTGCTTATGAAACGTTTAATGGACTTCATGAATGCCAATGCCAATGATCATAAGTTTGTACAGTATCTTACGCTTGATCATGATGAGTCAGGTGATTACTACCGTTGGCAGGGGTTGAAATTCTTCTTAGGTAGTTATGAAGATTCGTTGCTGGCAAAGAATAACCAGAAATATCGTTTACCTGCGTTTCTAGCGTCACGGGATAAAGTGAATCCAAATGATTTCTTTCATTTAGAGCATATATGGGCAGCGAAAGACTATTCGGTTGTGGATGATGAAGGTGATAGAGATGTAAATAAACGTCGTTTAGGTAACTTTATTATCTTGATGGAGACCTTGAATATAAAAGTAGGTAATCATCGACCAGAGAAAAAGGTTAATGAATATTTTGCGGAAGATAAAGCACAACCCAATACATTGATGATTCGAGAGCTATTAAAAGATTTCAACAGTGCCACTAAGTATATGGATAAGCATGGTGGGTATGCTCGAAAAGTAACAGGCTATTGGTATAGCTTGTATGTTCGCTTTTTAGATATTCGTGAGCAACGAATGGTTAATTTTGCTTTAAATAGATGGCGAGTTGATGGAATGATTAGACCCGTTGATGAGGTTGTTATTGACAGTGATACTGATAGTAACGAAGTGTTTCGTTGTATACCTGAATATGATGAGAAATCAAAACTGGTTATGGATGAGCAATAAAGGATAAATGGTATGAGTTTGTTGTCGGGATCGGGGAAATCCAACGAGTTTACTTTTCAAAACGATATGATAAAACAGCTGGTTGCTAACGGTTGGCTGCTGGGTAAACCCGATAATTACAACCGCGAACTGGCTTTGTATGAAGAAGATGTGTTGGGTTTTGTTAAAGATACTCAAGATGAGCAATGGCAGAAGTTCCGTACGCTATACCCCAACAATCCCGAACAAAAGTTTTTAGAGCGTGTCGCCTCACAACTTAATAAAGCCGATCCTAATGCAGCGAATAAAGAGATGCGAACCTTTGGTACTTTGGGTGTGTTGCGTCATGAACTGCGTGACCGTGGTACTCGTTTTAGCTTATGCCAGTTTAAGCCTGAACATGATTTAAATCCGGATACCTTAGCGCGCTATAAACAGAACCGTTTGCGTGTAGTACCAGAGTTGGTGTATTCACCGTGGGCAACGGATGAACATGAAGCTGAAACCGGTATACGCGCTAAAAAATGGCGCATTGATTTAGTGTTGTTTGTTAACGGCTTGCCAATAGCTACTTTAGAGTTAAAGTCTGAATTTAAACAGGCGGTACAAAACGCGATTAAGCAATACAAAACCACACGCTTTGCGATTGATCCCGCTACTAAAAAGCCAGAGCCCTTATTAACCTTTAAACGCGGTGCATTGGTGCATTTTGCCGTTAGCCAATATGAAGTGTATATGGCGACGCGTTTGGAAGGTGATGACACTTTCTTCTTGCCCTTTAATAAAGGTACAAAAGAAGGCGGTGCGGGTAATGACGTACCGGAAAACATTAATCAATATGCCACTGACTATTTATGGAACGAGGTGTTGCTACCGGATAACCTGTTAAACATACTTGCACGCTATGTGCATTTGCAGATTGAAGAGAAAGAAACATGGGAGGGCCGTAAATATAAAAAAGAAACCTTAATATTCCCTCGTTATCATCAGTGGGATGTTGTTAATAAGCTCATTGATGCTGCGCGTACTGAAGGCCCCGGTCATAAGTACTTAATACAACACAGTGCTGGCTCGGGTAAATCGAACTCCATAGCATGGTCGGCGCATCAATTGTCTGCCATTCATAATGCTGAAGGTAATAAGCTATTTGATTCGGTGATAGTGGTTACTGATAGAACCGTATTGGATGATCAGTTACAAGAAACCATCTCGCAGTTTACATCAGTAGAGGGTGTAGTGGGACGCATTAATCGTAATGAGGGAGATGGTTCTAAATCAGAAAAGCTTGCCGCTGCTCTTGAAAGCTCACAGCCGATTATTATTGTGACGATTCAAACCTTCCCTTATGTTTTAAAGGCTATCGAAAATAGTGTCAGCCTTAAAGAGCGTAATTATGTAGTGATTGCCGATGAAGCTCACAGCTCACAAACCGGTAGCACAGCACGTCAGTTAAAAGAAGTGTTGATGATTGATGGAACAGTTGATGACGAAGAACTGACGACAGAAGACATTTTAGATGCAGCCGTCGCCTCTCGCCGTGCCTCAAGTAACTTAAGTTACCTAGCATTTACTGCAACGCCTAAAACTAAAACACTTGAGCTATTTGGTCGCTTACCCAAACCCGATGAAGCTCCATCTAAAACTAACAAGCCAGAAGCCTATCATGTGTACAGCATGCGTCAGGCGATTGAAGAAGGCTTTATTTTGGATGTATTAAAAAACTACACCAATTATAAAGTGGCTTATAACTTGGCGATGAAAATAGCCGGTAGTGATGAAGAAGTCGAAAGCAAGAAAGCTAAGGTAAAACTCAATCAATGGGTGCGTTTGCACGACTATAACATCAGCCAAAAAGTGCAGGTGATTGTTGAGCACTTTAAAGATAATGTGATGGGGTTGCTAGGTGGGCAGGCAAAGGCAATGGTGGTGACTAGTTCACGCAAAGAAGCAGTGCGTTATAAGCTGGCCTTTGATAAATACATTGTTGAAAAAGGTTACCAAAAGATATTCGCGATGGTCGCTTTTTCTGGTGAAGTTGAATTTGATGACAAAGATCCAAATGTTGAAGGCTTGATAGGTGAAAAGTTTACTGAAACGAATATGAATCCGAACCTCAAAGGCCGTGATATGCGTAAAGCCTTTGATAGTGATGATTATCAAGTGATGATTGTTGCTAATAAGTTTCAGACGGGGTTTGATCAGCCTAAGCTATGCGCGATGTACGTAGACAAAAAGCTGGGTGGTGTTGAGTGCGTACAAACGTTGTCTCGTTTAAATCGTACCTTCCCGGGGAAAGCAATCACTGGAACCTTTGTGCTGGACTTCTTTAATGAGCCAGAAGATGTTCTCAATGCATTTCAGCCTTATTACCAAACAGCAGAGTTGGATGATGTATCTGACCCCGATTTAATATTTGACCTGTTCGATAAGCTACGTGCCGCTGGCATTTTTCTGTGGCAAGAGGTTGAGCAGTTCTGTGATGCCTTCTTTGTTAAAAACAAAAGCAATGCGGCTATAGCCAATATTTGTAAGCCCGCAGTAGAACGTTGGCAGAAGCGATATAAGTCTGCTGGTGACGCTTACAAGCAGGCTAAAGAGATGTTTGAGCGCACGAAGAAGACCGGTGATGCAGTATTGATAGCGAATGCAGAAAATAGCTTTAAAGAGTGTAAAGAAGAAAAAGATGCGCTGGAAATATTTAAAAAAGACTTAGGCACTTTTGTTCGTTTCTATGAGTTCATGTCTCAGATAGTCGATTACGATAATAAAGAATTAGAGAAGCTGTGTTTGTATGCTCGCAACCTTCGCCCAATGTTACGTGAAATCATAATAGAAGAGGACGAGATTGATTTAGATAATGTTGTATTACATCAATATCGATTATCTAAAATCCGTCAGCAAGACTTGAATCTAAAAGATGCTGCTGGTGAATACTTAACACCGGGTGATGGACTTGGCTCTGGTAAAGCTAAAGACCCTAAAGAGGAATTTCTATCGCAAATTATCAGTCGCCTGAATGAGTTGTTTATAACTGATCATCTAACGGATAAAGATTTAGTGAACTACGCTCACACGATCCGGGATAAAGTTAGTGAAAATAAGCTGGTGATGAGTCAAATTGAAAATAACTCACCAGAGCAAGCAATGTTAGGTGACTTTTCTAAAGCCATTGATGATGCGGTGCTGGATAGTGGTGAGGCTCACCAGAATCAAATGATGCAGTTGCTATCTGATCCTACTAAATCAGCTGGTTTTGCTAGGGTGGTGTTTGATTTGTTGAAGTTGAGTAGTGATAACCCAAAACTATAATTAATATTTATTAGAAGTATGCATTATGAGTGAAATCGAAATATTAGATGATATTGTTGGAATCAATAAGGAAGGGGTTCGTTGTTATCCATATAAAATTCGTGAAGGTGAGAAGAAGGGCTTTTTCTCAGTTAACCTATCATCAGGCAGTGTTGGTCATCAAGCGTTCACCGAAAAGCAGTTGAGAGCATCTATTGATGCTGGTGATTTTACAGGTAAAGGAACAATTCGTATGATTCCAAAAAATACTACTACTGGCGGTGCGGGAAGTTTAAGCGTCATATATTATAAAAATATGAAATTATAATACTTATTTTTATAATCAACTTTAGGAAGCGCTATGTTAGAAAAGTTTACGGAAGATGAGTTTGATAAATTAGTTGAACAACTGAATATGCTGTTGGGTAGAGGTTCTGAATTAAGCCCTACTGTAGCTAAGAAGGATCGAATAGATCTTTATGGCGAAGAGATAAAAGCACGCGAAACATATTATCGTCGCCAGTATGGACATGCATATGAGAATGCTGTTGAGCTTTCAGGAGCTTCAATGGGAAAACTACTTTATTCTTTGTTTGGGCACAAGTCTGGTGTGCAGTTACTAAAACTGGCAGATAAGCTTATAGCGGAGGAGCAGGAACAAATTTCTGCAAAGATGTGGTGATTTACTGTGTTTCTATAAATGCAGGTGCTTCTATAGGTAATATATCTGTAGTAACAATGACCAATGATATGAGCTAAAGCGTAAATTTGAGGTTGCAGGCCGGCGTAGCATCTTATAAGTTAGCTGCTGTGTAACACTCAATTAGCGAGGTATTTATTTTGACCCAACTTTTGAGTTTCCCGATTTTACACTTGCGCAGCCACGCAGGGTAATCTGACTGAAAGGGATACACGTGATAACGATACCTAAATGCAGCAACCTATACGTCTGTTTTCCGCTCTGTGAGCCGGAGTCTCACGTAGGACTGCTCCTGTGACGAATGGCTGTTTGAAATAGGCTCTTTTGGATTTCCGAATCTGAGATATGGTAAGGGGCCGTCGGTCAGTGCATGATGCTAACAAGGCTGTTTGTTTGGATGGTATCCGTACAAATGGAAAAATTGGAGGTTATTGTTGTAAATCCGGCTTCAGTTATCTTTATTTTCTAAAGTCCAGAAATGACAAAGGCTCCCCAGAGGAAGCCTAGAACACAGTTCTAACTTGACTTGTCATCGTCGGTAGTTAGACTGGCTGCACTGGGCGGACCTTTGTGCAGTCTCAGAAGCCTGATGCAAAGCAGAGCAGGAACATATAAATATTAGTGGTTAAGGTTAGTTATTAACAATTAATTATGTTTATGACCAATAAGATATTGTTATGACATGTTATATGTGAAGCTCCAAATGTCCTAAATTTAACCCATGAAGAACACATTTATATATTTCAGCCATCTGATCACGCCCTAACACTCTGTTAAAATACTGTCTTTTACCGTCGTAATCCTTGCCTGTCCTTATAGCCTCAAGCCTGTGATGACCAACAGAATAAATCATGTCACCCTTTACCCAAGTTTCACCTTTCTGAAAGTGACCGGTCATTGGCATTGATGCTTTAGGTAAAAGATAGTGGTAGGGCATTATATTCGACGGTTCGACAGAGCTTAAACATACAACCGTCGTCAGATCATTACGCCCCTTCATGGGTGGTGTCAGAACAATAACTGGTCTTTTTTTAATCATTTCAGGTTCTTTAAATCCGTTTGAGAAATCGCATTGCAGTATTAAACCTGCACGAGGGTGAAATGTGATTGGCAAGTGTCTTCCTTTATTATTGCTTTGTTGGTATTAGTACACGTTACTATTCCATAAGCTTCTCACAATTAGTACGGGACTGTTGTGTGAATATCGTTATACATAGAGTTTAGATTTACTGTAGAGATAAACCTATAATGTTTATTATATTGGTACTATAGGTATTTGGTAGGGGGATTATTAGGTAAGGTGTGCAATCCGTGTGCAAATCTCCTAAAATCGAGCTTTTAGAGCACTTAACTTGCAGGTTTAGTTGGAATTTAGGGTGGTGATCTTTGGTGTTGTTTATATATGGCTAATTGACTGATATATAAGAAAATACTTTTACCCAAATCCCACACAGTGTAGAATTCACCTCCTTCGGGGCGTAGCGCAGTTTGGTAGCGCACCACACTGGGGGTGTGGTGGTCACAGGTTCAAATCCTGTCGTCCCGACCAATTAAATCAATAACTTAAGCTTT
>Ga0316207_10004578_pt1 | contig 11942 bp, 14 predicted proteins | sample 6weekpyrite_MG_FD_204943 | JGI IMG/M metagenome (GOLD analysis project Ga0316207, IMG submission 204943) | Microbial mat bacterial communities from mineral coupon in-situ incubated in ocean water Damariscotta River, Maine, United States -... | ecosystem: Environmental > Aquatic > Marine >... | reverse complement strand
AATGCTATTTGTAACTCCACTTCTGAGTACTCTTTATCTGCTTCTATTTCTTGCAGCATTACTTCAAGTTGCTCTTTGGCTTCTTCGATATTAGATACGATTAAATTTTTGTTTTTCATTTCTTAATCTTTATAACAGTTGAATTAACGAGACCCTAGGTCTCGATATACATATTTAGGTCTTTTGATTTTTAAAGCATAAAAACCATAATGCAATTCCAGCAACAACGCCACTAGGCACACTAACATGACTTACATTAATTAGGGCCTCATGCCAAGTTACCCTGCCTTGTATTAAATAAGTAATTAAGGCAGTCATAAATACTGAACTAGCTGTACCAACTAATGCTGAAATAAATAAATTTATTTTTCCTGCTTTTATAAAAATAAGTAACAAAGGTATACCAAAAAGCAAAAGGCTAACTTCGCCAGCTAACGCCCAAACAACAAATCCAACTGCTATTGCTTTAATGTGCATAGCCATTTCTAAGTGACTAGTATTTATACCAACAAGGGTTGCCATTAGAAATGATGGTACTAAAGGTGCTAAAAATATATTTGGCCGAAGTTTTTGCATTGTCGAATAATAAAACATCTTCTCTTAACAGTTGAATTAACAAAACCCTATGTTTCGTTATACATTTTTATATTTTGTTGTTTTCTCTGTATGTTTTTATTATAGCCTCGAAATCAGTATCACTATTTAAATCCTGAGCAAATTCTTTTCCACCAGGCCTATTGTCAGAACCATATGTGTAAAGTAAATATTTATTATTATTCACTTCTATTCTGTACTCGTTTTGCCAGGGGTCATGCATTAAGATTTTGTTTACTTTAAGATCTCTTATTTCTTTTGGGTAAAAGCTTTTGTTTTTATAAAATTCGTCCATTAATTCTGAAAGCAAATTAAAGTCATGCTGTACTTTCAAAAAACGATCCACATCTCTATCTGCTTCATAGCTTGTGATAAATTTTATAACCAAACCTATAGCAATTATGATGATAACAGTGATCAATCTATATACATATTTCATTATTGTAAACATAACAGTTGAATTAACAAAATTACCCATAAATTACCCAGACACCCAACATACCATTTGACAAGCACACCCGACAAGCGTAATTTTTCATTCAACACGATGGAGTAAAACAATATTACCTGGAAAATATTACCTGGGCACCCACCTTAAATCACACACTATTTTCAAAACAAGGTAAATTCTAAACTATTGATTCATTGTTATTTTCATTAATACGTTAAGCTGGGTGTCTCGGTAGAAACTCTGTACTACTTTTGCCAGTAAGTTACTTCTTCTCAACCGCGTTAAATAGTCTAGTTTTCATTACGTTTGTATTTACTAAAATGAATGTTAAGTTGTTTGTAAAGTAATGATACCCAATTTGGCTGAATTGATGTTGAAAGTAACATTAATCTTGGATCGGTTGGTGCAATAGCAACTTCAATATTCGTACTTCCTACGTCTGCTGCCAGCACAAATAACTCCTCTATTACAGTATCCCCCATTGCCAAACATCCAATAGAAACGGCCTTACCATGAATAAAGATATTAGTGCCAGGTTTGCTTCGCCCGTCCTCAGTAGCATACTTTAAATCAAAATTATTTGGGTAATTAAGCTTCATAGATAAATGATAAGAACTATTTGGATTCAAGCCTTCAATCTTGTACAAACCTTCTGGTACTTGCCTGTCTCCCTGACGTAATTTAGGACCAGAAACACCACTTAAAGCACGAATTGTATATGAACGCACAAAGACAGGACCTGTCTCTGCTTCAGCCCACATCTCAAGCTGTGACGTACTCTTTATACCAAGCAATATAACTTTCTTAGGTGGATATGATACACCTGACGATTCAAAATAAGGCCTTAGTCTTTCACGTGCATCTGGCCCATATGTCAACACAACTTCTGCAATCGTTTTCTTACCGGTAATTTTTTGATAAACAGGAACCCAGAATGATCTCCCATAGAAATAAATAGCTGTCACGCTTGCCAGAATTATAATTGATAATATTATTTTAGTATTTTTAGTTAGCATGTTTTTTAGGAGTCAAGGTAAATCAGTTCTTTATTAACTGACCCTCTTATTTTTTAAAATAATGTTTATGACTATAAATACAGTATATTTTAGTCAAAATACTGGTTTGTTTTTTTAGGCGTTAATCATGATTTATCATTAAGTTACCTTCGGCCCTGTTAACTTCTCTGCTTTGATCCTGATCTAAATATTATATACAAAACATATATTCCAGATAAAGATGCAATAAATGTCAGGAGATTTACAATTAATAAATTGAATTCATGCTCAGCAGTATAAATATAAAACAAATAAGCTCCGGCATTATTAATAGCATGCCCAAATATAGAATAGAGAATAGGGGTCAAGTATCATATTAACACATCAGCACCTAAGTCAGCTTCACTTTAGTTGGGAGTGTTCAAAAATCTGTGTCAATTCATTAAACTTACACCAACTAAAAAGGTATGAAAACAGCATACCCGGACACCCACCTTAACATACTGATAAAAACAACAATAAATCAATAGTATATTAACTATCTTTTTTCTAAAATAGCGTGCAATTTAATGAGGGTGTCCGGGTAAATTTATAGATTTTTCTGAAGAGGTTTATTTTCTTGTTTCGGGATTCCATACCTAAATCTAGATTTTTTTGACTACATGCATAGAAACAAACAATCTCATAGGATCGCCTGTAAATGGTATAAACATATCAAAGCGTTGATAATAAGTGAGTGCATCAGTATCTAGCACATCCAATATTAAGCAATGCGCAGGCAAACCTGCTTCCGTTAACTCAGCGGATTTTCTCAAAGCAGTAATTAATGTTTTATCACCTAGACCCTGCTTTTTATATTTAATATCAACTGCAAGCCTTGCAAGCAAAACAGCAGGTACTGGATATCCTGGCAGCTTCTTGTCTGTAGGTATTTCTTCTCGGGTAACAGTGGAGGTAGCTAATGTAAAATAGGCTGCAACATCTGCCTTATCATTGGCTTTTTCTTCATTAATAACAGGTAGCACCCATGTGGAATTAAGACCTAATTCCATATTTCTCAATGCAAAGCGAGCCAGATACTGATTCATATCTGGCTTCTCACAGTCAAAAGATTTTAAATTATGTTTTGTTTTATCAGCTAGAACAAATTCTTGCGATAGCTTCAATTAATAACCCTCTGCATCCAGACGCTTAGCTGCATCCAGAATACGCTTGCTGGGCTTTTGTTCTGTATCATTGCAGACAGCAATAAAATGATCAAATTGAGCGTTCGTAAGCTTAATCGATGCTTCACTCTCTAATATCTTTGGAGCATCTTCTCGAATAAGAGCAGATATGTATTCCGTCACCGAAGTACCACGCGCGGCAGAAGCTCTTTCTGCTAGCTGCTTTACACTATGCTCCACTCGCATATCAATACGTTCACGTCGGATTGCTTGTTCAGCCATGATAATCACCTTTTACCAGGTATGTACGGAAAATTGCCGTACATATAGTATAAGCAATATTAAGTAATCAGATGATCGAATTATTTTTGGTCGCAATAAATAACATTTATAGCGAATAAGGTCTAATGTGATGAAAAAACAACTACCTAATGCATCTATATGATTGGCGTGTAAAATAGCATTTTTAATACCTACTTTCCACATCACACGCCACGCATTAAACAGGTTTACAGGGTCAGGTCATTCCATTCCACATTTTCTATCCATTCTAAAAATTCAGGCGCTCATCGGATGGACTAATAGGATAACCATCTTAAGAACCCTATAAAAACAAAGACTTAGTATTATTTTAAGCCTTTTCTTTTATGAGAGTTACCTGGACATCCAGAGTTACCTGGACATCCAACATACAATTCGACAAGTACAACACAGCAAGCGTAATTTTTCATTAAACACTACTGAGTAAAAAATACAGGACGTATAACATGTCCAAACCCCGCTACGTACAAATGTCACTCGCTGCCACACCCTAGTACCACTGCATATCAGGAACTAACCAGACACCCAACATTAGAATCTTGGGAGAAACCTGGGTCTCCCATTAGTTATTAAGAGTCAATAGCCCACAATCTAGCGCGCGACCAGTAGCAGTACCAGCAGGAGGATGGCCGCCGATCCGGCTAAAAGAGCAGCAGCGGGCACCGCGACGCGTATCATCCAGGCGGGCCACCTGATCCTCTTCAGCTGCGGGTCTGTGATCCGAGTGGGATCCAGCGACGCGATGCTCTCCAGTATCAAATCCACCTTTCCTCTCAGGACGGCTTCCGTTTCTTCTCCAGTCTTGGTTTCATCTTCTAACATCTTTGGCCTCCAGGTCTGTCATTGGGTAAATTTTAGTCGAGTCGAGATTCCATCGACCAGAGTTGCCAGGGCCTCCTTGTAGGGTCGACAAAGGGGTGTTCTCGCGTTCAAAGAGCCGGTGTTCGCCAGGGCATGGAACGGACATCCGCCGTTGCACTGCTCACGGATGGCGCAGGGCTCACACGTTTCCAGGATCGCTTCCGATCGCGCGCTCATGGCCGAGAACGTTGGCGTAGATTCGATTTCTCCCAGGCTCATCATTTTGATATTGCCGTAGCTATAGCCTTCGTGACCCTGGAACATGCCGCAGGGATACAAGTCGCCCGTAGGCCCGATACCCAGGAACCGATGATGGCAGTTCTCGCTGAATGCGCACCCGTGTCCTGCCGAGCCCCCCAACACACGAACCAGAAGCGGCACGATTGGGTCCACCTCAACCGGCTCGTCATCCACCAGCCAGCGCTCGGCAAGCCCTCTCGTGAAAGCCGCGTACTCCTCAACCGAAATCGCGGAGGAATCCAGATGACGCGCTGCTGCACCAGAGTGGTAAAGGGGCGACAGCTTCATCGGGACTCTGTGTTCCCGGCAGAAATCGTACAGCTCTAATGCGCAGTCGACGTTGTGTCTAGCGATCGTGGCCAGGATTCCGAAGGGCACTTCGTGCCTTCGTAGCAGCTCCATCGTGTCCAGGATTCGCGAGAACGACCCCCTCCCTTTTTTGTCCACGCGAGCACGGTCGTTTGGAATCCGGGGGCCATCCAGACTGAGCCCGATCTGGAAACCCAACTCCTTCAGCACCGACACGAAGGAGCTTGTGAGCAAGGTACCGTTCGTCTGCAGCAAATTCAGAAACTCGATCGAACGCCCTGCTTGCAGCTTCTTCATGCGACGGAAGAACTCCGGCCCCGCGAGGGTCGGCTCCCCGCCGTGCCAGACCAGGTGGACCTTCGATTCCGTCGAGAAATCCTCGAGATCATCCAGCAACCGGCACACGATCTCCTCGTCGATCATCACCCTGCGGGGTACTGACGGCTCCACGAAGCAGTACGTGCAGCGCATGTTACACTCGTTCGTCACCTTGATAACGACGGTCTGGATTGGAAGTGTCATCTCTATTCTCTCGGCGCAGAGATTACGCAGAGTCCCTCACGGAAACTCCAACGCGCCGGATGCTCTGCAAATAATAGACGCTTCTTTGTAGTTGGCTTAGCAGCTCCCTTCTTCTTACTTTTTATGTTCTTGACCATTTGTTAGTTACTCCTTTAAACAAAACGTTGTGAATCAAGATAATAACAATTGTTTAGGTATTAATAATTACTCCAATTTTCTGAGTTTTACACAGTTGATTGAAGGGATCACCTCTACATTATCTATACAATCTGTTGTTTTTGAAGTGCATTCCTCCAATAATATTATCGAACTTAATTTTTATGAATTCTCGATCATGCACGACACTTAATTAGCCTGACAGCTGTTTAATAGAACTATTTCTTGCTGTCCTTTTATATGCTTACATCATTTAATCAATTCCTCAATGATGAGTTTGCATCATTAAATATGAATAAATCTTGTTATTGATGGGCAAAGGCGGAATTAATTCCTTGTTATTGGGCTTTTAGGAAATAACAGATAACTAATTTTAAGTTATTCAAGAACCTACTAAATTGTCTCTTCAGGCTGGCATTAGTTGGCATTGTGCTGGGAAATAGAAGTTTGCTGGCACAGGATATCTGGATAAATGGACACCCAACACAATGTTTGACAAGTAAACCACGCAAGCGTAATTTTTCATTTAACACTGTGGAGTAAAATAATACAGGACGTAAAACATACCTAAACCCCGCTACGCACAAATATCACTCGCCGCCACAGCATATCACGTGTCGTACGCAAAGCCTTTCTTGGCGGGACATCCATCTTAACGAACTGATAGAAATATGAATACATCAATAGTATAGGATTTATTTAGTGTTGTAAGCAGCGTATTGTTTAGGGTGAGTGTCTTGATAAACTGCGTTGATAAACTCTGTTGTGAGCAATATTTTCCGTAAGTAAAATTATAAGCCACTTAAAAATAACTTAAGTGCCTCACTAAAGTTTAGCTGTGGATTAAAAACAACTAAATATTCGATCTTGTTAAATACTTTAGTTTTAGCTCTCTAAGTTCAGTAAACCAGAAGAATAAATACTAATATTTCCCTAGTTTAAGAAAACCATTTTAAGAATATTCTTAAATCAGGTTTTTAGACTGGGTGTCCTATTTTAGTTTCCGTCTAACGTGAATATCTGGGGGCGCCCATATCCAGGTAAATTGCCTGTCTGGATATGGGCGACAGTGAGCGATTTAATTTGGTGTTTTAAGTGCCATCATAATATTAAGCTTAAAAGCACCTACTAACGTTTATCGCCCTTAAAAAACATATTTTTTGAATTAAAACAGGCAATCGTTTTTTTAAAAAATTGATTTACGTCTTCCAGATTTTAAAAAAACAACTATACCCGATAGAAAAAGCCAGATACTAGCTGGCAATGGAACCGCGGATACTGCAAATGTTGTACTTAGTGTGCTAGTCAAGCGACTACCTATATATCCATTAGCAATGAAACTGTACTCACCCGGTGATAATGTCCCAAGATTTTCAGAAACCTCAAATGGAACAAGAATCTGAGGGCTAATCACACCTGTAGTGTCACTAAAAATATCATATATGAAAGTATTACCAGATAAATTTAAGCTAGTTGAGCTTATGAAATAAGATGGATCAGCCAGATTGCCTGCGATATTAGCCACTATCTCCGAAGTCGATAACGCAGGATTAGGAGAAATATCGATTGAATTTATAAATGCAGCATTTGCGGGTAAAGATAAAAACAGTAATAAGCTAAATAATAAATTTTTCATTGTTTATTTCCTTTTTAGCGGTTGAGGGAAATTACCAGAAATTACCAAATCAAATTACCTGGACACCCAACATACCATTTGACAAGCACACCCGGCAAGCATAATTTTTCATTCAACACTATGGCGTAAAACAATACAGGAGGTAATACATTCCCAAACCTCGCTACGCACAAATGTTGCAGTAACACGACTATTTTCCAGTCTACCTGGATAACTATGGATATCTAATAAATCGTACCATTAGTAGAACACCCGTCTTATTATGGGTGCCCTAATAACTGCACAGACCCCGTTTTTAAGGCGCAATTTATTTACTTAAAACCGCCAAAACGGCAATAGCCGCACTGAGCACCGCTACAATAATAGCAATAACACTCCGTCGTCTGAGTAAATTTAATTCCTGTTGTAATTTAATGGCCGCAGCATCTACGCCTTCAATCGTTCCTTTGAGTTGCTCTGCCAATATTTTTACTGACTCTGCATTTTGAGTGACAGCACTTTGTAACTCGTCTATCTGCTCCGGTATAATTTCGTCGGTTTTTTTGTTAGCTGAGTGTGACGTGAATGCGGGTATTGCAATCGACAATACCTGCACTACATAAGGCATTGCTGTTTTAATTAAAGGAATCCATGCAGCCATACTAAACCTCTATAATATTTATTGTTAGCAATTAAGCTTCCCAAAAACCAGATGATTAAAGGAAACGCGGACAACTGATAAGGCTATTAATTCTTAGTTGTCACAGAATCCTTTAATTATATAGGATTCTTTTAAATAACACCTTCTCCTCTTAATAATATTGGCGCAATTCTTTATCCACGGATTCAAAGTGCCTGATACCTTGGATTACATCTTGATTTTAAATCTCTCGACTCCATTAAATAATGTTTTTCCATACAGGGAATAATCCTGCTTTTATGTGTATATGTAAATGACTACATAAGTAACTCAATAAAGTAGTGCGGGCAATTATTACTCAATTAAAAATAATTTAAAGGAAACAGGAATGAGATTTACTAAAAGATTAAAGCTATTTTTTTGCTGCTGTTATTATAGGGTTTGCAATGAAAACCACCAAGCTGCATGCAATAATAGAGAGCATTTTCTACAGCAATATATTTCCCTCAGTCATTACCACTTCGCCCGTCTACTCTACCGGCGGTACGCGGGAATGGGCAGATGATGTACCTTTTAGTGGCAGTCATGTTGTGAGTTCGCTCAGGATTGGTTATAAATCTTTTTACGAAACAGATCCGCCGTTTAGAGCCACATTCCGTTTCTACGGTGTTGATCCGGCAACAGGACTTCCGGGGGCACTGGTGGCAGAAATCTCTCGAGATTTACCCACAGGAGAACACCCCCTCGTGACAATTCAGCTCGATCCGAGCGAGCAGCTTGTATTCACTTCTGAACCTGGTCTGTACTATAGCGATAACAACACAGACAAGGTAAAAACTCGGATTAGAAGATAGTACTCATTGTTATAATGAAGCCTCTTAAACCCGTCGGCTTTGCTGGTGGTTTTTTATACATTATAAGAAGTGGGATTAATTAAAAGTATCGGTAAAATTGGGGGAGGTTCAGGTGTCCGATTATATTGCGATTATATAGTTTTCAAATAACTAACCACCACGGACCAGTCTTACATACTTACCGCTATTCTTAATAAGAATGGCACTATCACCATTAACAAAACTGATACCCCTGGAATAGTTTTTAAAGTTTGTGCTGACAGACTGAGTTGATGACCAATAAAACCCATTAAGCGTAACTGGAAATATCGTTTGATTAATAGCGGGTCTATTACAGGCAACTTCCACCAACGATTCTAACTCTTTCATGTTCGGTAAACGCCAGTCAGTATAACCACTTGCTGAATTTTCATTCGCAACGGCTAATGCCACTTGCCAGTTATACGTTAATACCACCCCAGTGCCACAATTACTACCCGACAGCCCTAAAGAACACTTTTGCCACATTAGTCCTGTTGATTTGTCCGTAACGGTGCCATTTCCATGATCGATATAAAAACTATCTGGCTTAATGATAGTGATATCAAGATTACGATTACTTGTACATTCTGCAATTGACTTTACATTGAATAAAATAACACTAAGAAAGACAACTAAAAATATAATATGTTTCATGAAATACTCTCTGATTAATAATAGAATACAGGGCTATTTAAAAAGCATTTAAATAATAATTTAAAACGTTTATTTTACTGACCATCTCGAACCAGTCGAATATAATTAGGAGTCGCTTTATCGCTGGCGCTACTAGTAGTAGCCGTTAGAAAGGTCACTTCCCATACTCTGGTATTGTCGTACGCAACAGGTAACGACGTCCAGTAGCCAAAGGTTGCAGTATTGGGAAAATAATCGACATCAATTGCAACCCCTAACCTAGCATAATTAACAATTGAAATAAGCTCTTGCCTGTCTGGTAATCGCCAATCTGTTGCACCACAAATTCCGGCACCACTGTTACTTGAATTTAAATCAGCCACGTATTTTTCAGTGTCGCAACGTGATGGATTCTCACAAAGATCAGCACCTGCAATAGCACCTGTTTGCGTTTCATAATCTGTTGTTACACCTACTCCAGTATCGCCAATACCCCAGTCGCCTCCGTCGTTGATACCTGTCGAGTTGTACCAGGTGTAGCGGTGGGAGCGATGCTGTAAGCCACTTGTTGTTTTTACTTCCCAGATAAGACCTGTGACATTATCCTTCACGCAAGCCCATGGGTTAGTTGCATAATCCTGAGTCTGATCAACCAGTGCTACACCATTATTATCCAGTTTGGTGAAACTAAAGCCTGCAAAACCATCACTATTATCATTGTGCGTTACGTCTCGCCCATAAAGCGCGTCCTGTCCTGCTCGTATAATATCACCATCACTATCAAAGCCATCGGTGGACTGAGTTGCTACAACAGGTTGTATTGAACATCTCAAATCTTCATTATGCGTGCCCGAGCCTGTGACATCGTAGTCTGTTCCAAAATCTGAATATGCATAATCAGCACAACCGACTATGCCAGTATCATTGAGTGAACTGGTTGTAACAAGTGGTGGGATGAGAGTAATAAGAATATCATCTGTCGCAGTGCCTCCATTGTTATCAGTAACCATAAGACGCAGTTTATAACTAATTTCACTGGCTACTGTTGGTGCGATGAAACTCGCGCTGGCACTGGTATCATTATTGAGTGTTAATAACGAACTATCGACTTCACTCCACTGGTAGTTGACAATAGTCCCATCAGTATCAATGCCTACACCATCAAGTCTCACTATAGCCCCACCAAAGGCAACTTGATCAACACCCGCATTAACTGTTGGCTGGTTGTTAATGGCTGGTGGAGTTACGGTAATAATAATATCATCTGTCGCTGTGGCACCGTCATTATCGGTAACTGACACGCGTAGGGTATAGTTTGTATTAGCGCTCACTGTCGGTGCATCAAAGCTCGCACTTACGCTAGTACTATTGTTGATTATCAGAACACTACTACCTACTTCACTCCACTGTACACTGTCTATCGTTCCATCACTATCAAGACCTACGCCATTGAGAGACACTGTTGCTCCACTTAAAACAGTTTGATCATCACCAGCATTAACTGTCGGTGAACTGTTATTTTCATTGTTATTAGTTGAGCCTCCACCTCCACATGAAATTAACAGCATAGGTAACACAATAATAAATAACAAACCAAACTTATTCATTCAAACACCCTGAGATCTATTTTGAGTTAAAAAATCACCTGGAAAAACACCTGGACACCCAACATACCATTTGACAAGTACAACCGGCAAGCGTAATTTTTCATTCAAAGCTATGGTGTAAAACAATACAAGGCGTAAAATATACCCAAACCCCGCTACGCTCAAATGTCACTCACCGCCACACCCTGCCACCACTGCACCTCACGGATTGTGGGTAAAGCCTTTCTCTGTGGCCCCGACATCAATAACGATGAAAACTACGAGCATCGTCACCAATGGGTAGAAGACAAGCTTTTAGAACCAGGTGAAAAATTTGCAATCGATATCTGTGCGATTGCATATCAATAAAGCACAGGCAGATGGCTGGAGTACCGAAAACAGGTTACATCTATCGCACGCATTTAAAGTAAATTAAAAGTACTAGTCTACTCACTAATAAACTTGAAAGCAGCCTGTGAAAAAACGGCTTATAAACGCACAGTATTCAAGCACTGTTGTGGGCAATAATTTATATAAATAAAAATCATAAACTACATAAAAATAACTTCAGTGCCTTACTGAGATTTAGCTATGGGTTAAAAACTGTTAATTATTCTCCAGCATTATACTAAAACGAAAATTTAAGTGCGTTGGTCATAAACCTCAATAGTGGAACAGCATCAATATAAGCCTGTTCTATCTGGTCAATAAACCTGGGCGACAATGCTTGCGAGTCATCCATATTGTATTTTAAGAAAAATGACTTACGCATTAAATCTTCTATATAAGGATGATCTGCATCATAACCTCGTGGTGGACGTTTCAAACTTTCTCCTACAATTTCTTCGAAGCGTTTAATGAGTTTCCTGTCGTTAATAACTTTTTCCCAATTATCAGGCTGTGCATCGATAGCAGTTCTTATTTTATCCAGTGATGGACCATCGGGTTTCCATATGCCCGCGCCGGCAAAAATACATC
>Ga0316207_10004577_pt1 | contig 11942 bp, 14 predicted proteins | sample 6weekpyrite_MG_FD_204943 | JGI IMG/M metagenome (GOLD analysis project Ga0316207, IMG submission 204943) | Microbial mat bacterial communities from mineral coupon in-situ incubated in ocean water Damariscotta River, Maine, United States -... | ecosystem: Environmental > Aquatic > Marine >... | reverse complement strand
TTGTGTCGCTACTTCGCTAAAAATTATTTGGCGTCCATGCCAATAATTCACTCACTTACGCGACAGCTGATTCCTTTTGCCCCGACTGTCCTGCGTCCGTCACATCTTCGTATAACTTGGTTCATAAATGAACTCGTTACACTACGACATGACTACCTCAATGACTCTACGGCCACTAAAGCCGCTCCTGCATTTCTTCGTCGTTCGCTTACGCTCTCAACTACGAAAGGGCAGACGGCGTGACCTATCGGGGTCTAATCGCCCCCGCTTCGCTCTCCATGGCGATCAGCGGCGGTCTGGCTTCGGTGTTGTTTGATGTATAAACCGTGGTGATGATTCTAAGATCAACTTGTTTAAAACGGTTTTGATTCACATTCCACCGTGGTGTCCAGTTAGGTTTTCAGCTCCCCCCTCTGCGTGACTAACCTCTTAAAAAACGTGCTTCATCAAAGGGTGTCTCCTTTTTTAAAATATAGTAGATACAGCGACCAAGTTTGTGAGCTAACACGGATAAAGCCTTGGCCTTGCTCATTCGTTTTTGTAAATTAAGCAGGTAATGCTTGGCTTTGTCGTTGCCCCTGAGATGTAAAACCGCTGCCTCAGAGAAGGCCCACTTAAGGTGGGCATTACCGATTTTATTACCCTGGGTGCCATAACTTTTTCCAGCAGATTCAGCTTTGCATTTAACCAGGCGTGAATAAGAGGCAAAGTCCTGAACGGATTCAAAGCGTTCAATATTACCAATTTCATAAATAATCGTGAGTGCTAAGATCGGCCCAATGCCATGAATGGCTTTGAGTAATTTCAAATGATCCGGGTTATGTTGCTTTGCCTGCTGTTCAATATAGCACTCCACTTTACTCAGCTCTTTGGCATAGCAATCTAAAATGGAGAGATCAAGATTGATGTTTTTCTGAACGCTCTTATCTGGAAAAGTATTTCTGAGCTGTTCACGCGCACAGACATTTTTTAGATTAAGACCATGAGAGGGTAAATTGTACTGACTAGTGGTATTAGAAACATGGGCCTTAAGATGAGCGCCATGACGAACGATTTTGGTTCTCCGACGAAGCAGATCACGCGTAGCCCGCATCGCTTTAGGATAAGTGTAAGCGAGCGAAAAGTTACCGCCTCGTATTAGTTTGGCAATTTTATGAGAATCAATCCGATCATTTTTTGCTTTCCCACCATGAATGGCCTTCATGTAAAGCGCATGACCCAGAATAAAGTCGATGCCCTGTGCTTCACAGAAATCAGCCACCTAGTACCAGCAGTGCATGCATTCTACGCCAACAACGATGTTGCCGTCGTAGGGGGAGAGTATTTTATGAAGCTTATCGGGATGAGCTGGAATTTCCCGATGAACTAAAGCCTCGCCGATCTGGTCGATGATGCAGATATAGAGTGTTTTCGCGTGTAAATCGATACCACAGTAATAGGGATGCGTGTTATTGTAAAATCTCATTGGGCCTTCTCCTTGAAAGGTTTGGTCGCCTTACCAGTTTAGCTAATACTGCTAACTGGTGAGACGGCTCAATGAGTATCAACCTGAGCGTACTCCTCGCTGTAAACTGGCATCATTAATCCAATCAAGAAAAGGATTATTAATGAACAACATCAAATTTTCCGACGACCTGGAAGCTTGTGCTTCGGTGTGACGTTAATGGTAGTGGCGATCAAAAAATGACTGACACTTAAGCGGGAATTTACCTCCCCGATCATCTATAGTTAACTAATAGCGAATCCACTAGAGGCTATCATCTGGATGTCAGCGTTAACGCCTGAAGAAGCAATAGGATACCTGCACGAAGTACAGGACCCGGTGGTGGTGATCCGCTGCGAGCGTCTACCGCCCTTGCAGCGGGCTCTGTGCGCTCGTCTGGATGGCAATGAGGTGTTATTCGAGGTGCACCAGCATCTCGATGAACGTCATGTCCGCGCCATCACTTTGCACAGCACCGCTGGCCTGAGTCGTGGCATGCCGATCTTCGATACCGGTGCCCCACTGCATGTACCTGTGGCACCTGAATGTCTCGGGCGGGTGGTGAATGTTTTTGGTGCTCCCCTTGATGGACAGCCACCGTTTGCCAGCGCGGTGATGAACAATATTCACGGCACTAAGCGTCCGCTCTATGAGGTACGTGGCGCGCATGAGATTCTGCCGGTAGGCATCAAGGTGATCGATCTGCTCTGTCCCTTTGTCCGTGGTGGCAAGACGGGTCTCTTTGGCGGTGCTGGGGTGGGAAAGACGGTGCTAATTATGGAATTCATCCATGCGGTCTCCGCTATTCACAAAGGGGTGTCGGTGTTTGCTGGGGTCGGTGAACGTATTCGCGAGGGGCATGAGCTGTGGCATGAACTGCGCAAGGCGGGGGTTATGGGGCAGGCGCTACTGGTATTCGGTGAGATGGATGAATCTCCCGGCGTGCGCTTTCGTATCGGCCACACCGCGCTGACCTATGCTGAGTATCTGCGCGACAGCATGCAGAAAGAGGTACTGCTGTTGATGGACAACGTTTTTCGCTTTGTCCAGGCTGGCAGTGAGATCTCCAGCCTGCTCGGACGCATGCCCGCCACGGTGGGTTATCAACCGACGCTGGGCACCGAGGTGGCCGAGCTGGAGGACCGCATCGATACCACTGACAGCGGGGCTATTACCTCGGTGCAGGCGGTCTATGTACCGGCCGATGACATGACCGATCCGGCGGTCACCACCATCCTCGGGCATCTCGATACCACTGTGATCCTGTCGCGCAATCAGGCTGCGCAGGGTATCTATCCGGCGGTTGATCCACTGCGTTCTGGCAGCAAGTTACTTGATCGCCACGTGGTTGGCGATCACCACTATGCCATCGCCGAAGGCGTACGCGAACACCTGGCGCGTTATAATGAACTTGAAGATATCATCACCATGCTCGGTATGGAGGAGCTGTCGCAACAGGACCAGGCGATCGTACTGCGCGCGCGCAAATTGCAACGTTATCTGAGCCAGCCGTTTCATGTCACTGCCACTGATACCGGCATCAATGGTGTTAGCGTGCCGCTGGCAGACACCCTGGCCGACTGCGAGGCGTTTCTACGCGGCCACTATGACGATGTGCCCGAAGCGCAGTGTTATATGCGCGGTAGTATGGAGCGACCGACTCAATGAACACCTTCACTGTTCATCTGCAGGGTGCGACCCAGTATGAGCGGCTCGAAAATATCGTCTCCTTTGTCGGCGAGGATGCCAGTGGCAGTTTCGGTTTGATGAAGGGCCATGGCCGTTTCGTCACTAGCCTGGTGTTTGGTCTGGCGCGAATTCGGTATGCTATCGACGATCGCTGGGACTACCTGGCACTGCCGGGGGCGGTGGCCTGTTTTGACAAGGATCAACTCACCCTCAGCGCCCGCCGCTATCTGCGCGGTGATGACTATACTCAGATCAGTCGGGCCTTGCGTGAAGAGCTGGTGCAGGAGGAACAGGCGATGGTCGAATTCAAACACAGTCTGGAACAGATGGAGCGAGCCATGATGCTGCGCCTGTGGCGCATCGGTCGAGGCGAGGAGGCCAGATGACAAAACCTGGCAACGATCAGCTAGCGAAGCGCGTCGAACAACAGGCGCAACGGATGCAAAAGGCTGAACGCGAGCACTCAACGCTGTTAGCGCAAACTGTTTATCTCAGCAGTCTCGGTTTGATGTTTATCTTGCCGGTGGTTGCCGGAGTCTATCTTGGCCACTGGCTTGACGGCAAGCTGGCGGGTTACTCAATGCGCTGGACCCTGAGTTTGTTATCTCTCGGTATTCTTATCGGTGGCTTCAATGTTTACTGGCTGATCAGGAGTCATGAATGAGATGAACCCTCTTGGCGCAGAATCACTTTTCTACCTCGGCCCGCTAGCCATCTCCGGCACTGTGATCACCACCTGGGGGGTGATGTTTGTGCTGTGGCTGCTGAGTATGGTGTTGCTGCGCGGCCTGCAACTGCAACCGGGCGGTTGGCAGACCGCCGCCGAAGGAATCATCGGCGTGATTGAATCCGCCATCAATCAGGTTCTCTCGACAGAACAGACCCGCCAGGTATTACCCTTCGTCGCGACATTGTGGATTTATCTGGTGTTGGCCAATCTCATCGGTCTGATCCCTGGCCTGCATTCACCCACTGGCGATCTCTCTGCTACCAGTGCGCTGGCTCTGCTGGTGTTTCTGTCGGTGCACTGGTTCGGCATCCGTGCCAACGGCCTGCGCAAGTATCTGCACCATTACCTCAAGCCCACGCCGTTACTGCTGCCATTCCATCTGATCAGCGAGATTACCCGTACCGTAGCGCTAGCCGTGCGCCTGTTTGGCAACATCATGAGTCTGGAAATGGCGGCGCTGCTGATCTTGTGGGTGGCAGGGCTGTTAGCGCCGGTGCCGATTCTGATGTTGCATATTATCGAGGCACTGGTACAGGCTTACATCTTCGGCATGCTGGCGTTAATCTACATTGCTGGTGGTCTGCAATCCCAACAATTACGACAAGAGAAGGAAGCATCATGAATGATCTGAGCAGCTTTGCCAGCGACTCCACTATGTGGGCCCTGATTGCCATCAGTATCGGTGTCATCGGGCCAGCGATTGCCATGGGCTGGGCTATCAGCCGTGCGCTCGACGCCCTTGCGCGTCAGCCCGAAGCAGAGAAGGCGATTACCCGTACCTTGTTCATCGGTCTGGCGATGATCGAGTCGCTGGCTATCTATGTGCTGGTGATTGTGTTGATCGTGCTGTTCCGCAATCCGTTGCTTGAATATCTGTTGAAGTAGGCGAGGAGAGACACTTTGGAATTCGACTGGTCGACCTTAGTCCTCGAAGTCATCAACTTTCTGATACTGGTGTGGTTGCTGAAACGCTTCCTTTACCAACCAGTGTTAAACATGATTGAAAAGCGGCGCCAGAAGATCGAGGCGGAACTGGCGCAGGCGACCAAAGGTCAGGAAGAGGCTGAGGTCCTCAAAAAGCAATATGAAGACCGGCTGACTGACTGGGACCGGGAAAAGCGCGGCAATCTCGACGAGTTGGCGCAACAGATTGAGCAGGAACGCAGCAAACGAATGCAACTACTCGATGAGGAGCTGGCGCAGCAGCGTTTAAAAAACCGGGCTCGTGATGAACAGCAACAGGCCCAGTGGCGCAATCAGGCCGAAGCCGAGGCGTTGCAGCTGGGCGGCGCGTTTACCGCTCAGTTGTTGAAGGCATTAGCCGGACCCGAGCTGGACCAGCGCCTGCAACAACTCTTTGTCGACCAGCTTGCGGTGTTGTCCGAAAGCGCGCTGCATCAGCTGCGCGAGGGCTGGCAAGAGGGCTCAGTCAGGGTGGAGGTGGTCAGCGCCTTGCCGCTCGACACCGCAGGTCAACAGGTCATCCGACAGGCGCTGGAGCAAAAACTGGGGCACAGTGACGGAGAGTGGCGGTTCACCTGTGATGACAAATTAATCGCCGGGCTGCGTGTCTCGATTGGCGGCTGGATGTTGCACGCCAATCTGCAGGATGAACTGCATTTTTTCACCGATGCGGCGGCTTCACATGGATAGCGCTGCCGACCTGTTTCCACAGTTGAGTCGGCAGCGCCGCTGGCTGGACGGTTACCAGCTCGACCTGCGCCTGGTAGAGCAGGGCACGGTGGTCTCGGTCGGTGATGGTATTGCCTGGATCGACGGCCTGCCCTCGGCGGCGATGGACGAGCTGCTCAACTTTGCTGACGGTAGCCTTGGCCAGGTGTTTCATCTGGGCGAGCGGATGCTCGGCGCGGTGCTGTTGATAGAGACCGAAAATCTGACTGCTGGCACCCTGGCCCTGCTCGGTGGTCGCCGCGTCAGCGTGCCGGTCGGTCAGGCGTTGCTGGGGCGGGTGATTGATCCGCTCGGTCATCCGCTCGATGGCCAGCCGCCGCCGCGGTGCCACAGCCGTCGCAACCTTGAAGGGCCATCACCGAGCATCATTGAGCGCGACTTCGTTACGCGGCCACTTTACACCGGCATCCGCCTGGTCGACAGTCTGCTGCCGATCAGCAAGGGCCAGCGTCAGCTGATCATTGGTGACGAAGGGCTAGGGCGCAGTAGCATTGCGCTGGATACGGTCATCAACCAGCGTGGCAAGGGGGTCACCTGTATCTATGTGGTGATCGGGCAGAAGCGCTCGGAGGTGATCAATATTATCGATCTGCTGCGTGAATACGGTGCGCTGGAATACACCACGGTGGTAGTGGGTGAAGCCAGTGCGCTGCCCGGGTTGAAATACCTTGCCCCTTACAGCGGTTGCGCCATCGGCGAGTACTGGATGCGCCAGGGGCGAGACTGTCTGGTGATCTACGATGACCTCAGCCGCCACGCTCGCGTCTATCGTGAATTATCATTACTGTTGCGCCGTCCACCTGGACGCGAGGCGTACCCCGGTGACATCTTTTACCTGCATGCAAGGTTACTGGAACGGGCTACCTGCCTGGCGCCCGAGCACGGCGGCGGTAGTCTCACCGCGTTGCCCATTGTTGAGACCCAGCAGGGTGAGATCTCCTCCTACATTCCCACCAACCTGATTTCGATCACTGACGGTCAGATCTACCTTGATCAAGGGCTGTTCGACAACGGTACCCGACCGGCCATTGATGTGAGCAAGTCAGTGTCGCGCATCGGCGGCAAGGCCCAGCATCCGCAAATCAAACGCCAGGCGGCGCGCATCAAACTCGACTATCTGCAATTCCAGGAGCTGGAGGCGTTCACCCGCTTCGGTGCCCGGCTTGAGGCAGAGATGCAGCACAAATTGCGGCGCGGCCGCATCCTGCGTGAAATGCTGAAACAGGATCGATTCAGACAAAGCAGCGAAACTAAACTTCTGGTGTGGTTGATCGTTTACAATAGTGGCCTGCTAGATGAGATAGCGCCTGGGCGAGTGCGGCGCCGTCTTGAGAAACTGAACCACGCCATCCAGCATAGTGAACTCAATCTTGAAACACCACTGGAGCAATGGCAGGCGCAGGTGGGGCAGTGGTGGACCGAGAGCGGAGGTGAAAATGAGCAAGCGGCGTGAGGTGGAGGCGCGTATAGAGGCGGTCAACGAGATTCACGGCATCATGGAGAGCATGAAGAATCTGGCCATGATCGAGGCGCGCAAACTGGCCCGTTATCATGAAACGCAACAGCGCGTGGTCGACTCGATCAGCTATGCCCTGAACGATGTGGGGCGACATTATGCAGCCGAGACACCAATGGCGGATGCGCCACCGGTCTATCTGCTGTTCGGTTCTGAGCGGGGCTTCTGCGGCAGCTACAATCAACAGTTGATCGAGGTGCTGGGGCAGCAGCCCGGCCATGAAGAGGCGGCAGTGATCGGTGTCGGTACGCACCTGACGAGTGCTCTGCAGAGTGATTACCCTCAGGCCGTCTGCCTGGCTGGCGCAGCCGTCGCCGATGAGGTGGCAGCGGTGCTTGCGACGGTAGTTACCACCCTCAACCAGTTACGACAGGAACATGGCCCGTTGCGCCTCGAAGTGATCCATTTTCAACCCGATAACAACGAACCGCGCTGCCAATCGGCGTTGCCGCCTCTGAACGAGGCACCTGATCAGGGACTGGCGCCGTTGATCAATCTGCCGTCGCAGGAACTACTCGGCGAACTGTTAGAACACTATCTTTTTGCCCTGACTCATGGCTGGCTCTTTACCGCCCTGATGGCCGAAAACCAGCGCCGCGTGCAACACCTGGATCAGGCCGGCCACCACCTTGAACGGCATGTGGACGACCTGGGTAAACGCCGCAATGTGCTACGCCAGGAAGAAATTATCGAGGAGATTGAGGTGATCCTGTTAAGTTCCGAACTCGTGAGCTCCATAGATTACAGTTATGCTTATGACTGGCAATGATCGACTTAACGTCTTCATTTGAATTGATTAAACCTGCTGCCCCGAAGGGCAACAGTTAACGTCGAATCAGGCGGCCTTCACTTCAATTTTTTTGCCTTCTTTAGGTACTTCGCTTATTGCCTTCCGCTGGATGGTGACAGTTAATACGCCGTCTTTAAATTTGGCGTCAATATTATCTGAATTCGCATCCTTTGGCAGTGTGAGTACTCTCTCAAATGAACCGTAACGACGTTCAATGCAATGATAGTTTTCCTTCTCTTCCTTTTTCTCCAGCTTTTTCTCACCGCTAATCGTCAGTCTGTTGCCATCGACCCGAATATCAACATCTTCTTTGGCAACGCCAGGGATTTCAATGTTAATCAGATAGTTTTTATCATTGTCTTTGATATCGAGGCTGGGCGAAAGTGCCATGGATGATAGTTCTGGCCAGCCCACGCCGTTGTCAAAGATGCTCGGAAAACTACGCAGTGAGTTGCCAAAGATTCGATCTATCTCGTTGTGCAGTTGTAATATGGGATTGTTAGATGTTAGTTGGTCATGCGCAGTGTGAACGGGCACGTTTCCTGCTTTGTTTGTTTCATTATTAAACCAGTTCCATGGTGAGAATTTTTTGATATCCATCATACACCTCCTTTGCCAGTTGATTTGAAACGACTACTAAAGTTTGATGCTTAACTAAATTCAGTCTATGCCCATTCTCATGAAAATCAACCTATCAAATTAGTCAATAATTAGAGAGTGTGGTGAATGCATAATCCAGGCCGATTTTCTCTTAGATCTGTTTTTGGGCATCGCAATAAATAGCGGGCGAACATGACAGCCTGGGCTTATAATGGATCTTGTTTACCTAGCGAAAAAGGAGAAATACCATGGCACAGAAAACACAATCTTCGAAAAAGGCGACAGGGATGAAGCAGGCCTTTGTTGGAAATACAGCTGCTATTGCATTGGCAATGAAACATCAGGAGGCTGAGGGCAGCTTTCCTGATGAGCGCCAGCGCATGATTGCAGAGGCCGCTTACCTTATCGCTGAACAGCGCAATTTTCAGGGTGACCTGGCGTTCGATGACTGGTTGCAGGCTGAGGCAGAAATAGATGCGCTGTTCACCGATCAGCATTGAGCCAACACTTGTAGTAAAGGCGCTTGGCGGTACCGAACAGGGGTACCGTCGGGTGCTTATAAAATAGCAGGGGGTACAGCGTGAACGACATCAGAAAACGCGTCGATGAAATGGTCAACGAGATAAAATGTGAGCGTGACGAGTTGCAGGTGAAGTTGCATCTTGCCAGACTTGAGATAGGTGATGAGTGGAATAGTCTTGAAGAAAAGCTAGTGAAACTTGAGGGAAAGGTAAAGGAGTTGGGAAGCGTAACGGCGGAGTCTTCGCAGAATATTGGTGCGGCGGCACAACTGCTTGGGGAAGAGATCCGTGATGGCTTTAAGGAAATTGGCAGGCATTTATAATTTTTAACAAAACCCTGATAAATTATATTGTTTGTCATTGCGAACGCAGTTAGGGAGCTTACTTCGTCGCTTCACTTCTCGTAATGACAATGAATCAAAGATTCCCTAATGCAAGGTATATGGACTCACGAAGGCCTTATGTTTTTTCATTGCTCCTTAGCGAAGGTAGGCTTCAGTTGCATAGCGACGCATCATACGGTGACTGTTAAAAAATGATGCGTTTTGGCTAATCGCGCCCTTCATGACTGCGATCCAGTCCTGGCGGTTTTCGTAATAAAGCGGTAACACCACCTTTTCCAGTTTATGGTAGAGGGAATGCGCGTCATCAATCGTCGCTACCCCTGAACCATCGCCCACCGCCCAGCCAGTAACACCTTCGATACAGCCCTCGATCCACCAGCCGTCCATCACACTCAGGTTTGGTACGCCGTTAAATGCGGCCTTCATGCCACTTGTGCCGGAGGCTTCCAGTGGTGGTAGTGGTGTGTTGAGCCAGAGGTCAGCACCGGACACCAGTTTGAGCGCGAGCGCCATATTGTAGTCTGGCAAGTAGGTTATAGGGATGATGTCGGAGAGTTCGCGTAGGTGGCGGTGCAGGGTTTCTATTAATTGTTTTCCTTCGCTGTCCCTGGGATGCGCCTTGCCTGCCAGCACGATCTGAAACGGGTATTGGCTGGCAATCGACTTGAGCCGTTCGAGTTCGCTGAATAGCAGGTCGGGGCGCTTATAGGCCGTCATGCGGCGAGCAAAACCAATGATCGGTTTTTCAGAATCTAGCGCGGTGCCACATAGTTGCTTAACCTGGTCGATCAGCGCGGCCTTGGCTTCACGGTGGGCTTGCCAGATGGCAGCGTCATCAATGTAATAGATTACACGTGTCAGCAGGTCGGGTTCATGACACCAGCCAGGCAGATGACTGTCGTAAAGTTTGATAAAGCTGTCGGCGGTCCAGGTGAAGGGGTGGACACCGTTGGTGATGGCATGCACACGATAACCTGGATACATCCTGCGCGACACTTCTGCATGACTCCGTGCAACCCCATTAACATATTCGCTCATATTTAGCGCCAGCGAGGTCATGTTGAGGAAGTCATCACCTGCCAGGCGCTTCAGGGTGGCAAGCTCGATGAAATCGCCTAAAGTACGATTGACCAGATCATATGGAAAGCGATCATGACCCGCTTCAACTGGGGTATGTGTGGTGAATGCGCACAATTCACGTACCCGGGGTATGTTATAGGGCGATTCACCCGACCGCACATCCTCTATTGGGTAGGCATAACGCCTGAGCAGCTCCAGCACCAGCAGTGCTGAGTGGCCCTCGTTGAGATGATACTGACGCACGCCAAACCCCAGTGCCTGCAACATGCGCATACCACCGATGCCAAGGATGATCTCCTGTTTGAGCCGGTATGCCTCTCCATCACCGTAGAGGTAATGGGTGAGTAGGCGATCCTCTTCGCCATTTTCATCTAAGTCAGTGTCCAGCAGGATAACTGGCTGCCGACCGTTCATATGGCCGGTCAGGATATAGAGCCAGGCGCCTACCCACACCGGTCGACCGTCGATGTTTATTGCAACCTTGGCATTTAATGGCGTGGCCCACTGGCTCGGCTCCCACGGATCGGGGTGTTCCAGCTGGCATCCAGCACTATCGATCTCCTGTTTGAAATAACCGAATCGACTTACCAGACTGACCGCGACCATCGGCAGCTCCAGATCGGCGGCCGAGCGCACGGTATCACCTGCGAGCACACCAAGTCCGCCGCTATAGGTAGGGATCTCGCTACGTAAGGCGATCTCCATCGAAAAATATGCAATGCGAGGTTCGAGAATGAATTCATCAAACACAGCTTCATTCTTCTCTTGTGTGCTTGTGCCTGGTCGGCAACGTCATGCGTCTTGCTCCATAGTGGCGGCATATCTCCCTTCTCGCGCCAGGCTGTTGAGCCGTGCCCGTTTGAGCAAAGCCTGCTGGGCAGCGGGGGCATTCTTCGCTTTGCCATTCCAGGCCTGTAGTGCGGGTTGTTGCAGGGCTCTGCCGTAAGAAATACTCAACTGCCAGGGTGCATTGCCGCGCTGTTGATTGATCGCGTTTAGGTTGGCGGTGGCCTCTTCCGGGCCCTGGCCGCCAGAAAGAAAATTGATACTGGGCACCGCCGCAGGCACGGTGCGGCGCAATACCGTTAATGTCGCTTCAGCGACTTCTTCAGGCTCGGCGTGACGGCAATCCTTACCCGGTAACACCATATTGGGTTTGAGTAGCATCAGTTCCAGGTGTACTCCATGCCGGTGCAGGGCATGGAACACAGCGTGCAGTACCTGTTCCGTAACTTCGGCATGGCGGCCGATGTCATGGTCGCCATCCATCAGTACTTCCGGTTCAACAATCGGCACGACTCCCTGTGCCTGACACACAGCCGCATAGCGGGCCAGCATCTCGGCGTTGGCCTCGATACCGTGACGGCTGGGACGGCTGGGCAGATGTGTCTCAATGGGGTAGACCTCGCGCCACTTGGCAAAGCGGGCACCCTGTGTCTGGTAGGTTTGCAAGCGTTCTGCCAAACCGTCCAATCCCTGAGTGATTAGATCCCCCGG
>Ga0316207_10004576_pt1 | contig 11943 bp, 9 predicted proteins | sample 6weekpyrite_MG_FD_204943 | JGI IMG/M metagenome (GOLD analysis project Ga0316207, IMG submission 204943) | Microbial mat bacterial communities from mineral coupon in-situ incubated in ocean water Damariscotta River, Maine, United States -... | ecosystem: Environmental > Aquatic > Marine >... | reverse complement strand
CAAAGTCGCGAATGCCTTCCATCGCTGACTGATAGACAGATGGATCAGCGGTCTCGAAGTTGACGCTGACGCCAGTGCCAGGAAGCAGGCGCATCGTCTGATCGTCAAACTGCGCAAACTCGATCGCGGTCAGCGTGTCGGTGCCGTCAGGGCCGCTTATCTCAAACACACCGCTTGAGGTCTGGTTGATCGTGTAATCGGCCATGTTGCCGCTGAACACAGCTGTATCGACGTTCGACCCACCGTCGAGAGCGTCGTTGCCCAAGCCGCCGGTGACACTGTCTGCGCCATCTCCGCCAAACAGTGCATCTAACCCTTCCCCGCCAAACAATTCATCGCTGCCGCCATTGCCGAACAACTCATCATCACCTTCATCGCCGAAGAAGTGATTATCGACATCACCGCCAATAATCATGTCATCGCCAGCTCCGCCGCGCATATGGGTCAACAGCACGCTGTCGAGAACATCGTCGCGGATCGTGCCAAGACCCATATCGGCAAGCACAGCCAGATCGAGATCACCGATCGAATAGGCATAGCCGCGGTAGAAAACGACACCGTTCATCAGGCCCAGAGTTGGGTCGGGGTTCTCTCCTGGAAAGTCATTGCTGTTGCCGTAATGCGCGTAATTGCCGTGGGTCAGTTCAAGATCGCCGCCCAGCAGACGCTCAACATTGGGGCCGCGAAAAAAGTCTTCGCCTTCGATCTCGACACGGCGCAGGTCGTAATGCGTGGCAAAATTGCCCTGCTCGTTGGTATCTGTGTTGTAGTAACCGATAAAGCCAAGAGCATGGCCGATCTCGTGCAGTAGCACGCTGAGGCCGTCGGTCCTGTCGCCGGGAATATCGTCGCGGGTATCAGGGGTAGGATCGAGGAACAGCTCGTTCAGCAGATAATCGCGGCTGAATTGAAGAAGGATGTCGTGCCCGCTGTTTGAAACATTCTGCCCCGTTTGCAGCTCATAACTCGGTGCGCCGACGATGACATTCAGGCCCTCATGCTGGCCGACATTGGTGCCATTACCCCAGCCCCCCTGCGCACGGCCGCTAAACGTGTCTTCGAGAAGTTCGATCCGCACCGACACTTCGGCATCACCTGCCAAGACCGCTCCCCACATGCGGAAAGCCTCATTCGCAACACCCAACAGCAGATCGATAATGCTCTGCGAAACATTGATAGAATTGATGATGTTGTATGTCGGTGTGATGGCCATTTGCGTCCCCTGGAGTCAGCGGAAACTAGCCCTTGTTGCTATGCCGGGCAAGTTGCTGAAAACCTAGCGCCAATCGGCGCCTATCGTTCCTGCATACTGTCCGAAACGGTGCGCAGGATCGGCTTGGTCAGATAGGCCCACACGGTCGATTTTCCGGTCAGGATTTCGGCGGTCGCGGTCATGCCCGGCTGAAGGTTGATAAGTTCGCGTCCGGGCACTTCGCGCATGGTGGAGGTGTCGACCTCCAGATTGACGCGGTAATAGGTGTCGCTTGAACCATCCTCGGCCTGTTCGGTTAGCGTATCGGGGCTGACAAAAACCACATTGCCTGTCGCAGAACCGTAGATCGCATTGTCGTAAGCCTCGAAATTGACCCGCGCGCTCTGACCGGTTTTGACAAAGGCGATGTCGCGCGGCGGGACGCGGGTTTCGATGATGAGCTTTTCGCCCACCGGCACGATCTGGAGCACTTCCTCGCCGGCGCGCACAACCCCGCCAATGGTCGAGAAACGCACGTTTTTAACCACGCCATCGGTTGGCGCTGTCAAAGTGGCGGCGCGTAAGCTGTCTTCGGCGCGGGCAAGCTGCTGGCGCGACGTTGCCAGCTCTTCTTCTGTTTGGGCAAATTCGGCCTGAAGATCGCGGATATAGTCAGAGCGTACGCTGGAAATCCGTCCCCGCGTTTCAACCACAGTGCGCTGCATCCGGATAATCTCCGAACGGGCAACATCACCTGTGTCGAGCAAGGGCATGTTGAGATCGAGTTCCTGCTGTTGAAGGCCCGCAAGCTGGGACAAGGTCGCAACTTCGGCATTCAGCGCAGCGCGGCGGCGCTGGAACAACTGGCGCTGATTTGCGGTAAATTGCGGGTAGTCGGTGAGCGAAGACGGGAACGTCAGTGGCCGGTCGAAAAGCTCTGCATTGATGCGCGCCATCCGGCTTTCAAGCGCTGCGACCTGCACGCGCTCTTCGCGCAGCCGCGCTTCCAATTGCACCGCGTCCAGTTCAACCAATAGCTGGCCAGCACTTACCTGCTCACCTTCGCGCACAGCGATTGTCGAGATTGCGCCGTCCTGTTCGCTCTGTACGATCTGGACGCGCGCAAATGGCACCACGCGTCCCGGTGCGCGGGTGACCTGATCAAGCTCGGCCCAATGCGACCAGCCGATAAAGCCGATCAGCAGCACCGATATCGTGATGATGATCATCGAGGCGGGGCGCAGCAACCGGTTCATGATTTCTTACCAGTTCGAATTTGCGTCGTAACAGCGCCCGGTACGGCGTTCACAGGGCGCGCTGCGCCGCTTCTTTCACGCATTTTGCGCATAAACTCACTGGCAGGTTCGGTGCCCATAACGCGCCCCTTGGACATCACAACAACGCGAGTAAACCGTTCGATCAATTGAAGTTTGTGCGTGGCGAGAACGAGAATGTCATCCTTACCAACCGCACTATCAAGCGCATCAAGTGCCGCCTTCTCGCTTGCCACATCAAGCGCGGCGGTTGGTTCATCCAGCAACCAGATGCCGGGCGAAAGATGGATAAGCCGGTTGAGCCCCACCAATGCACGTTGGCCGCCTGAAAGCCCCGCGCCGCCTTCTTGCACAATCGTTTCAAGACCGCGCTGCTGTTCTGAAAACAGTGCCTCAAGCCCTGTTGCCTTGGCGGTGTTGATCAGGTCGTCATCGGCAATATGGCCAAGCCCCATCGTTAGACTATCGCGCAAGCTGCCGCGAACCAGTCTGGCATTTTGCGACAGATATCCGATCTGCCTGCGCGAGACATCTTCTGCGATTTGGCCCAAATCGTATCCGTCAATCGAAATCGAGCCGCTTTGCGGTGAATAGAGCCCAGCCAAAATCTTTAACAATGTGGATTTGCCCGCACCCACACCGCCAACAACAGCGACGCGATCGCCCCGTTTGATATCGAGCGCCTCAACCTCAAGTGCGGTTGGCCCGTCGGCATAGGCAAAACTGGCATTCTTTACCGAAATCGGACCACGAACCGCCTCGGGCCGCAAGCCCCCGCTCGCCGATGTTCGTTCGACCGGATATTGCAGCAGGCTGTCGAGCGCCTTTAGCGACGAGCGCGCATAGCCCCATTGCACGATCAGATTGGGCAATTGCGCGATCAACGGTCCGTTGATCCGGCCAACGATGATCGAACAGGCCAGCAATCCGCCGGTCGTGATCTGCCCGGTTGCCGCCAGATAGGCACCAAAGCCCATGACCGCGACATAAGTCGCTTGCTGAAGGCTGGAGAACACCGAACCCGAAACGGCTGACGCACGTTTCACAGGGTCTTCATAGTGGTGTACATCCCTGATCAAACGGTTCCAGCGTCCGATCATCTGCCAGCCGCCCAGATTGGCCTTCACCGTTTCGGATGCGTCGAGCATTTCGACCAGCATGCCGTTTTTCTGGTTGCCGGTAACCTGCGAGCGTTCAGCGCCATTGCGAATAATCCGCGCCAAACCAAGCGCCATCAACAGCGCAATCGGCAGGCTGATGATAGGCACCAGCGCCAGGCTTCCGCCGATGGCAGCTATCACTGCGACAAAGAAAATCGCGAATGGTAGATCGGCAAAAACGAACAGCGAACTGGACGACATTACCTGCCGGATCTGTTCCTGCCCCTGAATTTGCGCGGCCATTGTGCCGATCCCTTGCGGACGGGCATCAAGCCTGATCGCCTGCGCACGGGCAAAGAAGAACTCGGACACTTCCTTGTCGATGTTTTGGGCCTCTGCCTCGATCAAAATCGCGCGAAGACTGCGCAAGGTAAGGTCAAGGATCAGCGCGAACAGAACGCCTGAAGTCAGCACAAACAGAGTTTCAAAACTCGCAAGCGGGATGACCCTGTCATAAAGCTGCATCGCATAAAGCGAGGTCGCAAGTGTCAGGATATTGGCAAAAACCGTCGCAAGCCCGGCAATAACCAGAACCCGGCTGCGTTTCTTGATAGCACCGGCGAATATCCCGAATGCGCTCACATCGTCTTCGCGCAGCGGATCAGGGATGGTGAGCGCATAATAGGTTTGCCCTTCGTCCCAGCCCAGCGTTTCAGAACCGCCCACCAGCGCAAGCCTGTCTTCGGCAATCCATTGCAATGCCACAAGCCAACCCCTTTCAGGGTCATGGACAAGCAGAGGGAATTCATCGGGTTGAGGCCGGCTGGAAACGATTTGAGGACGGTCCCAATCAAGGTGTTTGCGCACAGTTTCGAGCGCCTCTGTCCCCTCGCCCAGATCGGAATCGCGCAGTTCTGCATCCCATTGCGGCGCAAGCATGGAGCGGCGCGCGCGCGCATAAATCTCTAGGGCTGGAAGAATGTCGGAAAGTGCCATTGCCTTGCCCTATACACCCAATGGCCGCCAGCGGCAGGAAAGTGCGAGAATGCGCGTCGCGCTTGCCGCGGTGCTGACCCGCGCATCGCTAACTGCAACATTGGCGTTGGTCATCTCGCGCGCTGCATTGAGCACATCGAGCCAGCTGCGCCTGCCGGCCATGAATTGACGTTGATAGCTGGCGAGCAGCGATCCGGCGGCCTCGCTGGCCTGTCGCCCGGCCTCGCCGCGCAACTGGCTGCTGCGCAAGACCACATATTCCCCGCTAAGCCGCGTGCGGGCCTCGCGGTCTGCTTGCCCCAATTCGGCCACTGCCTGATCGACGCGCGCCTCTGCGCTATCGACCGCGGAAAGGCGCGAGAGGCCATTGCCGGTTTGTGCGCGCAAGACGATTGCTGCGCGCGCGCCAGTAATCTCGTTCTGCGATAGTTGTAGCAGCAATTGCGGGAAAAGCGCGCTTCGCGTGGTGCGCACCTGCGCTTCTGCCACGTCTATTTCGCTGCGCAACCGATCCATTCCCGGCGAGCATGACATCATTTCCTGCAAAGCCACGACCTCAACCGGCAACTCTTGCGTGATATCACCCTCGGGAAAGACCGGCATGGGTACATCGCTGCCGACAAATTCGCTCAACCTCAGCATGGCATTTGCGCCCAATTCACGGGCGGTGGTCAGTTCCACTTCGAGCTGGGTCAGCCGCGATCTGGCAAGTGTAAGATCGGCAAGCGGCGAGACTTCTGCAATGACCCTGCGTTCAATCCGGGCGACAAGCGCGCGATGCTCTTCGATGCCTTCTTCCAGAACCCGCGCGCGTTCAAAGGCGCGCAAGGCTTCGAAATAGGAGCTGATGATGGCCAGTTGGATATTGGAGCGCACTTCGCGCAAGGAATTGCGCCCGACATCGCGGTTGAAGCGCGCCGCATCGATCTGGCTGCCGATGCCGCCGCCAGACCAGATGGGTTGTTCAAGCGCGACATTCACAGCAAACCCATCAGCGTCAGCGGCATTGGAACCGCCTGTTCCTGCAAGGATTTCAGCCGACACGTTGGGATATCGCTGCCAGCGCGCGGTGCGAAGGTCAGACTGGAGCGCTGCCACTTCGGCAAGACCAGCGAGCACCAGCGGGCTTTGATCAAGCGCGCGCACGACGGCATCAACCAGTTCTTGCGGTATCTCATCAGGCGCTGGCTGCAGCGGTGCATCGGTTACCGGGTCTGCCACCGGCCCATATTGCTCTTGCGAGGCGGACAGCGGCACCGGATGCGCAGCGAGGGCAATAAGCGCGGAGGCCCCCGCCAGCGCGCAGGCAAACGATCTCAACGCCGACGGCGCAGCGCCAGTGACCCGAATTCCTGAACAAAATGAGGCGACTTTGACAATCACACCCCTGCCCTAAGGGAGGGTGCTTAAGTTTTGCAACCATTCTCACGCTTGGTCGAGGCGTGTGATGCGGGCAACGGTCCTTGTCAAAGCCAGTCCTACAGGCCGTTCAGCCATGCGGTATTGCGCCATCTTCGACCGATTGACTCAATGTATTTGCACCTATAGTGCCAAAACAAATATCCGATCCCATGCAGCATTAGGAGCCGCATTTTGACCTACACACTCTATGGCATGGCTGGCTCTCTCTACACTGCGCGGGCGAGATCCTATATGCGCGTGAATGCCGTGCCTTTCACCGAAATCAAGGCGGGCAGCGAAGAGTTTAACAGCACAGTCGTCCCCGCTATCGGGCGCTGGATCATCCCGGTCATCAAGACGCAGGACGGCATGCTCATTCAGGACGGCGCTGACATCATCGACCATCTCGATGCTGCAGGGTTCAGCAAACAACCGATCTATCCTGATGATCCTCAGATGCTCGCTATCGCTCACCTGTTCGAATTGTTCGGATCACACGGGCTTTTACGGCCCGCGATGCATTATCGCTGGAATTTCGATGATCAAAATCTAGGCTTTCTGCGAGAAACCTTCCGCGACGTGCTGCCCTCTGGCCTGCCTGCCGAGGCAGAAGAAGCCGCGTTTCTTCATGCCAGTGGCCGGATGCGCCAAGCCGCACAGCTTTTTGGGGTGACCGGCGAAACCTATGCCTTGGTAGAGCAAAGCCATGCCCAGTTCCTTGACCTGTTAGATCAACACTTGCGCAGTGTTCCATTCGTCTTGGGCGGCCACCCTACGATTGCCGATTATGGCCTGATCGGAGCGATGTATGCCCATCTTGGCCGTGATCCTGCCCCTCTACACCTGATGCAAACCAAAGCGCCCAGCGTGTTCAGATGGGTCGAACGCATGAACATGGCCGAGACATTCATCGACGCAAGAGCGGCCAATTGCGGCAATGAACTTTTCCAAAGCGACCAATTGCCCGAAACCCTTACGGCCATCATGCGCTTTATCGCAGAGGATTACCTTGTCGAGATTGCCGCCCATGTCGAACACACCAATGACTGGCTTGCCCAAAACCCCGAAATCGGGGTTGGCACTCCGGCAAACAGCAAATCGCTGAAAAGCGGAATTGGTCTTGCACCGTTCAATTGGCGCGGTGCCGAGATCAAGACAATCGTGATTCCCTATCGGCTCTTCTTGCTGCATCGATTGCAGGACGCGGTAGAACGCCAATCCCAGGCCGATCAATCCCAGATCACGACGCTGTTCGCAGAACACGGCCTTGGCGACCTACTCTCCATGCGCACGACGCGCCGGGTTGAACGCGAGGACAATCAGGAGGTTTGGGGCGAGGCGATCTAACCGTCCTTATCCACCCCGCGCAAAAACCTGATCACCTCACGCGCATACTCTTTCGGGATATCTTCCAGCAGAAAATGCGAACCGCCTTGCAGGATCACAGGTTCAAAGTCGCGCGTGCCCGGGATCACAGGGCGCACGCTATGATAGCCACGCGGGGCAACCTGATCCTTGTCGGAAAACAGGTTCAAGAACGGCCTGTCGAACTGCTTTAGTTTTTGAAGTTTGTGCCAGTTTTCAGCCAAAATCGGATTGTCGTTGCGGGTGGGTAGCATCTGCGTGAACTGGCGATTGCCGGTAAGGTAAGTCTTGTCAGGATAGGGTGCAGCAAAGCCAGCAACGTCGGCTGCGGGCATGGCATTCAACGTTATGCGGCGCAGTGTGTTCCAGTGTTTCCAGTTCTTGCGATATCGGATGAAGAGCTGAAAGGCTCGCATCATTGCGGCCCCTTTGCGCGCCATTTGCGTGATCGGTTCTGACGGGTCCTGCACGGGAAAACCGGTGTTCGACATTATGATCGAGCGGGTTCGATCAAGGTTTTCCGCAATTGCGCGAAGCCCGATAATTCCGCCCCAATCGTGAAGGATGAAATGCGCATTTGTAAGCGCGAGTTTATCGAACAGAGCCTCGCGTACCCAGCCCTCATGGCGGGCAATCGAATAATCACCCATCTGGGTCGGTTTGTCCGAACGGCCCATGCCGATAAGGTCGATCGCAATCGCGCGATATCCGTTTTGGGCGAGCACGGGGATGAGCTTGCGCCACATATAGCTCCATGTCGGATTGCCGTGGATCATAATCACAGGCCGCCCGTCGCGCGGCCCTTCGTCCACGAAACCCATGCGCAAGGTTCCGCCTTCAAAATCGTTCAAGTCGACATAGTGGGTGGCAAAGGGAAAATCGGCCAAGCCGTCAAAGCACGCATCGGGTGTTCTTAGAAATTCCATCGCGTCGCCCGCCCCTTTTGCACTGAATTCGGTCATTGGCAGCGGTCGCCGCTGCCAATGACCTGCAATTTCTTGCAGGTGATCCGCGAGATTGCAATTGCTTTATGGCATTTATGGTGCCATTTCTTATTGGACGTGCAGGAGAATGAAAATGAAGCGTATTGGGATCGGTGTTCTGGCGATTGTCGTTCTAGCGATCGTCTCTTTGTTCGCGTTCCAAAAGACCATCGGCGAACGCCTTTTCGAACGCGCCGTCGCTAACAATATGGCGCGCGATTCTCTTGCCGGTCTGGGCGATGGCTTACATGTCGGTCTGTGCGGAACGGGCTCACCCATGCCCAATCCCGATCGCGCAGGGCCGTGCAATGTCGTCATTGCAGGCGAGCAGGTATTCGTCGTGGACGTGGGCGAAGGCGCAGGCAGAAATCTGGCGCTCATGGGGATCAATGCAGCCGAAATTGACGGCGTTTTCTTGACCCATTTCCACTCCGATCACGTTGACGGGCTTGGCCCGCTTCAACTGTTTCACTGGACCAGAGGGGCAAGCACCGCACCGCTGCCTGTTCGCGGACCAACAGGGCTCGAAGCGGTGATTGACGGTTTCAACGCCGCTTATGCCACTGACAACACATACCGCACCGCCCATCACGGCGAACAGGTTGCCCCGTCCACCGGCGGCGGCTCTGAGGCTCTCCCCTTCGAATTTGCAGGCGATAGCGGCGTTGTGTTTGAACGCGGCGGGCTATCGGTCACCGCATTTCATGTTCCCCATGACCCGGTTGATCCCGCGGTTGGATACCGGTTCGACTATAAAGGCCGCTCGCTCTGCATCAGCGGCGATACGGCCCGTTCTACCAATCTGGAACGCGTTTGCGCAGGGGCTGACCTGATCGTGCACGAAGCGCTCCAGCCGGTGATGGTTACCGAAATGCAGGAACAGCTCGAAGCGCGCGGCGATGATGCTGCCGCCAAGATCATGTTCGATATCAAGGATTACCACGCCTCGCCCCAAGACGCCGCTGATAGCGCGCAGGTTGCTGGCGCGCGCATGCTGGTTCTCTCGCATCTCGTGCCGCCAATGCCGACATCCTACCTCTACCCTGCCTTTCTGGGTGATGCCGAAAGCCGGTTTGACGGCCCGCTGATAGTGGGTGAAGACGGCATGTTCTTCTCCATGCCAGCCGGTAGCGAAGCGATTGATCAGACTGATCTGATGTAAGGGACCAAGTCAATGTACACGCTCTATGGGGCGCTTGCCTCACCCTATTCGATGAAAATGCGCGCGATCTTGCGCGCAAGACGGATCACCCATGTTTGGGCCCACGGAGCCCAGGCAAACCAATTGGCTGGTCAGAAAGTGAAAGCGCCGGTTATCCCTGTGCTTGAATATCCTGACGGCAGTTTTGCCAATGACAGCACGCCGCTGATCTACGATCTCGAGGCGCGTCATGCCGAACGTTCAATCGTGCCCGACGACCCTGCCCAGGCCTTCATCGCCCATCTGCTCGAAGACTTTGCCGATGAATGGCTGACCAAGGCGATGTTCGGATATCGTTGGCTTGAAGAGGTCGACCAAAAACAGATGAGCCAATGGCTTGCCTTTGACGCGTTCAAGGGCGGCGGGGCAGAGATGTGCAGCAACTTTGCCGCGACTTTCCGCGAAAGGCAGGTTGGACGCATGGCATTGGTGGGTTGCACGCGCGAAAACTTTGCCTTGATCGAAGCATCGACCCGCCGCGTGCTTCGCGCGCTCGAAGATCATGTTGTGAACGAACATTGCCTGTTCGGCACGCGACCCTCGCTCGCAGAATTTGGCATTTACGGGCAGATTTCGCAGCTTGGCGTTGATCCAACGGCCCAGTCGATGATGCGCGCCGAATTCCCGTCCGCGTTTCGCTGGTTGTTCCACGTCGATGATATGTCGGGGATCGAAGGCAATTGGGACGAAGCCGGCGCACCGTTCAAGCCAGTGGTCGAAGCATTGCTGGCCGAAGTCGGGCGGGTTTATGCGCCGTTCCTGCTTGCCAATGAGGCCGCCTTGCAAGCAGGCCAGCAGACCTTCCGCATCGAGGTGGATAGCCTCCCCTACGAACAGGGCACGTTCAAGTATCAGATCAAGTGTCTGGCGGATTTACGTTCGCGTTATGGCGCGCTGGGCGGCGATGCCAAGGCGCAGGTTGATGCTGCGCTTGATACAGCGGGCATCACGGGAATTTTTCAATGAGACGCGTGCTTAACCGATTGTTTCCGGCGCAATTCGACAACCACTATCGCGGAAATGCGATTGCGCTTTGGGTGTTCTACGCGCTCTCTGCGCTGACATTGTGGCGCAGCTGCGTCCACATATTTGCCCCCGATGGCGGCGCGCAGACGATTGCGACCATCCCGCTCGACACCTTCACCCAAGGCGGCGCGGCGAGCATCATCACAATCTTTGCCTTGTGGGGCCTTGCACAGCTGGCAATGGGTTTGGTGATGTTGCTGGCATCGATCCGCTACAAATCGATGGTCCCGCTTTTGTGGCTGTTCATTCTGTTTGAATATTCCGCCAGAAAACTGGTGGGAATTTACAAGCCGGTGATGGCGCTTGAAACACCCCCGGGAGCAACGGCGAACACGATATTCCCGGTTCTTGCCCTAGTAATGTTGGTGCTTGCGCTTTGGCCGGAAAAAGAGACCGGCGACTAGTCCGAAAGAGCTTTGGTGCGGATGTTGAGCTGACCTTCAAGCCCCGCTTTGCGATGGATAGCGATTTCCTGATAGGCGGGCGACATAAACATATCGCGAAACGCCTGACCTGATGGGTATTCGACCAAAGAGATCATGTCCCAATTGTCTTCGACTTCACCCAAAAGCAGCCCTGTGACAGCGCCGGAATAGACCGCGCGGCCGCCCAGATTGTTCACCAGTTTGAAGACTTCGCCCGCGTATCGCGCAAAGGCCTCTGCCCCGCTTAGGCCGCGGTCGCCATCGTCATATTCGGCACGGTCACGAAACTTGAGCAAGTTGACCATCACGAAGGCGCCATCTTCGCCTCCGCCGAAAAACTCCTGCAACCGCTCACCGGTTGGCGTGACCTGATTGACGACCTGCATTTCAACACTCCCTGATAGAGATTTGGTTCAATTCATGGCGCAAATTTCGCGCCGCACCTGATTAGCTTGGCGGCGCTGGCCGATCATTGTCGACTACCCTGAAACCAATATGATCGGTGGCTAGATCGCGCTCCTGATACTGGCGCGCAGCAGGCCGGTAGCGGGCGCAATAATTGGCCGCGCATAGGAACGAGCCACCCTTGATGATCTGAACCGGAGCCATCGCGCCCACGCGCGAGCCATCATCGCTTGTCCACTCCCAGACATTGCCGATCATATCGTGCAGACCATAGCCATTGGCTTCAAAACACCCGGCCGGCGCGCGCGACAAAAAGCCGTCTGTGCCGGTGTCACGAGCGGGAAAGACGCCCTGATAGTAATTGGCCTGAGGGTTGCCATCATCGTCGATAGGTTCAGGCAGCACATCCCCGCCGCCGCGCGCTGCAAATTCCCATTGCGCTTCGCTTGGCAGGCTCATCCCGGCCCATTCGGCATAGGCAAGCGCGTCCTTGTAACTTACCTGGACAACCGGATCGTTGTCGCGCCCATCAATCGCGCTGTCACCGCCCGAAGGTGAACGCCATTGCGCACCCA
>Ga0316207_10004575_pt1 | contig 11945 bp, 9 predicted proteins | sample 6weekpyrite_MG_FD_204943 | JGI IMG/M metagenome (GOLD analysis project Ga0316207, IMG submission 204943) | Microbial mat bacterial communities from mineral coupon in-situ incubated in ocean water Damariscotta River, Maine, United States -... | ecosystem: Environmental > Aquatic > Marine >... | reverse complement strand
TAATCCGAATACTGGCGTGCCATATGCGCCAAATATAGTGCCCAGGGGTGATTTTACCCGCGTGCTTGCGGAGTACTGGGCCGATGGGCCGGAATCAGAGACACCACCGGGGCACTGGTTTGTGATCTTGAATAAGGTCAATGATCACCCTGAACTGAAGAGGAAATTTAAAGGCGAGGGTCCGTTGCTCGGTAAACTTGAGTGGGATGTAAAGGCCTACTTTGTCCTGGGTGGTGCCATGCATGATTCGGCAATTACCGCCTGGGGGGTTAAAGGCTGGTACGATTATATTCGTCCCATCTCTGCCATTCGTGCGATGGCGGATCTTGGACAGAGTAGTGACTCTGGGCAGCCTAATATTCTGTGGGTGGAATTCCGTTAGTCCCTAGTTTTATTGAACTGGTAGGCCCAGGTGATGCTCTAGTTGATGTCAGCAATGAGCACCTCAATAAAATAAAATTGTATACGTGGCGTGTTCAGTGGCGCTCAGTAACACCTCACATCAATGCCGCCTAAATTAGGCGTTAACGCTCCAGAGTTCTGGCCCCAGGCTCTTGCAGATCAGATGATAATCGCTGCATTTCCATCTATATACTCGTTTTCTGCGCCAGAAATGGCTTTAGCAGCAAGCATGGCGCCACTCTATGGCGCCCGCACATTCTTAAGCATTTTGGTTATCAGCCGATAAATGAAATAAGGCACCCAACAGTTTTTGTAACTCTTGGCCGTGCCTCAGCTAAACAGCGCTGGAGTAGCGTCTGTTGTATCACTCCATGGAGTCAACAGAGGAACGCTGCCAGGAATAAAGCGCTATAACGCGGCGGTAGTTCCCCAGAAAATATGAGCAATATATGTACCACTCTGATACCACCTCTCTCATTCGACCTCGCAACTACCACCTGCAACACTGCCTGTGTGTCAGCATGGCCCTTATGGCTCTGTGCGTCGTAACGCTGCCACGCGCCCACGCAGTGGATTTCGAGTTCGACATGGGACGTGACAGCACCATGCCGTCGATCAACACTGACGAGGCTTTTCCCATGGTCTGCGGCGCCGGCAGGAGCGAGATCAACCAGGAAGCCTGTGATGGAGATGATATCAACAATGCCAATAATGGCTCCCAGCCATGGATCAACGAACTGGTCAGAGATGACAATAACAACCAGTACTTTCACATGGTCGTCGGCCTGCCCACCGATGACTTTACCCAGGAGGTCTATATTCGCATCGGTTCAACCAACTTTAGCTGGAACGAAGGCGAAACGCGCGCACCCTCGAACTCGGGTGGCCACCTCGGCATCGGCAAGGACAGTAACGACGAGTTAGGAAATGCTTCCGACCCTCTGGGCAAGACCCACGACAACACCTATACTGGCGCCGGCACCGCCAACCCCATCCATGTGCTCATGAGGCAAGTCCTGAAAAGCGACAACAGTGCCAATCCGAATACCAATGGCTCAAAAGGTGATTTTTACCAGGAATTTGATAAGACCTCATTCACCTATGCCGGCACCGATATTAACGCCCACAAACCCAAGATCATTCAAACGCTGAGTCAGCCCGGGACCCAGAATGATATGAGCATGGTCTTCATCGCGGATATGAGCGCAGTTAGCTACGCTGATATGAACAGCCCGCTTACAGTCAGCAACAACACGGGAGCCAACGGCGTGCTGGTAAACACGCTAACATTCACCGGAACGGGTGCGGCCGCCGGTTTTGACATGAGCACAGACTCCGAAGCGGGCAACGCCGCGCCAACTGCAGGCCGCTACACCTTCACCCCCGGTAGCGGCAGTGGCGGCACGGGCTGGGTCAACACCAACACATACGACCGGGGCACGTACACCTATTTCGAGGATAGTTATGATCAGTTTGCCATCGACTACTCCTCGTTCTGCGACGTATCGCAGATCAAGAACTACGGGAGTGGAGCGGATAATAATGGCTGTTAAGACAGCCTTGTGACGAGCCGGCGCGCCACCCCCTATTGCCCAACGAAAACCACATTACTGATTCGTATCATTAAGATAAAGCTTTTTATCAATCAAAAGACCCTGTAACTGGGACTTGCTCAAGGTGACACTACCCAGAGGAAAAAGCACTTAGCTAAGCAGGAAAACTATCTTGTGACGTGTTTGGAAGTTGCCTACCGGGCGCTTTACATAGCACTGTCCAAGGTATGCCGTAGATGCGGCGATTCTTTAAAAATTGTTTTTTAAGAAAGCGCTCACGACAGTTCATACCACTTTTGAAGTGCTATCTGTGAAAATTACCGGACACCAATGTGGATTGACATTCCCGCAAGGTACTCAGCTGGCACCTGTCTAATACAATAGAGGCTGATATTCTGTGTTCAGGCATTGGAAGCGGCGATACAGGACTATGGTGCCCACAGATATCAATACTGACAGGGTTTCCAATTGACCAGTGTGGCCTTCACTGACGCATTGAAAATGCAATCACATCCAGATCAGCATAGATGGCACAGGCAATTATTACGATAACATTTTCATTGATAAACATTTTGCTTAACACAAAAGGCCTATAACATCGCTACATCGCCGCATCGACCGCCTTCCGATCCAGATGTGGCGCAAACATCTCGATAAAGGCGTAGTGAAAGCCACGTAGATAACTACCGCGCCGAATCCCGATCCGCGTGGTGCTCGCTTCAAACAGATGCGCGGCATCGATCATACCAAGGGCCGCATCACGCTCGGGGTCATAGGCCATCGTTGCCAGTAACCCGATCCCCAGGCCCAATTTCACATAGGTCTTGATCACATCGGCATCGAGCGCGGTCAATACCATATTGGGGCGCAGCCCGGCATCCTCAAAGGCGCGGTTAATCTTACTGCGCCCAGCATAGGCAAAGTCGTACGTAACGATCGGGTGGCTGGCGATCACCTCCAGTGTCAGTGCTTCACACTCAAGGACAGGGTGGCCCAATGGAGCGATGACACTGCGATTCCACTGATAGCAGGGCATCATCGCCAGGTCTTCGTCGAGGTCAATCCCCTCGGTCGCAATCGCAATATCAGCCACGCCGGATGCCGCCAGTTGCGCTATCTGCGTCGGGCTGCCCTGATGCAGATGCAGCCGCACATTCGGATAGAGTTCGGTAAAGCGCTTGATCACCGGCGGCAGCGCATAGCAGGCCTGAGTATGGGTAGTGGCAATCGACAGGCTGCCACTCGCCTCGTGGGTAAACTCAAAACCGACCTGCTTAATATGCTCCAGCTCGCGTAATACGCGCTCGGCCATCGCCAGTACCGCGCGCCCCGGCTGGGTCATGCCGACGAGCCGCTTGCCGTTACGCTCGAAGATCTGCACATTCAGCTCCTCTTCCAGCTGACGAATCTGGTGACTCACCCCCGGCTGTGCGGTATGCAGTGCCTCAGCGGCACTCGAAATATTGAGCCCACAGCGCTCAACCTCACGGATATAACGTAATTGCTGAAAATTCATCTCTTCTCCTCGATCACCGACAACCTTATATAACTAATAATTCTATAGATAGCACTATTTATTATCATTGCTAATATTGAATTATGCTAGAATCACGCTCCCTGCAAGCACTGCACAACATGAAGACATCATAAAATTCACCTGGTTACACCACAGGTAGCGGACGAAACAACGTGGAAATCATTTATATCATCTCGGGATTCGCCGTTGGCGTGCTCGTCGGGCTCACCGGCGTCGGTGGCGGCTCACTGATGACCCCTCTGATGATCTTTGCCTTCAATGTGCAACCGATCGTCGCCGTCGGCACCGACCTGCTATTTGCCGCGATCACCAAGACAGGCGGCATCATCTCGCATAACCGCCGCGGCACCATCTGCTGGAATATCGTTGGCTGGATGGCACTAGGCAGCCTGCCCACTGCCGTGCTCACCGTTTATGTACTGGACATGGTGCGCACCAACTCACCCGATTTCCATATCGATGCACTGGTCAACACCTCGCTGGGGGTCGCACTGATCCTGACCGCACTCGCCCTCTACCTCAAAAACACCATTCAACACAGTGGCGAAGGGATTAAAAAACTGCTGCCAAACTGGAAACAATTGCGTACACCCGTTACCATACTGGCCGGCGTACTGCTTGGCATACTCGTCCCCATTACCTCCATCGGCGCAGGTGCATTTGGGGCGGCGATACTACTATTTTTGTATCCATCACTGCCGACCATGCGCGTTGTCGGTACTGATCTGGCTCATGCAGTCCCCCTCACTGCCGTTGCGGGAATGGGACATATGCAGATGGGCACCGTTGATTACACGCTGCTAGCCTATTTATTGGCCGGCTCATTACCCGGTATCTTTGTCGGTAGCCATATGAGCACCGTTATTCCGGAAAGGGTGATGCGCCCGATTCTAGCAACCATGTTGTTGCTGATCGGACTTAAATTTGCTGTGTTTTCATAAAAACACAAAGAACTGAAAAACAATATCGCCCGCAGCTGGGGCAGGAGAAGAAGTGATGACGGTTATAACGCAACCATTAACCAATGACGAAGAGATCGATCGCTACGAAGAGACGCTACAGGCGTACCTTGATGAACGCATCGATGCCGATCGCTTCCAGTCCATGCGCCTGCAACAGGGGATCTATGGCCAGCGCCAGGAAGGGGTCAACATGGTGCGCATCAAGGTGCCGGGTGGCCACTTTAATGCCGAGCAGGCAGAACATGTCGCCGATGTCGTTGAGCAGTTCTCGCAACACGGCACCGCGCACGTCACCACGCGCCAGTCGATTCAGGTCCACTACATCCCGCTTGAGAAGACGCCGGATGCGATCCGTCTGCTCGCCAAATCAAATATGACCTCTCGCGAAGCGTGCAATAACACTGTGCGTAACATCTCCGGCTGCCCACTCGCTGGGGTCTGCCCGCATGAGCATACCGACATCACCCCGATTCTGGATAACGTCACGCAACATTTCCTGCGTTACCCACTGACGCAGCATCTGCCACGTAAGTTCAAAATGAGCTTCTCTGGCTGTGAGTCCGACTGCGCCCAGGGGATGATCCATGACCTCGGTGTGGTCGCCACTAAAAAAGATGGCGTACCGGGTTTCAAAATCCTCGCTGGCGGCGGCCTCGGCCATAAACCGCGCCAGGCAATCACCGTTGAAGAGTTTATCGAAGAACCACAACTGCTGGCGTCGATGGAGGCGATCATCTCGCTGCATAACCGCTACTCCAATCGTAAGATGCGCGCCAAATCACGCATCAAATTTCTGGTCGACAAATTCGGCGCGGACGGTTTTATCGAGAAATATCAGGAAGAGCTGGCACGTACCATCACCGCACTGGCCGACAAAACTCTGCCGGCGGCTGAGTGGGTCGAACCTCAGGCAGGCAACAGCCACAACAACCCCGGCTCGCCGCGCGCAGTACTGGCGCAGAAACAGGCTGGCCTCAACATCTTCCCGATTGCAATTCCAATTGGCGACGTTACTGTGGCGCAACTGCGCGGCCTTGCTTCACTGATGCGCACAGAGGGGATCGATGATATCCGTACCACACAGGATCAAAACCTGATGCTGGTCGGCGTGCCCGATGCCAAAATCGACACCGTACGCAGCGCCATCGCCGCCCTCGGCCTCAAAGAACCCGTAACGGGTGACGACGTCGTCGCCTGCCCCGGCACCTCCACCTGTCGTCTCGGCATCACCTCATCCACCATCCTCGGCCCTAAACTGAGCGGCGGCGAGAGCGACCTGCGTATCCGCGTCAGCGGCTGCCACAACGGTTGCGCGCAACCAGAGACCGGCGATATCGGCATCTACGGCGAAGGTAAACGTAAGCACGGCAAACTGATCCCGCACTACCAGATGTATCTCGGTGGTGATGGCCGTCATGATGGTGCAATCGCGATCAAAGGCCCCACCGTGCCCTCTGCCCGGATCGAATCTGCAATCGAAAAAGTGAAAGTCACCTACGCGACTGACAGTGCCAACCAACAGTCATTCTTTGACTGGGCGCAGAGTAAAGACACTGCCTATTTCAAAGAGCTGCTGGTCGACATCGCCACCGTCAACGAAGAAGATGTGCCTGATGTGCTCAATGACCACGGTGATGCGGCAGACTTCAAGGTACTGCAGCTCGGTGGCGGTGAATGTTCCGGCGCGGCGCAGGAGACGGTCGCGGCCAACTTCTCTGAAGCGGCGACCGAGCGCACCTACCGCAACGCCTTCCTGCTGCAACGTAAATATGATGAAGCACTGGAATGCGCCGCTGAAATTGGGCGTCGCGTGGGTCAATCACTGCTATTCATTGCCGGTGAAAAACCACTCGACGATCTACAGGAGATCGGCGCACTACTTCAAACCGCACTGCCAGCACAGGCTAACCTTGGCCAGCAGGTGGCTGAATTTGGCGAGCTGATTGCAACGCTGCAAAATGAGTTCGACGACGCTAGCTTTGCCGAGCTAACACAGGCGATGGACCACTGGACACTGGAGGCGGCCAACGCCTGCCAGACCATCGATCAGCAGCTTGACCTGAGCGCATCGGTCGCGGCGATCCCAGCCGCAGCCGCTGAAAAAGCGACCGCGGAAGCGATCGATCTCAGCACCTTCGGTTGCCCATTGCATTACATCAAGGCACGAAATGAGCTGCGTAAATTCTCGACCGGCGAAGTAATCGATTTCCTGTTTACCTCAGGTGAGCCATCAGAGCAGGTCTCTACCAGCCTCGCAAGCGAAGGCCATGAGATTCTGGAAACTGAAGCGCAAGGTGACAAAACCCGTATCCGAGTTAAAAAAGCAGGCTAATACCCTCTTATTAAACAATCAGATAGCGCTATCATTTGGGCTGACTATAAATATAGTCAGCCCAATTTATTTTTAGGAGAATAGAAACCATGAGCACGGAGTCAGCATTAGACCCAGCCCTTGAGGCGAAAATCGAGCAGGCCAAAACACTGCTAATCGAGATCGCCAGCGACTACTCACCCGCCACCTTCGCCAACAGCTTCGGCGCCGAAGATATGGTCGCCACCGACCTGATCTGCAAGTTCGCGCCCGAGATCGAAATCTTCAGCCTCGACACTGGCCGCCTGCCGCAGGAGACCCACGCGGTGATTCAGCAAGCGATGAAACACTACGGACGTGAGTTTTCGATCTATGCACCAGAAAGTAGCGACGTTGAGGCCTACACTCGTAAAAACGGCCCCGATGCCTTTTATGATTCCGTTGAACTGCGCAAAGCATGCTGCCGTGTACGCAAGGTGCTGCCATTGCAGCGCGCGCTGAAAGGGAAAAAAGCCTGGGTCACCGGCATGCGTGCTGAGCAGTCACCCACCCGTGGTGAGCTACCAGAATCAGAATACGATGAAGGCAACGGCCTGCAGAAATTCAATCCGCTCAGCAGCTGGTCTAACAAAGAGGTGTGGGCCTACATCCGCCATTTCGATGTGCCGTATAACAAGCTGCACGATCAGCACTACGCCAGCATCGGCTGTGCGCCCTGTACCCGCGCCATCGCAGTAGGCGAAGATATTCGTGCCGGGCGCTGGTGGTGGGAAGATCCAGAGAATAAAGAGTGCGGACTGCACGTTAAGAAATAAGCGCCATCTAAATTGGCATCGCTCGTCACGCCGACCAGAATCGGGGTGGCGGCGACTTAATAACATTAAGCATCCAGCACCACCCTACACCTACACCTACACCTCAATCTCACCCGCACTCACGACCCGGTTACGCCCATTCGCCTTGGCCTCATAAAGCGCCTTGTCCGCCTGACCGACCAGATATTCACCTTCCATCCGCATCACCGCCTCTTCATTAGTGGCGGGATTAAATGTCGTCACCCCAATCGAGATCGTCACGGTAAAATCGGCATGACCATCCACACTAAAGACATGCTGCTCGATGCTTTCACGCACACGCTCTGCAACCTCCAGCACCTCTTCTTCACTCGCCTGCGACAACAGCGCGGAGAACTCTTCACCGCCGTAACGTGATAACACATCGCTGCCGCGCATCTGCGCACGAATCAGCGCCGCGACATCACGCAGCACCAGGTCACCCACCTGATGGCCGTAGGTATCATTGACGTTTTTAAAGAAATCGACATCCAGCAACATACAGGAAAGCAGACGCTTATTTCGCTTCGCCAGCCCCACCTCTTCTTTCAGACGCTGATCAAAAAACCGCCGATTATTGATCGCCGTTAGGGTGTCGGTCAGCCCCTGACGCTTGAGACGCTCAATGTTGACCGCATTTTCAAGGCAGATAGAGACAGTCGCCGAGAGATGTTCAAAAAAATCCGTGCGTACACCATGCTCAAAACGCTCCGCGCAGTAACTGCCGACATTAAGGCTGCCAATTAATTTGCCCTGGCGCACCAGCGGCAATAGCGCCACACTGCCAGGGTTACGGCGGCGCGCAGGAAAAAGGGGCGCATGCTGGCGCGCACGATATGACCCCAACGTGGGGAAAAGTGACATCTGATAATAGGCATTCAGGTCATCACTCGAAGAAGCGAACATCAGATGCGGTATCGAGTCCAGCTCGACGCCCTCTTCTTCCAGCGCCCGTTGAATCTCGTATTCGGGATCAAGCAACAACAGCGTCACCTCATCCCAGCGGAATGTGGTGTAATCGGGCGTCAGCACCGCCTCAATCAGGTCTTTCACTGAGCTAAGGCCGATCAGTTTTAACTCCAGCGACTGAAAACGGCGCATCTTTCGCTCATTCTTGCGCGCTTCAGCAATAAACTCATCTAAACGATGCCGTAGGATTTTGTTTTCAGATAACGGATCTTTAGGCATACCGATCTGTTCCAGCAAAAATGATGCGCTCATAATTCCACGTCCCTCGTGTATCTGGTAACGTTAACCAGATAATCCCTATACCCAACATGGCGTATCAATGTGAATTTAATATGCTTCAATAACCGATTGAAAAAGTTGAAGGCAATGCACTCTGCATTGATTGTCGTGCTCGCTTTGCTCTCTGCTTGCGCCACGTCTCGCCCTCACAACGACTCATTTCAAAACAACAGCTCGTTTTCCACTGCTTATGTAGTTAACGACCACGCATCAGATTTCTCTCGTTTTGCGCCGATTTTTATTTCAGCGCAAACAGATCAATCTTTTAATCGCATTGGCAAACCCCATGCTCAACTTGATGACGACGGCAACGAAGTTATCGCTGTCGATGCCAGCCAATCGTTTGTCTATGCCGATCGACAACCGTTTTCCACCAACAACGGGCAATACACCAACCTGATTTATCGCGTACATTTCGAGAAAACACCGTTTAGACTTTTCCCCTTTCACATCACCGCTGGCAATAACAACGGTTTGTTGACAGTTGTTACACTAGATGCAAGGAACAGGCCGCTGCTCGTCACCACCGTTCACACCTGCGGTTGCTTCTTTGCAGTTGTGCCGACCAGCTACCTGCCTGCCGCGGCCTACCCAGACGGCTGGGATCTCAAATCACAATCAAACTACGGCATGACACTGCCGGGCATCCTGAATTTTCCAGACGAATTCGACGCCCAGCAACGCATCGCTATCTACCTAAAAGAAGAGACCCATCGTGTGATGGACATTCAGATACAGACACAAACGCAGCTCAGCGAACGATATCAAACCAGAATGCTCAACATCTCACCTGTCGCAGACTTAATGAAGCTACCACTCCCCAACGGCACCACCACGCCATTCTTTGAGACCGAAGGCCGCCGCAAAGGCTATGTGAAGGGATCGCACAAACCATTTGAACGACTATTGATTAGCTGGTGGGCTTTCGACTGGTACGTGGGTGAAGATAAAGCGTATGGTGATAAAGATAAAACCGGCGCTGTGTTTTATACCAGCTTGAAACCGTGGAACCGACAGGCTTCAGATATGTGGGAATTTGGAGAATTTTTGGAGTTTTGGGGATGGGGGTTATAAGCACATGCTTTGTGCACCTAACTCTGAAAAACACCCTATCGAACATACCAATAATAGCCATGGAACTATGCTTTGCATAAGGAATAATCAACTTATAACTCACCAAGGAAATCTAGAAGAAAACTTATTAAATGCTACGACCCTTTTAAACGCAATCAACCACACAATTAGAAAGTAGCCAGAGCACTTTGATCACAGGAAAATCAATGGACATCCCATTCAAAATTCTACTGCTTGTTATCGCACTCTCAATCACGAAAGGTGCGATAGCATCTGACGAAATATCACTCGAAAATTATTCAATCTCCTATTCAGGAATTAGCTTTTACAATGTACACCCTGACCTAGATAGAGGTGAAGACAACAGTGGGAACTTGTTTAATCATGATTTTAACGATGGCAGAGGAAATGGTTTTCGCCTATCGGTTAACGTAAACGGCACTGACCCATCAATCATGTCATTATCGTATATCAACGGTACACATGAAGATAAGACAACCAAAGAAGAGGCTGCTTCGGATTTAATTCTTTTTGAATTAGGTGAACACTTTGCTACTTATGAGACCGACATTGTCTCACTTCACGCGGGCATACAAGGTGGACTAGGCGGCTTCTTTATTCGCCCAGCAAGCGATACCGACGACAAAGGCCTTGCGATGAGTGTTCGGTTATTTACAGATGTAATCTTTGCAGATAGATTCAAGATAACTTTCAGCGGACTTTATTTTGGTGCCGGGTATCCCGGTGAGACAGTCATGAATGGATACTTTGTTTCATTCGACACGGGAATTATTTTCTAATCAGAGGAGATCTCAAGTGCTTGAGCTACGACCTAACTGCGAACGCTGTAATAAAGACCTGCCACCCGATTCAACGGAAGCGGTTATCTGCTCATTTGAATGCACATATTGTAAAGATTGTGCGGAAGGACAACTAGCCAATCGATGCCCTAACTGTGGTGGAAACTTATCGGCCCGCCCAACCCGGCCAGGTGAGTTGCTAAAAAAATACCCTGCCTCCACTAATCGAATAGTGAAAACGGATGGCTGTATAAAACAGCTGTTTGATTAAATTAAAGCTCAACATTCCAACGAGACTGGTAGCAAAGTGATCAAACCACTAAAGCGGCTGGCGGTTTTATGCTTGCTCGCATTCGCAATATCTGGATGCAAACCCATCGTAAATCATTTTGCCTTCTATCCAGATACAACCAACGTAATAGCAACAGAAAAACTACCTGCCAACATACAGGAAATAACAGTAACTACTGAAGACCAGATTAAGATCACCTCGCTTTACCTTCCCTCTGCTGGCTCAGAAAAACTGCTTATCTACTTTCACGGCAATGCGGGCAACATTTACCATCGCCTGTCGGATTTACAACAACTTCAAAGTTTTGGTGTTAACGTTATCGGCATCAGTTACAGAGGTTATGGAAAAAGTGACGGCAGCCCATCCGAAGCGGGCATCTATCTGGATGGCAGCGCGGTTTACCAACACGCAGTTGAACAGCTGGGGTTCACAGCCGAGAACATCATCATTCTTGGGCGCTCAATCGGTTCTACTGTTGCGGTTGATCTCGCTCAAGGTAAAAAATTACACGGCATTATTCTTGTCACACCACTATCTAACGGTAAAGAGCAGGCAACGGCAAGTGGATTAGGTATGATCTCAGCATTCGCAGGAAAGTCTTTTGATAACCTGACAAAGATAGAAAAACTTAAATCACCTCTGCTCGTGATTCATGGCACAGACGATTACGTGGTGCCATTTGCAATGGGTAAGGCAATATACGACCGTGCAAATGTAAAAAAGGAATTCATCAAAATCGATGGTGCCGGGCACAACAATTTACAAGATGCCTACCCTGACGAGTACTGGCAACCGATATATGAATTTATAAAATAAGGAATCGCTAAAGGCCAAGAGGCGATGGAGGAACAAACAAATAACACACACAGGTATCGCCTGGGCGATGCCTGTGTGTCAGAGGGCTAATTAACTATCGCAGTACAAAGTTAAACT
>Ga0316207_10004574_pt1 | contig 11946 bp, 11 predicted proteins | sample 6weekpyrite_MG_FD_204943 | JGI IMG/M metagenome (GOLD analysis project Ga0316207, IMG submission 204943) | Microbial mat bacterial communities from mineral coupon in-situ incubated in ocean water Damariscotta River, Maine, United States -... | ecosystem: Environmental > Aquatic > Marine >... | reverse complement strand
CATTATCGGGGCGATATTCCAGAATGTCGCCGGGCTGACAGTCCAGCTCCTTGCACAACGATTCAAGCGTTCGGTAACGCACGCCCTGCACCTTGCCTGTTTTGAGCAGCGACAGATTGGTGTTCGAAATGCCAATACGCTCGGCAAGCTCTTTCAAGCTCACCTTGCGTTTGGCCATCATGACATCGAGGTTTGTAATGATCGGCATCAGACTACGCTTTCGCTGTCTTCGCGGTATGCGTTGCCCGCTTTGAAAGCCTCGGCAAATAACAGTGCCAGACCGCCCAGCGTAAAGGTAACTAGCGGCGGGCTGTAATGCAGCCAGATATTGGTCATCCCTGAAACATCCCATGAAATCGACGGATGCAACATCGTACCTTCAACCGGCGTTACAGCCGATAGGATTGCCGATTGGATCACCACCGCATGCAGCACTGATAATCCGCAAGCGAGCAGCAGGATTTTGCCAATTTTACGCAGTGCGCCGGCATTTTCGGCATTCATCAATTCACCTCCGGCAAATCCGACCAGAACTTTGCGCAAGGCAAACAGTGCCGCGAGGATCAAGGCCAGCCCGCCCAGTGAAAACGCGACGTCAACGCCGTGCCATATCGGCTGATCAGAAACGGCCAGCGTGCCGTCGATGAAATGCGTCACTGCGCCATCACCCAACCTCGCATCAAGCTCATATGCACCTGCCTGAACCGGCCAGAGCAAAGTCCCGAATTCACCATTTAGAATCGACACAAGCGCCCTGCCGAATTTGTGCAAGGCAGCGATGGCAAAGATAGCGATTGTGACCTCGATCACGCGCCGAATGAAGGTTGCAGACATTTTGAACTCCCATAATCGAATATGAAAGCACATATAGCTGTGATTTTGCGATTCGCAACAGTTATTTTATGTTTTACGTAAATTTCTTGTCGTAAATCTCGCCTACCCAAACTCTCAGGGTCAGATCCCCAAAACCACCTTCTTCGCCAAAGCAGGGGAAATCGACTCCGCGAACCTCATGGCCTTAGTTATACCGATATTGGCTTCATCGCGCCCCTTCTCCAACGCATCGACAATCTGGCGAGCGCATTCATCAGCAGGCATCTTTTTCATCGGATTGCCGTCATTCATCTGGGTATCGACCACCGGCGGCAATGCCTCGATTACCTTGATATTGATCCGCTTGAGCTGCTCTCGCAAAGACAACGTGTAAAACCGCAGCGCCGACTTTGTCGCCGAATAGACTGGCTGACGCGCGGCCGGAGCAATGGCAAGCCCCGATGTAACGTTGACGATCGCCGCCTCGCTGCGCGTCTTCAGGTTTTCCATAAACCCTGCAATCAGCCGGATTGGGGCGGAGAAATTGGCGTAGATGCCGATGTCGGAAAGATCGGCATCGACAGCCCCTTTGCGAAAATCGTGCTCGATCAACTGGCCTGCATTGTTGATCAAAACGTCCATATCACGCACACCCCACGCAGCAATCAGTGCATCGACACCTGCCGCGTTCGAAAGGTCGGCTTCGATCACTTCAAAGCCGAGCTCGCGCATCGCACTTTGCCGCTCAGGATTGCGCCCGGTCACAATGACCTGCGCGCCCTTATCCTTTAGCTGCAACGCCATTTCGCGCCCGATACCGTTCGTCCCGCCTGTAAGCAGGATGGTCTTGCCTGATAGATTCACAAATTCCCCCTATTTGAGCAACACCAGCTCCTCAGCCATTGTTGGATGGATTGCCGTGGTGGCGTCAAAATCTGCCTTGGTAAGGCCAGCTTTGATCGCAACCGCTGCGCCTTGCAACACTTCAGCCGATTCCGGCCCGATCATGTGCAGGCCCAGCACCTTATCGCTCTGCGCATCGGTGACCATCTTGTAAAACCCGCGCTCAGCCCGTTCTGAAAAGATGTTTTTCATCGGGCGGAAATCGGATGTGTAGACGTTCACATCGCCATATTGTTCGCGCGCTTCGGCTTCGGTGAGACCAACCGAGGCTATCGAGGGCTGCGAGAACACCGCTGTCGGGATGCAGCTGTGATCGACGCTGCGGCGATTGCCGCCAAAGACAGTATCGGCAAAGGCATGGCCTTCGCGGATTGCCACCGGCGTCAGTTGAACCCGATCGGTAACATCGCCAACCGCATAGATGCTGTCGCAGCTTGATTTGCTGAATTCATCGACAAGAATCTCGCCCTTTGCGCCAAGCTCGACGCCGGCGCTTTCAAGGCCAAGGCCGGGCGTCTTGGGATTGCGTCCGGTTGCGATCAGTACCTGATCGACTTCCTTCACTTCGCCGTTGCTGAGCGCGACTTTGAGCGAGCCATCGCCAAGTTTTTCAACGCGTTCAATCTGCGCGCCAAATTGCAGATCCATGCCGCGCGCTTTCATGACAGGCGGCAGTTTCTCGACAATGCCCTGCTCATAAGTCCGCAGGATCGTGTCGCTGCGATTGACCAGAGTGACATCGCTGCCCAGCGCGTTGAACACGCCGGCAAATTCAACCGCGATATAGCCGCCACCCATCACCATCAGGCGTTTGGGTTGCTCATCGAGGTGGAAAATCTCGTTTGAGCTGATGCAGTGTTCATTGCCTTCAAACGGCAACGTTGCAGGCCAGCCGCCTACAGCAACAAGGATATAGCGCGCGGTGATCTCGCGCCCCGATGACAGTCGCACTGAATGCGGCCCAGTGATTTCGGCCCGCTCGTGAAAGCTTTCTACACCGGCATTGCCAAGCGTTCCGTCATACAACCCTTCGAGCCGGTCAACGTCGCCGTTCACAAAATCGCGCAGCGTCGCCCAGTCAAAGGTCGCATCGTTGATCGTCCAGCCCTTGTTGCGGGCATGGTGAAGTTCGTCTGCGAACATGGAGGCGTAGACCAGCATCTTTTTGGGAACACAGCCGCGAATAACGCAGGTCCCGCCAAACCGGTGCTCTTCTGCAATCGCCACCTTGGCGCCGTGCGATGCGGCAATGCGGCTTGCCCGAACGCCGCCCGATCCTGCGCCAATTGTGAAAAGGTCGTAATCGTATTGGTTGTCGGCCATGTCAGTTCCTCTTGATTGGTCCGTCTATGGGGACGTTCGATCAAGGGAGCAACAGGGTTACAATTCGTTCTGGCGAAGCCTAACTTTCGAGGAAGCGGCCGTAGTCGCGCAGCAATTCAAACGCCTTCATGTTTTCAAGCGTTATCAAGCTTTCATCGGTGATTCCGGTCAGGCGATAGATCAGTCGCAGGATCGCTTTTTGTTCAATATCGCCGATATCGACAAGGCTGATCAGCATGTCGGGATTGTCGTGTTCAAGCTTATCAAACAGCATCGCGACATTCATCGGATCAAAACCGAAGCCAAGGAAACCGAGCCGTTTCCCGCGCGACATTTCTGCGCGCAGATAGGATTGGAACTGGCGTGATCCCGCGCGTTGGCTGGCGGTGAAGATACGCTTTGAAAGGCGCACGATGTTGTCGGGGTCTTCATCGCCCCAGCGCGCACCATTTTCCTCATCTCCCTGCCACGGCAGGCGGCCTGCAACACCGTAAGGATGCACAATCCGAAGACGCCCAGCCACAAGTTCGCGCGATTCATCAAGCGTCATGCCAAAGGCGCGCTGTACCACATAGGGCAGGTAATGTTCGATCGCGCGATCATAGTTGAAGCACACGATTGAGAGCTTTTCGAAGCACTCTTCGGCCTTTGCCCGCGGCACGCCTTTGACGATCAACTGACCCAGCTGGAACAGCCAGTTTTCGGTCCCGCGCAAAGGCAATTCGCCTTCCGCGCGCGGCTCTTCGGCCAATGTCGATTTCGCCTCGGCCTGAAGGGTGTAATAGACAATCGCGATCTTGCCAGCGGCGAGAACCGCCTTGTCGTGGCCGTATTGTTCAAGGATTGCGTCAATCGATGAGCTGACCAAGGTCGCATCGCGAATGGCGCTCGCGCCGGCCACAAGCTCATCATAGGTCAGGCCGATTTCGCCAGCGATCTGTTCAAACAGCGCCGCCAAATTCATCAGATCGCGTGATTTTACTTCGGAATTCAGGCGCTCAAATTCGTAACCTGCGGCGATTTTCGCCATCAGGTCGGGCCCGTCGGGCATCTCGATCTCGCGATTTGCCCCGGCCCCGATAATCAGAGTGGTATCAGTACGGATCATGCCGGGAAAAAGGCCCCTAAATTGCGCCAAAACTCATGTGAGACGCCAGTTAGGGGCCTTATACTTAATTTTCGATTAGGGTTCGCGGCCCAGTTTGCAAAAAATGGTATCCTGCAAGCGGTTACGCGTTGCCGCCTCCCGAGCCGCCACCTGAGCTGCCCCTGGAACCACCTCGCCTGCCACTTCCGCCGCGACGCTGTCCACCGGAATTGCCACCGGGCCTGCCACCTGGACGGCCGCCCGGACGCCCACCAGGACGACCACCGGGTCGACCACCGGGCTTACCCTTGCGCGAAGGATGTTTGGGGGCAGATGGTTTGGGTTTGCCTGCACCTTCACCGCGTGGTTTGCCGGCCGGCTTTGGCTTAATCTTTTTCTTCGACACGCGTGTCTGGCCGCGCGGTGCAGGCTTGGTTGGCCCCACCCCTTCGACGACAGCCCGGAAATTGTCCGGCAACGCCAAGCGATCAAGCTCTGCGCTTGTCACCTTGCGAATGTCTTTGAGGTAAGCGCGTTCGTCTTCTGCGCAAAACGCAATTGCGACCCCGTCCTTGCCTGCACGCGCGGTGCGTCCGATGCGGTGAACATACTGTTCAGGCACATTGGGAAGTTCGTAATTGATGACGTGGCTCACGCCGGGAATATCAATCCCGCGCGCTGCGACATCGGTGGCGATCAACACATTGGTTTTGCCCCGGCGAAATTCGTCAAGTGCGCGTTGACGTTGCGGCTGCGATTTGTTGCCGTGGATCGCATTGGCTTCGATCCCGGCCCGCGACAGCTTTTTCACCACGCGGTCCGCGCCGTGTTTGGTGCGGGTAAAGATCAAGACGCGCTCAATCTCGCCCGGAACACGGTGGCGGCCCGACAGGATCATCTCAAGCAGCGATTGCTTTTCATCCTGCTGGACCATGAAAAGGAACTGTTCGATCCGTTCAGCGGTCGTGCTTTCAGGCGTAACCGACACTTGCACCGGATTGGTGCAATAGCCGCTGACCAATTCCTTGATCGCCTTGGGCATGGTGGCAGAGAAGAACAGCGTCTGGCGCTCCTTGGGTACCAGTTTGCTGATCTGCCGCAGCGCGTGGATGAAACCAAGGTCGAGCATCTGGTCTGCCTCGTCGAGCACCAGAACTTCGACCGATCCCAGATTGAACGCTTTTTGATCAATCAGGTCGAGCAAACGCCCGGGCGTCGCGATCAGGATATCAGTGCCGCGATGCAGCTTGTTCCGGTCTTTATTGACCGAAGTGCCGCCGACGATCGACTGCACTTTTAGCCCGGCAAGCGCGCCATAATCCTTGGCGCTTACAGCGATCTGCTGCACCAGTTCGCGCGTCGGGGCGAGGACAAGCATACGGCAGGATTTGAACGGAATGCGGTTATCCGCTTCGCGCAGCCGATCAATGCTGGGCAGCATGAACGCCGCCGTTTTGCCGGTGCCGGTTTGGGCAATGCCCAAAAGGTCGCGCCCTGCCAGAACCGGCGGGATCGCCTGTTCCTGAATTGGCGTGGGGGTGGAATAGCCCTTGAGATCAAGAGCTTGAAGCACGGGCTGGGAAAGCCCGAGATCATCAAATTGAGTCATAATTACTCGCAATAATTTGCGACGCGCACGGCAAACATGCTCGTGCGAAGCGCGGGGTTAAAAACCGCCCGCGTGAATAGGGAAGCTTGGGAAAATCTATCACGGGGGAGCCGGGGCGGATGGTTTCAGAGCCGCCTCTTCACGCTGGCTGCACGCCTCGTGTTGCGCGCCAAATGGGGGAGGAAGCGCCGAAAGTCAAAGATTGAGTGGGCTTTCTTGACCCGTGGAGGCAGTTCCCATCATAATCCGCGTGCAAATGGGGAGGACGAAAAATGCGAAATGATACACTCGCGCTAGTCGGCGCAGCCATGTTGTTAAGCGCATGCGGAGGGCAAAACGCCCAAGCACCTGACGGCGAAACCGGTGACGGCGAGGATGCTGAAACCTTTGTAAAGTTCCATCCTCAAGAGAACTTCTGTGTCACCTACGAACAAAGCGGCATGCTGTCGGGCACATCAACCGAATGCATGCGCAAATGGGGCACCGAGCGGGTTGAGATCGAGGATTTTGTCGTCGGAATCGGCGGAATGACCCAGCCACAAAAAGCGCACAAAATTTATATCGGTGACAAGATCTATAACATCGACACCGATGCGATGACCGGGACTGTCACCACCAACCCGCTCTATCAGAACCTGTCACAAACCGATCCGGTCGCGCTGGGCGAAGCGATGATGGCCTCGTGGGGCATGGTCGATAGCGGCGAGGACAAGGATATCGCTGGCACGCAATGCAACGTCATGAACTCGCCGCAAATGGGGTCAGTGTGCCTGACCGACAATCTGGTGATGCTGGAGCAGACCTTTATGGGCACCACCAAAACAGCGACTGCTGTCGACCTGACAAGCGGAGGTCCGGATTCCAATTATTCGCTGTTTGAACAGGTTGAATTGACCGAAGGGCCAGATGTTGGCGCTATTCTGGAAACGCTGTAGTTTTTGCGAAGCCCGGCGGCACGCGAGCTACATCCGCTCGCGCATTTCCTGATAGGAAAGCTGTGCGGAATAACTGCCCGCGACCGGCGTTCCATCATCGTCTTGTGCAGGCGCGAATGTGTGGTGCTCTGAAAGCACGGCGCACAGACGCTGCGAGATATAGGCGCGGCGGAAGGTTTCGGTCAGCTCGCAATCGGTGACATTGCCTTGGGCATCGACGCTCATGCGATAGGCGACATGGCTGCGCCAAATACGCAAGCGGCGCGAGGTTTTGAGCAGTTCAAAATCGCCGTCCCACGAGACCAGACGTACCGGAGCTGCACCTGTTGGCGCGGCAACTTCAGCTTCCTCAACCTGAACGCTTTTTCCTTCTTCACCCGCATTCGCAGAAGATGCAAAAGCGAGCACGGCGGCGAGACCGGTCATCAGGGTAATGCGGTTCATCAAGGGGACCTTTTATTCAAAATCGGGTGAAAGCGACCGGCGCGAAATGACGCAGATTCTTTCAAAAAGCAAATGCGGTTCGGATGCTGCGCAGCGGCGACACAAGCGTTCAGGCGGCAGCCAAAGCGAGCAACAAATGCAATGGCGACAGGTTTTCAAGATCGGGAATCAGCAATGATCATGTCCACTTAACGGGCGCAAACGCACGCGCGATTCTCGTTCGGAACAGCCGGGGCGATGAAATCCGCACCACCGCTATGTTCACCTTTAGCGCCACTTTACTGAACGCATCGTGAAGCCGGCCCCCTTTATTCGGCCAGACCCGTGGCGAGCATGAGAGCCTGCGTGCTGGGGTCAAAATCCCCTCCCCCGCTGTCTATCGATTTCGCCAATTTCTTACCCAGCTCTACTCCGAACTGATCGAACGGGTTGATCCCCATAAGGACGGCATTTGCAAAGGTGCGGTGTTCGTGGAACGCGATCAGCGCTCCGAATGTTGCCGCGTCACAATCGTCGAGCAGGATTGTCGCGCTCGGCCGGTCACCGGGATAGGATCGCGCAAGGTCATGGGACGATTTGCCCGCCATCAGCGCTGCCCCTTGTGCAAGGCAATTCATCAGCAGGTTGCGATGATGGGCCGCGTCCAGTTCGTCGCCGGGCGCGATGCTGGCGATCAGATCAACCGGAACCAGATGCGTGCCTTGGTGGAGCAGTTGGAACACCGCGTGCTGCGCATCGGTTCCCACCCCACCCCAAGTGATCGGCGCGGTTGGCTGATCGACGGGTGTGCCTGATGCGGTTACGCCCTTGCCGTTTGATTCCATCTCCAATTGCTGGAGGTAATCGGGCAGCAGCGCGAGCCGTTCGTCATAGGCAAACACACCGCGCGTCTGGCAGCTGCGAACCCGCGAGTAATAAAGATCTGAAAAGGCTGCGAGCAGCGGAGCATTGGCCCTCCCTTCAGCTTCGTGGAAATGGATATCCATCGCCTGCGCTCCGGCGAGCATCGCGCTGAAATCTTCCATGCCCACGGCCAACGCGACGGGAAAGCCAATGCTCGACCACAGCGAGTAACGCCCGCCTACGCTTTCAGGAAAGGGCAGAATGCGGGTTTCATCGACGCCCCATTCTACTGCCTTTTCCGGATTGGCGGTGAGCGCGATGACACGGCCGCTGGGATCATCAACGCCGTTATCCGCCAGCCATTTAAGCGCGCTTGCCGCGTTGGTCATCGTCTCGGTTGTGGTGAATGTCTTGGACGCGACCGCGATCAACGTCTTCGCCGGATCGCAGGCGGCAAAGGCCTGTTCAAGTGCCAGGCCATCAATGTTCGATACGACATGCACATCGACAAGGCTGAGATCGCGGGTCAGCGCGTCGACTGCCAGATCAGGACCAAGCGCAGAACCGCCAATGCCGATGTGGATTAGGTGGTGGATATCGCCAAACGCGCCCTGATGCACCGCTTCGACCAGCATGCCCATGCGGGCCAGCAATGCTTGGGCCTCTTCGACATCAGCCTCGTTCCCGCTGCCGCGCATTGCGCCATGGGTTGCTGGCCGTCCTTCGGTTGGATTGACGATGCCGCCATCGAACAATGCATCGCGCGCCGATTGAAAACCTGTAGCCTCGGCCAATTGCTCAAAGGCGGCCAATACATCGTCATCAAGATGCGTTTTTGACCAGTCGAGCAGCATTGCCGCGGGGCCAAATTCGCCAAGATCAAAATCGAGCCGCTGGCTCAGTTTTGCAACGCGCGCCTCATCGGCACCGAACAGGTCGGTCAAACTGGGTCGAGGCAGGCCGCGCAGACGATCCCAGATGGGCTTTGTGTCGGCCTGAGCCTTTGCTTGGTTACTCATGGGCAAATCCCCTTTGCGCAAGGTCAGGTGCGCGAGTAAGGGGAGCGGTGATGAATGTTAAGACCCAATCTACAGGCGCCGCCGCCGCGTCCACCGAAATCGCCCCGGAACCAAGCAGCGAAGAGCAACCGGAGAGCCTTGGCAGTTTCCTCTGGTTTCTGGCCAAGCTGCTAATCGCGGTGCTTTTGTTCCGCAGTCTGGTGTTTTCACCCTTTTCGATCCCATCCGAAAGCATGCTGCCCAAATTGTGGAACGGCGATTATCTGCTCGCGCAGAAATGGTCCTATGGATATTCGGATTATTCGCTGCCTTTCAGCGCGCCTCTGATCCCGGGACGGATCTTTGCAAGCGAACCGGAACGCGGCGATGTGGTGATCTTTAAACACCCGATCGACAAGACCGATTACATCAAACGCGTGATCGGCGTTCCCGGTGACAGTGTGGCAATGGTCGATGGCCAGATCCTGTTGAACGGAGAACTGGTGCCGCAAGAGCCGATGGCCGATTTCGTTATCCCGCTTTCGACCAACACGTCGTGCGCATGGGGTGGGACCGAGGCTACCAACGCCAATGGCGAAGCGGTGTGCCGATACACCCGTTTCCGCGAAACGCTGCCAGGCGGGCCCAGCTACGATGTGCTCGACTTTGGCAACCGGCCATCTGACAGTTTCGCTCCCAAGATCATTGCAGAGGGGCATATGTTCCTCCTCGGCGATAATCGCGACAATTCGCGCGACAGCCGCTTCGAGGCACGCAGCGGCGATGCGGTTGGTATCGTCTCGCAAGAAAACCTAGTCGGCGAAGCATCGGTCATCATGTTCTCAACCGATGGCAGTGCTGAATGGATCAAGCCCTGGACGTGGTTCACTGCCGCGCGCTGGGGCCGGATCGGCAACGGTTTGTAGGGGCGGTTTGAACGATGACTGATCTCCCACCCGAAACACGCGACTGGCTTACCGCGAACGGCTTCACCGTCGCTAACGAGCAGGTCTGGCTCGAAGCGCTTACCCACGGCAGCTTTAATGGCGCGCGCAATGGCAATGGCGAAGCTGATTACCAGCGGCTCGAATTTCTGGGCGATCGCGTGCTGGGTCTGGCGGTTGCAAGCTGGCTTTACGGTGCATCGGGCAGCCACGAGGGCCAGCTCTCACAGCGCCTCAATGCGCTTGTCAGCGGCGCGACATGTGCACGCATAGCGCGTTCGATCGGTTTGTCCGATCACATCCGGCTCGGCAAGCAGGCGCGCGAGGATGGCGGCGCTGACAGCGACAACATCCTTGGCGATGTGATGGAATCGCTGATCGGGGCGAGCTTTCTCGACAATGGTTATGATACCGCGCGCGATGTCATCTATCGTCTGTGGGACGATGAACTGTCGGGCAATGCCGGCAGGTCAAAGCATCCCAAAAGCGCGCTTCAGGAATGGGCTGCGGGTAATCAGCGCGCCATGCCCAAATATCAAATCACACAGCGCAGTGGGCCAGACCACGCCGCGCGTTTCACCGTCGAGGTGAGCATCCATAATGTCGGCGCGGCGCAGGCTACCGGGTCGAGCAAGAGCGAGGCTGAAAAGCTCGCCGCAAAAGCCTTTCTTGAGGAATTCGGATAAAAATGAACGACGTTTCTACAAAATGCGGCGTCGTTGCCGTTATCGGCGCGCCCAATGCGGGCAAGTCGACGCTGGTAAACCAGTTGGTCGGCCAGAAAGTCGCCATTACCAGCGCCAAGGCACAAACGACCCGCGCGCGGATGCTGGGAATTGCCTTGCACGGGCCGGAAAACCCGAACACTCAGATGATCCTTGTCGATACGCCGGGTATCTTTGCCCCGCGCCGCAGGCTCGACCGCGCGATGGTAAGCGCGGCTTGGGAAGGCGCAGAGAGCGCCGATGCTGTGCTGTTGATCGTGGACCCGATTAAACAGCGCCGACACGAGTTGGAGCCGCTGCTTGAGGCACTGGAAAAGCGGCCAGAACGCAAGATTTTGGTGCTCAACAAGGTCGATAAGGCGAAAAAGGAACCGCTGCTCGAACTCGCACAGGAAATGGGCCAGCGGATCGACTTTGCCGATATCTTCTTTGTCTCCGCGCTTACCGGCGACGGGGTGCCGGAAATGAAAGACGCTCTCGCAAAGCTAATGCCCGATGGCGTGTGGATGTATCCCGAAGATCAGGTTTCAGACGCATCAGAGCGCCTGCTGGCCGCAGAGATCACCCGCGAACAGCTCTACGCGCAGCTGCACGAAGAGCTGCCCTATGATTGCGCGGTCCGGCCCGAACAATACAAGGCCCGCCCCGATGGCAGCCTTGAAATCCACCAGCAAATCGTCGTCGCGCGCGACAGCCAGAAACCGATTGTTCTGGGCAAAGGCGGCCAACGCATCAAAGCCATCGGTGAGGCTGCGCGCAAAGAACTGTCAGAGATTTTGGGTGTGAAAGTCCACCTCTTCCTCCACGTCAAACACTCCGAAGGGTGGAGTGATGACAAGGAAGTGTTCGAGGAAATGGGCCTGGATTGGGTGCGGTAGAGCGCGCAATCGCGCTTACCCCCGCCCCAGCTTCTCCAGTTTCGCCCGCAGAGCCGCCTCGTCAAACGGCTTCACGATGTAATCATCCGCACCCGCGCTGATACCTTCGTGGATGTCTTCAACCTCGCCCTTCGAGGTGCAGAACACCACCGTCGGAGCTTTGGGAGTCGGGATCGCGCGCAGTTGGCGCACGAATTCGATGCCGTCCATTTCGGGCATGTTCCAATCGGTCAGCACCAGTGTCGGCATGGCGCGTTTGCAGCGGGCGAGCGCTTCGGTGCCGTCCTGCGCCTCTACCGGCACATAGCCCATGCTCTTGGCGATTTTGGACGAGACTTTACGGATCACGCGGCTGTCATCGACGATCAGGCAGACCTTGGCAGCGGCTTGCGGCGCATGTTCGGGCGCCTTGCCATCGCGCATCGCCTTGGCAGCGCGGACAAT
>Ga0316207_10004573_pt1 | contig 11951 bp, 6 predicted proteins | sample 6weekpyrite_MG_FD_204943 | JGI IMG/M metagenome (GOLD analysis project Ga0316207, IMG submission 204943) | Microbial mat bacterial communities from mineral coupon in-situ incubated in ocean water Damariscotta River, Maine, United States -... | ecosystem: Environmental > Aquatic > Marine >... | reverse complement strand
AATAATGCTAAAACACGTTTGAAGCAATGGTTTTAATATTGTCACTTTTTCCCATAGAATAATAATGTAACACAGGAATTCCAGCTTTTTGAAGTTCTTTTGATTGCTGAATGCACCACTCAATTCCAACTTGTTTTACCTGCGCATTATCTTTGCATTTTACAACTTCAATAATTAAATCTTCAGGCAAATCGACATGAAAACGATGCGGAATTAAATTAAGCTGTTTTTTGGTTGCAATAGGCTTTAACCCTGGAATGATAGGTACAGTAATATCTGCTTTTCTACATTTTTTAACAAAATCAAAATATTTTTGATTGTCAAAAAACATTTGAGTCACGATGTACTCTGCGCCATTTTTAATTTTCTTTTTCAGGAAATGAATATCACTATCTAAACTTGGAGCTTCCATGTGTTTTTCAGGATAAGCAGCCACTCCAACACAGAAGTTTGTAGCTGAAGAATTAAGCAATTCTTCATCTAAATAATTGCCTTTATTTAGTTCTTGAATTTGCGCAACCAATTCAGTTGCATAAGAATGACCTTCACGTTCTGGTTTAAAATAAGTTTCACTTTTTACAGCATCTCCACGTAAAGCCATCACATTATCGATGCCCAGAAAATCGAGGTCGATTAAAAAGTTTTCGGTGTCTTCTTTAGTGAATCCACCACACAAAATATGTGGTATGGCATCTACTGAATATTTGTTTTGAATAGCTGAACAAATACCAACTGTTCCAGGTCGCTTTTTTACCACTTGCTTTTTTAACAAGCCATTCTCTAGCTCTTTATAAACATACTCTTCCCGATGATAAGTTACATCAATAAAAGGAGGCTTAAATTCCATTAAAGGATCTATATTATCGAATATGGATTGAATGTGTTGTCCTTTTAAAGGTGGTAAAATCTCGAATGAAAACTGTGTGTTTCCATTGGCTTTTTTTATGTGTTGGGTTACTTTCATAGGTCTCCTAAATCCTCCAAAGGAAGACTTTTTTATAATTATAATGATATTAAATATGCTGTTAGTAACGCAAATGTTGCCAACAGTACTATTTGTAATACAAACCTTAACTCTAATCGATACTTTTTCATTTCTTTTTTTTTTAATCCTAAGCAAGATTACACTTTCAATTATTTATTTGATTAGGTAATTTCAAACAAATTGTTAAGTTTCTGCTATGTTAGGATTTAACCATTTTAGTGCTTCATCCACAGAAACTTCTCTACGTTTTGCGTAATCCTTTACTTGATCTTCTGTTATTTTTCCTAGTCCGAAATATCTAGCTTCATGATTTCCAAAATAGTAACCACTTACACTTGCTGCTGGCCACATCGCCAAACTTTCGGTAAGTTCTACTCCAATGGATTCATATACGTTTAAAAGCTGCCAAATGGTTTTCTTTTCTAAATGATCTGGACAGGCTGGATAACCAGGAGCTGGACGAATACCTTTATAGGTTTCTTTAATCAATTCTTCATTAGTCAGGTTTTCATTTGAAGCATAACTCCAATAGTTGGTTCTCACTTCTTTGTGTAAATATTCTGCGAAAGCTTCTGCTAATCTATCTGCCAATGCTTTTATCATAATAGCATTATAATCGTCATGTGCTTCTTCAAATTGCTTTGCTAGTTCTTGTGTTCCAAATCCTGTGGACACACAAAATGCACCAATATAATCTTGAATTCCTGTTTCTTTTGGAGCAATAAAATCGGCTAAGGCAATGTTTGGTTTGCCTTCGGCTTTTTTGGATTGTTGACGAAGCGTTAAGAATTTCACAGATGTCAAAGAGGTTTCGACTTCGCTCAACCTGACATCTTCTTTATTTAAGATACCTCTCGACTGCGCTCGAGGTGACAACTCGTCTGTTTGTTCTAGCGCAGTCGAGAACAAAGACGAAACCTCAATATCATCATCATTTATAGTATTGGCTGGGAATAGTCCAAAAACTGCTTTAGACTTTAAAAGCTTTTCATTGAATATTCTCTTGAGCAATATTTGAGCATCATTAAATAACTCTGTAGCTTGTTTGCCTACAATTTCATCAGTTAAAATATTTGGGTATTTACCATGCAAATCCCAACTTCTAAAAAACGGACTCCAATCGATATATGCTTCTAGTTTAGAGGTATCAAAATCATCAATAATTTGAACTCCAAGTTGTTTTGGTTTTACTATTTTGGTTGCATTCCAATCAATTTTGTATTTGTTTTGTCGTGCTTCTTCAATAGATAAAAATTCTTTTTTCTTTCCTCGTTTTAAAAACTGCTCACGAAATTTGTCGTACGCTTCTCTTATTTGTTCTTTAAATACTTTATTGTCTTTTTGAAGTAAGTTTCCAACCACAGTTACAGCCCTTGATGCATCGTTAATATGAACCACAGTGTTGCTGTAATTTGGAGCAATTTTTACAGACGTATGTGCCCTAGATGTTGTTGCGCCTCCAATGATTAATGGAATATTTAAATTTTTCTTTTCCATTTCTTTTGATACAAATGTCATTTCGTCTAATGAAGGCGTAATCAATCCGCTTAAACCAATAATATCTACATTCTCTTTTATTGCGGTTTCAATGATTTTTTCAGGTGGTACCATGACACCTAAATCGACTATTTCGTAATTATTACAACCTAAAACAACACTCACGATGTTCTTGCCAATATCATGTACATCACCCTTAACTGTAGCCATGAGAATACGACCTGCGAATCTAGCCCCTTCCGTCCCCAAAGGGGAAACTTTTAATGCTTCTTTTAACCTTTCTAAAACATCATCAAGATTTGACAACACCTCATCGTTAGTAAATCTAACAACGTTATAACCTTGCTGGTTCAGCCATTGAGTGCGTTCTTCATCTGTAGCTTTATTTTCTGGTAGCTGATGAATAAGGCCATCAATTTCCACAATTAGCCCTTTCTTCAAACAAATAAAATCTGCAATATAACTTCCAACTATATGCTGTCTTCTAAATTTGTAACCATCTATTTTTTTTGCACTTAATACATTCCATAATAGGCTTTCTGCTTGAGTAGGTTGATTGCGCATTTCTTCGGCATAGTCTTTCAATAGTCCATACAACAAAGGGTCGGCAGTTTTCCAATAATAAGTTCCTTTTGGGAATTTAGGAGCTTTTTTTGCTTCCTCAATAAAAGGCTGTAAATAAGCGACTGCTTTTTTCATAACCCTAGCGGATTTTACAACTTGAGGCAAAAACATTTTTCCGCTGCCAAAAAGGTCGCCAACCACATTCATCCCAATCATTAAATGCCCTTCAATGACTTCGATAGGTTTTGAAACTGATAAACGTGCTTCTTCAACATCTTCATTTATAAAAGCATCAATTCCTTTTACCAAAGCATGCGTAATTCTATTTTGAATACTATCATTTCGCCATTCTAAAACTTGTTCGGTAGTTTCTCTTTTCTGGCCTTTTAGAGTTTCGGCAAATTCCAACAATCTTTCAGTAGCATCATCTCTTCTATCAAACAACACATCTTCAACACACTCTAATAGCTTTTTATCAATTTCATCATAAACTTCCAGCATTGCTGGATTAACAATGCCTAAATTCATTCCATGTTGAATGGCGTGGTACAAGAATGCTGCATTTATGGCTTCACGAACCACATCGTTCCCTCTAAAAGAAAAGGACACATTACTAACACCTCCAGAAACATTGGCATAAGGTAGGTTTTCGCGAATCCATTTCGTGGCTTTAAAGAAATCAAGAGCATTTAGTCTGTGCTCATCCATTCCTGTTGCTACAGGAAAAATATTGGGATCGAAAATGATATCTTGAGGTGGAAAGTGAACAATATCGACTAATATTTTATAGGAACGTTCGCAGATTTCGATTCTGCGTTTGTAAGTATCTGCTTGTCCTTCTTCATCAAAAGCCATCACAATCACAGCTGCTCCATAACGTTTTACAAGTTTTGCCTGACGAATAAACTCTGTTTCTCCTTCTTTTAAACTAATGGAATTCACAACACTTTTCCCTTGTACTACTTGTAATCCAGCTTCAATAATGTCCCATTTTGAGCTATCTATCATAATTGGGATACGCGCAATATCAGGCTCTGAAGCAATAAGGTTTAGAAACGTTGTCATGGCAAACTTGCCATCAAGCATGCCTTCGTCCATATTCACATCCAAAATTTGTGCACCACCATCTACTTGATGTCTTGCAACTTCTAAAGCTTCATTATATTTTTCTTCTTTTATTAAGCGTAGAAATTTTCTAGAGCCAGTGACATTAGTGCGTTCACCAACATTTATGAAGTTACTTTCTGGAGTAACAACTAATGGTTCTAATCCTGATAAGGTTAAATATTTGTTTTGTTTATTCATCCTATAAATTAGTTCTCGACTGCGCTCGAACAGACAGTTCTAGGTTGATGATTTTGTGCCACTTCAGCGATGGCTTTTATGTGTGCTGGACTTGTGCCACAACAACCTCCTACAATATTTATTAATCCATCTTGAAGATAATCTTCAATAAGCTGTTGCATTTGTTTTGGAGTTTGGTCATATTCACCAAATGCGTTTGGCAATCCAGCATTTGGATGCGCTGATGTGAGAAAATCGGTCTTGTTTGATAAACGCTGTAAATATGGCTTCAACTGTTCAGCTCCAAGTGCGCAATTAAAACCAACACTCAATAATGGGACATGAGAAATAGACGTTAAAAATGCTTCAACCGTTTGTCCTGACAAGGTTCTACCAGACGCATCTGTGATGGTTCCCGAAACCATGATTGGAATATCTATTTGGCGTTCTTCTTTAACTTCTTCAATAGCGAATAATGCTGCTTTAGCATTAAGCGTATCAAAAATGGTTTCTACTAAAAGCACATCAACACCTCCATCAATCAACGCTTCTACTTGTTCTTTATAAGCGACCCTTAACTCTTCAAAAGTAATAGCACGATATTCAGGTCTATTTACATCTGGAGACAAACTTGCAGTTCTGTTGGTTGGGCCAATACTTCCTGCTACAAATCGAGGTTTATCTGGGTTTTTAGTTGTGAATTCTTCAGCTACTTTTTTTGCAATTTTAGCCGATTCGAAATTAAGTTCATACACTAAATGTTCCATATTGTAATCTGCCATGGCAATTGAGGTTCCTGAAAAGGTGTTGGTTTCCACAATATCTGCTCCTGCTTCAAAATATTTTGCATGCACTTCTGCAATAGCCTTTGGTTGCGTAATAGACAACAAATCATTGTTACCTTTTAAAGATGTTGGGTACTCTTTAAAACGCTCGCCACGAAAATCTTCTTCTGAAAAATTATACTGTTGCAACATGGTTCCCATGGCTCCGTCGAGCACAAGGATTCGTTTTTGTATTTCTTGATTAATTTTACTCACTTTCTAATGCTTGATTTAAATCGTTTATTATATCATTAATGTTTTCCAATCCTACAGATACTCTAATCAACCCATCAGTAATTCCAACTTCTAATCTATCTTCTTCTGAAAGCTTGGTATGTGTTGTTGATGCTGGATGTGTTACAATAGTCCTAGTATCTCCTAAATTAGCAGACAAAGAAAGTAGTTTAATTCTGTTAAGAAATTCTCTGCCTTTTTCCATCCCACCTTTAATTTCGAAAGCTATAATATTACCTCCAAGTTTCATTTGCTTTTTAGCAACTTCGTATTGAGGATGCGATTTTAAAAAAGGATATTTTACCAAGTTTACATTATCATGTTTTTCTAAAAACTCAGCTACTTTCAATGCATTTTCACAATGCTTTTCGACTCTTACAGCCAATGTTTCTAAACTTTTAGATAATACCCAAGCATTAAATGGCGACATGGCTGGACCTGTATTTCTTGAAAACAGATAGATGTCGCGAATGAGTTCTTCTTTCCCAACAGCAACTCCACCTAATACTCTTCCTTGACCATCAATTAATTTCGTCGCTGAATGTAAAACAATATCTGCACCAAAATCTATTGGCTTTTGCAGATATGGTGTTGCAAAACAATTGTCTATTACTAATAATAAATTATGCTTTCTTGCTAGTTTTCCTAGTAATTCCAAATCTAGAATATCTACTGCAGGATTTGTTGGCGTTTCGGCATATAAAATCTTTGTATTTGGTTGAATCAAGCTTTCGATTTTATTAACTTCATTAACTTTAAAGTAACTAGTGTCTATATTCCATTTTGGCAAATAATTGGTAAATAACGAATGTGTAGAGCCAAATACAGAGCGGCATGAAACTATATGATCTCCTGCACTAAGCAATGTACCAAATGTAGAAAAAATTGCTGCCATTCCTGTAGCAAAAGCATAACCCGCTTCCGCTCCTTCCATAGAAACAATTTTGTTAACAAACTCCGTTGTATTTGGGTTAGAAAACCTACTATATAGATTCTTTTCTTTTTCTTCAGCAAAAGAAGCTCGCATATCCTCTGCATCGTCAAAAACAAAACTTGATGTTACATACATTGGTGTTGAATGTTCTAAAAACTGAGAGCGCTCTATTTGAGTTCTAATAGCATTGGTTTCAAAATTATCTTTACTCATAATTAATTGCTTTTTTCAGCTAAACGTAAAATATCCCCAAAAACACCTCGTGCAGTTACTTTTGCTCCTGCTCCTGCTCCTTGAATTACTAAAGGTTGTTCACCGTAAGATTCTGTATAAATTTCAAAAATGGAGTCTGAGCCCTTAAGCGATCCCAAAGGTGATGATTCTGGTACTGACACCAATTTAACTACTAGTTTTGCTCCAAAATCGTCGGCTAAATCGCCATATAAATCACCAATATATCTTAATACATGACCAGTAGCTAGATTAGCTTTTTGTTGTTGATAACCATCATCCATATCATCCAAGGATTTTAAAAATTCTTTAGATGAAATATCTCTAAGCTTTTCTGGAATTAAATTTTGAACAACAACATCATCTAATTCATTATATAAATCTAGCTCTCTTGCCAATATCAATAATTTTCTTGCTACATCATTTCCGCATAAATCTTCTCTTGGGTCAGGTTCTGTAAATCCCTTATCAATTGCATCTTGAAGAACTTCTGAAAACAATTTATCTTCACTGGAAAAATTATTAAACAGGTAGCTTAATGTTCCTGAAAATACACCTCTAATACGTGTAATATTCTCCCCTGAAAGATGCAGAAGTTTAATGGTATCGATTAAAGGCAAGCCTGCTCCGACATTAGTTTCATATAAATATTTTTTTTGCTTTTTATCAAGGCTCTTCCTTAGTGAATGATAAAACTTTAAATTTTTGGTATTTGCTATTTTATTAGACGACACTAAATCGAACCCATTTTCAATAAACTTTACATAATTCCCTACAAAATTTTCACTTGCTGTGTTATCTATAGCTATTAAATTTCCAAGATGATGCTCTTTTGCAAAATTGATGATGCTATCAATAGAATAATCTTTACCATTCTTATTTAAATCAGATTCCCAACTTTCATTCACTCCTTTGCTGCTTAACAATACTTTTTTAGAATTGGCTATTGCAAAAATATTTAGTTTAATGCCTTTTCTTTTTTCAATATCATTAGAAGAAAAAATAATTTGATTAATTAAAGTTCCTCCAACCAAACCGTGACCAAAAATTGCCAAATTGATGGTTTTTGAAATTCCAAATATCTCACCATGAATGACATTTACGGCCTTGTGTAAATCTTTCTTTTTCAAAACTAGGCTTACATTGTTTCCTGTAACCGTATTATTGAACAACAATGGCACTACCTGGTTTCTAATTAAAGCATTATAAGGTTTATGGAACGTGCTTAAATCCTGACCGATAATTGAGACTACTGCAACATCATATACAATTTGAATGTTGTTGACATCCTTAGAATAAAACTCATTTTCGAATTCACGTTCCAGTGCAGAAATTGCTTTGCTTGCTTTATTAGCATCAATTACCAATCCTATACCTCTTTCTGATGAACCTTGAGAAATAATACTAACACTAATATTATCGTAACTCAAAGCTTTAAATATTCTCGCATCCACTCCAACCTTACGCAGTAAACCTCGTCCTTCCAAATTTAAAAGCGCTACATTGTCCAAAACAGATAAGGATTTAATCCCTTTATCTCTCTGTTTAGAAGTTATTAAAGTACCTTTATCATCCTCATTAAAGGTATTTAGAATTCTTAAGTTGATATTCTTCTCTAAAAGAGGGATGATTGATTTAGCATGCAAAATGTTTGTTCCAAAACTTGCCAACTCATTTGCTTCGGAATAAGATAATTCTTCAATTTTTTTTGCATCATCAACCAGATCAGGATTGGCTGTGTAGATGCCATTTACATGCGTATAGTTTTGCAGTTCTTCAGCATTTAAATAATTAGCTAAAAGAGACGCTGTATAGTTACTCCCATTTCTTCCTAAAGTAGTTGTCTCACTTTTGGTATTAGAAGCTATAAAACCAGTGACAATATTGACAGTTGTTCCGTTATATTTTCTAAAATGATTGATTGTGTTTTCCTTTGACAGTTTGGTTAAAGGCAAAGATTCACCAAAACTATCATCAGTTATAATTAGCTCACGCGAGTCTGTTGCATGAGCATTAATATTACGTTCTTTCAATAAACTTTCGAGTAATTTACTCGATAACAATTCACCTTGTGCCAATACCTCATCTTTAGTTTTTTTACTATAATTACCAACCAAACTAACACCTTCAAAAAGCTTAGCTAATACTTCAAATTCATTAGAAAAATCAACATTTTGATAAGCTTCATTTTGATAGTTTTTAAAGTCTTCAAATTCGGTTGTGTATGGTTCTCCTTTAGACGCTTTTTCAAGAATGGATTCTAACTCATCTGTGGCACTTCCTCTTGCGGAAACCACCACAGCAATTTGCTCTCCTTCCTTAACTTTATTTTCAATAATGGAGACCGCTTTATTTATACCGTCTCCATTAGACAAGGATTTTCCTCCAAACTTTAGTACTTTTATTTTTTTGCTTACAGTTTCTGGATTAAATACTGGCTCGATAATGGTTTGTAATTGGTCAAATTCCATTAAAAAAGCATCATGCCCATGCACAGAATTTATTTCGTTGTAAGTCACATTTGGATGTGTTAATGCTAACTTTTTTTGGGTTTCTCTATTTTCTTCAGCTGTAAAGAACATATCAGAGTCGACTCCAATAATATGGATACTTGCATTTATGGTTTCAAGTACAGTAAAGTAATCCTCATCATCGTTGGTCACATCTATGGTTTTAAGCAATTGATTCATTAGTTTATAAGCAGATAACTGGAATCTTTCCTGCAATTTTTTTCCATGATGAAGTAACCAACTCTCCACATTAAAAATTTCTAAATCCTTGTTCTTTGAACGCTGAAAACGCTCTTTAAATGATTCAGGAGTTCTATAACACAACATTGCATGCATTCTAGCATCATGAACTGGGTTACTGGAATTAGTCAAAAATTGTTCTTGAATATGGCAATTTGCAATCAACCAATCTGTGGATTTCCAGTCTGTTGCAACAGGAAATAAATGTTCTGTAATGTCTGGATTAATTACTGCCATTTCCCACGCAATTCCTCCACCCAGTGAACCTCCGATGATAGCAAATAATTTATTTATATCTAAAAGTTTTAGCCCTTGCAAAAATATATTTGCAATATCTCTTGCTATAAAATCTTTGTAGTTTTCTATTACAAAACCATCATATCCATTACCAGGAATGTTAAAAGCTAAAACAGCATATTTATTTGTGTCTATAGCTTTGTTTTCTCCAATTAAGTCATTCCACCATCCAGTTTTTCCTGCTACGTTAGAATTTCCTGTTAAGGCATGATTTACCAATACAATTGGAGCATTATGTAATTCTTTACCAAAAATCTGGTAAGACAACTTTATTGGAGTTGCCTTACCAGTTCCGGTTACATAATCAGGTATGTTTATGTATTGTAATTTACTCATTCATCAAACCAATTGAGATTTTTTAACTACCTTGAAAGCTTCAATCAAATCAGCTTTTAAATCTTCTATATTTTCAATGCCAACTGATAATCTTATTAAATCTTTAGTTACACCTGTTGATTCTTGAGCCTCATTACTTAACTGTTGATGCGTTGTACTTGCTGGATGAATAATCAATGATTTTGTATCTCCAATATTTGCTAACAAGGAAAATAGTTTAGTGGTATCAGCAATTGTTTTTGCTGCTTCATAGCCACCATCAACTCCAAACGTCACAATACCGCTTTGTCCATTTGGTAAATACTTTCTTGCTAAATTTTTATACTTACTTGTTTCCAATCCAGGATAATTTACCCAATTAACTTCAGGTTGTACTTGTAACCATTTTGCAAGAGCCAAAGCATTACTACTGTGCTTTTGTATTCTTAATTCTAAAGTTTCCAACCCTTGGATTATTTGAAATGCGTTAAAAGGACTAAGTGCTCCACCATAGTCACGAAGCCCTTCAATTCTAACCTTAGCTATAAAAGCAGCAGCTTCTAATGCTTCGCTATATATTAATCCATGATAGCCAGCTGATGGTTCTGTAAATTCAGGAAATTTTCGATTTGTCCAATCAAAAGTTCCGGCATCAATAATTACACCACCTAAAGCTGTACCATTTCCATTTATATATTTTGTTAAAGAATGAATCACTATGTTTGCGCCATATTCAATTGGGTTTAACAAATAAGGTGTCGCCACTGTATTATCGACTATAAAAGGTACTTTATTAATTTTTGCTTCTCTAGAAATTGCTTCAAGGTCTAAGACATCTAACTTTGGATTACCAAGTGATTCGGCAAAGAAAGCTCTAGTATTTTCTTGTACTGCGCTACTAAAATCTTCTGGATTTGAAGGATCTACAAATGTGGTAGTAATACCATGTCTTGGTAATGTTACACTCAATAAATTATAAGTCCCTCCATACAAACTATTGGAAGCCACAATATGGTCTCCTGTTTTTAAAAGTGTTAACAAAGTTGTAGCAATAGCAGATGTTCCTGAAGCAGTAACAACTGCAGCAATTCCACCTTCTAAAACAGCTAAGCGTTGCTCCAAAATATCGTTTGTTGGATTGTTTATTCGTGTGTAAATGTTTCCAGGTTCTGCCAATGCAAATAAATTTGCTGCATGGTCGGAATTATTAAACACATAAGCTGTTGATTGATAAATAGGAACCGCTCTGGTTCCTGCATTGTTTTGGACATCGTGTCCAGCATGCAACGCTTTAGTTGCGAATTTTTGTGTACTCATTTTTCTATTTTTTGAGTTAATAAATAATTAAACAAAAAGCCAAATAAGCCTCGTATGAAGCATACTTAATAGAAAAATGTTATAAGAAATTAAGTGATTACAGATGTGTAATTACGTTTGAGTTATCTATCTAAATAGGCGATAAATGAATCGCTTCTTCAAGTAGAATTTAGCACCTTCTCTATTGCTAAAGGGTTGCTAAGGTTTCACAGGGTCTAATCCCTCCACCTTTCTTGATAACATTTATGGAATATTTTAAAAAGTAAATTTTTGCGTTACTTCAAAATTTTAAAATCCTCATTTACCTGAGTAAACTGTAGTTTTAAAATTTAAAATGCCTTAAACTTTACATTTAAAAGTTTTCCTTTCAGTAAGTTTTTTAACTTTGTGAGCACAAATATTCAGAAAGAAATAGTTAATAACCAAATATTTTTTGGTTTATTTTAATTTTTTTGATTTTTAGTAGTAAATTTTTCTCTAATTATAACATCGACCGATTTATTTTCTATTTTGCTTTCTAGCCACGAAATGACATCTAAGTACAAAAATGCACGACTTTCGTAGGGATGGTCTTCATAAGTTTTTAATTTTTTATGAAGTTTGATAAATTCACCACGCAGTTGGTTTGGATAAATATCTCCTAAATTTCTTAAAAATTTTATCATTTCTTTTTGCACTTCGTACAAGTCTTCCATACGAATTAAAAACTTGTATGTGTT
>Ga0316207_10004572_pt1 | contig 11951 bp, 7 predicted proteins | sample 6weekpyrite_MG_FD_204943 | JGI IMG/M metagenome (GOLD analysis project Ga0316207, IMG submission 204943) | Microbial mat bacterial communities from mineral coupon in-situ incubated in ocean water Damariscotta River, Maine, United States -... | ecosystem: Environmental > Aquatic > Marine >... | reverse complement strand
TAACGTAGGTTAATAAAGTGAACCGGATCCGATAGATCGTCATTACTGTGATAGGTGTAATCCAGTTCCAGTCGTTCTTCTCTATCCATACGGAAACCAATACCCAGCGTATAAGATTTACCACTGGTAGCCGTAGTAACTGAGGTGTTTGCAGTGGTATTGATGGTTTCCAGATCAAGGTCTGCACGACCGAATTTGATTTTGTAGTATCGGTCATTCTTCTCAATGGTGCGGTAAGCCAGACCCAGTTCAGCACCACTGATGTTATAGTCGATATTGGTTGTGTCAGTGCCTGCGTCCATACTGCTGTATGCGATGCCTTCGAAAGCCCAGCCATCTTCTTCTATACCCAGTAAAATCTCACCGGTCGCAGTCACATCAGAGTTGGCAGGCGCTGCAGCCCCCAGGCCGAGTCCGTAGTAGTAGCTAATGCCCTGGCGCCCCGCCTGGCTGCTGGCGGACATCACTATCATGAGAGTCGATGCGGTAATTAATAAATATTGTTTTAGTTTCATCCAGTACATCCTCAGGTAAGTCAGGTTAGGCTGTAGTGTGCGTGCCTGTCAGTATATGATGGATAATAGCATGTTTTTAAAAGAATACCTGATGAAAATCAATAATATACAAAAACATTGTGATACATTACACAAGATTAGAGGTGCAAGCAGTTAATTAGCTTATTAAATATATAAAATTCAATAACTTAACTTATATCGGGTGGTTTGTTGAGCGACAGCGAGTTGTCGCATTATCCTGAATGTCGTATCGATTTGTGTAATGAAGACGCAAATCGGCCATATTCAATACATATAAATAAACTGCATCGCTATGATTAAGCGCAAGAGCCTGGAGGTGGTAGTTTGATAATGTGTTCATATTAGAGCGAGCCGAATAGGTTTTCTCATTTAGTCAACTAAACTGATAAGTAATCCAGCTTACAATTGGAAGTAATGCCTATGGGGCAGGAAATAACCACCAGCCATTTTTCACCCGATGATTTTCAGCATTTTAAACAGCGGTTACAGCAAGAAACAGAAAAACTTGAAAGCTGGTTTTTAGATAAAAATTTTTCCAGCCATTCACTGGTGGCCGGCTATGAAATGGAAGCCTGGTTGATTGATGCCGCGGGTCGGCCTGCACCCTGTAATGAGCATTTTTTACAGGAAGCGAACAGCTCGCTTTATACGGCAGAACTGGCGCAGTTTAATATAGAAATAAACACACAGCCGGTGACGATACAAAACAACTTCCTCTCACAGTTTGAAAAAGATTTTCAGCAACACTGGCTGTATTGTAAAACAGTGGCTGAGAGTATTGGTTGCCGAGTATTAAGCACCGGTATTTTACAAACCCTGAAAGATAGCGATTTACGTATCGATAATATTTCTAATATGCTGCGTTACAAGGCGTTAAATGAACAGGTGCTGGCACAGCGCAAGGGTCGGCCACTGGAACTCAGTATTAGTGGTCGTCAGTCACTTAAAAGTCAGCATCAAAATGTGATGCTTGAATCAGCGGCCACTTCATTGCAAATACATTTGCAATCGCCACTTGATATGGCGCATCACTATTATAATGCTTCCCTGTTAGTCTCTGCACCGATGGTCGCTATCAGTGCAAATTCACCTTATATGTTTGGCAAGGATCTATGGGCAGAATCGCGTATTCCTGTATTTGAACAGGCGGTTGATATTGGTGGCTATGATGGTGCTGTGCAAGGTCCCGTGCATCGAGTCAGCTTTGGTACGGGTTATGCCCGTCATAGTTTAATGGAGTGCTTCACGGAAAATTTGCAGCACTTTCCTGTGTTGTTGCCCATGCATTTCACTGATGATGAAACGCGCATGCAATATGTGAGTTTGCACAATGGCACTATCTGGCGCTGGAATCGACCATTGATTGGTTTTGATGAAGATGGAACGCCGCATCTACGTATAGAGCATCGAGTGATCCCCAGCGGCCCGAGTGTGCTGGATAATATGGCAAATATTGCGTTTTATTTTGGCCTGGTGCATTACTATGCAACGGCCGAAACACCACCCGATCAGTTAATGGAATTTGCGCAGGCGCGAGATAATTTTTATACATCGGCACAGCATGGTCTGGATAATAAAGTGCACTGGCCCGGATGCGAGCGTTGCGAGATGCGACATTTAATTTTAAATAAACTGTTAGATCATGCAGAAGCGGGGTTGCAAAAACTACAACTGGATGCAAATGATATTGTGAAATATCTAACCATTATTCAGTCACGCGCTGAGCACAGACAAACGGGCAGTGACTGGCAGCGAGAGTTTGTGCGGCGTAACAATACAGGGATGCGCGCATTGCTGGAAACCTATTACCATAATCAACAAAGCGGTGACCCTGTTCACCACTGGGACTATCGACCCTGGGATTATCGAAGCCATGTCTGAAATGTTTGATGAATATGATGAATTACCCGAAGGTTTTCTGCAGGCCACTGCGGAAACATTGCATGAAATATTACCCAGACCTTCGCTGATTCATTTACAGGGGAAATTAGCCGAGCCGATTTTTATTTCGACACTTTTGCACGGTAATGAAACCACGGGCTTGTATGCGATTCAGCAGTTATTAAAAGAGTACCAGCAAGCGGAACTGCCGCGATCACTTTCTATTTTTATTGGTAATGTGAAAGCGGCAGAATCGGCAGTGCGTCGACTGGAACAGCAGGTAGATTACAATCGTGTCTGGCCTGGAACACACCTCGCCTATCTGGCTGAAGCACATATGATGCAGCAGATAACGGATATCATGCGCGATAAAAAAACCATGGCAAGTATCGATTTACATAACAATACCGGTAAGAATCCGCATTACGCCTGTATTAATAAACTCGATAAAGCATTTATTTCACTGGCCTGTTTATTCAGCGAAACACTGGTGTATTTCACTACGCCAAAAGGTGTGCAATCGGCCGCTTTTGCAGAATTCTGCCCTTCGGTCACATTAGAGTGTGGCCTGTCTGGTGAAGCGGAAGGTACTCAGCATGCCTTGCGCTATTTGCAGCGCGTGTTAGCGGTTGGCGATTTAGCGACTGAGGCTGAGTTGCCGTTCAATTTATATCACACCGTAGCGCGGGTGAATGTGCCCGAGCTGTATTCATTTGGCTTTGAAGATGATGCCACCATTAACCTGTTGCCCGAAATAGAAAATTATAATTTCAAAGAACTCAAGGCAGGCACCGTGCTGGCCCGGGTTGAGCCAGATAGTAGCGCCTATTTACAGGCGTTTGATGAAGATGAGCGGGAGCTGGGGCGTGACTTTTTTGAATATGAAGAAAATCAGATCCTGTTAAAGAAGCCGATGATGCCGGCGATGATTACCATGAATACGCAGATTATTCGCCAGGATTGCCTGTGTTATCTGATGGAACGCTATCCTCTGAACAGGGGGTAACGTAAAAAATGTAGAAAAATTAACCGCTTAGTAATAAGTCGTTAATAAAAATATTCTAATATACTGTATCTTTTTCCCTCGAATTTCCGTATAGTCTGCAGCCTGGATTTATCACAATCTATCGTCGCGCTACTGGCCTGAAGTATCCGGTTGGCAGCGTACCAGGGGTGGTTCTGAGTGTCTTACAACCGCCCATCAAACTGCCAGTAAATACATCGAGGTTATACACTTGTCATTTGAACAGTTGGGTCTGCTCCCAAAATTATTAAAATCCGTAGAAGAATCAGGCTTTACCGAGCCATCAGAAATACAAATAGAAGCGATACCACACATACTCGAAGGTCGAGATGTGATGGCATCTGCACCCACAGGCACCGGCAAAACAGCTGCCTTTGTATTGCCTGCATTACAGAATTTAGCCGAATCAGAAATACAGCCAGGCAATGGCCCTCGCGTACTGGTGTTAACACCGACTCGCGAACTGGCTACTCAGGTCTCAGACAATATCTACAGGCTAACAAAATATTTACGCATGAAATCCACGACGATTGTCGGTGGTATGCCCTATCCGCCGCAAATGCGTGCATTAAGACAGCCCGTTGATTTTCTGGTGGCCACACCAGGCCGTTTGATCGATCACATGGAAGCGGGGCGCGTTGATTTTTCGCGTATACAAATGCTGATTCTGGATGAAGCCGACCGTATGCTTGATATGGGTTTTGTGGAAGAAGTCACGCGCATTGCCAGACAAACCCCCGCATCTCGCCAGACATTATTGTTTTCGGCAACCCTAGAAGGGCAGATAGAAAAAGTAGCACGTGAACTATTGAAGCAGCCTGTTCGTATTCAGATTGCCGGTGTGAAAGTTAAACACGATTCAATTACCCAGCATATGCTGCAGGCGGATGATTTTCGTCACAAACGTAAACTGCTAAGCCATGTGTTATCAGATGAAACAATGGATCAGGCGATCATCTTCACCTCGACCAAAAAAGGTGCAGAAAGTCTGGCCGAGCGTTTAAAAGATGATGGCCATTCCTGTGCTGCACTGCATGGCGATATGCGCCAGAACATGCGTCGTCGAGTGATTGAACAGATGCAACGTAAGCGTCTTAAGGTACTGGTAGCTACCGATGTTGCTGCACGTGGTATTGATATTAAAACATTGTCACACGTTGTTAATTTTGATTTACCGATGCAGGCAGAAGATTACGTGCATCGTATTGGTCGTACTGGCCGTGGTGGTTCCACTGGAACGGCCTACTCGCTGGTTGGGCAACAGGACTGGCAATTATTGCAGCGTATTCAGAAGTTTTTAGATACGCGTTACGAATTAACGGAAATTCCTGGTCTGGAGCCACAGTTGCCCCGGCCAAAAATGGAAAGTGCAAAAGGTAAAAATGGCCGACGCAGTCCTAATGTGAAATACAAGCGTCGTGGTAAGAACTTTAGTTCACGCAAGCCATCTCAGGATAACCGCCGAACTCAGGCAGCCTGATAATCCAGATAACAGCACAGGGACGTGTTGTTCATTCCATCTGCTTTCTGCCGCCACTCTGCTGGCTGCTAATCATCATCGAATCGATACTTTAATATCGCCCTGTTATTTTCACCTGCATCTGCGGTTATTGTTCTTCCTGCTGGCAATGTCATCTATAATGGAGAAAACATTTGCATGAGGGTTAGGTCATCACGTCTCCTGAAAAAAACACGATTGCTGCCATTGATCTAGGCTCTAACAGTTTTCATATGGTTGTGGCAGAAGAAAATAATGGTGAGCTGGTAGTACTAGATCGTATCAAGGAAATGGTGCGTATTGGAGAAGGTCTGGATGAAAACGGTAACCTTGATCCAGTGGTTGAACAAAGAGCGCTGGATTGTCTGAGTCGTTTTGGGCAGCGCATTCGTTCTTTACCCGATGATTGCGTCAGTGCCGTGGGGACGAACACCTTACGTAATACAAACAACTCGGATGATTTTCTGTTTAATGCAGAGCAGGCGCTGGGTTTTCCAATTGAAATTATTGCCGGTGTGGAAGAAGCGCGCCTTATCTATCAGGGTGTCGCGCATACACTGGAGCAGGATCATCGTGTTAATTTGATTGTTGATATTGGTGGTGGAAGTACAGAGCTTATCATCGGCGAAGGATTCTCGCCCAGAATCATGAACAGCCTGGAAATGGGCTGTGTGATGTTGACGAAAAAATTTTTTCCAGAAGGCAAAATCAAGGCCAAACGCATGCAGGCGGCCCGAGTTTACGTACTGCAACGTCTTAAAGCTGTAAACTATATTTACAGACGCAAAGGCTGGGATGTAGCCATTGGCGCATCCGGCTCAATTAAATCTATTGCTAGTGTCATTCAGAGTATGAAATTGCAGGAAGAAGAAGGCATTAGCCGTTCTTCTTTAACCCGATTGCTGGCGATTTGCAGTGACTATAAAAAGACGTATAAATTCGATATGGCCGGTTTATCAGAAGATCGCCGTGAAGTATTTCTGGGCGGCTTAATTGTACTGGCGGGTGTGTTTGAATCATTGGGCATAGAACATATGCATGTTTCGGAAGGGGCTCTGAGGGAAGGTCTGCTGTATGACATGTTAGGTCGACGCTATAACAATGATATTCGCAACAGCAGTATAGAATCTCTGGCCAGACGTTTTCATGCGGATCAGGAACATGTAGAACGAGTGAGAAATACGGCGTTTGAATTTTTTGAGCAGGTTAAGAGTTTCTGGTTTTATGAAGATGAATTACATGCAATGAATCTGTTGCGCTGGGCCTGTGAAGGACATGAAATAGGCCGTGATATATCACATTCTTCCTATCAGAAACACGGTGCCTATATTATTCAGAATGCCGATCTGGCGGGTTTTTCCCGGCAGGAACAATATCGTGTGGCGGCGATTATCTATTCCCATCGGGGTAAATTTATTCGAGATAATTTTAAGCAGGAAGCCCATAGTGATCTGCAGCAGATGCTCGTTTACTTAACCATCATCATGCGACTTTCGGTTATATTTCATCGCAGCAGGATTGAGAACAGTTTGCCTGATATTGTCTTATCAATTGAAGAAAATACTATTTCGCTGAGAATTCCAGATCAGTGGTTAAATGAGCATCCATTGACGATTAACGATATCGAACATGAATCGTCCTATCTTGCCAATATTAATTTTCAGCTGACAATAGAACGAAGTTTGTAAGGTCTGACAGAAAAGCGTTAGCTACTTTCTGCCAGATCTTCAAGAAATTTTTCCTGAGATATAAACGAGTCCTTACCATTTTCGGGCGTCGCCTGTGTATAGCTGCCATCACTATTCATAATCCATGCCTGCGTATTATCGAGCAGGTAATATTCAAGCTCGCTAATAATGCGATCCTGTAATTGTTTGTTTTCTATAGGCGTTGCAATTTCTACACGGTGATAAAGATTACGTTCCATCCAGTCTGCGCTTGAAATAAAAACTTCAGGAGTTTCTTCATTTTTAAAATAAATGACGCGATCATGTTCGAGGAAGCGCCCAACAATAGAGCGCACCTGAATGTTTTCTGAAATGCCAGGTAAACCAGGGCGTAAACTACACATGCCACGAATAATCAGATCGATTTTAACGCCAGCATTAGACGCCTGGTACAGCGCCTGAATCATCTGTGCGTCAACCAGCGAGTTAAGCTTTGCAATGATGCGGCCTTCTTTGCCCTGTAAGGCGTGTTGTCTTTCACGCTCAATTTTAGCTTCCAGTGTTTCCTGTAAGGTAAAAGGTGATTGCAAAATCTTGTTCAGATTTTTAGTTTGGCCCATGCTGGTAAGCTGATGGAATACACGATTTAAATCTTCACAAATTTTCTTATTGGATGTGAATAAACCATAATCTGTGTACAGGCGGGCGGTACGTGCGTGATAGTTGCCGGTGCCCACATGTGCATATTGCCTAAGGTGTTGAGATTCACGACGAATGACCAGCAGCATTTTTGCATGCGTTTTGTAACCCACTACACCATAAACAACATGTGCACCGGCTTCCTGCAGTTTGGCCGCCAGGGAAATGTTCGCTTCTTCATCAAAGCGAGCACGTAGTTCAATGACCACGGTCACTTCTTTGCCAAGTCTTGCCGCCTTGACGAGTGCATTCACCACGGCCGAGCTAGGACCCGTTCGATAAAGTGTCTGTTTTATTGCCAGCACATTTGGATCGACCGATGCCTGACGAATAAAATCAATGACGGGTGCAAACGACTGGTAGGGGTGGTGCAGTAATACATCCTGTTTGCGTATGGCTTCAAAAATATCGGACTTCAAGGTGATCTTTGAAGGAATCGAAGGGACAAAAGGTTTGTACTTTAATTCGGGCCGATTAATTAAGTCGTAAACTTCATTGAGTCGATTAACATTCACCGGACCATCTACCTGATACAGATCCTGCTCGCTTAACTCAAATTTATCCAGCAGGTATTTACAGATATTTTCCGGGCTGTCGTGGGCAACTTCAAGACGCACTGCATCACCGTAGCGGCGTGCACCGAGTTCACCTTCTACAGCACGTAGCAGGTCATCAATTTCTTCTTCATCCACATAGAGGTCACTATTGCGGGTTACGCGAAACTGGTAGCAACCCTTAATACTCATGCCGGGAAAGAGAGACTCAACGTAGGCGTGAACAACAGAGGAAAGAAAGACAAAGTCATTAGGACCACATTCACATTCGCTTTCCGGCAACTGGATAATGCGGGGTAATGCACGAGGCACCTGGATAATTGCCATACCGCTATTGCGGCCGAAAGCATCTTTGCCTTTCAAAGACACTATAAAGTGCAGGCTCTTGTTGAGAATTCGTGGAAACGGGTGTGCGGGATCGAGTGCCAGGGGGCTGATAATCGGCAGTAGTTCATCTTCGAAATACTGACGTAACCAGTTATCCATATTGCTGGTCCACTCTGTGCGGCGCACAAAGTGAATATTTTCATTCGCCATGTGTTCATCAAGAATTTCATTCAGCAGGGTGTATTGTTCGGTAACCAGGTCATGAGAGCGCTCACTGATTAACTTAAGAATTTGTTGCGGTGACGTATTATCCGGTTCGTTATGTTGTGCACCCAGTTCAACTTTCTGTTGCAGGCCCGATACTCGGATTTCAAAAAATTCGTCCATGTTGGTGCTGAAGATACACAGAAAACGCAGGCGCTCAAGCAGTGGGATGCGTGTGTCTCTTGCCTGCTGTAAAACGCGTGAGTTGAATTCGAGCAGACTCAGCTGGCGATTTATATAGTACTCGGGTAGCTTGAAATCGATATTGCGTGGTTCGTCTGTTCTGCCCTGGGGTTCTGCTGTTGTCATGGTATGCACTGGCTGTTGTGAATGATGGTTATCAGGCCTTGATTGCTAATAGTAGACTATAAATGCCATTTTTTCCATAATTTAAATATGACAATTCTATGTCTTTCAATGATTTACAGTCGAAACTTAATCCAGCAAAGCAGGAGTTTATGGTGTATCCTCATAAGCAGGATATGCAATCTTGTCTATACGTTCGCAAATTAGCCAGATAATTGCTGCTATGTTCAATTCACAAACGGCTACTAACACGCCACCCCATGGCCTGTTAACGGTGAATGAAGGCTGAGCCATAGAATTAATTCTAGATATTTTGATATTGGAGTCGTTTATGACTTTTGAGTTTTTTACCCGACTTGTTGATGGGCAACCCGAACTGTCACTATTGATCTGGGCGAGTGCACTGATTGTTGTGATGTATATCGCCAGACAGCAGGCGCATCAAATTATACTGGTTATGGTAAGAAGTGTTCGTAATGCCCTGCGCATCATGGCGCAATCGGTTATGTATGCAGAAAAACAGTTGCGTAACCGTAATCGAGAAGTGCTACTGGCCCAGGGGCAGGAGCATGCAGAACGATTTATCGAGCGTGAATTTCAACGTGTTGAGGCGCTGGTTAATCGTGATCTGAGTGGTTACCCATCATTGCAGCGCGATTTACAGGAACAGATTACCCGTATCGATGAAGATTATGCGCAATCAGGTGAAGTGCCGCCAAAACCACCGGAGTGGTTAAAAGCGATTGATTCAGTAGCCAAGATACCTGATAACGGCTCATCCGTGGTGGGTAAAATTCTTAATGATATTCATAAAACGCTGAAAAAATCACTCGATAAAAGTATGCAGGAATATCGTCGCGCGAATCGTGATCGACACAATCTGCTGAAAAAAATGATGCCTTACTGGCGCTCCTTAACCAGTAGTTTATATACCGTTGAAAAGAAAATCACCGGTCTTGAACAACGCTCCATTATTATTGATGGACAGATGCAATCCTATGAGGATATTCGTAAACAGACGGCCTATGCTGAACGTTTACTCTCTTCCTCATCTATGACGCAGTTTTTTGTTTCAGGCCTGGCCCTGGTGCTGGCGTTTGTGGGTATGTATGTTAATTTCCAGCTGGTTGCATTACCAATGGAAGAAATGGTCGGCGCATCCAGCTATTTAGGTTCAAGCTCGATTCGTGCATCGGATGTGGCTGCGCTGTTTATTATTAGTGTTGAAGTGATTCTGGGCTTATTTCTAATGGAGTCGGTTGGCATTACACGCCTGTTTCCCATAATTAATTTGCTTGAAGATCATAAACGCAGAATTATTTTCTGGATTATGTTGAGCTTCCTGTTTATTTTTGCGGGCATTGAAGCATCACTGGCTTATATGCGCGACATGCTGGCGGCAGATAGAGAAGCTCTGTCACAGTTACTTTCAGGAGCCGAAGTGAGTGAACCAGCGTTGCGATGGATTCCCTCGGTTGGGCAAATGGTTATGGGGTTTACGTTGCCTTTTGTGCTGGCGTTTGTCGCAATTCCGCTTGAATCATTTATTCATTCGTTTAGAACAGTGAGCGGTTTATTTGGCGTGTGGCTATTGCACATGCTGGTGGTGTTTATTCGCTTTCTTGCAAATGTTATTAATGGCCTGGGTAAAACGCTTGTGAGTGCATATGATTTACTCATATTTATTCCGTTAAAAGTTGAAGCGAGTTTTATGCAGAAGCAGTCTACGCCCGTGGTAAAAACAACAACGACTGAAAAAGCAGCGAAAACGGAAAAGTCTGAAGCGATTGAAAAAGTGGAAAAGGTAGAAAAGGATGAAACACAATGAAACGCATTTTTTTCTCATTGAGTGTTTCGGTTGTCATTCTATTAACTGTACTGGCAGGCTGTTCTGATACGCGCAGCAAACGAGCCGTGTATGTGCTGGTAGATACATCGGGAACCTATAGTCAGCAGTTTGATAAAGTGCAGGGCGTCATGCGTTATATGCTGGGTACTTTATTGCCGGGTGAATCTCTGGCGCTGGCACGTATCGATAGTGGCAGTTTCAGCGAGCAGGATATTGTGGCGAGAATGACATTTGATCTACGTCCATCGATGGCAAATGCGCAGAAAAGAGCTTTTCTTGAATCTATCGATAGTTTTGGTAGCAGCATTACGCCGAGTAAGTACACGGATATTACCGGCGGCATTTTACAGGCTATTGAATACCTGAATGAAACGCGTGCGACAGATAAATACATTCTGATATTTTCCGATCTGAAAGAAGAAATTAAACAGGGTCAGGTGCGTGATTTTCCAATTAACTTTAATGGGACTCGTGTCGTCGCGATTAATGTAACCAAACTCAATAGTGATAATGTGGACCCGCGTGAATACCAGGCTCGACTCGAAGACTGGTCAGTACGTGTTGAGCAGGGCAATGGTAGCTGGAAGCTCATCAACGATCTAAACCGGCTCGACTCCATCTGGGAATAGTCTGCTCGGCCTCATAAAGTGATAATAAGCCCGACAGATTTCTCTGTCGGGCTTTTCTTTTTAAGTCATTGATTTTTATCGTATTTAAATATGCTCCCTGTCGTGCTTCTTTACGCAAGGGTTGAGCTTCTTCTCTGTCATGATTAACTATGATCTTGATTATCAAGAAAATATTACAAGCTGGGGTGGTATTTGCTTTATTTAGGTGACAAAAGTCACATATCGAGTCTGTACGCAGCTTGGTAAAAATAATAAATGAATAAATGCTTTCAATTTTTTTCCCGGCATAATGAAAAATGTCTGTGGTGAGGTGGTATGAAGGGATGATGGTTATTTATTCAAAAACAAAAAATAAATTTTTAAGGATATCAAATGACCAACCAGGAATGCTGGGGTTTGTATGAAAAACATTACGATGATCATCCATTAAGATTAAGGCTTAACGAAAGTATTGAGGAATATGTTTGTCATCCTCGATACAAGAATATGGTATGTATAGTTATTCCACTAAATGATGCAGATGAAAATGGATTTGCCTATCCTGAAGAATGCAAACTGCTTGATGAGCTTGAGCTGATCTTGCGAGACAGGCTCGAAGAGAATCAGCTTTCCGTATTTGCTGCTGCAGTAACTTCAGATGGTTTTCGTATGTACGTGACCTACACTTACCATGTGGAAGCCTGCGAACACATTGTGAGTGACGTTAACAAAGACTGG
>Ga0316207_10004570_pt1 | contig 11954 bp, 11 predicted proteins | sample 6weekpyrite_MG_FD_204943 | JGI IMG/M metagenome (GOLD analysis project Ga0316207, IMG submission 204943) | Microbial mat bacterial communities from mineral coupon in-situ incubated in ocean water Damariscotta River, Maine, United States -... | ecosystem: Environmental > Aquatic > Marine >... | reverse complement strand
CCAACCGGAGGCTAGCACGACACCTGTTAACAATAATCGTGTTGCCGTCCAACTTCCCTGGCCGCGGGCTAAACCAAACACGAGGAACATTGCCAGCAGGGCACCAAAAAAGGCAGACAAGGAAACCGTCCAACCGACTAAGCCAAGTGCGATCGCAATCAGGGCAAAGACTGCTGAGCCTCCCGAGATACCAAGAATGTATGGATCGGCAAGAGGATTGCGTAATAGGACCTGCATTAAAGCACCTGCCAGGGCGAGTAGGGCGCCAGTGGTAAATGCGTGAATCATCCTTGGCACACGCAGTTCATAAACAACCTGGTGGTGTAGTGGGTTGGCATCAGAGCTAATTGCGGAAAACACTTCTAAAAAAGATAACGACAGGCTCCCTGATGTGAGCGCAATGATAAAACTGACTACAGTAATTAATAAGAGCAACAATAATTGCAGGTAGGCTTTTTGCCTGGCTACATTAGGCGCGTAAGGTGTGTTATTAGCTTGTTGCTCTTGATCGCTGTTCATGTTGGTGGCTTATCGAGAATCTGAACCGGAATGAAGATCAAGAACGTCCCAGCCTTTGGCCTCCGCTTCTTTACGCAAGGTGTCATCTGGGTTGACGGCAACGGGATTGGTGACTCTATTTAATAGTGGCAGGTCATTGTGGGAATCAGAATAGAACCAGCTATTTTCTAAATTCAGCTCTTTGTCGCTTAGCCACTCGATTAGACGCACCACTTTGCCTTCCTGATAGCAAGGCGTGCCACTGACCTTACCAGTATAACGTCCATCAATTATTTCTGGATCGGTTGCGAGTAATTCATCAATGCCAAATGCCTTAGCAATTGGCCCGGTGATAAAACTGTTAGTGGCCGTGATGATAAGCAAGCTATCACCTTGTTGGCGGTGTTTGTCGACCAGTTCAACCGCAGCCGGCAGAATGAGTGGATTAATAACTTCCTGCATATATTGAGCATGCAAAGCGGTTAGGCGATCAGGGCTTATCCGGGTGAGGGGCTCAAGGCTAAAGGCCAGGAATGCAAAAATATCTAGCTGGCCTGCCTTATAGTCATCGTAAAACTTTTGGTTGGTTTTTTCGTACGCCTCGCCATCGACCTCACCCTGATCAACAAGAAACTTCCCCCAAAGATAATCACTGTCACCCTTCAATAAGGTGTTGTCCAAATCAAAAATCGCCAGACTCACTTTTTAATTCCCTATACTTGAATAAGCTGGGCATCTTACCGTAAAAAGCTGCAGGCATGCTTTGGGAGGGTGACAATGTTTTTAAGTGCTTGATAATTCAGGAAAAATATGCTTACTTTAGTATGATTGCCAGGTTTTAGAGCCTGTGAAACAATGTGGTTAACCAGTTTTGTGAAGAGAATTTTCTAAGTGATTGATCGACAAGGATTTAGGGCGAATGTAGGCATCATCCTCTGTAATGATGAAGGGGATCTGTTCTGGGCGCGTCGAGCTGGCGAAGATTCATGGCAATTTCCACAGGGCGGAATTCGTCCAGATGAGACCCCCGAGCAGGCACTGTTTCGCGAGCTCGAGGAAGAAGTGGGGCTTACTGAGTCAGATGTGGAAGTGATTGGCCGCACTGCACGCTGGTTACGCTATCGCATACCAAAGCGCTTTCTACGATACCGTCGGCAACGGCCACGTTGTATCGGACAAAAACAGGTCTGGTTTTTATTAAAGCTTTCCAATAGCGAAGAGAAAGTGAGTCTCGATAGTTGTGAGAAGCCCGAATTTGATTCCTGGCGCTGGATCCACTATCGCGAAACGGTCGACCAGGTCATCTCGTTTAAGCGTACCGTTTATTGCAAAGCGCTTGAAGAACTTATCCCGCTGATCAAGCCTGATGAAGCCGTCAAGTTGACGAATCCAATTAACCAGCAGTGATTAAAATTACATGTAATCTAGGAGCTTAATCAATGCTGGACACATTGCGCCGCATAATCAATGAGGTCAACGATGCACGTGACCTTGATCAGGCGCTGGAAATCATTGTTGCTCAGGTGCGCGAGGCCATGTCGGTCGATGTGTGTTCGGTCTATCTGAAAGATGATATTTTGCAACAGCATGTATTAATGGCAACCGATGGTCTTGATTTTGCGTCGATCGGAATCGTCAGATTGAATTTTGATCAGGGTCTGGTCAGTCTGGTTGCCAGTAGAGCTGAGCCCATCAATGTTGATAACGCGCAGGCTCATCCACAATTTCATTATTTCCCTGAGGCTCGCGAAGATGAGTTTTTCGGCTTCCTCGGCGTACCCATTATTCATCAGCGTAATGTCCTGGGTGTGATCGTTGTTCAACAAACCACGAAAAAACGTTTTGATGAAGAACAAGAAAACTTTTTAATTACGATTGCCGCACAACTTGCAGGTGCCATGGCACATGCTGAAGTGAGTGGTGAAATCGAACGCTTGTTAAACCAACATGAAGCCACTGATGTCCGTCCATTCGATGGTCTGCCGGGTGCACCTGGTGTTGCGCTTGGTACTGCTATTGCCATTTATCCATCTTCAGAGTTAGAAAAGGTACCGGATAGGTTTGTCGATGATATCGATAAAGAGGTAGATGCATTCCATCATGCGCTTTCCTCAGTAAAACAAGATATCACCAAGCTATCTAATCGATTAAAAGATGTCTTGCCAGCAGAAGAGCGTGCACTATTCGATGCTTACCTTTTAATGCTGGATAGTCATTCATTACGTGGTGTTACGGCCACCCGGATTATGGAAGGTAATTGGGCTCCTGGTGCGCTGAGGCGAACCGTCGATGAGCACATCGAAACTTTCGCGGAAATGGATGATCCTTATATGCGCGAGCGGGCTGAAGACCTGCGTGAATTAGCACGGCGCATACTGCATTACTTGGTTCAGGATGCACAACGTGAGGTTACCTATCCGGAATCAACAGTATTGGTTGGTGACGAAATTACCGCAGCACAATTGGCAGAGGTGCCTCGCGAAAAATTATCCGGCGTGGTGAGTGCAAAAGGCTCACGTACCTCGCACGTCGCGATATTAGCAAGAGCGTTGGGTGTGCCTGCCGTTATGGGGTCGACCAACTTACCGTTAGGAAAGGTAGATGGACAACTTGTTATCGCGGATGGTTATAGCGGTAACGTCTATATCTCTCCCCCGAAACAGATACGAGAGGAGTATGAGCGTCTAGCCAAAGAAGAGGAAATACTAACCGCTGAGCTAGTTAATTTACGTGATGATACATCGGTAACTGAAGATGGCCAGCTTATTCCATTATATGTAAACACAGGTTTGTTGTCTGATATTACCCCATCATTAAACAGTGGTGCTGATGGTATAGGGCTGTACCGGACAGAATTTCCATTCATGGTTCGTCAAAATTTTCCTGGCGAGGAAGAGCAATACCGAATTTATCGCCAGGCGTTACTAGCCTTTGCGCCTCGGCCTGTGACCTTGCGTACATTGGATGTTGGTGGAGACAAAGCGCTGCCATATTTTCCCATCGTTGAAGACAACCCTTTTCTTGGCTGGCGTGGAATACGCATTACCCTCGATCATCCCGAGCTGTTTATGGTGCAAGTACGCGCGATGATCCGCGCTGCGGTCGGCATTGATAATCTCCAGATATTGCTACCTATGATCAGTCAGATGAGTGAACTACGTGAATCTTTGGGCTTAATCGAACGCGCCTACCAGGAACTCAAAGAAGAAGATGGTGAGGTTAGCAAACCTAAAGTTGGTGTCATGATAGAAGTTCCATCTGCGGTTTACCAGGCGCATCGATTTGCCGAGCAAGTCGATTTCCTGTCGATCGGTACCAATGACTTGACTCAGTATTTGTTAGCCGTCGACAGAAATAATGCCCAGGTTGCCTCATTGTATGATGCCTTGCACCCATCTGTGATCCAGGCAGTGCACGATACCGTACGTGCCGCACATGACATGGGTAAGACGGTCAGTGTCTGTGGCGAAATGGCAGGTGATCCTGCAGCGGTAGTGTTACTGGTTGCGATGGGAATCGATAGTCTGAGTATGAGTGCTTCTAGCCTTAACAGAGTGAAGTGGGTGATACGTAATCTTTCAACTAAACGTGCAAGACAATACCTTGACGAGGCCATGAATATGGAAGATGCTGCCAGTATACGTGAATTTCTATATAAGAAACTGGAAAAGGCCGGAATGGGTGGCCTGGTTAGAGCAGGACGATAAACATGGAACATCAACAAACAACTTTTGATGAAAATGATCGTCGCTTGACGATAAAAGAACTCATCAATGATCTGATTGAAGATGGTCGTGTTGAAAAGGCCCTGGCGGATGACTTTTTAATTCCTGTGCGTAGCAGTGGCCTGGAAATACACCCTCTCGTGATTATCTCGCAACAAGAATGGCCGGATCAGCTAAACCCCAAAAGAAAACTCACCCTGGAACGCCTGACAGAATGGTTAGCCAATCGGTCGAGCATGAACTATTTCCGGATTGATCCCTTAAAAGTAGATGTAACATCCGTAACCAATGTTATGTCATCGGCGTATGCTACTCGCCATAAAATTCTCCCGATCAATGTCACAGAAAATACCGTTACGATTGCTACTTCAGAGCCTTTCGTTCGTAGTTGGGAAAAAGAACTGCAACATACCAGTGGTTTAAAGATAGAGCGTGTTATTTCAAACCCGGTTGATATCTCTCGTTTTCTAAATGAATTTTATAGTGTCAGTCACTCCATACGAACAGCAACTTCTGAAAACGAAGAAGATATTCCTGGTGTCACTAATTTCGAACAACTGATTGAACTCGGAAACTCGGGTCGCCTGGATACCAATGATCAATCTGTTGTCCATATTGTTGATTGGTTATTACAGTTTGCCTTTGACCAAAGAGCGAGTGATATTCACCTCGAACCACGTCGTGAAATGAGCAATATCCGCTTTCGGATTGACGGCGTGATGCAAACCGTATACGAAATGCCCACAGCCGTTATGACGGTGGTAATCGCTCGTGTGAAAGTGCTGGGGCGCATGGATGTGGTAGAGAAACGTCGGCCTCAGGATGGTCGCATCAAGAGTAAGACGCCTGATGGTGACGAGATAGAATTGCGTCTCTCGACAATGCCAACCGCCTTTGGCGAAAAAATGGTAATGCGTATCTTTAGTCCTGATGTGTTGGTTAAAGATTTTTCAGGACTAGGCTTTAGCGAGAAAGATGCTACCGACTGGACCAACATGATTTCTCAACCACACGGTATTGTACTGGTAACGGGGCCAACCGGTTCAGGTAAGACGACAACCTTATATTCAACGCTTAAACAACTTGCACAACCAGACGTAAACGTTTGTACCGTTGAAGACCCTATCGAGATGGTTCTCTCAGAGTTTAACCAAATGCAGGTTCAACATAACATCGGTGTCGATTTTGCAGCGGGTATTCGTACCTTGCTACGACAGGATCCGGATATCATCATGGTCGGTGAGATTCGAGATAAAGAGACGGCCGAGATGGCAACCCAGGCAGCGTTAACGGGTCACCTAGTTCTTTCGACTTTACACACCAATGATGCCTCCGCAGCGATACCACGGCTGCGTGAAATTGGCATCCCGGCTTATCTAATTAATGCCACCGTGATTGGTATCATGGCGCAACGATTGGTTCGTACTCTATGTCCTGCCTGTAAGGAACCAACAGAGGTTGATGAGGATTTATGGAAAACACTGACTCACCCCTGGAAGGTATCGGGGAAAGGCACGTTCTATAAACCGGTAGGTTGTGATGAATGTCGAAATACGGGATTCGTTGGTCGAATAGGAATCTATGAAATGATGATCCTTGATCGGGAATTGCGTTCGCAAATTCACTCGGACACGGACTCAAAGACTATTCGTACCGCAGCAGTGAAACAGGGCATGACCAAAATGCGTATCTCTGGTGCACGTAAAGTGGCACTTGGCATGACAACTATTGAAGAGGTCCTCAAGGTCGTGCCACCTGACGATGAGGACTAAACTACCAATCTATATATTGGGTACGTTATAACGGGCGTGTCCGTCCCCCATTGCTAGATTTTCCCGGCCAACCAAGGTTTTGCAAAAACAATTTAGCGCAACCAGGCTAACTCGAATAAAATGGACACGTTGACCCCGAAATAACGTAAAACTTTTACTTTGCTCGGATGTATTTCTGAATGACGTCGATTAATACGCTTGGTTCGATCGGTTGTAGCAAATAATCACTCACTCCGACCTCCAAGGCATGTTCGATCATGTCTTCATCAAAATAATTCAACAGTAAAATCACTGAGACATCCTGCCAGCCCTTATGGTGTTGCAAACTTTGGATAATGGGCGGGAAGTCATTATTCAGCCATTTATGGCCAATGAATAACAATTCAGGTGGGGGTTGTCCCTGAATATGGTCAAGCGCATTTTGCTCGTTAGAAATGATCGATAGATCAAAACCTTCTCTGTAGAGCAGCATGTGCATCAGGCTGACCAGGAATTTGTCTTCTTCAAAGACTAGAATTTTGCGCCTATCTACGGGCGCTGAACGGGCATCCATGCATGTTCTAACATCGGAAACATGCATTCTTGTACAACCTCTGGTTGTTGTTAACTTGTACTGCATGAATCGGCCTATTTCCTTATTAACTTTAGTGCTTACTCAGGCGTTGAGCTAGGAACGTGATCGAACCCGCACAATTGTAAATTAGTACTTAACTTGCTGATTTTCATGAAATTGATTTTCAGAAGATAAGCACGCATGATGGGCGACTATGGATACCTTGACCCATGCCTTAAGCGGAATGTTGGTTGCTCGCGCCAGCCACCAGGCCGATGATGAATTGCCTGTCTGGTTGCGTAGCTGGGCCGGTTTTTTCATTGGCGCCTTTCCCGATATCGATTTCATCTCCAGATTGTTTGGGATTACCGCCTATCTAAATATTCATCGCGGGATTACTCACTCAGTGGTATTTATTCCGATCTGGGCGCTATTGCTTTCCTGGCTATTGGCAAAACTGTCGCGTAATAAATATTCATGGAAGCTTTTTCTACCCGTGTGCTTGCTTAGTCTGTCGATACACGTCTTTGCCGACGTAATTACAGCCTACGGTACCGAGGTGTTAGCGCCTTTTAGTAATGTTCGGATCAGTATCCCAACCACATTTATCATTGATTTATATTTCACAGGAATAATCCTGTTCGCAATTCTATTGAGTACCTTTATAAAGAAATACGCAAAAACCATCGCGCTGGGTGGTGTCGTTTGTCTAATGGGGTATGTCCTGTTGCAGAGTTACTGGATGCGCGTGGCGCTTGAGCATGCCTACACCTCGGCACCGGTCGATAAAATGCAAAATGCGAAAGTCGATGTTATTCCTCAACCACTGTCGCCAATTAACTGGAAGTTGATTATTAGTACAGACGATCATTATTACATCCGTTACATTAATCTCTATAGAGATAAACCTGAGACAGCATTAGCCACCGATAGTTTATTTAAACGCATTGATGCGCTGTATACGCCGGTTCATCAGAATGACTGGTATATCGTACCAAGATATGGAGTGGGGACACTGCAACCCTTAGCGCAAACGATTTGGGAGCACGACAAGATGAAACCCATTCGTCGCTTCATGGAATACCCGGCGGTTTATCAGATCGATCAGTTACCAGAAATACAGTGTATCTGGTTCGCTGATCAACGTTTTGTACTACAAGATATCCGAGCACCCTTTATCTTTGGGGCCTGCCAGCAGGAGGAGACAGGAAAGTTAAAATTTTTGCGTCTAATTGATGGCGAGCTGCAGGACTTTGATTAACTAGGTAGAATATCAAATATAGAAAGTAATGATTGTAAGTAAAATGGTAGGATCGCCGACAACCCAGCCATACTTATTATATAGACTATTATCATTTGAATAGAAGATATTTTATGAACATATCGAGCAGCCGTATTAGATATAGTTTTTGCAGATATGACAGAGAGAAGGACAACGACCAGGAAAATAACGACTTTTATCACATCACTTACTTGGTTCCCCTCACCTAGCGATATTGCTATTATTCCAATAACTAAGAAAAAATAATAAAAAATTATTACAAAGAGCAACCATTCTAAAAGATTTATCGTTTTTGCAAGTTTCATTCGTAAACTTCCTTTGAATACCCGATAAGTCTAAAAAGACTGCATCAATTAAGCAACTCGCGACTGGGGTTGGTTCTGAAAGAGTGCAAGTAATTCACTTGCGGGTTTGCGTTGCTGGCCATTGCAGCTAATGAAACGTCTGACCTGCAGGCGTTTGATATTATCCGCACTCCTATAAGCCTTACGAGTGAATTGGGTATTATGGTTCGATATCAATACGGGAATATCTTTGTGACGCGCCTGTTCGGCTAACTGCGCGAGTAAGTGTTGTTGATCAAGATCAAAACCACCTGCGCTATAAGTCGTAAAGTTCGATGACTTTGATAGCGGTACGTAGGGTGGGTCGCAATAAATCACATCTCCGGATTTTATCTCATTGAATACGGCCGCAAAATCCAGATGCACAAAATGAGCGTGTTGTGATTTTAAATGAAATGCCAGCATTTCCTTAGCGGGGAAATAAGGTTTTTTATAACGACCAAAGGGTACATTAAAACCTCCTTTTGAGTTATAACGACACAGGCCGTTGTAACCGTGGCGATTTAAATAAATAAACAGAGCCGCCTTGCGAACCGTGTCTTTGGTTTTGTTGAACTCTTCACGGCGACGATAGTAATAGGCTTCTTTGTTGGTTGTATCGCGGAACAAGCGAGCACAGCGCTCAATAAATTCTTCACCCTGATCGCTAAGGATCTGGTAAAGCGAAATAAGGTCCAGGTTATTATCGGCAAGCAAGTATGTAGAATAATGGGTATTCATAAACACCGCCCCGGATCCGGCAAAGGGCTCAACCAGGCGATCGCCTTCTGGCAGCATATCCTGAATATGATCCATAATCCGATATTTATTACCGGCCCATTTCAAAAAGGGACGCGCCGCGTTTTTATTATTAGCCATTATTGATCCAAGTCCTTCAAATAAACTTTTGATTGCCGCTGGTAGTTGTACAGGGCTCGTTTTTTAACCGGCAGCGCATCAAGCTTGACAGGTTTGAAGCCACGCTCGCGAAACCAGTGTGCAGTTCGAGTCGTCAGCACGAATAATTGTTTGATGCCCAACTGTCTGGCCTGTTTGACGATGTAGTCGAATAATTCGTGACCACGACCACCGTTCCGATATTCCTGGTGCACAGCAACACACGCCAGTTCGGCGATGCGCTCTTTTATATATGGATAAAAGGCGGCGCAGGCGACAATCAGACCATCTCTTTCAATGACGGTAAAATGTTGTATCTCCATCTCCAGCATTTCTCTGGAACGACGGACTAGCTGGCCTTCTTCTTCTAATGGCTTAATCAGTTCAATTATGCCGCCAATGTCATCGATGTTTGCAGCACGAATATCTTCAAAAGATTTGGCACTGATCATGGAACCCACGCCATCGCGTGTGAATAACTCTAATAGAAGGCCACCATCAATATTTCGATTCACGATGTGCACTCGATTCACGCCATTGATGCTTGCTTTAAGCGCATGCTCTAGATAATTGCGTGTGGTGTCTTTGAGCTTTTTCTTGCCGCCCAGCATCGTCTCCACCTCAGCTTGGGTGAGTTCGTGTAACACCGATCCCTTCTTACCAGCCGATAGACTTTCATCGGCGAGAAATATTAGTTTGTCTGCCTGAAGCTGCTTAGCAGTCTCAGTGGCAATTGCTTCAGCGGTGAGATTGAAAACCTCGCCGGTTGGTGAATAGCCCATGGGCGAGAGCAGGACGATATTTTCATCTTCCAGATGCCAGTCGATAGAATCAGTATCAATACGACGAATGACGCCGGTATGACAAAAGTCCACGCCATCGTGGACACCCAGAGGCTGAGCCGTGACAAAGTTGCCAGAGACCACCCGGGTAGGGAGCTTGTGCAGCGGCATGTCACTGATCCCCATACTGAGCAGGGCCTCGATTTCTACCCGCACGCTGCCCGCCGCCTGCTTAAGACACTCCAGCGCCGCTTCCGTGGTCACACGCATGCCCTCGGCATATTCGGTATCCAGCTTACGCTCTTTGAGCAATTTGTTGATTTGAGGGCGAGCACCATGCACCAGCACTAGCCTGATTCCCAGGCTGTTCAGTAGAACGAGGTCATGGACCAGGCTCGGGAATTGAGCATCAGCTAGCATCTCGCCACCAAACGTGATGACGAAGGTACGCCCCCGGAAAGCCCGGATATAAGGCGAAGAGTGACGAAACCACTCAACAAAACGCTGTTGCTGATCTTTTTCTCGCATTTGCTTTAAATAGTAGGTGTATCTAGTTGTTTTATAAGCATAACCTATGGGGAGATCAGGTCAAATAGTTTTGCAGGGTTTTTGGTCTTTATTTATGCTTTTTTCGCTTCAGCGAAGCGAAAAAGAATTAGGATTAAAAGATAAACTAGATTGCGGCTCAAGGCCGGAATGACGATCGCCTCTTGGCGAGAGCGAAAAAACCTACAACCGAATCCCAATCCCAAAGTGAAACCGAGTTTTGACATCAGAGTCTGAGGATTCTGGCCAGATGTGGATCTGGCTGGCCTTGAGGATGGGGTACTGATAGGTGGCATCACCAATTTTACCGGTTTTACTTTTTTGGACTTGCCCAACAGCGGATAGCCATCTGCCGCTTGCGTATTGTGCGGGCTCTAAAAAGCCATTGTATTTAATGATAAAACGGCCTTGAGGTTGGGCTGAGGTAATGGGCTCACCATTTCCACTAAGTGGGTAGTTGAGTAATTCGATTTGGCTAGTATTTTCAAAATTTCGGGTTTCTATTATTAGTCCACCCCAAATGACTTTTTTATTTACCAGGGCTGTGTTGTCGATGGTTTGCTGTGGTGTGATGGACTGGTTGATGCCCTCCATATTAAAAGGTGCACTGGCACAGGCGGAGATCAACAGAGCTGATGTAATTAAAATAAAAGGTGTGCAACGATGTAATTTCATTTTTGTTTCGCTTCTTTTAATGCCGGTGTGGGCGGTGGTAGTAAGGGTATGGGTAATACCAGGGGCCATACCATGGGTCCCAATAATAATCATCGTCGTACTTTACAGGCACAGGCCAGAGGTGATAACTGGTCACGTTCACCATTGGGTAGAGATAATCATACTCACCAACTTTGCGATTTTCTGTGCCGATCATTACACCATATACACTTAATTCGCGTCCTGCAGCATACACTGCCGGATCGATAAATCCATTTATCTTAGCAATGAATCGTCCCAAGCTTACATCGCCTTCGATGGGGCGCGTTGAGCTGCTCAAGCGTTTGGCCAAGATAGTCACTTCAGTGACTTTGTCTTTTGCCTCTGTGCTAAGGATCACACCACCCCAGGTGACTTGCTGATCTTTGTGTGCACCTGGGTTGCTTTGTACCGCAGCGACAGGCGGGTTGGTTTGGGGCACGGGTAGCTGGGGCGCAGACTGGCAGCCCAGCATTAATAAGCTGGTGAGTACTAACAGACTGTATAGTTTAGTGTTCATCCTTTTCCATGCAGGTCTTTTCAATCATGCTACCTAATAAGTCAACAGTCGGTTGAATTTGTTCCATTGGCAGATACTCATCGGGTTGATGGGCCTGATCAATGTGGCCAGGTCCCATGATGATGGTTTGCATACCCATGCTATTTAAATAGGGTCCCTCTGTACAATATGCAACTGATTCAGCCTGATGGCCCGTCAGTTTCTCTGCCATCTCTACAATCTCGGTATCAGCTGCGGTGTACATAGGCTCGGTTCCGCGAATCAATGGTGTTCTCGTATATTCCAGATCGCTATCGGCCAACCGAGTCTGTACCCGTTGATCAATTTGATCACGCAGTTCGTCAGTTGACATGCCGGGTAGGG
>Ga0316207_10004569_pt1 | contig 11954 bp, 13 predicted proteins | sample 6weekpyrite_MG_FD_204943 | JGI IMG/M metagenome (GOLD analysis project Ga0316207, IMG submission 204943) | Microbial mat bacterial communities from mineral coupon in-situ incubated in ocean water Damariscotta River, Maine, United States -... | ecosystem: Environmental > Aquatic > Marine >... | reverse complement strand
ATCCGGGCCTGTTCCAGGATGGTGACCACATCGAACGGGTAAGAGAGGCCAAGCCCGCCATGCGCCTCGGGCACCGTCGCGCCCAGAATGCCGAGATCGCCGGCCTGTTTCCAGAACGCCCTGGGCACATGCCCGTCGGCTTTCCATTGGTCGCGGTTGGGTTGAAACTCCTCGGCCAGAAATCGCTGCACGGTTTCGCTAAAGGCCTGGGTGTCCTCATTCATCCATGGATGCTTGGCCATCGCACTCTCCCTGACTGGTTTTGCCCGATGGTGGCCCGTGCGTGCCCATCAGGCAAGGCATCACTCCACGGAAACCCCGATCGCGGCCTCCAGCGCCAAGAGCGCGCGTTCCAGCGCGGCGCGATCCTCGGGCGCGATGCGATCCAGAATGCGAGCCTCATGGGCGCGCATCGGGGCCACCAGATCGCAATAGGCGCGTTGCCCGGTATCGGTCATGCTGATGATCTCGGACCGCCGGTCGGTCATCACTGTTTCGCGTCGGATCCAGCGCCGCAATTCCAGCGCCCGCACCGCGCGGCTGACCTTGGTCTTGTGCTGCGCCGAATGGTTGCCGAGTGCCGTCGCCGTGGACGGGCCCAGATCCGCCAACGCCGCCAGAACCCGCCATTCGGGCCGGTTGAGGCCAAAGGCATCCTTATAGACGGGCCGGATCTCGGCGCTCAACGCCTCAGACAGGCGCGACATCCTGTAGGGCAGGAATTTTTCGAGTGTAAGTCCCATCGAATCCTTGTTAGTTACAAAATCAATAGTCACGTATGCAACCAAATCGCGCCCCATCGCAAGAGGTTTCGGGATCGCGGATAGCAACAGGGAACCGGGACATATGGCCAAAGGCTTCGCATCGCAGGGCGACATGGGCGCGAAAACCATCAGCTTCACGCAAGTCGGCGAGGGGCTTTATGCCTTTACCGCCGAGGGTGACCCCAATTCGGGCGTGATCATCGGCGATGACAGCGTGATGATCGTCGAGGCGCAGGCCACGCCGCGTCTGGCGCGCATGGTTATCGACAAGGTGCGCGAGGTGACCGACAAGCCGATCAGCCATGTGGTCTTGACGCATTATCATGCCGTGCGCGTGCTGGGGGCCTCGGCCTTCGGGGCCGATACGGTGATCATGTCGGACAAGGCCCGCTCGATGGTGGTCGAACGCGGGCAGGAGGATTGGGACAGCGAATTTGACCGCTTCCCGCGTCTGTTCGAGGGGCATGAGGAAATCCCCGGCCTGACCTGGCCCACCACCACCTTTTCCGGCCGGATGTCGGTTTATCTGGGCAAACGCCGGGTCGATATCATGCAGGTCGGCCGCGCCCATACCGCGGGCGACGCGGTGATCCATGTGCCCGACCAGAACGTGATGTTCACCGGCGATATCGTCGAATACCACTCGGCCTGCTATTGCGGCGATGGCCATTTCGGCGACTGGCACCGGACGCTCGACACTATTCGCGGCTTTGATCTGGATGCCATCGCGCCGGGTCGCGGCGACGCACTGATTGGCCGTGACATGGTCAATGCGGCGCTGGATGCGACCGGCGATTTCGTCGCCTCCACCTACCGCCCCGCCGCGCGCGTGGCGCAGGGCGGCGGTTCGCTGAAAGAGGCGTGGGACGCGGTGCGCGCCGAATGCGACCCGAAATTCAGCGATTACGCGATCTACGAACATTGCCTGCCCTTCAACGTGGCGCGCGCCTATGACGAGGCTCTGGGCATCGAAACACCGCGCATCTGGACGGCCGAACGTGACAAGGACATGTGGGCCGCCCTGCAAGGGTAAGTCACTGAAATGAATGGGAGGAGCTGCAATGCTCGATGACCGCTACAGCCTGGCCTTCAAGCTCTACCCCTATGCCCGCGTGCCAGATCAGGACAAGGCTGGGGCCGTGCGCCATCCGGTTGTCGTGATGGGCGGCGGCCCGATCGGCATGGCCACGGCGCTCGATCTGGGGCTGCAGGGCATTCCGGTGCTGGTGCTCGATGACCATGAGGGCATCGGAATGGGCTCGCGCGCGATTTGCTTTTCCAAGCGCTGCCTGGAGGTCGCCGACCGCTATGGTTGTGGTGAGCCGATGCTCGACAAGGGCGTGGTGTGGAACGTCGGCAAGGTGTTCCACGATGACCGGCAGGTGTTCGAGTTCAACCTGCTGCCCGAAGAGGGCCACAAATACCCCGCCTTCATCAACCTGCAACAGCCGCTCTTTGAACGCTTCATCATCGAACGGGTCTGGGCCGCGCAAAAGGCAGGGGCCCCGATCGAGATCCGCGGTCGCAACCGGGTCGATGCGGTTGAGACCCATGCCGATCATGTCGTGATCGACGTGATGACACCCGATGGCCCCTACAAGGTCGAGGCAGACTGGTTGATCGGTTGTGACGGGGCCGGATCGCCCCTGCGCGGCATGTTGGGGCAGGGGTTCGAGGGCCGCGTGTTCGAGGATAATTTCCTGATCGCCGACATAAGGATGAAGGCCGATTTTCCGACCGAACGCTGGTTCTGGTTCGAGCCGCATTTCAAATCCGGGGCCTCGGCGCTGTTGCACAAGCAGCCCGATGGCGTCTGGCGGATCGATTTCCAACTGGGCTGGGAGATCGACCGCGAAAAGGAGCTGCAACAGGAAAACATCGACGCCCGCCTGGTCGCCATGCTGGGCCCGGATGTGGATTATGAAATGGTCTGGTCCTCGATCTACACCTTCCAGTGCCGCCGGATGAAAGAGTTCCGCCATGGCCGGGTGCTCTTTGCCGGGGACGCGGCGCATCAGGTGTCGCCTTTTGGCGCACGCGGGGCCAATTCCGGCATGCAGGATGTCGATAATCTGGGCTGGAAGCTGGGCCTCGTGATGGCCGGCAAAGCGCCTGACAGCCTGCTGGATACCTATACCGAGGAACGCGTCCACGGGGCCGATGAAAACATCCTCAATTCCACCCGGGCCACCGATTTTATCACGCCGAAATCGGCCATCAGCAAGACCTTCCGCAATGCCGTGCTGGATCTGTCGCGTGGCCATGAGTTCGCCCGCCCGCTGGTCAATTCCGGCAGGCTCAGCGTGCCCTGCACCTATGACGGGCTCAGCCTGAACGGCCCCGATGCCCTGCCCGGCGGCCCGGACCGCGCCCGCGTCGGCAGCGTTTGCCCCGATGCACCGATGGGCGACGGGTTCCTGCTGTCGCAACTGGGCAATGGTTTCACCATCCTGACCATTGATTCCGACGCCCCCCAGATGGTGGAGGAGGACGGTGTGACCGCGACGCGGTTGGCCGTTTCGGCCAGGGATGATGCCACCGGCGCGCTGGCGGCGCGTTATCTGGGCGATGCCGCTTCGGCCGTCTACCTGATCCGCCCCGATCAGCATGTCGCCGCGCGTTGGGGTGGCTATGACGAAACCGCCCTTCGCGCCGCGCTGCGCACGGCTTGCGGAAAGGATTGAGCCCATGACGCAACTCAACACCAAACCCAATATCACCGATCCCGACGGGTTCTATGCCGAGCTTTTGGCCGTTCACGACGGGTTGGACGATGAGGAGAGCGCCGCGCTTAACGCCCGGCTGATCCTGACATTGGCAAACCATATTGGCGACAGGGCGGTGCTGACCAAAGCGCTCGCCGTCGCCGCGGGAAAGGAGTGACCCCATGAAAATCGAGAAAATCCACCACGTCGCCTATCGCTGCAAGGACGCCAAGGAAACGGTGACCTGGTATAACAAGATGCTGAACATGGATTTCGTGCTGGCCATCGCCGAGGATCACGTGCCTTCGACCCATGAACCCGACCCTTACATGCATATCTTCATGGATGCGGGCGACGGCAATGTTCTGGCCTTCTTCGAGCTGCCGACCAAGCCGCAAATGAGCCGCGACCCCAACACGCCCATCTGGGTTCAGCACATCGCCTTCAAGGTCAAGGATCGCGACACGCTCATGCAATACAAGGATCACCTTGAGGCCAATGGTGTCGAGGTTCTGGGCGTCACCGACCATTCCATCTTTCATTCCATCTATTTCTTCGATCCCAATGGCCACCGGGTCGAGCTGGCCTGCCCCGATCCCGAGGAAGAGGCGATGCTGAAACGCATGGATGCGGTGAAATGGGATATGCTGGAGGAATGGAGCCAGACCAAGAAGGCCCCGAAACACGCCGATTGGCTGCACAAGAAAGAATTGGGCAAAGTCTGAGGCGCGCGACCCGCGTTCGCGGGGCCAGGGACGGATAGGAAACGAGACATGACCAAGCAATCAGACGGCTTCGTCCGGGCAGCGTCCCGGGCGGCATACAACGAAGGCTATATGCCCGGTTTCGGCAATGATTTCGAGACAGAGGCCGAGGAGGGCGCGCTGCCCATCGGGCAGAACAGCCCGCAGCGTTGCCCTTACGGGCTCTATGCCGAACAGCTTTCGGGCTCACCCTTTACCGCGCCGCGCGCCACCAACGAACGTACCTGGCTCTACCGGATGCGGCCCACCGTGCAGCATACCGGCGACATGACACGGCTGGATCTGCCGCATTTCCGCTCGGCTCCGACGGCGGGCGAAAGCGGGCTGCCGCTTGCGCCGATGCGCTGGGATCCGGCACCCATTCCCGCCGATGCCGGCACGTGGGTGGACGGTATCCGCACCATCGCGACCGGCGGCGATGTGCTGACGCAGGTGGGCTATGCGATCCACACCTATGCGGTGACCGACAGCATGGGCACGGACGTATTTTATAACGCCGATGGCGAAATGCTGATCGTGCCCGAGGTTGGCGCGTTGCGCTTTTTCACCGAAATGGGCGTGATCGACGCCGCCCCCGGCGAGATCGTCGTCATCCCTCGCGGTCTGAAGTTCAAGGTGCTGCTGAACGGCGATCCAGAGGCGCGCGGCTATATCTGCGAAAACTATGGCGGGGCTTTCACCGTGCCCGAACGCGGCCCTATCGGGGCCAATTGCATGGCCAACCCGCGCGATTTCCTGACGCCTGTGGCCGCCTATGAGGACCGGGACGGGACCCCGCATCGTGTCATCGTCAAATGGTGCGGCCAGTTCCATGGCTGCGAGATCAACCACAGCCCTTTGGATGTGGTCGCCTGGCACGGCAATTACGCGCCCTATAAATACAACCTGCGGCATTATTCGCCGGTTGGGCCCATCCTGAACGACCACGCCGATCCGTCGATCTTTACCGTGCTGACCGCGCCCAGTGCCGAACCGGGCACCGCGAACATAGATTTCGTGATTTTCCCGCCGCGCTGGTTGGTGGCCGAGGACAGCTTTCGCCCGCCCTGGTATCACATGAACATCATGTCCGAATTCATGGGGCTGATCGAGGGCGTCTATGATGCCAAGCCGCAGGGTTTTGTTCCCGGCGGTATGAGCTTGCATAACATGATGCTGCCGCACGGGCCCGACGCCGACGCCTTCTACGGTGCCTCGTTGAAACAGCTGGAACCCCAGAAACTTGAGAACACCATCGCCTTCATGTTCGAAACGCGGTTTCCGCAGCAATTGACCAGATATGCGGCAGAGTTGGAGACGTTGCAGGTGAAATACCCCGATGTCTGGAAACCCCTGCGCAAGCATTTCGATAAGACCCGCAAGGTGTGGAACGGCGAATAACCCACATCGTCTGTGGGGGCAGCGGCAGCTTTGGCACTTTGACAACCTGGCGCGCTCCAGCGATGCGCGCCAAACACCCGGTTGCGTTTCGTCCCGGCCTGGCTGACAAGCGGTCCATGATCACGCGGGAGTTTCAAAAAGGCGACGCCGACAGCACGGCGCTCTACTCCGATTGCGAACGGTATCGCTATGCCTTGACGCGGGTCTGGGATGCGTCGGGGCCGCGGTTGCTTTTCATCATGCTGAACCCGTCGAAAGCGACCGAGCGGCAAAACGACCCGACCGTGGAACGCTGTGAACGCCGGGCGCGGGTGCTGGGCTATGGCGCGCTGCGGGTGATGAACATCTTTGCCTGGCGCGAGACCGATCCCAAGCAGCTGCGCCGCGCGGCAGATCCGGTGGGCCAAAAGAATGACGCGCTGCTGCTGGAGGGGCTGTCATGGGCCGACCGCGTGATTGCTGGATGGGGCGTGCATGGCGACCATCTGGGGCGCGGGCCGGAGGTCGAGGCGCTCTTGCGGGGCGCGGGGGGCGATCTGTTCTGCCTCGGGCTCAGCAAGGCCGGACATCCCCGCCACCCGCTCTATATCGCCTACGCAAAATCGCCCAAGCCCTGGCAGGCCGGTTGACGGCTGGCGGACGGCGCTTCAATCTTGGCCCCGGAGGGTCCACGCCATGTCAGCAATTCCCGGGTTTTCGCAAAGCTTCATCCAGACCAATGGCATCCGCCTGTCGGTGCATCAGGGTGGCAGCGGTCCGCCTCTGATCCTGCTGCACGGATTTCCGCAAAACCACATGGCTTGGGGCAAAATGGTGCCGGAGTTGACACAGCATTTTCACTGCATCATCCCCGATCTGCGCGGCTATGGCGATAGCGATGCACCGCCTGACGATGCCGACCACCATGTCTATGCCAAACGCGAAATGGCGCAGGATATCATCGGGGTGATGGATTTTCTGGGGCTCGAGCGGGCGCATATCCTGGGCCATGATCGCGGCGCGCGGGTGGCCTATCGGCTGGCGCTTGGCCATCCTGAACGCGTCGACCGGTTGGGGATCATCGAGATTGTGCCCACCGGAGATTTCTGGCGCGCCTGGGATGCGGAGCTGGCGATCAAGGCCTATCACTGGACCTTTCTGGCGCAGGCGGCCCCGCTGCCTGAGCGGATGATTGCCGCCGATGGGCCGGGCTATATCGACTGGACCCTTGCCAGCTGGACGCATTGCCGCAGCCTTGCGCCGTTTTCCGAGGCAGCATTGGAAAGCTACCGGGCGCAGGGGGCCAACCCGGCGCGCGTGGCCGCCATGTGCGCCGATTACCGCGCCGGGGCCACGATTGACCGCGCGCTGGACGAGGCCGACCGGCTGGCCGGCAGCAAGATCACGGCCCCGATGCATTTTGTCTGGGCCAGCGCCGGATTTCCCGCCCGCACCGGCGACCCCAAAGCCATTTGGCAGAGCTGGTGCGATTGCCAGGTGACCGGCAACGAGATTCACGGCACCGGTCATTTCGCGATGGAGGAAGTGCCCGAGGCCGTGTTGGCCGCCGTGCTGCCGCATTTCCAGGCACCGTAGAGCGATCGGGGCCGGAAAAGGCTTCTGGAAGCCTTTTCAGCACAGGATTCTTGGACAAGAATTTTCGGCCTTCCGAGAGCGCCGCGCCCAATGTCAGGGCGGACCTCGCCCGCCGCGTTCTGGGATCAGGCGGTTTCCGGCACGTCGTCCAGATCGAGATCTCGCAGCATGATGGTGGATGGATCCAACCCCTGGGCACCCGTCACGCTGAGCACGACGGTGCCGTCGACCACGATATCCGCGCCGGTGCCATCGGCGAAATCCACGACCGTGATCGTCGGGTTCGGCGTCGCAGCCAGATCGACGGTCACCTGAATACGGTCTTCGGCCGCGTCGAAATCGGTGACTGTTCCCGCCTCGATATCGGATTCCACATAGACACCGGATTCGAAGATATCCGCGCCTTCACCGCCCGTCGCGACATCGTTTTCGCCGATCAGGATACGATCATCGCCCGCGCCGCCATCCAGAGTGTCGGCCTGGTCTTCATCATAGGGGCCGAAATCCTGATCACCTGCTGCAAAGGTGCCATCCAGCGTGTCATTGCCGTCCCCGCCGGCCAGTTGATCGGCCCCGAAACCGCCCAGCAGGTAATCATTGCCTGCGCCGCCTTCGATCGTGTCATTGCCATCGCTGCCGAATAGCAGGTCATTGCCGCCATCGCCCGCCATCGAATCGTCACCGTCGCCGCCATGCAGCAGGTCATAGCCCTGACCGCCCGACATGCTGTCGTCACCGTCATCGCCATAAAGCTCATCATTGCCGTCGCCGCCCAGTACGGTGTCATCGCCCTCATTACCGAATGCGACGTCATTCTCGCTGCCACCCGAAACCAGATCATTGCCATAGCCACCGGTCAGTGCGTCGTTACCCTGTTGGCCAAACAGCTCATCCATGCCGCTGCGCCCGCGCAGAATATCATCGCCGGTGCCGCCATTCAGAAGGTCGTCGCCATTCAGGCCGTTCAACGTGTCATCGCCAACCCCGCCATCCAGCGTGTCGTCGCCAGGTCCGCCGGTCAGGCTGTCATCGTCGGGGCCGTCGCCGGCACCGTCACTCTGCAACACGATGTCATCGACTGAGACGTCGGTAACACCCTGCAGCTGCAGAACCTGCACACCATCGAGAAGGACCGAGGTTGCATCGCTGTCGGCTCCGGTTTCAAAAGTGACATCGGGGGCGGTGTCGCCTTGGTATTGCACCAGAATCGTATCGATACCGGGTTGGAAATCTTCCAGCACCGGCACGTCCAAGCCGGCGTTGATGCCTGTGGCGAAGGTGTCCGCGCCATCGCCGCCGCTGGCGATATCACCAGCGCCGAGCATCAGCAGATCCGCCCCATCGCCCCCCATCAGCGTATCTGCTCCGTCGCCGCCATCCAGCGTATCGGCACCATCACCACCCAGCAGTATTTCACCCTCGGGACCGCCCGTCAGGGCATCATCGCCCGGGGTCCCGGTCACGGTCGACGCATCGCCATCGGCGTCCGGGTCATCCGTTCCGGGTTCTAGGGGGTCCTCGTCATCGCCGCCAAACAGGAGATCACTCAGGTCGGTGATTTCCGCCGGAGGCTCTTCGGTGTCACCGGCGTTGCCATCCGCCGCGGCGCTGCCCGATTCTTCGCTGTTATCATCGGCAAAAATCCCCTCGAGCATGAACCCGACGAGCATAAGCGCCAATACGCCACCCGCTGCCAACATGTGCTTTCCTTTGTCTCAATGACAGGCCCCGGGGGTTGGGCCCTTACGTAGTTAATCCAGTCATCCTGCGCGGCGTGCTTGGTTTTTTGCTGACACGGACGAGGTTTTCCCAAGGAATAAATGTGGCGTTGTTTCCGGTGGGTGAATATCCGAGCCAAGCAGCACGACTATTTTTTTCGCATTCACTTCAAAGGGCAAGTATTTCGTTAAGCGATGGTTAACGCATTTGGCGAGGGCGACGGCGCTTCAATTTGATGCTTCCCTTTGGTGCAGCCCTGCTTTATACGCGCGCAGTCGCCTGGTTGCCGGGCGGCGTTTCTCCATGGGCCTTGCTGGACGACATCCCGGCCTGCGCCATCCACACCAACCTTATGAAGGAGACCCCGATGTCGATCACTGCCGAAGAAAAAGCCCGCCTGATGAAGGAGTTTGCAACCAAGGAAGGCGACACCGGTTCGCCCGAAGTTCAGGTTGCCATTCTGACCAGCCGGATCACCACCCTGACCGAGCATTTCAAGACCCACAAGAAGGACAACCACGGCCGCCGTGGTCTTCTGAAAATGGTCGCGCAGCGCCGCAAGCTTCTGGATTACACCAAAGCCAAGGACGAGGCCCGCTATCAGGACCTGATCAAACGCCTGGGCATCCGCCGCTAAGGCCTGTCATCAGACAAGATCGAACGCCCGCTCCACCAAGCGGGCGTTTTTTCGTCATCCGGCCAGTTTCATCAACCCGATACCGCCGACGATCATCAGGGCGGCACCGATGCGCAACGGCGTGGCCGCCTCGCCCAACAGGACCGCGCCCACCACAAATGTGCCCACCGCGCCGATGCCGGTCCAGACCGTGTAGGCAGTCCCGAGCGGCAGCGCTCGCATCGCCAGCGCCAGAAGCCAGACCGAGGCCAGCATGGCCACGCCGGTGATCAGCGTCGGGGCCAGCCGTGAAAAGCCGTCCGACTGCTTCATCGCCGTGGCCCAGATGATTTCCAGAAATCCCGCCAATGTCAGATAGATCCAGGGCATGATCCGATCCCCTTTCATGATGTCCGGACCGTCCCGGATGCCAGACCCGTGAATGGGGAGGTCGTCCTCTGTGCCAATGCCTCTAGCGTCTGGCCCCGGATTGGGCAAGCATGACCGGAGGGATTTGACGGGAGAGTGAGATGGCCAAAACATCCGGCGACAATCGCGCGCTGATCGAAGGGCGGCCTGCCCTGATCGTGATCGACATTCAGGCCAGCACCTTCATCGATGACAGCGCCGTGCGCGCGATCGACAACATGCCGGGCTACAAGGACCGGATGCTGGCGGCGCGCGTTGCAATAGACGCGGCCCGCGCGGCCAGTATTCCGGTGATCTTCATCCAGGAGGTCCATCGCCCCGATCTGGTCGATTTCGGGCGCGAGCTGGACGGGGCCGAGGATGTGCATTGCCTCGAGGATCGGCCCGGTACCGCCTTGGCGGTCAAGGAAATGGATGTGCGGCCCACCGATTACATCATCCCCAAGCGCCGCTATTCGGCGTTTTTCGGCACTGATTTCGAGATCCTGCTGCGCGGGCTCAAGGTCGATACGCTGCTGCTGGTTGGCGGGCTGACGGATGTCTGCGTGCATTACACATTCGTTGACGGGCATCAGTCGGATTATTTCTGCCGGGTGATCGAGGATTGTGTCGGCGGATCCAGCCTTGCGGCGCATGAGGCGGCTCTGAGAGCGATGGAATACCTGCAATCCGGCGCGCGGCGGTCATTGGCCGAGGCGGTGGCGGCGATGCAGGATCTTGGCGCGCGCGGCTGAGGATCCGGCAATCGAGCGGGCGCTACGCCCGCTCAGCCATCGCCAAAGGGCTGGCCGAATTCACCGCAGAGCGGGGCCTCGATGAACGCCCGTTGCGCGGCAAGGTCCGGGCAGGTCGCCAGTGCCAGCGCCAGTTTGGCATAGGCAGCCTCCAGCGTCATGTCGCGCCCGTCGATAACGCCGTGGCGCAGCAGCACCGCGCCCGCCTCATAGGCTCCCAGGGCGGTGCCCCCGGCAAGCGTTTCGCTGACCGCCACCACCGGAATGCGGCGCGCCGCCGCCCGGGCCAATGCCGCCTCCAACACCGGATCATCGGGCACCGTGCCGCTGCCATAGCAGCGCAGGACCACACCGTCAGAGCGGCCCATCGCATAGTCGATGACATCCATCGCGCAGCCCGGGGCCACTGGCACCACGGCGAGCGCTGCCGACCCATACATGTGATGGCGCAGCGCCGCCCCCTCGCGGCGTGGTGGCCGGTCCGACAGCATCGCCGCAAACGCATCAGGATCCGAGCTGTGGATCTTGCGCGCCCTTGGTCCCCGCAGCAGCTTGCCCGCGAACTGGATCCAGACGCCCGGCTCGGCCACGGCTGCCACCTGTAACGCATCGGCCAGGTTGCGCCCCCCGTCGCTGCCCGGCTGCTCCAGCGGGATCATCGACCCGGTCAGGATCACCGGGCGGCCCAACCCCTCCAACGCCATCGCCAGCGCCGACGCCGTAAAGGCCAGCGTATCGGTGCCATGGGTGATGACGATCCCGTCATGGTCGCCCGCGCGCCCGGCTATTTCGGCACCCAGCCGGTTCCAGTCGGCGGGCCGGGCATTGGCGCTGTCGATCAGAGGCTCCAGCGCTACGATCTGCACCGTGCCGTCCTGCCCGCGATCGGCCAAAATCCGCGTCACCGCGCGTTCGACCACCCCCAGCTCAGGGCGCAGCCCGCCCGGTGCCGGAACCATGCCGATGGTGCCGCCGGTATGCAGCAACAGGGTGCGGGGCGCGGCGGCCATCGGGTTTCTCCTCGGTTCGGGCAGGCGGGTTGCCTGGTGCGAACAGAGATCACCCCCGGCGCGGCGAGACAAGAAGAGATCGCTTTCAAATCCCGCAAAACCGGTGTAAGGCCCCCCAATCTGAGACGCGACGCCACGGACCCCGGCGCGCGCATAATAGGATTGGGGTCGGCGGCAATGGGGCCGCCATTGACAAGGGGTGACCCGGAAGGCCGGGAGCGCTCCCCGATAGGAAACGATACATGTTCAACGTGACAC
>Ga0316207_10004568_pt1 | contig 11957 bp, 9 predicted proteins | sample 6weekpyrite_MG_FD_204943 | JGI IMG/M metagenome (GOLD analysis project Ga0316207, IMG submission 204943) | Microbial mat bacterial communities from mineral coupon in-situ incubated in ocean water Damariscotta River, Maine, United States -... | ecosystem: Environmental > Aquatic > Marine >... | reverse complement strand
CTTTGCGCCCGGGATATTTGATCTGCACTCATTTCGATAGCCAAGGCATCCCGCAATATTTGAGCTTGATCAACGCCGGAATACGCAGCCAGACTAGCCCAGACATAAGCGTCCTCATAATTTTGTGGGACAGCCAATCCGCGCGCATATAAGACACTCATATTGAATTTCGCTCCCCCCAGCCCTGTCTCAGCAGCCTCTTGCATCTGGGCGACCCCCAAAGACATATTCTGTCGCACACCATATCCGTTCAAATAACGAAAGGCTGATCGATATAGGGCGACCGGATCACCCGCCAAAGCCGCCTGCTCGTCTTCAGCGCTCAGATTTTGCTGCCAATCTGGCTGCACTAACCGGTCATCAAATGGAAAACCAATCTCTTCCAGTAGAGCCTCCAGAGAAGATCCACCCACACGCCGGGCCTCTGTCAAAAGCCTGCGGGCCTCTGCCTCATCCACTGCAACACCAAAACCGCTTTCATACATGACCGACAGATTGGTCAATCCTTGCCGGAGACCCTGCTCTGCCGCCATCTGGAAAAGCTGAAAGGCTTGATCATAATCGCGCTCCACATCGGTCCCGCGCACATAAATCAAACCCAAATTGTTCTGGGCGCGCGCATCACCTTGTTCTGCGGCCTGTGCAAACAGGGACATGGCCCGGATCACATCCCGCTCCACACCGCGCCCCTCCAAGTATAGAACGCCCAGACTGGTCTTGGACGGTAAATGGCCCTGCTCGGATGCGCGTCGGTACCACTCGACAGCTTCGCCATTTCTGTCCGGAAATTGTTCCAGAGCCAAAGCCAGATCCGCTTGAAACTCGGCTCTTCCTGATTGGGCGGCTCGCTCCAGATAACTCAGGGCTAAATCTTCATCCTGCCTGACCCCCAGACCCTCCATATGGGCCCGGCCCAATGCATTCAAAGCATCATAATCGCCAGCCTCGGACGCCCTGTGGTTGAGTTCTGCAGCGCGTTCGAAATTTTGCGGCACACCCAAACCCCGACTATACATATCGGCCAGCATGGCCATCGCCTGAGTGTTTCCAGAATCCATTCCAGCCTCAAGGCGCTCGATGGCAGAGGCATAAAGTCCGCCCTCAATCATCTCGCGCACCCTCTCGGCTTCCGGATCAGAAGTGACATCTGATTGCGCAAAAGCCGTGGCATTCATGCCGACTAGAGCCAGACACAAACACAAACCCCGGATCAAATGAACACTACTAATTGTCACGATGCGCCTCACGCCATGCACTGGCTTGTGCCTGCGCATCTGCCAGCTGATCCGCATCCAAGAACGCGGCGAAGACAGACCGTTCATCCGCAGCCCCCTCTACCCCGGCCGCCGCTGCCAAATTGGCCCAAACATGCGCCTGGATATAATCCTGTTCGACGCCATTTCCTGTTGCATAACGTCCGGCAAGCGCCAATTGCGCCTCAGCCGACCCAGCCTCGGCAGCCCTTTGGTAATACGTCAAAGCCCGCGCTGAATTTTGCGGTAAAACCTCTCCTGTTTCATAAAACACGGCCAATTGAGCCAACACATTGACATTGCCAGCATCAGCCGCCGCTTCCATCCATTCAATCGCACCACCGATATTGGCCTTTGCCGCTTCTGCAGCCCAGATCGCCGCTTCAGCTTCATTGCGCGCTTCAAACTGCTCGGAAACCATCAATCCACCCAAACGACCAGCTACATTGGACGCACCCGCATCATAGGCATTAAGATACCATCGCGCCGCTTCGGGAATGCTCACCTCTGTTCCGCGCCCTGTTTCATAAAACAGAGCAACAGCAGCCTGAGCCCGAACCAAGCCCAGTTCTGATGCTGCCAGATACCAACGAAAAGCTTCTTCATCGTTCTGGGCAACACCGGTGCCTGTAGCATAGGCATAACCCAGATTGGATTGCGCCCGTATATCACCCCCTTCAGCAGCGTCTGTCAGCAGGTCGATCCCGCGATCTATATCCTGTTCAACAGCCGTTCCAGTCAGATAATACGAACCCATAATGGCTTGAGCTTCGGTCCGGTCCAGCTCGGCCGCTAAATGATACCAAGGAACCCCCTCTTCCAGGGATGGAGCAGCTTCCGCTCGGTCCAGATAAATCTCTGTCAGCGGAGGAATGGCATCTTCATAATCCAATTCAGCAGCCCGGGAGAGCCAGCGAACGGCCTCATCTTCATTGGCTTCAACGCCCTGACCTTCGCGATACATCAAACCCAAACGGTATTGGGCCAGTAAAACGTCCTGTTCGGCCAATCCCGTCAAAATTTGTGCAACCCGTTCATAATCCGTATCCGCATAGGCGCTTTCAGCTTCAGCCATGGATATCTCGACGGCCTCTTCAGAAATAACGTCATTGGCATCACCAAATAAAACGGCTCCGGCTCCAAGCCCCAAAACTAAAATGCCAGCAGCGCCTGCACCCAATACAAACTTGTTCATATCTCTCCCCGTCATTCCTGGTTTTGCGCAATGCGCTCACGCGTAATCGTATAATGTCCGCCCGATATCAATTCTTCTTCGATCCGGGTAAGGCCTCCATCGGCCCATTCAATGCTGACAGATGAAATCACCGCATGGTCGCCCAATCCGAAAAAAGCTGACGGCGCATCAAAAGACATAAAACCCCCGCCCAACTGAATTTCACGGGCCTGTCTCAACACCCCACCCTCACCATAGGCAATTTCAACGCGTGCACCGATCCCGTCCCGGTTTCCGATCATATCGGATAGTTCAAAACTGATGGCATGAGTATCCCGCGCATTATTCATGAAGACAACCACAGGCGCATTGACCGGCACAGCGACCATATCCAGATCACCATCACCATCCAAATCCACCACGCTCGCAGCGGCTGTGATCAGGTAATCCTGAAGCCCCCAGGCTTCTGTGACCTCTTCAAATGCGCCACCTTGCCCGTTTCGAAGAAAAATATTGGACGGCGTCACTTCATTGGGCACCCAGGTGCCATTGACGATATAGACGTCCTGCCAACCATCATTATCAAAATCTGCGATGGAAACATCCCAACTCCAGCCACCAACTTCCAGGCCTCGTGCTTCCGCCGTCTCAATAAACCGGCCATCACCTTGAGGCTCGAGCAAGACATTGCGCGCTAGGATTTGCGGAATGGCCGCATCTTGCTCAGCCGGCGTCATCAACCGCCCAGGCTGGAAATGAATCAGGCAGTATTGTCGAGCCCGAACTTGTCCCATCGGGATCAATTCACACATGCCGGGGTTATCATTCTGTATCGCCAAATCCTTGACCAACATGCCCCGGCATTCAGAGCGATATGGCTCATCCAACTCGACACAGCGACTGGCATTGGAGGGGTCCAGACTATTGCCCGGGCGATACCAAGCTTTGATATCCATATTTTGCTGGCAGATATCCCGATCCGTTTCACGTTCGATCACATCACAGTACCGCTGGATATCCTGCATATGCAGGCGATCAGAAATGCCAGAGGCGCGCCCGGCAATCTGAGCCGCATAAATCTCCATCTCACCATTATTGGTCAGATCAGCAGATGACAGAGACATTGTCGTCGTCGTCGTCATCGGAATATGGCCATCCTGATGGGTTATGGCCTGCATTCCTCCCAGACCATCACCAATGTAAAAATAATCGGGTACTTCAAAGTCATTGCCGACCAACAGATCTGTGTGGCCGTCATGATTGATATCGCTGAACAGGATCGACAGGGTTTCGCCCGGAATACCGGGCAAGTCGCTGTAGCTTTGGCCAGACAACGCCCCCTCATCATTGAAGACAATCCGATTTCGGGATTCTTCGCCCGGCACACGGCGATACCAACCGGCTGCCCAATTGCCTAAGGCCACATCCAGATCGCCATCCTGATCGACATCACCAAAACTCGCCGCCAGCGCCAGAACTGCATCATCCCTGTTAAGCACAGGCCGTATCGCTGATGTTTCAAACGCGCCTTGATGGTTGGGTATGACAAAAAGCCCGTCCCGATAGGTCGTCAAAAAAAGATCGAGCCAACCATCATTATCAATATCGACCAGAATAGCATTGAAAACGGGAAGGTCGGATACAAGTCCCAAATCTTGTGAAGAGGCACTGAACTGCCCGGAGCCATCATTCGAATAAATATAAAGCCCACGTCGGGTCGAAGCGAAAACAAGATCAATATCGCCATCCCTATCTATATCTCCGGATGCCACACTGCGCCCCTCCCAAAACGGGGGCCACATATCTGCAAACGAAAATTCGACCGGATGGTCTATTCCAACATGCCAAGCCTCAAGACGGGTGAAAGGCATGTCACCATAAGATACCGACTCGCCAAAGTCCTGCCGTTCCAGACTGATCCGGGAAGAGACGCTTTCCAGTCCTTCGCCTGAAGGGCTCTCTGATATCTCAGTCGAAGCCAATAGGTCTTGGCCAGCTTCAATCGGATTGAGCAAAACCTCACTATCTTCAAGAAGCAATTCCAAGGCATGTCGCATCTGATATTTGTGCCAAGCTTCTGCGCCAAGCCCGGCTAAAAAGCCCAAAGCCATGACAGTGCCACCCAGCAAAAAGGCAGCCCGCCAACCAACCGAGCCCCCGACAATCAGGAAAGAATAAATACTGAAACTTCCCAGCGTAAAGACCAGTGTCATCACATAACCGTGCCCGGCACCACCATTGAGCAGAGCCCCTGACAACACCACATCGAACCCGATAGGTGTCGGCAGAAATGTTCCCACCAACGCTGCCAGGGCCAATCCGCCGAGCCCAAACCCGTGCTCGCTTATCCGCTCAACCGGGATAAGCGTTGCCGCAATGGCCCCCAGAAAACCCGCCAACAACATCAAGGGAAGAGCCGCTTTGAGGATAAAGACAAGATTCCGCCCAAAATCTCGTCCAAACCGGGCAAAGGCTTGAAGGTAAGTCTCCCCGGTTTCATCGCTGGCAACTTGCTCCAATGGAGCCTGAGGCGCTTGCTGCGGTGCTTCAACCGTTCGAAGTCGTTTCGCTTCCGGAATAAAGCGACACAGGATCGGAACCGCCACCAGGATAACCAGAAGGCTTAGAACCAGCTTGGTCACTGCGATATAAAAAGGAAGCAGGGAAAAGGCCATCGTCATCACAACGATATTCAGCGTGGGCGAAGCGATCATCGCCGACAAAGTTGTCTCGGCGCGCGACCCGCCCTGATAAAGCCCCTTGGCCACAGGCGCGGCACAATTCACACAAACCCCCAGCGGAGCCCCCAGAAACATGCCGTAAAGGGAATTGGCGAAGGGTCCGGAAAAATTGCGCCGCCGCAAATACCCCAAAAGGGTCAAAAAAGCCGCCCCCAGAAGCAAGCCAAAAGTCATGCCCTTCTTGTTGGTATCCACCCAATTGATCGTGGAAACACCAATGCGTTCCACCACGTTCAAATCGGGTGTAATCGGGATCAGAGCTTCAAAACTGAGGGGGTCTTCCAGATGAATGGCCCCACCCATCATCGCTTTTTCATCAAGGGCTGGATATCTGGAACCGGTCCAAAACATCGCGGCCAAAATCGCCACGAGAAGCCCGGCAAATACTAATCGCTTGGTGTAGGCTTTGTCAGCCAGGTTGGAAATGTTCATGGCGTCTGCACCTGAGCTGTTTCAGTGTCGTTCAGACAGCCGCTCAAAGCATTTTCTTCTTCGACAAAACCAACCCACTCAAATGGTCGTCGGCTATTGGATCCAAACAGGGCCAAGCCGGTTAAACGATCAATATGACCACCTTCCCTTTCTTGTTCTGCCAGAAAAGAGACGCGCACACCCTCCATGGAATTGCTCTGATCATCCCCGATAAGAGTTAAAACCGGATCGGGAGTTCCCCCGAAAACTGTGACATAAGGTGACAGGCATGACAAACGTTGCCGTGTCATGTCCCGCACCTGGATCAATTCTCCAACGGAGATAAAAGCCCTGTTGGCCGGCGTTTTATCACCTCCGGCCGGGTAATCTTCTGCTTCAGCACCCTGATCACGCCTGTTGGTATCATTATCGCGCCAGTCCAGTATTTGGTCAGCCAGCCGCAGCGAGGCTCCTTCGCTTTCACCCAAATAGGTGAAAAGAGCAATCCAGTCCTCATCATTCGCCATGTTTATATCGAGTTTTTGATGAGAGGGGGCCAGCCTGACTGTAACGGATTCATCATTGATCTGAACACTGCGCGGCAGGCTGGAAATATAACTTCGCCCGACAAGGGCTGTATCAAAGGCGACCAGATCAAGTGCCGACATCAAGGAAGCGTCACGCTGCAATACATCGCGTCGATTACCAGCCAGCCTCAATTCCGTCTGCACCAGAGCACTGGCTCCAGCCAGCAAGAGCGCTAACAACACCGAAATCCAGAGTACAAAAACTATTGCCGAACCGCGCTCAGACCCGTTTTTGCCAAAGGATGGGGACATCACTCGAACAGATCTCCCTGACGCGCCTCCAACGCCTCCAACTCCCTGCGGACATGGTGCAGCACATTGGCGGCATCTTCATCGGTTTCAATAATTCTGGGCGTTAAGAATATGACCAATTCGCTACGCTCGCTGGAGATATCCCTGTTTCTGAAAGCATTCCCCAGTCCTGGAATACGGCCCAATACTGGAACGGCCGATTCATTATCAGATTGTGTTTCCCGAATGAGTCCCCCGAGCGCAATCGTATGATCACTGCGCACCGACACTGTGCTGGTAAATTCCAGCTTCTGGATGGTCGGTGAATCAATTCCTGAAGTCGTTGTCGGCCTGACACTGCTGACTTCCTGATTGACGTCGAGAACCACCATTCCACTGGCATTGATCCGCGGGGTCACCTCCAGGATTACACCTGTCTCGCGAAGCTCAATACTGGAGACAAGCGGTGCATTGCCTTCGGTGACCGACGTCGCTGTCTGGGTCACAATCGGAACTTCATCACCGACTTGGAGATGAGCCGTTTGATTGTTTTGAACCATGATCGAAGGAGCCGACAATACCGTCACATCCGTGATGGAATTCAAGGCACTCAATGTCGCCGTCAAATCTGTACCTGAAAATGCGTAATTAAAACCGGGAAATACCGGATTGGCTGTCCCGTTTCGATCATCTGTAAAACTGGTGGTGGAATTGCCGCTTCCGGTTTGTGAATCGAAAAACCAGCGAACCCCGAAACTCAACCCATCGACAAGGCGCACTTCAGCAATGGTTGCCTCTATCAGAACCTGAGGCGGCATGACATCCATACGCTCTACAAGTTCAAGGATTTCCCGATACTCCTGATCTGTTGCCCGGATAATCAGGGCATTATTCAATTGGTCCGGGATGATGGCCAAACGTCCTTCAGGCTCATCTGAGCCGCCCTGTGAGTTGGCTCCGCCATGATCATCTCCCGCAAACCGGGGCTCAAAATTAGCCCCGTCGCCTGATGATCCACCGGCAAATGCCGACGTGATTTGTGAGGCCAGAATTGTCGCCGGAGAATTACGGACAACATAATAGCGCAAACGCCGCTCATCGCCGCCCGACGGCCTGTCAAAGCGTTCAATCCAGGCCCGCACCTGATTGAACCGGCCCCGATCACGTGTGGCAACAAACAATAAATTCAGCCGCGGCAGAGCGATGGTCCGCGCCGCATTGGGTGACGCCCCCAATCCGGCCAGAACGGTATCAACCTCACTCTTGGCGGTTTCCGCATTGACATATCGCAAATCGAACATGCCAAACACGCGATCCGTCAAAAAGGGGCGATCAAAAGTGCGTATGGCATCCTCAGCGGCCTGAACTTCGGGGCCCGGGCCAGCCAAGACCAACACACCTTCTTCATCGCGCGGGATCGCTTCAACCCTGTCCGTCAAGAAGGGATCAATCAGGCTAAGGATTGAGCTTGGGTCCGCATGAATAACAGGAACAATTCGGCCGCCATAACCCAGCTCACTTGTCAATCCCGACAAATTCGGGCGCGCCTGATCAAAGCGTGTCAGCAAAAATCCGGATTCCCGCTCTACCAGGGCAAAGCCGGATTCGGTCAACACGGTTTCCAGTGCAGAAAGCGCAACACGCGCCGGGGTTGGTTCGGGTGAGGTCAGGGTAATCCGCCCCTCCACACCCGCAGCAACCAGAACAGGCTGCCCCAGTGCATCCGCAATAATGGCCCGAACAGCATCCGCAACGGGCGCATCAACAAAATTCAGGCGCAAAGTTCGATCTGCCAGCGGCCGGGCCGTTGGCAAGCCTTGACCCAATGAAGCCCGCTCTTCTTCGAAGTAAACCAGCCTGTCACTTTCCGGCGTATCGGCATCATCGTCAGCCGCATCGGGCCCAGCCGATACTTCTGATGGGGCACTGTCACGGATTTGCGACGTATCCGGCTGGTGCGAAACCGGCGATGAGGGATAGCGGTCTGAATGAACCGAACGCGCATCGGGAAGAAGCGTCGCACACCCTTGCAGAACCATAGCCAAGGCAAATAGGACCATCACATTTTGATTACGCTGAAACACGCTCATTTTCCCCTTATCCCTGAATTCATGACTTTAGCGCTAAAAGCGCACTACCTCCAGCCATGACTTCTTCGCCCTTGCGACTAACGCGCGAGTAGCAGCACCACTTCGTCTCCATCACGGACAAATACGACCCGGTCCTGTTCAATTCGGCGCAATTCATACCCCTCAAGAACCGAGCCAATTTTCAAGGTCTGTGACATGTTCCCGATTGAGATCATTGCCCAGTTATCGCCTTCTGATTCAATCAGTCCGATCAGCGCATACCCATCCAGCGGGGATCTCGTTTCAGCCTGACCAGCCGGGGTTTGAGGAACACGCCTCATCCGCGCCTCCAGAGAGGACACCCATGGACCAACCTCCAAAGGTTCTGAGTTCGAAATTCTGGCATCAGAAGACAGCGGATTTGTCGGATTGGACAGAGGCAAGAATGCCAATCCGCCGATCACCAAGAGTATCACCAGCATACCGCTCCAGATCATATCATTGCGATCAGGCATCCTCATCGCCTTCCATGATATAAAACTGCTGCAATTGAACACTTCCACGAACCCGGCCGCCTTGGTTATCTGGCAGGGTATTGATCACAAATTGCCCCACGCGCAGTCGGGAAAACTCTGGTTCAAGAAGCGCCGCCATGACCTCGCTCATCATGCCTGAAAACTCGATCGTCGCTTGCAATTCAACAACGCCACCATCATGGGAAACAACTATGATATTTGGCAGACGGCTCAAGGAGGCTCCTGCATCAACCAAGGCCAGGCCGAACTGGTCGACATGGTTTTCAAACTGAAGCCGGGCCAATTCAGGATCACCATAAGCCACGACATCTTCAGGGTTCTGGCCGTGTTCCTGATACCAGTTCGAAACAGCAAGGGCCTGCTCATCCACACGCAAGGAGAGTTGATCAACACTGTGCTCAAGCGCTCTGAGCTCGGATCGCGATTGCACTAGCCCACTCCCCGAAGCCAGAACAGGCAAGGCGAACAAGCCAATTGTCATGACCACAATCAGCCAGGCAATAATCCTTCTACTTTCCGGTTTGAGGGCGTCCAGATACGCAATCATGGTGTATTCCCCATGTGCATTTCGACATCAACGCGCACCGAATTGCCATCTGCGTCTGTTTCAAACCCCCAAATCGTCAATTTCCCGGGATCAACAAGCCGGATCTGGCCAATATCAAAATCATATTGCTCATCGGATGAAAATTCACGAATCTCAGACAGAATATCTTCCAGATAAGGCGTATTCGCCTCAACCAGACGAGCCCGATCAGCCGTCGCTATCAGGGCGTTTACATCACGTAACTGATGCGCCGACTGAAGCAGCTCAACCCTGCGGGCTTCCATCAACTCTCCCTCACGGGAAGAGCGGTCCAGCCAGCTCAAACAGGCAAATAAAATCGCCAAAACCAGAAAAAGAGACCGGACAACCCCGCCGCCTCGCCCTGAGAAAAATCCGTTATGGTCTTGAGCAAAACTGAAATGCGTCACCCCTTTGTCATCCACATCGCCCACGACAGCCCAGTTTTGACTGGTATTGGAGATGACCTCACTGAGCTTTGCAATGCGCGCGCGGCGGGCAATTGAAACTTCAATATCTACCCGCCCTGTGTCAGACCTGCCCAAAATCCGGTAATCGAACACAGCATCGTCTGGCGGAAAGGGGCTCAGCTCATTGAGCCGCAAGGCCAAGGCTGATCGGCCTCTTTGCAAGGCCTGATGGCTAAGGCTGAGTTTGCGTCGGTATTGATCAGCTTCAGCCAGATTCAAAACAGTTTTGGAAACTTTTGAACCGGCCTCGAAAGGCTTGATCTCTGTCTCGCCCAAAATGGAGGTGTACAAAGTGCCAAAGCTTGAAACTTCACCATTTTCATCAAGCCTCACCAATTGTGCCGTCTTGCTGGAACCAAATCTGCGAATAGCCTCAGGTAAGGTTTGACGTACCTGCAAAAGCGCCCAAGCAAACAACGCCTCAAGGCCGTGGGAAAGCTGACTTATACCTGCCTTGATCTCCACACCCGCCCCCTAACAACGCCCCTGACCGGTGGTATCCCGGCATTCGACCGCTTCTGCGGTTTCCTGAACACGTCTCTGACGTTGTACCTGCCCGTCTTGCGGCTGCGTGTCCAGAATTTCCCCAGCAGATGGCTGCACCTCCTGAACCAGACACCGCCCTAGTCCAGAATCAAAGGAACAATCAAAGGAGCCATTGCCACCTACTCGCATTTCAAGTCGGCGAATTTGGCCATCATCAAGTGACATATCCAACGCAACCAACCGCGGAGGATGAGAAAAATCCCAGTTATCGCGCCATTCCAAACCCGTCCGGTTTTCACTCTCGCCAAAATAGAAAAGGCGGGTCTCGTTCAGGTCTTCTGCCAACACCACCGGCCTCATGAAGGAATAGCGCCCGACAATCGAAGAAAAATTGATCACAAGATTTCCATTTTCCAAAGTCAAATTCGCAAATAATGGTCCTTCAAACCCCGGTGGCTGGGTTACAATTTGCAATGAATTTGCTGTTCCGGAAAACCCGGCCTGCCCGTCCGCCCGCGGCAAGCTATGCGCGTGCAACAAAATATCCCGCAACACCTCATCAACGGCGACATGCGCTTCTCGCTCATGAATAACGGCTACAGTCCTGGCATGAGACATCATGGCACCTCGCAATGCTGGCAGCATGGCCACCGCCATTGAGGCCAGAATGGCGACAGCTATCAGCGCTTCTGTCAGAGTAAAACCGGACTGGTTGCGACTTTCATCCATGATCAGTAGCCCTCATCACGGAGTGTCCCCGCTATGACCCGCACCATCCTCAAGAAAAATAATTTCAAAGGACAATTCAGCATTTCCGGCATAGTCCAAGCGGGCCCGTGTCAATACAGCTCCGGTACGGCTATCAACCGGACGGTCCACCGGGCTCAAAGAAATATGCCAATCCGGATAGGCTTCAGCCACATTTCGGGCCGGCACCCCGGCCCGCAATCGGGCCGATATATTGCTGGCTTCAAGAACAGCCTGTTGCATGTCATCAGCACTACGAGCCCCCCGAACGGCACTGGCCATACCCGTCATCGAGGCAATGATCACAGCGCTCGCAATCACGGCCGCCACCAAAACCTCGGTCAGGGCATAGCCCTGGTTATCGGTCTTAGTTTGCATGGATACGGCCCGTTACAGGATCAAGAAAAACGTGACGGATATCGTCCCCTTGCGTAATTTCGACATCAAGTTCCAACATGGATAATCTGTTGGGCGAAATTTCAACCCGGTCCGTGACCTGCCAGCGATCATTCACACGCACATTCCACACTGCGTCCACATCGCCGGGCCAATCACGATCCATTGTCAGGGCATCAATACGATATCCATCAGCCGTCAGATTGATGATAACGGCTTCATCCGTTGTCCGGGACCATAACTGTGCGCGCCTCAAATCATCTTCCATCTGCTCAATGGAATGATTGAAGG
>Ga0316207_10004567_pt1 | contig 11959 bp, 12 predicted proteins | sample 6weekpyrite_MG_FD_204943 | JGI IMG/M metagenome (GOLD analysis project Ga0316207, IMG submission 204943) | Microbial mat bacterial communities from mineral coupon in-situ incubated in ocean water Damariscotta River, Maine, United States -... | ecosystem: Environmental > Aquatic > Marine >... | reverse complement strand
TTGAAAAGCCAGGGCTCGCCAGCTTGCACCGTGCTGTGCGGGAATTCGCCGGGCGTGCGGAAATTTTCGGTTATATGCTCCGGGTCATAAAAAGCCGCCAAGGCTTTAAAGCCCGAATAAAAGCCGTAGCCCACATAAAGCCCATACGCCACAAGGGCCACAGCCCCCAGCTTAATGCCCGTTTTCACCGAAATCGCCATACCATCCTCCCCGAAAAACACTCAACAGCCCCTAATGTAGCGCGGTCGGCGCATATGAACAGTGCTAAACAAGTTTCACTAAATTCAGTCGCTAGACATAGAGTGTTATACGTCGCCTCTGGCCACTGCAAACATTCTTACAAGACATATCTCGATTCTAGAGGCCCACGTCCTTTGCTATACCCCAAAATAGATGATATTAACCCTATTTACACGGCTCTTTTTGTAAAATACCTTTAACATGAATGTTTTAGGCAAAGATATGGTAGCTTCAGAGGTCGGAAAGTCTGCAACGGACGAGGGGTCGCTGAACGCCTTTGTGGGTGCTTTGGGGATCAGTGCGGCTATCTTTGAGGAACACAAGGACGGGTTCAAGCTGCTGGCGGCCAACCCGAAGTATTTGAAGGCATTCGGCCGCGGGTTCCTACCCTTGGACTACCCATGCCCTGATGTCGCCGAATTTTTTGCACCGGCTGCGGCACCACATATCTACAGCGGACTTTTATGGGCCTTGTGCTACCGCAAGGCCGCAGATGTTGTTGTGCCGATTAAGACCGACACTGAAACCATGTGGTGGCGTTGTACTTTTGCTCCCTTAGGTGCTGACGAACCGGCTGAACGATGTCGGGTTCTGTGCACGGCCATCGACGTAACAAGAAAATATTCGGCTCGCATTGCAGCAGAGCTGGAACGAACTAACTTGGAAGATTTTGTTAAAAGCAGCCTTGAAGGAATAATTGCCTGCCGCGAGGACGGCACAATCATGCGCTTTAACGAGGCTGCAGAGAAGATTTTTGGCTATTCCAGCGACGAGATCGTTGGCCAATCAGTTAATATGCTCATTCCAAGCAAGATTGCGGCCAAGCATGATCAATATTTGGCGTCTTTCGCACGCGCGCCAGACGGTGCCCGAAAGATGGGAGAGCGCATGCCGCTGTCCGGGCGACGCAAAGATGGAAGCAAGTTCGTAGCAGAAATATCCATTTCCAAAACACAGGTTGGCGATGACGTTATGTTCACGGCTGTGGTACGCGATGACACAGACCGGCGGGAGGCGATGGACAAGCTCCGCAAGGAGGCCAACACAGACTTTCTGACCCAGCTCCATAACCGTAGGAGCTTTGACGAGCAGCTCGAACATGAAGTGGCGCGTGCCAACCGTTACGGCCGACCACTATCCTTTCTGGCATTGGACATTGATGATTTCAAGCAGGTCAACGACACATATGGGCATGATGTTGGCGACAACGTCCTGAAAGAGATCGCCACAATTCTGGTTGACCAGTGCCGGGAGCTTGATATCTGCGCCCGCACAGGCGGTGAGGAGCTTTGTATTCTAATGCCCGAAACAACAATAAAAGACGCCGTCGCAATTGCCGAACGCCTATGTGGACTTATAGCATCGTGCGGGGTTATTCCGGGCAAGTCGGTTACTGTTAGCATTGGTTGCGCGCGCCTAACCAAAGAAGACACAGAGGCGACACTAGCCGCACGAGCCGACGAAAAACTTTATGAAGCAAAAGCCGCAGGCAAAAACCGCGCCTGCGCCTAATCCCGACCCAAACACTGATTATATGCTGACGCCAATTATCAATGCTCACTTTGGACCATAAGAAGAGGCTCGAAGTTTAAGCATTAATATTCGACGGCAGTCGCATCTTTAACCCGAACGTGCAGCACCGCGGCTAGAGGCCGCCAAGTTGGGAATGTTTTTACCGCCCCCGTTTTTACCGCCCGTATTTAGCTTAGGATCAAATTTTCCGTGCCCGTGTTTTTTCTGCGCCACCGCCGTGGGGACATGGGTGGTGCCCGCCTCGTGTGCTTCTGCCGGGGCAGCTTTCGCAGCCCGCATTTGGGCTAATTTCTTTTTCTTGCGCTCGCGTGCTCTGGCTTTGCTCATCAGACACCCCTCTCTCTTTTTGGTTAATTGTTACGCTAGCCTATGCCTAAAAGAAAGGAAAGGCAGTGGTGCACGGTTTTGATAACACTGGCTTACGTCGCGCCCTGCTTCAAGCTGAGGCATTCAGGCGCAGCACTTCCAAATACCCTTTTAGCACCGACATGCGCTCGCCAAAGCCGCGTTCCATCATCAACTTGTGGATCACCGGCAATCGGTAGCAAGGCACGAAGGGCAGCATATGGTGCTCAATATGGAAGTTCACCCAGTAAGGCGCCACGAGGGCTCGTTCCAGCACACCAGCGAGCGTTGTACGGCTGTTTTTTAGGGGATCATCCAAATCCTCAACGGCGGCATGTTCGGCGATGTTTCTGATACGCAGGAAAAGCTGGTAGCTGGTTGCCATCGGCAACAGCCACAGCAAGAAAAACAGGTCAATGCGCCCAGCAAAGCTAAAACCCGTTATCAGCAGTGCATGAAACAGCAAAGGCCCGCCGTAAAAGCCGATCAGCCGCGTGGAGCGGCTTTTCCTCTCGCCCCAGATAAAGCGGAAAATCGCCATGCTGGTGCGCACAAATACAATACCCGTGAGATCTCGCAAAAACTTGCGACCCATACTGGCAGGGGTAACCGGGAACGGCGTGTAGAGGTAATTTTCAGGGTCTTTGTCGGTGCGTGTAAATCTGTGGTGGGCCATATGGCGCACCCGGTAGGCATGAATGTTTAAAATCATCGGCCATGCGGCCAACCACTGGGTGGCACGTTCGTTCCATTTACGGTTTTTGAACAACATGCCGTGGCTGCCTTCATGCATCAATATGGCCAGCCCCAACTGACGGCCACCAATGATAGCAACAGAAATCACCAGCGTTAGCGCGTTTGGCACTAAGACATATAAAGCGCCCGCAAGCGCAATCACACCCCAGCAGTGCAGCAAAAGATACAGCCCCCACGCGTTCGAGCGCTGCCGGAAAGCATGGCGTTCGCCACTATCCAGAATATCTGAGGGTTTTATCTGTTGCCACTGGGTCGACAGAGCATTGCTCCTGCAATTGCCATCTTCAGCTACGCGCCTATTTCAAGGCTGCATATTTAGCCAGTCTAACGCCTGAAAGTCCCGGTCTGCAAGCATTCTATGACGAATGCCTGTTACCGCTACGGCTTGCTACGGCTTGCTACGGCTTGCTACGGCTTCGGCCTACAGCATCCCATATGGCATAAAGCAACGAAATGCCGCACAGAGCAAAAACAACAACCAGTGCGCTTTGAGATTGACCAAAATAACCTAAGGCCGTCAGCGCGGCGGCAATGGTTATGTTGCGCGCGAAGGCGGTTTTTGACGTGGCCTCGCTGGGACAACTGATAAAATGCAGCAGAACACCACCAAACCACCACAGCGCATACCCACCGACTACGATAGTCAATGCAGATATGGAGACCACAGGCTGGCTGGTTTCCGCAATCAGCCGCAGCGTGCCGATACCCACGGCAACAATGCCCGCAAGAAGCGGAAAATGACTGTATATATAGGGTTGACCAGAGCCTAGTTTGATATGGCCAATCATACGCTCAATATGCTGGAAATAGATCCACCAGATGGACGCTGCAATGATAAACGACAGCACAGCCGCCTGTGCCGCTACCAAGGTCCATTCGAGCGGCTCCAAACCTTTAACCACCGCGAAAATATTTTCGCCGAGCACGATGATAGTAAACAGGCCAAAACGCTCGGGAATATGCTCGCTGCTTACATGCTTTGTATGCTGCTGCATGCGCCAGATGATCCAGGGTACAGTGGCCTCAATTGCCAATGCCAACACCCAAACCTTATAAACATCGCTTCCATGCAAAAAAAGCGAACTTGCCCAAATCAAGGCGCCAATGCCAAAGCCCAGCAAATATACTTTCAGGATTTTTCGTGCATCCTTCACATGGAAATAGGCGCGCCCAAGCAACAACAGCAAAATAAGCCGGGAGCCGAGAAATGCGGCACCAAAGGTAAGGCCGTGCCCATGAGCTACATTATGCACCTCAACGGCCATAACAATCAGCGCGAACATATTGAGAAATGTCAGTAGGCGAAAAATAGGGTCATCGGTATCAAACCGTGTGGCATAAATGGTGTGACCGCACCATACCCAAAACACCACCCAGGCCAGACCAAGGTAGGCAAGGCCATCCGCAAGTGTTTCGGCCAAAACCAGTGTATGACCAACCTGCGCAATCGCCGCCACCAAAACCAGATCGAAAAATAGCTCCAGCCAGGTGGCGTGGCGGCTGTCTTCATCATGGGCGCGCAATTGCGGCGGCCGTACGAGAGAAGCAAACATAATTAAAGGCTTTCTGTTGTTTTGATTTCGTGAATTTCAATAAGGGCTTCGCCGTCGATCATCGCTGGAAACCGCTGGGCGAAATCCTTAAAATAGGGTTTTTCAAAATGTTCATTGATAGCCTGGCGAGATTGCCATTTCTCAAAAAACAAAAATTGACCAGGAGCGCTTTGATCTTCGAAAAAGCTGTAGGAAATACAGCCCTCTTCATTGTTTGAAAGCACGACGAGCTTATTGGCCATCTGCACCAACGCTTCTCGGTTTTCTGCCTTCACTGTGAATTGCCCATTGATAATAAACATCGGATTGCCCCCTCAAAGCACAGGTAAAAAAGCCCGAAAGACACCGCGTTTCCATGCGAGCCTTTCGAGCTTTGTTTCTATAGCCTATAAATTTAGCGATGTCAGAAAGTGATTGACGATTGCCCCCCACGCGCATGAAAATGCTTCTGCGGCTGATGATCAATAATGGCCACCACACAGTTGTCGGGGGTTAGCATTTTTTCGGTTGCTGCATTCATAGTTCAATTCCTTTCAATTTTTACATCGCTGCGCGAGCGGTTTGCGCTCCGAGTGATTTCACGGCATTTTCCGTGTCCGCATCGACCAACTGACCATCATCACCAAAGGCCTTGAGCGCAAAATTGACGGCACGCATTTTTGGCAATACAAGCACACCCATATTCATCAACAGTTCGCGCAGTTGATAAAGCCCGCGCAGGCCACCAAGCGCACCCGGAGCAGCTGCCATGATTGAGGCATACTTGCCGTCAAACGCCACCAGCGGCGCTTCGCCTTTTGTTGCAGGACGGGAAATCCAGTCGATCGTGTTTTTCAGCAGAGCAGAATAACCGCTGTTATACTCAGGCGACGCTATCAGAAAGCCGTCATGCTTTATAAAAAGCTCTTTCAGTTTCAGAGCGTTTTCCGGATAGCCGCCGTCCGCTTCCAGATCACCATCATAAAGCGGCATTGGATAATCAGCGAGGTCAATATAGGTTACCGTAGCACCCGCCTCTTCGGCTCCCTTCGTCGCCACCTTAACAAGCTGCTTGTTGAGAGAGGCGCGCCGGCTACTGCCGGCAAACGCAAGTAATTTCACGGTTTGTTTTACCACAGAACGCTCCTTCATTCGGTCAACTCAAACAGCAGTATTTCGCTGTTGGCTTGGCTTTCAATTCTAATCACAGCTTCAGCTTCAATGGCAAAACCGTCGCCGCTTTTTGCCTCATCACCGTTCACAGTTGCCATACCGCTCGCGACATGAAGCCAATATTTACGGCCCTCTTGTGTTTGGAAATCAATGGCGTCTCCTTCAGCGAACCGACCAACCAGCAGCTTTGCGTCTTGCTTCACTGTAAGCGAACCCTCTTCACCGTCAGGCGAGACAACAACGCGAAATTTGCCCTGCATGTCTGCCTCCTCAAACGCCTTTTGCTGATAGTCAGGCTCAGTGTTTTGGACATTGGGCATAATCCAGATTTGCAGGAAATGGACGTTCTCAGTGTCTGAGCCATTATATTCGCTGTGAGTTACCCCTGTGCCCGCACTCATCAACTGCACGTCACCCGGTTTGATGGTTGAGCCGTTGCCCATACTGTCTTTGTGTGCCAGTTCGCCCGACAATACGTAAGATATAATCTCCATGTTGCTGTGGGGATGGGTGCCGAAACCCGCGCCCGGTATAACTCTGTCGTCGTTAATCACGCGCAATGGACCAAAGCCCGTGTGGGCAGGGTCATGATACCCTCCAAACGAAAATGTATGCATGCTTTTTAACCAGCCTGCGTCGGTGGGACCTCTTTCGTTTCTGTCTCTTTTAACTTGCATTTCATCACCTATAATTTTTGTTTTGCACAGTACTGACACAAAAATAGGGTTTTTCAATAAATATTATAATAGTTGATAAAAGAAATTAATTATTCTAATTATTAGAATAATGGACAAACTATCAAACATGAAGGCATTCGCGCAGGTCGCTGCAACAGGGAGCTTCGCCGAAGCAGCGAAAAGGATGGGGCTGGCGGTCTCGGTTGTGAGCAAGCGCGTAAAAGACCTGGAAGCCTATCTGAACACTCGCTTATTGAACCGCACAACTCGAAAAGTACGGCTCACCGACACCGGATATAGCTACCTTGAATATGTGCAAAAGTTCCTCGATGAACTGGAGGAAGTTGAAGAAAACATTCGACACCGAACGCAAAAGCCCGTGGGCGAAATAAAATTGGCCGCACCGCTTAGCTTTGGTGTTAAATATTTAGGCCCCGCACTTTCCTCTTATTTGGCGCGTTATCCGGATGTTTCTATCAAGAGTTTTTTGTCTGACAGGTCAGTTGATCTGGTGGAAGAAGGCTATGATCTATCGGTGCGCATTGGCCAATTAAAACATGCCAGCCTGATCAGCAAAAAATTGGCAAACTGCCGACGGGTTGTCTGCGCCAGCCCCGCCTATTTCAAAGAACACGGCAGGCCAAAAAAGCCTTCAGATCTAACCATGCACAACTGCATGAGCTATACGAATTTGGCGGAAGGCAGGGCGTGGCCGTTTGTGGTAGGGGGAAAAAAAATATGGCAATCCACTTCAGGTCGGTTCGACGCAGATAACGGCGACATGCTGTGCGAAGCAGCCATTGCAGGATGCGGCATCACCTATTTGCCAACCTTTATCGCCGGACAAGCCATTAGTAGCGGCAAATTAGAGGTCGTGCTTCAAAACTATGAAGAACCCGATTTCAATATATACGCAGTGTACCAAAACAGGCGCCATCTTTCGACAAAAGTACGCACGCTAATCGATCATCTGAGCGACCATTTCAAGGACGGCCTATAAGAGTCGCTGCACTCAGCTCCCAATTGTTCGCAGTGCATTTCAGGCGGCGCAACAAAATAACCCGTTCGAAAAGGTGCCAAAACTGCTTTTTTCGTCTCCCCGATTTGTGATAGTCTCACGACATGTTTGTTTATCAACCAACTGGGCAGTTTGTAACGCGAGTGTTATGTTTTGCGACTGCCTTATATTTCAGTATGCTCACGCCATACGGCGCGCCTGCCAATGCCGAAGCTATTGATCAACCGGTTTTGGACCGGATATTGCGCGCACCGGTCATTTCAGCCCCCACGCTCTCAACGGACGGGCATTTTATGTCGGGGCTGCACCGGCGGGACAGCGACGACAACGTCGTAACTGTATGGCATATCGCCAGCGGCTTTAAGGACGGCGAGCCCCTTCCCTACTCACGCGAAGATATAAATTGGATGTCATGGGTGGGCGGCGGCAGGTTATTATTGTCATTGAAAGAAAACGGCCTTGTTATATATGACGCGCACCTGAAACAACTTCGGCCGCTTATCGACAAAGGTGGCCCGCGTCCCGGCGACCTGCCCCCCTTCCTTCTAAGCCCCCTACACGCAGATCCAACCAGCATTTTGATGCAGTGGGAAGATGACAACGAAAAGGGCTATCCGGCTGTTTACAAAGTGAATGCCGTACTTGGTACATCTCAAAAAATAGTAAGCGCGTGGCGCCCGATTGTACGTTGGTGGGTTTCCCCAGAAGGCGCAGTAAAATTGGGTGAGGGATTTACGGGCCGCAAGCAAAAATTATATGGCCGCAAGGCCGATGGCGGCTGGCAACTGATTTCCAAACGAGATTTTTTCAATGGGCCCGCGTACGGTGTATTGGCGGTTGAAACAGGCGGTGCCACAGCTCTTGTGCTGTCTGCACACGACAGCGATACAAGAGAATTATGGCGTATGCACACGGCATCAGGCGAGATGATAGCCAAGCTGGCCGGGCATGAAGAATTTGATATAAACGCGGCGCTGATTGACCCCGTGACCGATATGACCATCGGTGCCAGTTATGTTGAGGGCAGACGCCGCGAAATTATCTGGCAATCGTCAGAAAAGGCGGCGCAAGCTCACATCACGACGCTTTTAGGAACCGACAGCGTTGGCCTGGCATCTGCGAGCCGAGACGGCAGACGCGCCCTGTACCGGATATCAAACAGCAATCAACCGGGGCAGTATGTGCTATACGACCGCGAGACCGGTGAGTTGACCCCTCTACCAGACACGCCAGAACATAAGGCACTGCCATCGCGCCAAGTTGAAACTGTCGCCATAAAAGTGAACGGCATGGAACGACCCATGCGGGCGGTTTTATCCCTGCCGCAACAGGGGAGTAACGGCAAAGCCATAGTTTTGGTGCACGGCGGGCCAGTGCGGCAAGCATCAACAAGCTTTAGCGCCACGGTTAGCTGGCTGGTGGCAAATGGCTATAGCGTGCTACAGCCAAATTTCAGGGGGTCGAGCGGGTTTGGAGAAACATGGCGCAAAGCAGGATATGGCGGTTGGGGCAAAGACATGCAGCAGGACGTGCGCACCGCAGCACTGTGGCTGGTGCAGGAAGGTTATGCGGCGAAAGGTGATATGTGCGTAATGGGTGGCTCCTACGGCGGCTACGCGGCCATGATGTCAGCCATAATGGATGATGACCTCTTCAAATGTGCCGTCAGCCTAAACGGTGTTAGCTCCATCCCGCATTTGGTGAAATATCTGGAGACCAAACGCTTTCATGCTCTGACCGTGCCGCGCATTCGCGACCGACTTTCCACACGCACTCTGCGGCGGCGCTCTCCCTTAAACAGGGTTGATCTTGTGCGTATGCCGCTATTGCTCTTGCACGCCACAAAAGACCAGAATGTACCCTTTGAGCATGCAGTGATGATGGTGAAGGAGCTGAAAAAACACGACAAGCCCCATGAATTTATTGTGCTGAAAGGCGCTGAGCATGTTTTGCGGCGCACCAGTGACCGGCGTATCTATTTGCAGGCCGCTGCGGACTTCATCAACACGCACCTTGGCGAAAAATCCAGGTAGCAGCGCTGTGAACGCGCCTTGTTCCAATTTTGTTCTCACGTTTGGCGCGCAAAAGCCGGTATTTTCGTTTGGCGGCGCGCTTTTTTCTTCTGATTTTGCCCGAGATATGTTTTTTAAAGCGGAGTGTTTCCGTGGGGGGAGCATCTGCACAGGAAAAATACGAAATGTGGTCGCCCGCAATTCTATCTATTGGGCAGATAGTCGAACGGCCACAAAAAAATAATTCAAGGGGTAGTTATGTCTGACACAGTAGTTTCGACCGAAGGGTCACAGGAACGCGAATTTATGGGCCACCCGATAGGTCTGACGATTTGCTTCCTCACCGAAATGTGGGAGCGCTTTTCTTACTATGGTATGCGCGCACTGCTTATTTTGTTCCTTACCAAACACTTTCTATATTCAGCTGGCGAAGCCAGCCTGATTTACGGGGCATATACTGGCTTGGTGTATATGTTGCCTGTGGTTGGTGGTTATTTGGCAGATCGGTATTTGGGCAGTAGAAAAGCAGTCACCTATGGTGCATTCCTTCTGGTAGCAGGCCACTTGTCTTTGGCGTTTGAGGGGCCACAAGCCATTATGAATGCAGGCGTTGTCGAGCGTTCAGAGATTCATACCTCCATTTTCTTTCTATCCCTCGCCTTGATTATTACGGGCGTAGGCTTCCTGAAAGCCAACATCTCAACGATTGTGGGCGCACTCTATGGTCCCAATGATCCTCGTCGTGATGGTGGTTTTACGATCTTCTATATGGGCATTAACCTTGGGTCGCTACTTGCGACAATCATTGTTGCGGGCGTTGGTGAGATTTATGGCTGGGGTTACGGATTTGGGCTAGCGGGCATTGGTATGCTTGCAGGTCTTGTTGTCTTTTGGAGATACCAGCACCTTCTGGAAGGTCGCGCAGACCCGCCAAACGAAGAGGAGCTCAAAAAAAGCGTATTTGCTGGCTTGAGCACCGAACACCTTATTTACATTGGCGGTCTGGTTGCCGTTGTGGTGATGTGGTGGTTGGTGCAGCACCAAGCGCTCGTTGGCACTTTACTCGGTGGCTTTGGTGCACTGATGGTACTGATTGTAGTAGCATACGGCTTTACAAAATGTACCAAGGTTGAGCGAGAGCGCTTAATGGTGGCAACTACGCTGATCGTTTTCCAAACGGTATTTTGGGCTTTGTTTGAACAACAAGGTTCCAGCCTTACGTTGCTCGCAGACCAGCAATTCAATCGTGATCTGGGCCTATTCACTGTAACAGCGGCGCAGGTTCAAACGATGAATCCCTTGTTCATTGTTCTTTTTGCACCGGTCTTCGCATGGATGTGGGTCAAATTAGCCAATCGTGGTTGGGAACCTTCTACCCCCGCCAAATTCGGCATTGCGATGCTATTGGTTGGTATTGGCTATATCCTGTTCTCCTATGGCCTAACACTGTCAGATGGCCCAGGAAAAAGCTTTTTCTGGCTATTCGTCATTTACTTGTTCATGACACTCGCCGAGCTTTGCCTCAGTCCGGTAGGCCTTTCAATGGTCACCAAATTGTCAGTCGCACGGCTGGTTGGCATGATGATGGGCATGTGGTTCCTGTTCACCGCATTCGCTAATTTTGTGGCTGGCTTTCTTTCAAGCCTCACAGGTGCTGGCGCTCATGGTTCTGGGTCCGGCGAATTAAGTGTTCCTGCTACTGTTGAACTTTTCCATTCGGTCGGGCTTCTCGCCATAGGGATCGGCGTGGTGCTGTTTGTACTTACGCCTCTGATGCGTAAATGGATGCACGGCGTTCATTAGGACGGAAAACAAATCGAATAAAAAAGGCGGGGTTTTCCCCGCCTTTTTTTGTGACGAAAATTTGCCTAAACTCAATCAACCCAGAAATGCGTAAGGCCTTCACGCACCAGCATGGCGCAAACCTCGTCCGGGTTTTCCAGCTTGTCAGCCGTGCGCGGCGGGTTTTGTTTTTTCAGCTTTGGTGGCGCAATATCGTGTGGAGGTTCAAGGCTCAAAAACTCGCAAAGCGGCCCATAGGTGCCTGCAGCCATGTCATCATAACTAAAGCGTGTCCATGGGCCACCGGCCTCAATTAAAAGGCGTTCCGCCCATGCGTAAAAGCCATCAACTTCAGCGTTAAAGGCGAGAAATTTTTTCTCATCCAGCCAAACCTTGGCAACCTTATCGCCCATGCCCGTATTCCATACATCGGTTTTAAAGGCTATCTGTAGCGACAAAAACTGATCGAGCGTGTTTTCCCGCCGTAGCAATACCAAAGACCAGCTTGGATCTTTGATCAGACGTTCCATCACTGCATCATTGTGGCCGAAGAATATCTTGAAACCGTAGCAACGAACGTCAGATTTCCAGGCACGTCCAGCATTGACCGCGAAATCCAGAAACGCCTCGGTATCGGCGTCGCGCTCCGCCACCGTGAAGTCCTTTGCCAACGGTCCATAGATTACATCATTGTGAAAAATTTCGAATTCGGCGTAACAATTTTCATGTGTTTTTAGGGCGGTAACCAGCGCATTGGTGCCTGTACGCGGCATAGCAATAATTGCGAATTTTGTATCAGGCTGCGGCATAAATATTTTCCAAAGGTGGTAGGTGCTACTTAAGGCATAGCGTCGGGCGAGTAAAAGCAGCGGCAAGGCGATGTGTCAAGCA
>Ga0316207_10004566_pt1 | contig 11961 bp, 8 predicted proteins | sample 6weekpyrite_MG_FD_204943 | JGI IMG/M metagenome (GOLD analysis project Ga0316207, IMG submission 204943) | Microbial mat bacterial communities from mineral coupon in-situ incubated in ocean water Damariscotta River, Maine, United States -... | ecosystem: Environmental > Aquatic > Marine >... | reverse complement strand
GCTGTTAATATATTGACTAACAATAGCTTCTCTTTGTTCTTTTGAACAATGTGTCATTTTTAACTCACTACGCCCTCTGTCTGGTGTTTTTCAAAGAAGGCGACAACTATCCTGACACAGAGGGGAAGGCCTTAAGGAAAACGAGGTGGTTATTAATCACCCAAGTGATGAAGTGGAAGATGGCAGAAAAGTCGTGATGAGGTAATGATTTACTGTTAAGACTTTTTCTTTAAACAGAAGATAATATCAAAAGAAAACGCTTTTGATTTATATACAAAACGAGTGTCCAGGTAAGTAAGGTTTAAAAAAAATAAATTCATTATAGATAAAGACACAATATAAATTCACAACCAACAAGTCGCAGTAGCTGGAGAGACAAATGTCATGACAGCAATAAACCTGAAAATGTGGCGCGACCTTTGGCAACTTCGCAGTCAGGCGATTGCCATTCTACTGGTGCTTGCCTGTGGTGTGGCCACTTATATTATGTTTTTAAGCGCACTGGATTCGTTGAACCTGACAAAGGATACTTTTTATCGCGACTACCGATTTGGCGATGTATTTGTCGGCTTAGTACGAGCACCGGAGTCGTTGCGAAAAAGGATCGCCGAGATTCCCGGTGTGGCTGATGCGACTACCCAGATTAGTGGCATTGTTAACGTCGATGTCCCTGAATTTCCAGAACCTGTAACCGGTTATATTGTGTCGGTGCCAGACCATGGCGAAATGAAATTAAATGATTTGTTTTTACGCAAAGGGCGAAAACATATCAGTGGCCGTAATGATGAAATTGTCATTAATGATGATTTTGCTAAAGCCCATGACCTTCATCCCGGTGATCGACTTCGCGTTATTATTAAAGGAAAGCGTAAAGATTTACGCATTGTCGGCACGGGCATGTCACCGGAGTATCTCTCTTTTGCACGGCCCGGTAGCGCTTTCCCTGATCCTAAACGCCAGATTGTTATCTGGATGGCCCGAACACCGCTAGGCCATGCCTATGCCATGTATGGTGCATTCAACAGTGCTGTGCTGCGACTCGAATCAGGGACCAGGGTGAAGGATGTTATTACCCGCCTTGATGATCTGCTTAAACCTTACGGTGGTGGTGGCGCAATATCCCGTGAAGATCACGGCCCTTATAAATATTTAACCAATGAAATAAACCAGTTAGACATTTTGTCTAATATTTTTCCGGGGCTTTTTCTCGCAGTCGCTGCTTTTTTATTAAATGTGGTGATCACTCGCCTGGTGGCAACACAACGGGAGCAGATCGCCACGCTTATCGCTTTTGGGTACAGTAATCTTAACGTTACCCTGCATTATATACAGTTTGTACTGGTGATCATTATCATTGGAACCGGCATTGGAATATTATCAGGCTCATGGCTGGGTAACATGTTAGCGGAAATATTCGCTTCGTTATTCCGTTTACCCTACCTGGAATTTATTCTGCACCCAGCAGTCATTCTCAAAGCAGTTATCATCAGCATTATAGCAGCTATGATCGGTACCCTGTTCGCTGTGCGTTCAGTTGTACAATTAAATCCCGCAGAGGCAATGCGCCCCGAAGCCCCGGCATTGTACCGCCAGAGTATTATGGAACGTGCGGGATTTAAACTCTGGTTTTCCGCACCGACCCGCATGATCCTGCGCCATATGGAACGACACCTGGTAAAATCTTTGCTCACTATTATCGGGATTGCATTAGCCTGTGGCATCGTTATGTCAGGGCGCTTCCAGGAAGATAGCATGGGTTACATACTGGATGTGCAATACAAGTTCTCCCAGCGACAGGATTTAGCCCTGACCTTTATTGAGCCGACCTTATACCGCTCTTTGTATGACTTGCTGAATATGCCGGGTGTTGAGCATGTAGAAGTTTACCGCAGTTCCATGGTGAGATTACACAATGGGCATCTCAACTACCTCACGTCAATTACCGGACTGGAACCGGGCGGTCAGATTATTCAATTCCTCGATGTCGACCTTAAACCGTTTCAGCTGCCCTCCTCAGGTATTGTTTTATCCGATTATTTTTCAACTATCCTGGAGGTAAAACCTGGAGACTGGATTAGCGTGGAATTACTCGATGGCAAAGAAACCCGGCGGCAAGTGCAGGTAGTTACCTTTGCAAAACAATATCTCGGCGTGGCTGGATATATGAGCCTGCAGTCGCTTAACCATTTGCTACGTGAACCCACGGCAATTAATGGTGCCATTCTCAGTGTTGATGAGCGTGAAATAGCCGGGCTTCTGGAACATCTGAAAACTTTGCCCCGTATCGCCGGGAGCATTGTTCGGCAACAGGAGATTATCAACTACCGTAAGATGATGAACCAGACCATGTTGTTTTACGCGACGGTAGCAACTATTTTCGCCACTGTGATTGCTGTTGGCATTGTGTTTAACAGTGCAAGGATTATGCTTATCGAACGCAGTCGTGAACTGGCCAGTTTACGTGTGCTTGGCATGAAGCGGAGTGAAATTTCATACATTTTACTTGGCGAATTAGCGATTCTGGTTCTGCTGGCAATTCCCCTGGGCATGTTATTTGGCTACGGTATTTGTGCTTATATCGCGAGCAATCTTGTGACCGAGATGTATCGAGTACCGTTAATTTTAACACCGGGTACCTATGCCTATGCCGCGCTGGTGATATTAGTCTCCGCAACGATTTCCGCATTTATGGTACGTCGCAAACTTGATGAACTGGATTTAATCGCCGTATTAAAAACCAAGGAATAAGCCGTTATGAAATTACCACATCACATCGGATTGATCGGAATAATCGTCGCTATTATTGTCGGTTTGGCGATTGGATTCTGGCCACAACCAAGCTGGGTGGATGTGGCGACTGTTTCACGCGGTCCACTGTTGGTGGCGGTCGTTGAAGAGGGCAAGACCCGCGTGATCGATCGATACATTATGTCTGCACCGGTAGCTGGTTATGTGCGACGGTTTGAGCTAGAGGTTGGAGATGCCATTGAACAAGGCCAGGCATTGGTTGATCTTGATCCCTTACGTCCCCAGGTGCTGGATGTACGTAGTCGTGCCGAGGCTAAAGCGCGTGTTGCAGCAGCACAGGCGAAGATACTTGCAGAGGAGCAGAAGGCTCGGGCAGTTAAAGCCGATGAAGAGCTTGCACTAGAGGAGTACAAACGCGTTAAAAATCTGCGTAAGCAACAACTGGTGTCACAGGATGAAATAGACAAAGCGGCTGCACGTGCGCGCATGACCAAAGCTGCACAACGCTCATCAGAATTTGCCGTTGAAGTAGCGCGACATGAACTGGAAGCGGCACGTACCATATTGGCATATTCAGCGACTAAAGACACTGGCCAGACTGTCGAACACGTCGACATTATCGCACCCATCAGTGGTAGCGTTTTGAAAGTCTATCATAAAAGTGAAGGTGTCGTAGATGCTGGACAGCCTTTAATTGAAGTAGGAAATCCAAAGGCGCTTGAAGTTGAGGTAGACGTTTTATCAGCGGATGCAGTGCAGATAAAGAAAGGCATGCGTGTTTTATTACATCGCTGGGGCGGGGAAAATCCCCTGGAAGGAATGGTACGCAAAGTGGAACCCGTTGGCTTTACCAAAATATCGGCACTGGGGGTAGAAGAGCAACGGGTATTGGTGATCGCTGATATTGTATCCGAGCCAGAAAAATGGCAACGACTCGGTGATGGCTACCGCATAGAAGCGCAGTTTATTCTTTGGGAAAAAAACAATGTTATGCAAATACCCGCCAGTGCATTGTTTCGTTATGGAGATGACTGGGGTGTCTATGAATTGAAAAGTGGTCGAGCTTACCTTCGTAAAATAAAAATTGGCCAAAGAAATGGCCTGGTGGTCCAGGTACTGGAAGGTTTAACAATCGAGCAAACGATTATCCTGTATCCAGATGATACGATCAAAGAAGGCAGACGGGTAAAGGTGCGTTCGTATGATTAGAAATATCTGAGGCGATAATCAGAAGGATCAGGATAAAAATGAAAAAATTCTTAAAATGGTCTGGAATTGTTTTTGTTTCGTTGATTATTTTGTGTGGAATATTTTTGGTGACAAACTTCTCGTACAATAAATATACCGTGGAAAAGTGGTTTAAGAATCCGCACCCTCGAGGGAAAATGGTAAACATAGGACCCACAAACCATATGCCTCAATAAAGGCTGAGAACTCTCCGACGATTATTTTTCTAGCCGGGGGTAATGCCTTCTCGTGGGGATGGTGGGATATCCAGGATGAACAGGAATTGCACGATCCCAAGTACCAGCAGGCGGCATTGAAGTAAAGTGAAAAGACATCGGAACATGAAATAACTGCAAAACTGGGCTTGTTCAGAATTTACGCAGATTTTCTACTACGTATATACAAGGTTCCCGAATTTCAACGCCCCATTACTGTTGAAGCATTTTGCCCCTCTTTTCCGGATAGACGACAGTCATTACTTAAATGAAGTTGATTAGTTGATGCTTATTATTGATTCGACTATGTCTTATAGTTTTTTTCATAACGCGCTAAGTCGGGTGTCCGACGTTTAGCCCTAAGCTGAGTGTCCGGTTTTTTGTTAAAAATAAAGGGCGCATTTCACATTTCCTGCGCCCTCTAACATTCTAAATTTTTTTAAATCGAAACAAAAGTCTGACATTTAAAGTCGCAATCTATCCTACCCGTCTTTAAACACTACCCTGCGATTATCACCAACAAACAGAAAATGACTTATTTGTCGGTGATAATCCCTGGTGTATATCTAACTCAATCAATCATCGTCCCGATCTTTAAGCACTTGCAGATAATCCGCAATATCTTCGATATCAGAATCGGTAAGGAAATCAAGGAAGTTCATTTCATCCTCATCCTCAATGGCATCCTTAATATCACCTTTATCATCACCGACGACATTTTTATCGCTACTTCCGCCCTGGGCATCCATACCATGACAGCTTCCACAGTAACTCTCATACTTGGCTTTGGGCGTTTCAGGTGGTGCTGTTATTGCAAGAAAGTCTGCAATCGCCTGAATATCAGCTGCACTTAAGGTATTACTTAAAAAGTTCATGGATGACACATTTGCTATGCCACTATTAATGCGAGCTACAGTAGCTCCTGCCTTGGCACTATTACTACCGAGACCATGACAGCCTGCACAGTTAATGTCATACAGCGAATCTCCATTTCCATTACCTGGTGGTGGTGTAGTAACACCATTCAGGAAGTCGGAAATTAGCTGAACTTCATTGCTAGTCAGGAAGCCCAGACTTTGCATTTCAGTTTCACTGGATATCGCACTACTGATTGAGCTTGCACTATCACCAATCACATTTTCACCTGAGCTGCCTCCGCTTCCATCTGCACCATGACAGGAGGCACAGTGGGTTGCGTATAAGCCCTCTGGTGTTGTGGGTGGTGTTAGCGACATTAGAAAATCAGATATCAGCTGAATGTCTGAGGCAGGTAAGGTACTCAGATAAGACATGGAAGGCACGTTAGCTATACCCCCGTTAATCCTTGAGACCGTTGCACCCGCTTTACCACTGTTAGTACCAAAACCGTGGCAACTTCCACAATTGGCATCATATAACGCCTCCCCACCCGTTGATGGAGGTGGTGGAGGTGATGCTACAGTAGCCAGAAAATCAGCAATTGCCTGGATTTCCGCTGCACTTAACACACTTAATGACGCCATGGATGGCACCGTTGCTATACCCGCATCAATTCTGGCGACTGTAGCACCGGGTTTTGTGGTTGCGGTTCCAAAACCATGACAGCTTCCACAATTGGCATCATAAGATGCAGCGCCATCGATGGGACCCGGTGGTGGCGGTGGTGTGACAACACCATTGAGAAAATCAGAAATAGACTGGATTTCAGCACTTGTCAGGAAGCTCAGGCTTTGCATTTCTACCTCACTCGCAATTGCACTACTGATTGAGCTTGCACTATCACCAATCACATTCACGCCTGAACTACCGCCACTTCCATCTGCACCATGACAGGAGCCACAATGGGTCGCGTACAGACCTTCAGGTGTGGTTGGTGGTGTAAGTGACATTAGAAAATTAGAAATAGCCTGAATCTCCTCAGCCGGTAAGACACTTAAGAATGACATGGAAGCTACGGTAGCAATACCATTTTCGATCCTGGCAACCGTTGCACCCGCTTTGCCACTATTGGTTCCAAAACCATGACAGCTTCCACAGTTCGCATCATAGGATACCGCACCATCGATTGGACCCGGTGGTGGCGGTGGTGGTGGAGGCGGTGTAACCGTGGCCAGAAAATCAGCGATTGCCTGGATTTCCTCTACACTTAACACACTCAATGAAGCCATGGATGGCACCGTTGCAATGCCCGCATCTATTCTGGCTACCGTTGCGCCTGGTTTGGTGGTTGCCGTTCCAAAACCATGACAGCTTCCACAGTTCGCATCATAGGATGCCGCACCATCGATTGGACCCGGTGGTGGCGGTGGTGGTGGAGGCGGTGTAACCGTGGCCAGAAAATCAGCGATTGCCTGGATTTCCTCTGCACTTAACACACTCAATGAAGCCATGGATGGCACCGTTGCAATGCCCGCATCTATTCTGGCTACTGTTGCACCCGGTTTGGTGGTTGCCGTTCCAAAACCATGACAGCTTCCACAATTGACATCATAGGATGCCGCACCATCGATTGGACCCGGTGGTGGCGGTGGTGGTGGAGGCGGTGTAACCGTGGCCAGAAAATCAGCAATTGCCTGGATTTCTGCGACACTTAACACACTCAGTGAAGCCATTGAAGATACAGTGGCTATGCCCGCATCTATTCTGGCAACGGTGGCACCCGGTTTTGTGGTTGCCGTTCCGAAACCATGACAATTACCACAGTTGGTATCGTATAAGGCCTGACCATCAATAGGTCCTGTATCAACGATGCTTACATTTGCTGAAGAGGATGTCATCAAACCATCCGTATCCGTAACCGTCAGAGTGACAACATAACCCCCAGCCAGTGTATAACTGTGCATTGGAGAAACCCCAAGTCCCGTGGTGCCATCTCCAAAATCCCAACTGTAGTTAACGATATCGCAATCAGAGTCAGTTGAAGCAGAACCATCAAACTGCACATTGGAAGCTAGTGTACCGTTATAAGTATTTGACACTCCCCCACCTGCATTAGCAACGGGTGGATTAACACCACTTCCGGAAATAATTGCAGTAGTGGTAGCAGAGCCTTCCAGATTAAAATTATCAAATACGGTCAGGGTTACATTGTAGGTACCACACCTTGCATAACTGTGAGTCGGTGCTCCGCCTACCCCGGTTGTCTGGTCACCAAAATTCCAGGCATATCGTAGCCTGGCACCTTCTGGGTCTACCGAACCCGCTGCACTAAACACGACAGGTGAATTAGCAAGGCCTGTCACCGGAGGGTTTACACTCGCCACTGGTGGAGAATTAGGTGCTAACAGAATAATGATATGACTTGCTGCACTAGTTTGATTACCATCATTATCTGTCACTGTTAAGGTAAAGTTAACTCTTGCGCTAAAGGTGCTAGTGAACGCCATCTGGGGATTTGGATCTACACTTGAACCAAAGCTACCAAAGTCCCAGAAATAAGAGGCAATGGTTCCATCCGGGTCTGAGGACCCCGCACTACTAAAACTGATAAGATCTCCCGTCACCCCGGAATAAGGCCCATTTGCATTGGCAATGGGAGATAATCCCGGGCCGATACATCCGGGATTTGCAGGATCTAGATAATCAGCAATATCCGCAGGTGCATTAATAACACTGTATTGCTCGTTACAACTATAACCAGGATGAGTTAATGTGCTTGCTGCGGCTTCCTGATCATTGGTAAAACCATCACCATCAGAATCAAGAATACCAATATTTGCGGCTGCGTAATTATTGTTGCGATAATCTTCCCCATAAGGCGTTCGCTGCCCTCCGCCATTAAAATCTACGTGACACAAACCACAGCTATCTATACGTGTAGCCAGTGTTCCGTAATGAGTATTAAATTCGTTTAAATAGGTATTAAAGGCAAGTACAGGAAAAGCCAATAATGCCAAAACCGAAATCAGACATATTTTGATACCCGAAGATAAGCCGGGCGGTTTTTTATTATGATATTGCATGACACCGAACCCCTAAATTATTGTTATTGAGGTAACCGGCTGGTTTTATCTAAACCCGCTTCATATTAACTACCAATGGTTTAATGCTTCTTAAAACACAACCCGTTAAATTGTTAAACAAAATTACAAACACGCCTGTTTAGTTATGGGTGTTTGCTTAAATTTTATACAGGGCTACGCCTGCACTTAAAATAATATGTAAATATTTTCTTAAAAATTTAGAATAATGACTAAATAATTTATAGGTGCAATATAATATATTACGAACCCGTGAAATTGACATATATCAAATCAAGCCACTAAAAATTATACCCTCATAATTAAAATTGATCTAAGTAAATATTATGAAGTTTAAGTGCATACTTATACATGCACTTTATAAATCAAAGCTCACTCATACCCAATTTAACAGCCATATTAATTAATTTTATTCGTGTGCCCTGCATCTCTATGATTATTATTATAATTTCCTGAATAACACTAAAAGCTAATAACAATCACCATACAACTTCACATATGTACCGGCTTAAATCTAGAAACAAAAAACAAAACCACCGATGCCAGAACAATAGATGGGCCAGCAGGTGTATCCCATTGCATAGAGGCAAAGACACCGCCCAGCACTGAAAACAAACCGAATATGATTGCAACTATTGCCATTGATTCTGGTGATTTTGCAAATCGCCTGGCACTCGCCGCAGGCACAATCAGTAATGCGGTGATTAAAATAATACCGACAATTTTCATGGCTACCGCAACCAGGACAGCCATCAACAGCATAAAGATTAATCGCACCCGATCAACCGCAACCCCTTCACTATGGGCAAGCTCTTCATGTACAGCTACTGCCAGTATGGATTGCCACAACCAGCTAATCAGCGCTAACACGATTAAACTTATCCCACCAAGCCAGATAAGGTAACTCCAGCTAACCGAGAGAATATCACCAAACAAATAAGCCATTAAATCAACCCGCTGCCCCTGTGATTGCATAATTGCCAGCAATACCAGACCCGCAGCCAGTGCCCCATGGGATAAAATACCAAGAACAGTATCACTGGAAAGATCTTTTTTTAGTTGCAACCGGATTAATAAATAACTGAGTACAATACCTGTCAACATCACGCCGATTAATGGATTAATTTCAAACATGATGGCCAGTGATGTGCCGAGCAATGCAGAATGCGCCAGGGCATCACCAAAATAAGCCATGCGCCGCCACACCACTACACAACCTAAGGGGCCAGATACCAGCACGACCAATATCCCCGCTAAGAGGGCACGGATAATAAAATCATCTATCATCATGGTTACATGCCCCATGATGTTGATGCTCCACCACATCACCACTCAGGTCATGGGAGTGATTATGATTATGGGTATAAACTGCCATACCATCTAATGAAACACCAAATAGCTTAAGATATTCAGGGTGCTGGCTTACCGCCTCCGGGTGTCCCGTACAACAGATATGCGTATTTAGGCAGAGCACCTGATCTGTGGCCTCCATCACCAGATGCAGATCATGTGAGACCATAAAGACGCCGCAACCAAATTCATCTCGAATAGTTGAAATTAACTGATACAACTGTTGCTGACCATTGATATCTACACCCTGGGCGGGTTCATCCAGGACTAACAAATCCGGCTTACGTAATAATGCCCTGGCAAGTAAAATACGCTGAAACTCACCACCCGAAACCGATTGCAATGGCTGATCCAATAGCGCTAGCACACCCAGGGTACTTGCCATATGCGCTATATCTTCGAGGCCCAGCTTCATACCCATTTGTAAAAAGCGCTTCACACTCATCGGCAAGACCGCATCAATATGTAATTTTTGCGGCACATAACCAATGATCAGGCCCGGCTTTTTCTGTAGGCTCCCCTCATCAGCTTTAAGCAAACCAAGCAACACCCTGACCAGTGAAGTTTTACCCGAACCATTCGGCCCGACCAGGGTGAGGATTTCCCCCGGCTTTATGCTAAGGCTAATATTATCCAGTATTTGCCGCTGATTAATTTTCAGGCCGATATTCTCTGCCTTTAATAAAAATGAATTCATTGAACCCTTTGCCTAAACCGATATGAGTGGCTTAATCTTAATTGACCATTTCTGCCCGACCTGTAAACTTCAGGCTAGAAAAAAACTACTTACAATAGCACAATTTGATGTTTGCCCGTTATTTAATCCGCCTACTCCACAAGCTTACTATGTTAAGCCTGTTGTTATTTTTATTAGCCCCTGTGTGCTATGCCAAACCCGTAAATATTCTGGTAAGCATTAAACCCCTTCACTCGCTTATTAGCCATATAACCGACGGGGTGAATAAAACTGATCTGTTATTAACACAACAACAGTCCCCCCACCATTTCCAGTTGCGCCCATCTCAAAAACGCATGCTAAACGGGGCTGAACTCTTTTTTTATAGCAGCGATAACATTGAAAGCTTTGTGCCCGCATTAAAGCACACCACCAATCACCTGCAATTTATCCAGCTCAGCTCACTTGCCGCGATTCATTCTTTACCTGTTCGTAGCCTTCATTCTCATCATGAGCATAAATCCAGCGGCATAGATGGACATATCTGGCTGTCGATAGAAAATGCTAAAATAATCGGCCAGCAGGTAGCAGGCATATTAAGTAAACATTCACCCGAACACGCAAGCCAATATAAAGAAAACTTAAATTCTTTATTATTAAAACTAAAACAACTTAAACAGGAAAACCGGCTTCTACTCAACAATTATAGAGACCGGGCCTACCTGGTTTATCATGATGCTTACCAGTATTTCGAGCACGAAAATAAACTAACTGGCGCCCACTTTATTACCACCAACCCGGAGCACTCACCGGGAATTAAACGAGTTAAAGAGCTACGCAAATTAATTGATGAAAACAATATTCAGTGTGTATTTTATGAACCGCCCAATGTTCCAGCTTTACTTAAAACACTCACTGAAGATAAAGCGGTTTATCTTTCCGCCATTGATCCGGCAGGATTAGAAATCCCCAGTGGTAAACAGCACTATTTTCAGCTATTGCGGCAAACTGCCACTACACTTAATAAGTGCCTTAGTCGATAAGGATAGAATAATGCAACAACGCGAATTAAGAACACTGGTTAATAACAGCCTGGTTGAACTGGAAAGAGAAACAGATAAGCTGACACACAAGAAATACAAAGTACTGAATATTAGCCGGGGTGGCTTATGCTTTGAAAGCAGAGTTGAAGAATTTGAGCTAAATGAAGTCATTAAACTCGACCTCTTAATGAACAAACATTCTATTCATAAAGCAAATGGTCGGGTTTGTTACTACAATAACTGCAATGACAAAAACGCCTCATCATATGGTTTAAGTTTTCTGGATAAATTTATTGATGTGGAAACTCTTCGTGAAATTATTCGTTAAAAACAAATATATATTCCGCCAGTACTTATTTAAAATGAATCTGGTGTAGCCCGTAGGAAGCGAAGCGTAGTACGGGAATGCATGATTTTTATGCATTCTTAATCTCTCAAATTCCCACAATACGTAATTTTCGTTTGTATCTGATCATTGATGCTTTTGGGAATGAGTGAGTTTTAGAATTCCGCTTCGCTCCATTCCCGTACTACGCTTCGCTTCCTACGGGCTACGCGCTCCCTCCGGGCGACTTACAACAATACCTGCTCGAAAAAAAAGCCCGCTCAATGAGCGGGCTTTTTATGAAATAAAAATAGCGGGACAACTCCTTGTCCCTATGCATCAGCGTGGTTGCATTATTAAAACTTGTATATACAGTTTCAGTCAAACTTCCCGTCGAACTGTAGATAAAAAGAGCGAT
>Ga0316207_10004565_pt1 | contig 11962 bp, 14 predicted proteins | sample 6weekpyrite_MG_FD_204943 | JGI IMG/M metagenome (GOLD analysis project Ga0316207, IMG submission 204943) | Microbial mat bacterial communities from mineral coupon in-situ incubated in ocean water Damariscotta River, Maine, United States -... | ecosystem: Environmental > Aquatic > Marine >... | reverse complement strand
ATGCTGCTATCATTTTTAATCCCCCTCATTCCCCCTTTTTCTAAGGGGGAGGCTCACTATTTTAATTTCATTAAACCCTGTGATATCAAAGAGTTAACGCTTAACTTACTGGCATTGAGCCTGACCCCAGATATAAGTCCTGTAAACTATTTAATCTGTGCTCGTTTATATTTACTCAACAAGCCTTTAACATGTCGAGGAACAAGCACGATTAAATATTTCCTGAATTTTGCTTTTAACAGAAGCTCTTTTAACACATGTTCATAAACTTCTCGAACAAGTGACTCCTTGATATGATACTGTCCAGCAAGAGAATGTATAGCTTGTGAGTGTTGTTGATACTCATTTTCTGAGTGATATAGAACGTTCATGATGCTAGCTCCCCAAAATTAATTTTCACATTTTTAAACTTCCGTTTGTGCACATTACCCTCAGCCTGTGTACCACTTACAGGCTGTAAAATGAAACTCTTAGTGGGGGGAGTTGTGAATATAATATAAAAACAATATGACGAAATTATTACAGTTGTATTACATAAGAAAAATCAGTTATTCTTATTTTTGTCTTATCAAATTTTTTACAGCCCCCTCCGGAACTTACTTTAATGCCTTATTTATCACATTTTTTACGATCACGTTTTTTCTTTTTTAAATGTTTTTTCAAGGCAGTACGGGCCTTTCTATCAGGTATGTCTGCCACATTGACCACCACCGGTTCCGCTTTAGTCGTTTTTCCGCCTTTACTCATATCCGCTGGATCATGGGTATAATGCGTTGTAATTGACCAAAGTAAACTGACCAGGGCTTTTTCTGGCTCGGGTTCGTAACAAATCAATTGTGAGACAAACACGGAACGTCGTCGAATCACATCCCCTTTCACCAATTCAATTTTTTTACCCCCAAGCCAATATTTATCACTGTGTACTATATGTGGGCCATCGGCGAGTACCAGCTCTTTTCCATCAGGACCATCCATGGTTGTTTCTGCACCATAGCAATACCAGGGCTTCCCTCCAGGCTTGGGATTAGCATTTAAATTATCGTTGTGGGGTTTAGATTTACTCAGTGTTAGCCACTTATTTTTTCCAATATCCCACTTATCAATAACAGTAGAAACGGTTTGCGCCCAACAGGCAGAACGACAACCAAGGTCACTAATAGAAGATAAAGGAACCGAGAGTTTAGTTAATGCCCCAGATCCTTTATGGGGTTTTGGCTTTGGCCAGTCGGCGTTATCCCGTGGCACGATGCCACCACGAAGTCCTTTAGGTAACAGGGCGGCAGGTGTTTCACAGGCGCCTGTCTCAAAGTCTACAATCTCAAATAACTGACGTGGTCGAACCAGGGTAGCCCCCGGTTCAGCAGCCGGCATTGGCTCAGAAAATACGCCTTTTTTCAGCGTTTCACAATTAAAGGTAAATGAGGCTACCTGCACCCCCTTCTCAACTACAATAATGCTGACGGTTCGCGCATCACCTTTTAATTTGGTACTTTTGATACTCTTTAACTTTGGACCATTTTTCTTTGCTGCTTTACCCCCATCATCAAAAGCAAAAATCCTCACACCTGATCGAACACCGCGAAAAGTTATCGACTTAATACAGCAATCTGTTTCAGGTGCACCCAAAGCATATTCTTTGGGAGCCTGTTGCTTGATAAGATCAGCAACCTCAGTAGACTCATTTTGATCACCGATAACATCGATCAGTACATCTAGCTGAAGCGCCTGTGAGACACCACGGTCAGTTTTAATTGATATGATGCTATCTTGCGCAGGTGCCTGTAACAGGGATTCATAATATACCCACGCAGTTGAAGGCGCCATTTCACGCAACTCGATTTTATCGGCCTGGTGAACCTTGTCATTAATGACAATTTGCATATTCTTGCTAAACCCATAGCCTTCTATTTCAACTGCAATGGGTTGGGCCGTGAGCTCATCATCAAACATGAAATCAACACTGACGAGGGCGGGCAAACCTTTCTCAATGACTTTTTGTAACCATTTAAGATCCGCCTCGTTAATTTGTCCATCTCGGTTGAGGTCTAATGCCGGATCAAGACCTGTACCATCATCTAAAGCCTGAGACAATAAGGCGATATCAGTTGCATCAAGCTGCTCGTCACCATTAAGATCTGGCCCGCCCAAACGCATTCCTGCTTCCAGGCCTATATCATCAGTATCAAACTCAAAATTAAGCCCTTCAGGCTCAGTTGTCTGACAGGCACTCAGGCACAGGGTACACAATAGAAAAAATAAAAAACTTTTAAATATTGAGACATGAACTAATCTTAGCTTTGGCATAACATTCGACCCTGATAGTTTTTGAGTATTGTTAAATTAGTTTAATCATGTATTCCAGATCTGACGAAGATATATAATTCTGCTAATAGAGTTTTTTACAGTCACATTGCCAGCTAGATCGATTCAAATAGCACCTGTTTGAAGCAACGTATAATCTTACATATCCCCATTATAAAAATATAATCAAATAAAATTATGTGATAAATGTGTATGCGAGGCCTGGCTAAATAACATTAACCAATAAATCAAGCAATTATGGTCTAAACTATAGATAAAATAAAATTCAGGTATTTAATTTATTAATGACAACCCAGGTACTCATATGTGATGACTCAAGTTTTGCGCGCAAGCAAATGGCTCGCGCCCTGCCTTCGAGCTGGGATATCGAGCTGACCTATGCCGCAAACGGTGCAGAGGCGCTTGACCTTATCCGCAAAGGCAAGGGAGAAATATTATTTCTCGACCTGAATATGCCGGTAATGGATGGTTACCAAACCCTGGAAGGTATACTTAAAGAAGACCTGCCGACCATGTCAATTGTTGTGTCTGGCGATATCCAACCCGATGCAATGCAGCGTGTTAAGAAACTCGGTGCACTTGAATTTATTAAGAAACCGGTTGATGCCATTTTAATTGAACAAATTTTAAACAATTATGGCATCAAGATTGAAGAAACAAAAACCCCAGCTACATCTCATGACGTAAACACGGAGTTAGATCTGGATGATAGTTATCAGGAATTAGCAAATGTTGCTATGGGCAGAGCGGCTGACTTATTAGCTCGCCTGTTAAATGCTTTTGTCATAATGCCTATTCCGAATGTAAAACATATAGAAATAAATGAATTAGAAATGGCGATGCAACATATCAAGTCGAATGATTCTATTTCTGCTGTGTGCCAGGGATTTATAGGTTCAGGGATTGCCGGTGAAGCACTGCTTATTTTTAATGAAACCAGTTATAAGGATATTGCAGAATTAATGAAATTCGATGGGGAAATAAATGAAACGGCCCAACTTGAATTGTTAATGGATATATCAAGCGTGCTATGTAGTGCCTGTTTAAATGGAATTTCAGATCAACTGGATGTGACATTCAGTGTGGGGCACCCCATGGTAATTGGTCAACATATACATTTTGACGATATTTTGAAAGGCTCTGCAACTCAATGGAAAAAAATATTAACCATAGAAATGGGCTATGAAATTGAAAACAGGGATATTAGCTGCGATCTGTTACTACTTATTACTGAAGACTCAATAGAATCACTTAACGATCGTGTTTCTTATTTACTAGAATAAAACCTGAAACTTATACACATAATATGACTGAAGAAGATACTGAACACGGGCAGGTAAATATTAAAGATATCCATTGGCTAATGGATATGTTGCAATCCATTGATGTTGGACTGATTGTATTAGATAGAAAATATAATGTAATGATATGGAATTCTTTTATGGAAAACCATAGTGGTGTAGGCCCTGCAATTATAAAAGATAAAGTGTTATTCGATATCTTTCCGTCTATACCTGAAGGCTGGTTCAAACAAAAGGCTGAATCTGTGTTTCTGTTAAAAAGCAGCACCTTTACCATCTGGGAACAACGCCCCTATTTATTCCAGTTTAAAAACTATCGTCCCATTACCGGCTCTGCGGATTATATGTATCAAAACATAACCTTTATCCCCCTGGCCTCAGCTGATAATGAAATAAACCATGTTGGTATTTTAATATATGACGTAACGGATATAGCCGTTAATAAAATCAAACTTGAAGATGCCAATCAAAAACTTAATAATTTAAGTAAAACAGATCACTTAACACAACTTAATAACCGTGGCGCATGGGAAGGCTATCTACAAAATGAGTTTAATCGAAGCAGAAGAAGCAAGCATAAATGCAGTGTTGTAATGTTTGATATTGACCACTTTAAAAATGTTAATGATACCTATGGCCACCAGGCTGGTGATGAAGTTATTCGGAGAACATCTGCTTTACTCAAAGATACCTTGCGCGAAACCGATATTGCAGGACGCTATGGTGGAGAAGAATTTGGCGTTATATTGGTGGATACCTCTGCAAAAGATGCACTGTCATTTACTGAACGACTACGTAAACGTATTGAAGCTGAAGTCGTGGAATATGAAACGTTTAAAATAAAATACACAGTCAGCCTGGGTATATCAGAATTAACTGACGACTGTGAAACATATCAGACCTGGCTGGAGCAGTCGGATAAAGCATTATATGTATGCAAAGAATCAGGGCGAAACCAGTCACAAATTTACTCAGACAACTAAACCGAAAAGACAATACCTGTAGGTGCTTCATTTAGATTACATTAACTATTATAAACTTATCATTGCTGTCCCGTTAAAAATTAAATTATATGTATAAGCCTCAGTGTGACGTAATTAATGATTACTTAAACCTGTTCGAGACATGAATCGGGAGTACCTGTCTAAGACACGCCGTAAAACCTTCCCTGGTGACTCGGCACCCGCGTCCATGCGGGTGACGGTCTTAGACAGGTACTCCCGATTCATGCCTCTAGTTGTTAGCGGGACAGCAGTGTAAACTTATAACAATTTTTCAACCGAAAGAGAAAACGTAAATAAAAACACAAACCTTATAAAGCAGTGCGCCGCTGGCACACAACAATAACTAATTCATAAATAAAAAATAAAACCTTTAACCCTTACCTATCTAAAATCATTGTACTTTTCTGCGCATACCACAAAACAGACTTAAACCAAACCCAAACAGCCAGAGTGCAGGCGGTAATGGAACCGTATTTATTGATGGCTCAGGTAATGAAAATATATCAGAAAGCCAGTAACGATCATTATTTCCACCACGAAAATTTAAACTAAGGTAAGTATCCCCATTATCTACAGCTGTTTGTAATAACGAAGTGATATTGGTCGATAATGTCTGCTCCCCACCCGCTATACCTGTAAAGGTCTGAAATAATGTGCCGAAACTCCATTCCTCAATACTAACGGTTCCATCACCTGCAAAGGCATACACCTCAAATATACCTCCAGGTAAACCTGGATCAATGTTATTGATTGGAATATCCAGTACGGTGTTTGAAAATGTACCCGATAAACCACTAATATCAAAGTGGACAATTGTACGGTCTTCTGTAACAAGTTTAACAGCATCGAATGTGAGTAGCAGCACATTTGCACCCCCATCAAAACTTCGAAGCCCCGTCATATCAACTGGGGTAATTACCGCTGCTTCTAGCCTGGTAAATGTTAGTGTAAAGAGAATGCTTACTATGGCAATAATTTTTTTCTGGTCCATGACTTATTCCTTTTGTCATTAAAATTTATTTTTACGTTCATATGTACTTTTGCCGAGTCATTTAAACTAAAATTACCCGACTAATCACCTGTACTAAAATACACCTAATTTAAAAGATAAAAATAAGCATAGTCTGTGACTGAAAGTAAGAATCATATGCAATAGCTTGTAAGCATTTTCATACCGTGAAGCTACAGAATTCTGCATTAAGTTGTCGGCTATTTTATAAAGTGCCCAGACCTGCCAATCAGGTAAAGATGTAAAATATAAGGTACAATACGTGGTTTTAGTCATTTTATTAATAAGGCATTGTATTCGTGGCCATCAAACCAACCATATTTAAATTTAGAATAGCGTTATCCGATCTCAACCGAGATTATTACGACACTCTCAATTTAACCATTGCGCAACACCCCTCTGAAACGACCGAGCGCATGATGGTTCGCGTTTTAGCCTATTGTATCAATGCCCAGGAATTTCTAAATTTCACTAAAGGCCTGAGCACAGTTGAAGAACCTGATATCTGGGCAAGAACACTGGACGAGCAAATATCGCTCTGGATTGACGTAGGAGAACCGTCATTAGATAGAGTCAAAAAAGCCTGTCACCATGCCCAATCGGTTAAGGTATATAGTTTTAATACAAAATCAGATGTATGGTGGGATCAGGAGGTTAACAAATTTAAACAATTAAATGCCGACTTTTATCGTTTCGAATGGAGTGACATTATATCTTTGGCAAAACTGGTCGAGCGCACAATGGACTTCTCTGTGACAATCACAGAAAATTCTGCCTATATAGCAACTAAGCTGGGAGAATGTGAAATTCCCTGGCAGGAATTAAGTTAACTGCCTACCTTCTGACTAATCGCTTAAATGATAAGCAGACTATCTAAAATAAAATACTGCGATCAAATATAACAAATATCCAGGCCTACTAGTAACTGTGTAGCAGCTGCAGATAAAAAGCCTATTATCAATAAGAATCATCCCATAAAGTTTATTTAATTTGTAAGCTTTTAAACCTTAGTGCAGTTTATTGTTGGTTTTATTACACAGACTAGAAAAATGTACTCTTCTATATATTCCTGTAAAAACAGTAACATAAATCAATAAACATTCTCTGGCATAGCCTTTGCTTAGTACTATTACAAAGTACAGAATTATTGCTCCCCCAATTAATACGAGGTAATGGAAATGTCATATAAAGATCTACATGTAAACCAGGTTGATCATTTTCTTGAACAAGCTAATGCAATTGTGATTGATGTTCGTGATAGTCACAGCTTCAATTCTGAGCATATAAAAGGCGCTCTACATATTGATGGCCCAACAATGGGAAACCTGATTCAACATCGCAAAAAAAATCCCCCTGTACTTGTTTACTGTTATCACGGAAATAGTAGTCGCGATATGGCAGAGATGATTTCTCATTTTGGCTTCACCAATGTCAGCAACCTTGTGGGTGGCTGGGAGGCATGGAAAAATCACCAGATGTTAAATAAGAAAAATTCGCCTGTATATAACCCGCAGTTTTCAGCTACATTCGCATATAACAGCTCTCTCATTAATTAAAAATTTAAAGGGTTTTAAATGAACACTGAAGAAAAAATAAAAAAACAGTTAGCCGATAATCCCGTCATGCTTTATATGAAAGGCACACCGGATGCACCCAGTTGTGGGTTTTCCGCCAAGGCTTCATCAGTACTTAAATCTACGGGTATTGCTTTTTCCTATGTCGATGTTTTAAGCTCACCTTTTATAATGGAAAAATTACCCGAGGTATCAGACTTCCCGACTTTCCCACAATTATTTATTAAAGGTGAAATTATTGGTGGCAGCGATATCGTTGAAGAAATGTTTAACAATGGCGAATTGATGCCCTTGCTGGAATCTGCTAAATAATGAATGCCGAGAAAATTAGCGAAGCCGAAATTATCAAACGCATTTCTAAACTATACCCCGAGGCAGTTATTGATGTTGCCGGTGCAGATTGTAATTTTAAGGTGTATATCATAAGCACCAGTTTTACTGGTATGAACGCATTACAACGACAAAAACCAATACTGGCATTATTTAAAGAAGAAATAAGCTGTGGCAAGCTACATGCTTTATCGGTTAAAGCAAAAACCCCGGAGGAGCAAACAGCTAATTCAGGATTGGTACAACTTCAGTTGTAGGAAACGGAATTATGGCGGCATTAAACCTTGATCGTGACACAGCCTTGAGAATTGCCCTGGCCGCACACTGCATGCCAGATGTTGAACTTTTTAGTGTAATAGAAATTCTGGATATGCGCCTGGGTGCACCACTAAATATTGAAAAACTATCGCGCATTACCGTCACCGATTTAAAAACCGGACTGGGTAGCGTTGATGGAGAAGAAGACGGAGAGGACCTGAGTGTAGGCCTTGATGCAATGAAGCTTGCGGTTAGAGTTCTCTGGAGGAAAACCGATGAAGGAGACCTGCCACAAGCTGAATCTTACCAGGACGGTGATATACAGATTCAATTCGTATTGGCATATCATCTAATAGTGGTAGTATTCTGGACAGTTATTTCGCTATCTGTTTACGTTACCTGGTATAACAGGTCTCTGCCAGTGAAATTTTCCTGATCGATATTCGCTCAGCTGCAGAGGCAGATTTATCTGATGACCGTAATGGTTTTAGGGCAAACCTGGTAAGAGATTGTGATGTACTGTATATGGTTTCGGTTGGTGGCCCCGACACTGCAAAAATTATTCGTACTGATATTTATCCACTTAAAAAAATAGAAGGCGGCGAAGCGACAGAAATAATAAAAGAATTCCAGAAAGTAATGTCCGGTTCACCTCCGCCCTGGTTGGCAAAGATACTGGGTGTAACAGCGGAACAGCGTTTGAAAAATTATCATGGAAGTGATGAAGGCTAATTTTATTGGCTAAACATATTTAACTGAATAATTTCAGCCAGAATAATTTCAACCAGAATAATTTATTAATTCGCAGGTATCAGCATCTGTATAAAACAGTAATTCAACTAGAACCGTACAATTGCTTCACCTCCATTTTCAATCCAGCCATGAATCATTTTTTTAGTGGTAAAGCCACTGGAACACATTCCATCACTATCGATGACAATAACACCACCACGACCTTTTACCTTGCGAGTCAGATATTCGATACCGGCTTTAGTCGCATCTTCAGCATTCATTCCCTTCATATAAATAAAATCGGCAATCGTTTTTGATATAACCGTGCGCATAAACTCTTCACCATAGCCTGTGGCGGAAACCGCACAGGTTTCATTATCAGCATAAACCCCTGCACCAATAATAGGGGAATCACCTACCCGGCCCAGGCGTTTATTCACAATGCCACCGGTAGACGTTGCTGCCGCCAGGTTGCCCATAGGGTCTCTGGCAATAGCACCAATGGTGCCGTATTTCTGGTCTTCCGAGTCTTCTTCTGTATCATCATGATCTAGCATGATTTTATTTTTAAGGCGCGCTTGTTCCAGCTGTTTTATTCGATCTGGCGTATAGAAATAATTTTCCGGCGCTCTTTTTATGCCACAGTGATCAGCAAATCTCATGGCACCTTCAGAAATCAGCATAACATGTTCGCTTTCTGTCATTACATAACGTGCCAGCTGAATTGGATTAGGAATATTATCAACCGCCGCTACGGCGCCCGCAGATAAATCACGACCGTCCATAATTGCGGCATCCATTTCAACTTTGCCGCTTTCATTAAGCACAGAACCACATCCTGCATTAAAGACCGGATCATCTTCTAACAGCGAGGCACAGGCTTCTACTGCCTGTAATGCCGAACCGCCCAGTGTCATGACATCTCGACCATGCTCCAGAATGCGACGAATACTTTCCAGATACCGAACCGCTGTTTTATTATTCTTAACATTGTCGAGGGCCCCGGCTCCGCCGTGGACCATAATCGAATAGTGACTAGATTGATTCATAAATGACTTCTTAAAAGTGAATATGACCAGGTACTTGTGTACCTGGTTCTGGCTGCATCTACGATATCAAAGGCGTGTCGCAATTTCTACTGCCAGTGCTTCCTGATATTCTTTAGAACCCGCCAGAAGCACAACTAACTTACCCTCCAACAAAGTGCCCCAGTTAACAATGACAACACCCTCACCCGTTTTCATATCAAATTCAATTCCAGCAAGATCAATACCTGATAACTTTTGGTGTTTGGTAGATAAGCTGATTGCACTCCACTCTGCTATATCCAGTTTCTGCGCAATCATGGTTGGGTATGAAGCACCATTGAAACGCGGGTTACATTCAATCGCCGGAAAGCGCAGGCCGTTATTTGTTTGAACTATGGCAACATCAAAAGCAAATATGCCTTTCATGCCATGATCTTTTAGCCAGTGAGCCATCGCATCGACGGCTTCCCATGGCTCATGACTGGCGGGCACACGATTTCCCTGGTGAACAAAACCATCGAGTATCTGCTCACTGGCCGCTAGCCTCACAACACCATCACCTACAACCCGATATTGCATATTAAGAAAAGTTTCTGTGATGACTTCTTCCTGCACCTGAACAGGCACATCGCTAGAAAATTTAGCCATCGCTTCTGTCAGTTCGGTTTGATTTTTACATCGATAAATACCCACACCAGAAACTGAAATGGCGGCTTTCAGGTAACAGGGGAATACAAACGACTGCACTGACTGCACATCAATTTCATTCACACTATCGAAGCACTGCGTCATGGGCACATCAATACCCAGCTCTTTAGCTAGTGCCATAAAATTATTCTTAGAATTAATATAATCAACTGTATTCATCCATTGCTGATCACCCCAGAACTGACACTCATGGGGGCCAAAGAAAAAAACCGAGGGCTGATAGCTAATATGTGAGCCCAGTTCTTTCCGGTTTAAATCCCAGATTACATTTTCACTATGAGTCAATCCAATGCGCTGGTAATGATCTTTAATATCATTCCACATTGGCTTTAAATCAGGATGCAACTGAATAATATCCCAGGGTTCTGATAAGCCCAGTGCGCGCCCAGAATACAGGTGATTACCAACAACACCTTCGGCAGTGCAATTCATTATATCGTGGTTAATAATATATTTGCCTGATGGCAAATAGCCATGCTCAATGACAGCTGACATAGTTCACCCCCTCTTCTTAATTGAAGACATACAACAATGCTGTATATATGTCTCAGCAATATTCAGGCCATATAAAAATCGCTAAAAACTGGCTGAAATCGCACTCTAGCGGAGCATTTCGTGAGTAGACAAACATATTTGCCCAACCATGGTGCGGGCATATAAATTTATAATTGATAGGTTTAATCCGCAGGAATTTACCAACTGAAATGTGGTATTGCAGTCTTATGTGCTGTGGTTCAATTTAAGCTGACATTAAAATCAGAAACGTAGAAAAAAGAGAAAACGCGAATAGCGATAATGACTCCGCTCAGCTCCTGGTGGTATCAATCAGGAGACAGAGCGCCAAAAAAAGGCGGTCTATCCCTGAGCTATCCCCACGAATTTTTTCTAAAAGCAAAAAGCATATTCATATGTGGTTATGTTTTATCCAGTTTAATACTCTGTAATTCTGTGGCAAAAACCACTATTAAATTACCGCTTTAAAACACTCAAGTTGTGGCGGACCAAGATAAATATCTTTAGTTTTTACACCGGCATGAACATGTGCTTTTTGGAAAGATTCAGAGTTTGTCCAATTTTCAAACGCCTGTACTGATTCCCAAATTGAATGAGATGAAAACAGTGTGTAATCATCAGTGCTATCACCCTGTAGTAAATTAAACGACTTAAATCCAGGCGCTTCGACCAGGTGGCTATCTCGTTGTTTACAGATATCAATAAAATCCTGCTCCATGCCTTTTTTTATTTTAAAACGATTCATTGCTATATCCAGCTTAGTCACTTCAAAATGAGTAGCCAGGGTATTGATAATCTGTTGCAAAGTAAGATCTTCATACAACTGGCCAGGTTCACTAAATTCATTTTCATGAAACCGGGGATACTCCAGATGAATACCATAAAGATCATTTAACTGGCCATAGGTGTAGATAAAGGCCCGAACATCATTTTGATCTGCTTTAATTAGCCGAATTGAGTATAAATCTTTATCATTATTGTCCTCACTTTCAATATGAAAACTTTCTTTACCCAGCTGTTTCTGCGCTTTAAACAACAAAAACTTAATTTTTCTGTCTTTATCTAATGACCAGATATTCATCACTAAAACACCTTTTTCAATAAATCAATTCTCTTTCAATTCATGAAAGTTCTCACGCAACATTTTGCTGTACTGTTCCGTATAATATCGAATTGCATCCTC
>Ga0316207_10004564_pt1 | contig 11963 bp, 12 predicted proteins | sample 6weekpyrite_MG_FD_204943 | JGI IMG/M metagenome (GOLD analysis project Ga0316207, IMG submission 204943) | Microbial mat bacterial communities from mineral coupon in-situ incubated in ocean water Damariscotta River, Maine, United States -... | ecosystem: Environmental > Aquatic > Marine >... | reverse complement strand
ACCCTTTTGAATTCGTCCTGGCACCATCGTGCGGGGCGAGGCAGGTGGACGCAAGGAAAAACCCTTTTTGCAAATGGCTCTTACCCGCATCAGAATGCGGGTTTTCAGGCGGGCAGACCGCCCATTTCGGCAAGGATGTCTTCTGCTTCTTCAAGGCACTGGCGGCACTGCGGCTCGTGGCCGAGTTCGCGGTAAAGCGTTTCCGCCTTGCCGCCGCAACAGGCGGCAAGAGCGCGGAAGTCCTTCTCCCGAATGGCATTGCAGATGCAAAGGTACATCGTCGATTCGATCCTCTTGGCTTCTTATGAGGATTTGTTAATGCGAATTGATTGCAAAAGCAACGCCCATATTCGGTTTTATCCGCGATTTGCCGAAATCCGCCGGATGCGCATGCCCGAAAGCCTGCGCCACAGGTATTCAAGCGGGCCGATGCCGAGCCGGTCCAGCCATGGCCGCGACCATGCCAGCATCGCGGCCCAGCCCAGCAGGACGAAGAGCATAAGGACCGCGTGGCCATATCGCTCTTCCCCCAGCCCGAGGCCCCATCCGTTGAACAGGAAGGCAAACGAGACGCTGCATCCCAGGTAGTTCGACAGCGCCATCCGGCCCGCCGCCGCCGCGCGCCGGCCAAGACCGCCGCGCAGCAGGGCCGGGGCCAGCATGACGCTGCCGGCAAGTATGGCCGCCGCCATGGCGAACCTGCCGATAAAGCCGATCTGGAAGGGGAGGAAGGCAACCGTCTCGATCCTGAAACCTTGCGATGCGGCATAGGCGAACATCGCGCCGTACCAGCCAAGCCCGACCACTGCGCCGATCACTGTGATCATCACCATCGTGCGCCGCGGCCATTCGCCGGCAAAGAACCCGGTGCGCGCCAGTCCCATTCCGCACAGCATGAGCGGCAAAGCCTCCGGCACGGCGCGGGCGGCCATCATGAACGGGAAAAAGGGCGTTTCGTGCAGCCGGTACGCGGCAGCCTCGCCGAACCCCATGGCATATTCGGCCATTCTTACGGCGGCCTCGTCGTTGAGGGCGGCTCCTACCTTTGCCACGAACCCGGCAGTTTCGGGCGATGCGCTGCCCGATGCCGCGCTATGTGCCGCGCCCAGGATGAACGACGCCTCGGCAAAACCAAGCAGCGAAACCACTGCATAAATAGCCCCGCCCATGCCCAGCAGCCGCCACGGGGCCACGGCGCGAAACAGCAGCGCGATCATCCCGGCAATCGCGTAAGTAAATAGGATGTCCCCCCACCAGAACAGCAGGAAGTGCAGATACCCGAACACCGCCAGCCAGAGCAGGCGCCGCACTTGCCGCAAAAGGCGCGTCTCGCGCTCTCCCCGGTCGAGGTAGAGCACGAGGCTCGCCCCGAACAGCGCGGCAAAGATGGCGCGCATCTTCCCTTCGAAGAACAGCCACGTGAACGTAAAGGTCGCCCAGTCGATCGGCGTGGCGGTTCCGTTCCAGTCCGGGGTCATCGACGCGATCCCCGGTCCGGCCATCGTCGTCACGTTGATGACAAGGATGCCCATGACGGCCAGCCCCCTGATCAGGTCGAGAGACGCGATTCTCGCATAAGTTATAGGCACTTGTACTTGCTCTACATTTGCGGGCCCCGTCGGGGAGCGCGTTTTTCTCGGGCTTTCGGCCCTGCCTTAACGCAAAATTAGGGTTACACCGCAAGAGTATGACCCAGCATCTCAGTGTCACTGAAGGGGATCATCGGTGCGCGTACTCGCATTGGCTTCACAGAAGGGCGGTTCAGGCAAGACGACTCTATCGGGTCATCTCGCTGTTCAGGCCCAGCGCGCCGGCGCCGGACCGGTTGTTCTTATCGATATCGACCCTCAGGGCTCGCTCGCCGACTGGTGGAACGAGCGTGAGGACGAACTTCCCGCATTCGCACAAACCGCCGTCGCCCGCCTTGCGCAGGATCTGACGACGCTTCGCGAACAGGGTTTCAAACTGGCCGTGATCGACACGCCGCCGGCCATCACCATGGCGATCCAGTCGGTGATTTCGGTGGCCGACCTGGTCGTCGTTCCGACCCGGCCATCGCCGCACGATCTTCGCGCCGTGGGCGCTACGGTCGACATTTGCGCCCGTGCGAACAAACCGCTGACGTTCGTCGTCAATTCGGCCCTGTCGAAAGCGCGAATCACGTCCGAAGCTGCCGCCGCGCTGGCGCAGTACGGGACGGTCGCACCGGTGGTCCTGCACCACCGCACCGACTTTGCCGCATCGATGATCGATGGCCGCACGGTCATGGAAATCGATCCCTACGGCCGTTCGGCGCAGGAGATGGAACAGCTTTGGGCCTATCTCAACGAACGGCTTGAAAAGAACTTTCGCCGCAACGTCTTTGCCGGTGCCAAGCAGGCCGGTTCGACCGGTGCCCACCGCCCGACCGGGGGCTTTGGCCGCCGCGTCGCGGGCCAGTAAGGAGGCATGGACGTGATGGCTGGTACCACGGGACCCGCAGCGGGCGGACTTCTTGCCAAGAAGGGCGCAGCGCGTCCGGCAATGCGCCGTCAGGCACAGATCCAGCAAACCGGATTCGGCAATGGCGGCATGGGCGGGCTTTCCGGCTGGCTGACCGGCGAGGAAGACGACTGCGGCTGGAACGACATGGGCGAAGGCGCCAAGCCGAACTACGGCGCACGCAGCGCCATCGGCCTTACCGCCATGACCAATGCGCCCGAATCGCTTTACGTCAATGCGAACCCCGACGATCCCGACTGGGACGAGGCAGACAGCTATGACGACGAAAGCTCCGAATGGAACGCGTCTTCGGCGCCCGCATGGGAACCGGCACCGCCCGCCAACCCGGTCGGCGCGATGCAGGAACGGCTTCAGGCGGCTGCTGAACCTGCGGCTTCTGCAGCGCCGGTATCGGACAGCGAACCGCTCGAACTTAAAGCAGAAGACGAAATTCCGGTCGGCCTGCTTGGATCGATCCGCGCGGCCTGGGCCCGTTTCGTATCGCTGATCGTGGGCCGCGGCCCCGTTACCGTCCTTCACCTTGACCCCGCAGTTCGCGAACGCCTTCGCGCCGCGGCGGGCCGGCAGGGTCTGGACGAAGCAATGGTCGCCGAACGCGCGATCGAGGATTATCTTGGTGCACTCGCATCCAGGAATGCTAACACCGCAGCCACGCCAAGCGCGTGGAACTGATGCAGAAAATCGAAAGCATGGGACAGCAGATCATGAGCAAGACCTTCCGCTTCGACACCATCAAGGGGACCGCGCTTCGCAAGGTCGTCTCTCCGCTTCTGGCAGGGACGATGCTGGCAGGCGCCATGGCGGCATCGCCCGCGCTCGCCGGTGACCGTTCGGTCGAAAAGGCAAGCGAGGCGCTGCAGGAGAACGAGACCGACCGCGCCGTGCGCTATGCCGAACAGGCTGTCGAGCAGGCTCCGCGCGATGCCTCGCGCCGTGCCCTGCTGGGTCAGGCCTATCTGCGTGCCGGCCGCCTTGCCTCGGCCCGTTCCGCCCTCGCGGAAGCGATGGAGCTGGGCGATAGCAACCCGCGCGTCGCGCTCATGTTCGCGCTTGCCGAAATCGGCAGCGGTTCGCCGCGTGCGGGCGTTACGGTCCTTGCCCAGCTTGGCAATGCGGTCCCGGCCGCCGATCGCGGTCTTGCCTTTGCGCTGGCGGGTGAAACGTCTCGCGGCGTGGAGCTTATCTCCGCCGCGATCCGCGCCGGCAGCGACAATCCCAAGACGCGCCAGAACCTTGCTTATGCCTATGCGCTCGATGGCCGTTGGCGCGAAGCGCGCCTGATGGCGGCGCAGGACGTTCCCGCCGACGTGCTGGATCGCCGCATGACCGAATGGGCCATGAACGCGCGCCCTGACATGATTGGCCACCGCGTCGCCGCGTTGGTCGGCGCCACGCTTCAGCCTGATAGCGGGATGCCTGCGGCACTCGCACTGTCGAGCCACCCGGCGGCCAAGGCTGCACCGGTCATGGCCGCGGCCAAGCCTGCTGCCGCACCCGCACCTGCGGTAAAGCCCGCGAAGGTCGCCGCTGCGCCTGTCGCAAAGCCGGCGCCGGCGCGTGCTCCTGCCGCAGTGCCTGCTCCTGCCGCGAAGCCTGCGCCGCAGCCTGTCGTCGTAGCCCGCATGCAAACCGCGCCCAGCAAGTCCGAAGTGAAGACCGCCGCGGTTCCGGCATCGTCGCCCGCGTTGGCGAACATGGCCGTGGTCCAGCCCACTCCGGCAAAGGCTGCGCCTGTAAAGGTCGCCATGACCCCTGCGGCCAAGGCTCCTGCCAAGTCGGCCCCGGTGAAGAAGGCCGCTCCGGCGCTACCCTCGCCCGCCAGCAACGGTTCGCATGTCGCGCAGCTTGGTTCGTATACTTCCGAAGCGAACGCGCGTGCGGGGTGGAAGGTTTTCCAGTCGCGCTACGCCAACCTCAAAGGTCAGCAGCCGGTGATCACGCAGGCCAAGGTCGACGGCAAGGATTACTGGCGCGTCGCTGCCGGAGGCTTCGACGCCAAGGGTGCGAACCAGATGTGCACCGCGGTCAAGGCCAGCGGCCACGGCTGCCTGCCCATCGCCAAGGCCAACGCCAAGGCAGACAGCAAGGTCCGCGTCGCTAAGGCGGACTGATCGCAAATCCCATTCGTTCCCGCTGGGAAGGGGGAATGCAAGACGCGGCGCTCACCATCAGGTGGGGGCCGCGTTTTCCTTTTGCGGCGCGCTTTGTTGCTGCGATCAGTCCTGCGGCGGGGTATAGCTGCCTTCGGGCAGGCGGATCATGCCTTCTTGCGCGGCAGAGGCGACGAGCCTCCCGTCGGCCGTGAAGAAGTGTCCGTTGGTCAACCCGCGTCCCCTGCCAAGCCAGGGCGATGCGGTCACGAAGACAAACCATTCATCGACCCGCATGTCGCCATGGAACCACAGCGCATGGTCCAGGCTGGCAATCCGCGCTTCGTCGAATTTAAGCTGTAGCCCCCGTCGCACGAGCGCGGTCGACAGCAGGCCGTAATCGCTGAGATAGGTGAGTGCGAGGCGGTGAAGATCGGGGTCGTCCGGCAGACGGTCGCTGACCTTGTACCAGAAGAACGTCGGCTCATCAGGCCTTGCCCCGCGTTCCCACTGCGCCGCCGGCGCGCGCAATTCAAAGGCGCGGTGCCGGATGATGCCCGGCAACTTTCCTTCGAAATCGATCGGCTGCCGGCGCGAATGTGCATCGAGATCGTCGACCAGCCCCTCTGGTCCGGGGATGTCGGGCATCGTGACCGGCCATTCGGGCGCCTTCGATTTACGTTGGAAAGACGCGGTGAGGTTGAGGATCGGAGTTCCGTTTTGCGACGCGATCACGCGGCGGTTGGAAAAACTGCCCCCGTCGAAATCCCGTTCCACCCTCAGCTCGATGGGAAACTCCTCGTTCCCGCCGCGCAGGAAATAGGCGTGGAGGGAATGGGCGGTGCGCCCTTCCTCAACCGTCTTTTGCGCCGCGGCGAGGGCCTGGGCCACGACTTGCCCGCCGAATATCCGGCCCACCCCATCGGGCATGCGCGAGGCGACGAAGATATCGTGCGCGACTTTCTCGACCGTCAGAAGCCTGGCGAGGATGGCGGCGCGTTCGGCATCGGTGCCGGTAAGCATGGAGCGGCGGGTCAGTGTCATGGCCAAGAGGAATGGCGCGCCGCGCCCATGCCGTCAATCGCGCAAGACAGGTTGGCGCTTGCGCAAAAAGCAAGTCCCGCCCGGCACGGAGGCCGGGCGGGACTCTCCCCCAAATTCCTGCTCAGACCGCGAGTGCGGCAAGGAGCAGGAGCGCGACGATATTCGTGATCTTGATCATCGGGTTCACGGCGGGGCCGGCGGTATCCTTGTAAGGATCGCCCACGGTATCGCCCGTCACCGCGGCATGGTGGGCATCGCTGCCCTTGCCGCCGTGATTGCCGTCTTCGATATACTTCTTCGCGTTGTCCCACGCGCCGCCGCCCGCTGTCATCGACAGGGCGACGAACAGGCCGCCGACGATGACACCAAGCAGCAGTGCGCCCAGCGCCGCGAAACCGTTCTGCTGCCCCGCGATCAGCGTGATCACGAAATAGACGACGATCGGCGCCAGCACGGGCAAGAGCGAGGGCACGATCATTTCCTTGATCGCGGCCTTGGTCACCAGGTCGACCGTGCGGGCATAGTCGGGTTTCGAAGTCCCCTGCATGATGCCGGGATTTTCGCGGAACTGGTCGCGCACGTCCTGCACCACGTCGCCCGCCGCACGCCCCACAGCCGTCATGCCCATCGCACCGAACAGGTACGGGAGCAGCGCGCCGAGCAGCAACCCGACGATGACGTATGGGTTTTCAAGGCTGAAATCGACGTCGAGGTTCGGGAAGAACTCCGCCAGATCGGTGGTATAAGCCGCAAACAGGACCAGCGCGGCAAGCCCCGCCGAACCGATGGCATAACCCTTGGTCACTGCCTTGGTGGTATTGCCCACCGCGTCCAGCGCATCGGTCTTTTCCCGAACGCTGTCGTCCAGCCCTGCCATTTCGGCAATGCCGCCCGCATTGTCGGTTACCGGGCCATAGGCATCGAGCGCCACGACCATGCCGGCCAGCGCCAGCATCGCGGTCGCGCCATAGGCGATCCCGATAAGCCCGGCGAACTGATAGGCGATGATGATGCCAGCCACGATCACGATCGTGGGCAGCGCGGTCGATTCAAGGCTGATTGCCAGTCCCTGGATCACGTTGGTGCCGTGGCCCGTTTCCGATGCCTTGGCGATGGACCTTACCGGGCGGTATTCGGTGCCGGTGTAATATTCGGTGATCCAGATGATAAGGCCGGTGATGGCAAGTCCCACCATCGAGCACCAGAACAGGTCCATGCCGGTAAAGCCGCCGATCTGGCTGGCCGTGCCTTCTTCGGCAAGCGGCATTCCGGGATCGACATTGCCGATAAATCCGGCGTCCGTAACCTGAACGGGCACGTTCATGTCGCCCAGTGCCAGCTGCGTCATGAACCAGATCGCCGGAATGGCGAGAATGGCGGTGACGAGAAAGCCCTTGTACATCGCGCCCATGATCGACTGCTTCGCGCCGAGACGGACGAAATAGGTGCCGATGATCGATGTGACGATACAGGCCCCGCCGATCAGCAGCGGCAGCGCCATCAGCCCTTCCAGCTGGGGCGAACCGGCCAGCAGCAGTGCGGTCAGCACCATCGTCGCGCCCACGGTCACGACATAGGTTTCGAACAAGTCGGCGGCCATGCCCGCACAGTCGCCGACATTGTCGCCCACGTTGTCCGCGATAACGGCCGGGTTGCGCGGATCGTCTTCGGGGATGCCTGCTTCGACCTTGCCGACAAGATCTGCGCCCACGTCCGCCGCCTTGGTGAAGATGCCGCCGCCAAGACGCGCGAAGATCGAGATCAGCGAAGCGCCAAACGCCAGCGCCACGAGTGCGTCGACCACGGTGCGGTCCTCGCCCCCGATGCCGTATCCGGCAATCGCGGTCAGGCAGTAATAGAAAACCGCAATGGCCAGCAGGGCGAGCCCCGCGACCAGCATGCCGGTTATCGCACCTGCCCGAAATGCAAGCGTCAGCCCTTGTTGAAGGCCCGACTGCGCCGCGGCGGCCGTGCGCACATTGGCGCGCACCGAAATGTTCATGCCGATGAAACCGGCAACGCCCGAAAGGATCGCGCCGATGACAAAGCCCACGCCGCTGATCGGGCCGAGGAACACGGCGACAAGCACCGCGACGATGACCCCGACGATGGCGATGGTGGTATATTGCCGCTTGAGGTAGGCCTGCGCCCCTTCCTGTATGGCGGCAGCGATTTCCTGCATTTTCTCGCTGCCCGCGGCAGCGCCCAAAACTTGCCTGCTGGTGACGAAGCCGTAGACGACGGCAAGAAGTCCCAGGACAATGGCGATCGTGACTAGGTTCACTACGCAATCCCCTCCAAATTTTTCGCACCTCTTTTTGGCGAGGTGTCTGATCGGGGAAGCTACACGGAATAGGATGCGGCGCAAGCGGCCTTGTAAACCTGTCGTTCAGGCGCGGGGCGCGGGACTGGCGTGCCGATAGCCTAGCGCGGTGCTGGCGGGCGGCACGCGCCCGTCGAGGAGGATCGGCCCATCGGCGGGTGCGGCAACGGTTCCGATGCGCGTTGCCGCAATAGGGGGAAGCGCGCCTGCGGCCAGCGTGAAGAGAAGCTGATAATCGTCGCCCCAGCTCATCGCCTCCATCGCCCTTTCTGAAACTGCAGGGGCGAGCGGGACGGCAGCGCTGTCGATGGCGATGGTCACGCCGCTGGCCTGCGCCATGCGCTGTGCGTCGAGCAGGAGGCCGTCGGAAATATCCATCATCGCGCCTGCCGCTGCGGCCAGCGCCTGTCCTTCGCCAATCAGCGGGACGGGGCGGCGATAGGGGAGCGAGGCGGGACCGGCGTCGCCCTTTTGCAGTGCCTCGAACCCGGCAAGTGCGGCGCCGATGGTGCCTGTTACCCAAAGCGATTCGCCCGCCCGTGCATCGCTGCGCGAAGGGGCGGGGGTCTTGCGCGGCGTGCCGATGGCGGTCAGCCCCACGGCGCGGGCCGAACCGGCAGGGGCGGAAACCGTGTCGCCGCCCAGCAGGGGCGCGTCGAAGGCAGCGACCGCTTCGGCCAGTCCCTTGGCAAAGCGCATGTCCCAAGCGTCGCTGCCCAGGGTATAACCAAGCAGCAGGGCGACGGGCCTTGCCCCCTTGGCCGCAAGGTCCGACAGGTTCACGGCGACCAGCTTCCAGGCGACATCGGCCGCGTCCTGTTCGGGCAGCCAATGCACGCCTTCGACCATCATGTCGTGGGTAAGTACGAGCGATCCGGCACCGACCGGCAATTCGGCCGCGTCGTCGAAAAGTCCGCGTGCGGCGGGATCGGCGGCAATGCTGCGCAAGGCGGCTATGAAGCGGTCCTCGCCGCTGCCGAGTGCGCCGTTCATGCCGCCATGCCCACGATCAGGCCCTGACATCCTTTGCCAGCGCGTCGAGCAGGCCATTGACGAACTTGGCTTCGCGCGGTTCGAAAAAGGCGTGGGCGACGTCGACGTATTCGGTGATCGCCGCCGCAGTCGGCACGTCGCTGCGGGCCAGCAGTTCGTATGCGCCGCAGCGCAGGATCTGGATCATCGTGCGATCGAGCCGCGCCAGCGACCAGCCTTCGGCCAGCTTGCCCGATACCAGCGTGTCGATTTCCTCGCGGCGCGCTTCCACGCCCTTCACGATGTCGTCGAAGAACGCGACTTCGGCGTCGGCGTATTGCGCATCCTCGATCTCGCGGCCGAGACGGTGCTGGTGAAATTCATCGAGCAGACGTGCCAGCGGCGTCTTTTCCATGTCCATTTGGTAAAGCGCCTGCACCGCCGCGAGGCGGGCGGCAGAGCGGGATTGGGATTTCGCGTTCATCAAGCCTCTTTCGTGCGCATCGCGCCGAGATAGTCCTTCTTGCCGATGGGCGCGCCCAACATGCGAAGGATCGCATAAGCCGCCGAGGCGTGGAACTGGAAGTTGGGGAGCGAGAAGCTCAGCAGGAAATTTTCCGCGGTAAAGGGGATGTGAAAGTCGCGGAAACGGAATTCCGCGTCGCCGCCGATCAGCGTTTCCAGATCGTCGGGGGAAAGCCCCTCAAGCGCGGCGACGGCATCGGCGATCTTGGCCTTCAGCCCGCCGAAGTCGCGAGGCGCGTCGGTCATGTCGGGGCTGAAAGTGCCGGTCCTGGCACCTTCGACGGCGCGCGCCGAATGGGTGTGGCACGATTTCACCTGGTAGGCGAAGTCGAACATGTCGGGCGCCAGTTTCGCACCGATGATCTTTTCCGGCTCCCAGCCCTGCTCTTCGCAATAGGCTTCGGCCTTGTCGAGAATGCCGGACATGGCGCGAAGCTGCTGCAGGCAAGTCGGGACGAAGGCGTCGTAAAGCGTGATAGGCATGATCGTCAGGTCTCCTTGCGCCGGTCGAGCCGGATCGAAACGGAACGTGCGTGGGCGGGCAGGCCTTCTGCCTCGGCGAGAGCGATGGCGGCAGGGCCGATGGCGGACAGGGCCGCATCGTCCAGTTCGATGAAGCTGGTGCGCTTCATGAAATCGAGCACGGAGAGCCCGCTGGCGAACCGGGCGCGGCGACCGGTAGGAAGGACGTGGTTCGGACCCGCGACGTAATCGCCGATGGCCTCTGGCGTGTTGCGGCCGATGAAGACCGAACCCGCGTGCCGGATCGATTCCAGCATCGGGGCCGGATCGGCGACGGCCAGCTCGACGTGTTCGGCGGCCAATGCATTGGCAAGCGCGGGTGCTTCGTCCATCGAGGCGACCTCGATGATGACGCCGTGATCCTTCCACGATTGCTCGGCCACCTTGCGCGTGCCGAGCTGGGCCAGTTCGACGCCCACCCGGTCCGCGACGCGGTCGGCGAATTCGGCATCGTCGGTGATCAGGATCGACTGCGCCACCGGATCGTGTTCGGCCTGTGACAACAGGTCGGCTGCGATGAAGCCGGGGTCGTTGTCCTTGTCCGCGATGACGAGGATTTCGCTGGGCCCGGCCACCATGTCGATACCGACGGTCCCGTAAAGCTGGCGCTTCGCCTCTGCCACCCATGCATTGCCGGGGCCGGTCACGACATCGACCGGCGCAATGCGGTCGGTGCCGTAGGCCAGCGCGGCCACCGCCTGCGCGCCGCCGATGCGCCAGATCTCGTCCACGCCCGCGATATGGGCGGCGGCAAGGACCAGCGGGTTCATATGGCCGCGCGGGGTTGGCGTGACGACGGCAAGCCGTTCGACGCCCGCGACTTTGGCCGGAATGGCGTTCATGATGAGCGAGGAGGGGTAGGCCGCTCGCCCGCCGGGCACGTATAGCCCTGCCGCGTCGACCGGCCGCCATATCGCGCCCAGCCGCACGCCCGCATCGTCGCGGTAATCGCGCCGCTGGGGCAATTGTGCTTCGTGATAGGCGCGCACGCGCTGCGCCGCCGTTTCCAGCGCGCCGCGCAGCACCCCGTCAAGCGCGTGATACGCCGCCTCGCAAGCCTGCGCCGGGATGCGCCAGTCGTCGTCGCTGATCAGGTCCCAGTGATCGAACCGCTTGGTCAGGTCGGCCAGCGCCTCGTCCCCTTCGGCGCGCACGCGTTCCAGGATGCGGCGCACGTCGCGGCTCACATCCTCGTCGCTTTCGCGCCGGTCGGCGACAACGCAGGCAAACGCCTTGGCAAAGCCGGGATCGGAAGAGACGAGCCGCTTCATCAGGCGGCCTTTTCCTGGGCCGAAAGGGCGCGGAAGCTTTCGATCAGCGCGCCCATGCGTTCGGGATGCGTTTTCAGCGCAGCGCGGTTGACGATCAGACGTGCCGAAACGGGCAACAGTTCCGCGGTTTCGACAAGGCCGTTTTCGCGCAGCGTCGTGCCGGTGGAAACCAGATCCACGATGCGCGAGGCAAGGCCCAGCGAAGGGGCCAGTTCCATCGCGCCGTTCAGCTTGACGCATTCGGCCTGCACGCCCTTCGCCTCGAACCAGCGGCGCGTGAGGTTGGGATACTTGGTCGCGACGCGCAGGTGGCTGGCATTGTCGTCTGCCGCGCCGGTGCCCTCCCTGGGCTCTGCAATGGAAAGGCGGCAATGGCCGATGCCCAGATCGACGGGCGCATAGAGATCGGGGTAATCGAACTCCTCGATCACGTCCGATCCCACGATACCGGCGTGCGCCGCGCCGTGGGCCACGAAAGTCGCCACGTCGAATGCGCGCACGCGGATCACCCGCATCGCGGGATCTTCGCAGGCGAAGGACAGGGCCCGGTTCTTCTTGTCGTGAAAACCGGGTTCCGGCACGATTCCGGCCTTCGCCATCAGGGGAAGTGCCTCTTCGAGGATGCGGCCCTTGGGCACGGCAAATGTAAGCGTTGCGGTCATGACAGGCGGGCAGATAAGCCGCAGGGGCCGCTTAGGCTAGGGGTAACTGACG
>Ga0316207_10004563_pt1 | contig 11964 bp, 7 predicted proteins | sample 6weekpyrite_MG_FD_204943 | JGI IMG/M metagenome (GOLD analysis project Ga0316207, IMG submission 204943) | Microbial mat bacterial communities from mineral coupon in-situ incubated in ocean water Damariscotta River, Maine, United States -... | ecosystem: Environmental > Aquatic > Marine >... | reverse complement strand
ACCAATAACAGAACCCACTACACCTAAATAAATAATAGACCATATCGCCTTTAACGGAATTTCTTCTGGCAATGGCGGTGCAAATACCAGATATACGGTAAGAAAAAAAGGCATTGAAAACAGTAACCCCCCCGCAACCAACGACAGTGCGGGAACATCTGTTTTAATGCTTTTTACCCACACAGCACTTGCTGAATGAAACACAACTGCTAACACTACAGCCAGAATACCATATATATAATCATCGCCAGTTGAGATACCTTTAGAAAAGATAATAAACAAACCCATTAATCCACCTAAAGAGCCAATTATTTTCAACAGATTAAAACTTTGCTCATGTATAAAGCGCCAGGCAAGATACCCCGTTATAATAGGTGACAAACCAAATATGACCGATATCAAACCTGATGATATATATTGAGCCCCCCAATAAACCGGCATCATGCCTCCAAAAATTGCAATAGCGGATGCAAAATATACTTTACGTGCAGATTTATCCATTGCTAACTTTTTATACTTTAACAACACCAGCAAACCTGCCAGTGATGCACCAATACTCATTCGTACAACAATTCCAAATAAATAACTAACACCCTCCCCGCTCCACTTAATAGCAATAGGCGTTGTTGACCATATAATAATCACTAGAATAAAAGCAGCAGCAATGACTAACTTATGATATGTCGATTGATTGGCATTTGTTATTTGCATTATTCCCTTCCTAAAACGAAAAAAGCCACAGACTTTTTTCGTCTGTGGCTTTTAAAAATTTCTTTAGATTTCGTTTATAATTATAAAGTCAGCACACAGACAGAAGATTCGCACCACGCTTTATACGGGCGAATAGCTACTGCTTTAATATGTCGCTTATTTATTATCATGCTGCAAGATTGGGTTAATTTTTTCAAACTGTCAAGCAATTATTTACATATAAACCACTTAAAACAATAACTTTATGAAGATAATTTTGATGTGAGTCAGCAACTGATTGATGAGCTTTACAATACGAAGCCCTACCCATCCCGCCTCAATCCAACTATTAGACCATATAATTAGCATTCATCTGTTTTACCACTGAATGAGTGATGCTATTATGCTTAATCTTAATAATATTCGGCTCGGGCTATGCGTAAGCTAAAAAATACTGAATTAATTCAGTCCGTCATTCGTATCTGCATTGGCACACTTACCTATTTATATATTTCTTCGGGCATAGACAGCGGTTACTTTATTGCCGAACACAAAACTTTAAATTATTTCACTGTAGGTTTTTTCTGCTTTAGCTTAATTAATATGTTGAGTATTGTATGGGTTCCTGCCTATATGCCCCGCCGTTATTTAGCCCTTGCCTTTGATATTGGCAGCACCACTTTTTCTTCGTTTTTAACTGGCGGAATAAATAGTGTTTACGTACTGGTTTACTTATGGATATATATTGGATACGGCACACGCTACGGTTTAAAATTTTTATGCGCTGCCGTTGTACTAACCCTTATTGGTTACAACATTCTTATATTAACTGAAGATGCCTGGCATTTACTAACACTTGAAGCCATTGCCTTTTTACTCTTGATTATAGCCCTGCCCGCTTACTTATACTCAATGCAAAAACGTCTGATGAAAATTGCTGAAAAGGCCGACTTAAACAGCATTGCAAAATCAGAGTTTTTATCAACAATGACCCATCAAATTCGCACACCCATTGGTGGCATTGTTGGGATGATTGACCTGCTTAATAAAACGGATCTTGATGTACAACAAAAACAATATTTACAGTCCCTGAGTCAATCAAGCCATTCACTACAGGAAATAATCGAAGACATTGTTGATTTTTCTCGCATTGAAAGTGGTGACATCCCTATAACTCAGAACAGTTCAAACCCACAAATATTAATTGATAGCCTGGTTCATAGCCTGGCACCCCTGGGCTATGAAAGAGAACTTGAGCTGACCTGTTATATTGAACAGTCTTTTCCCAATGATGTTTATATAGACGCCCAAAGGTTCAGGCAATTATTATCAAATCTAATTCGTTACGCTATTAAACACAGCACGTCCAAAGGTATATATATCCACGCATATGCTGGTAAACCAAGTTCCAGCAATCAGCTTAATGTCAATATAGAAATTAAATTTCAACAAAACACGAATCAGGAACACCTGCAATCAAATAAAATTCCGGACACAAATGACGCCTTACCATTGCGTATCGGATATCAGCTAACACGTTTAATGAATGGTATATTTGAGATTCAATATAATAATAAGCGAGATATTAATTTTAATTTACACTTTAACTGGAAAACACTTGCTCACTACGATAACGAAGAGGAATATAAAGGCAAACCCATACAGGCCAATAAACGTGCACTTATTTTTGATGCTGACGAAATTAACCTTAAAGTAATTGAAAACTATTGCCTGCAGTTAGGCATGGATGTATACACAACTTCTGGTCATGATAATTTAATAGCGCACATAATCTGGAGCCAGGAGAAAAAACTGCCTTTTGATATTATTATTTTGGGTGAAGATCGAAAACATCAATACTGCCATGAGCTTGTTTCACGTATTCGTAGAGAAACCCGATGTGATACACCTATTTTATATGCAACCTATATGCACAGTATTGAACAAATTGAATCTGATAGCCTGGACGATATTCAGGCAACTATTATAAAGCCCATATCCCTGAACATTCTAAGTAGCACCATTGCAGAACTACTCAACCCTGATGCCAAAAATTTCAAATCTACACCCAACAAACAGTCCTCTTTAAATATACTGGTTGCTGAAGATAATGAAATAAATGCCAGTGTAGTTTATAGCCATTTAACTGATCTCGGACACAATGTAGATATTGCTACCGATGGCACTACAGCACTTTATGCTATGCACAAGCACCATTACAATCTGGTCTTAATGGACATCAATATGCCAAATATGAACGGTATAGAAGCCACGCGACAATGGCGCCGCCTGGAAAATAGCAACAGCCACCTACCCATCATCGCGCTAACCGCAAAGGCCACATCAGAAGACCGGGAACGCTGCCTGAATGCGGGTATGGATGATTTTTTAAGTAAACCCGTCAATCAGGCACAGTTAAAAGACGCCCTGAGCAAACACACAGTACAAAACTAGCCTGGCACATAAAACCAATGCCCCCTGAAAAATCAGTATATTTAAACGCTGATTTTATGGCATCATTCGTTTCTCTAGAATGCCTGTAGACTATCTGGCATGATATAACCCTTAGAACCTAGAATAATCAGTTGGGCACGAAAAGGATGTGCAAGCTATTGATTTGGATAGCGTAATAAAAAAATGTGCGGATATCACCATGGATGGTGGGTATGTAGAAAATGCAGGAGCAATTTTCTACCACCTTATTGGTGATAAACGCTTTTTTTATATAGCTAGACGAATTAAGAGCTTGTGCAGACTTTCGTGATCCAACTGATTTTTCTAGGTTAAAATTTACATTATTACCCTCTAGCAGAATAGCCAGGATTACCTTTTATGAGCATTTCTTCATTTTTACCCCCCGTACGCACATTAATGGGCCCGGGCCCCTCAGATGTACACCCACGTATATTAAGTGCCCTGGCACGCCCCACAATAGGACACCTCGACCCATTATTTGTCAGTATGATGGATGAAGTTAAAGGCCTGCTTCAGTATGCCTTTCAAACAAAAAACGAGCTGACTATTCCAGTCTCTGCCCCTGGTTCTGCTGGTATGGAAGCCTGCTTTGTTAACCTGGTTGAAGCCGGTGATAAAGTTATTGTTTGCCAGAACGGCGTATTTGGCGGTCGCATGAAAGAAAATGTGGAGCGTCTTGGTGCAACCGCCATTATGGTTGAAGACGAATGGGGTAAGGCGATCGACTGCAATAAAGTTGAAGATGCATTAAAAGCTAATCCGGATGCAAAAATACTGGCTTTTGTACATGCTGAAACCTCTACCGGTGCACAGTCTGACGCTAAGACCTTGTGTGAGCTGGCTAGAAAATATGACTGTTTAAGTATCGTTGATGCGGTAACCTCCCTGGGCGGTACGGAGCTTCGTGTTGATGACTGGGGCATAGACGCCATTTACTCCGGCACTCAAAAGTGCCTCTCATGCACACCGGGCATCTCACCAGTGAGTTTTAGCCAGAAAGCTACCGAAGTCATTAAATCACGCAAAACAAAAGTAAACAGCTGGTTTCTCGATATGAATTTAGTGATGGGTTACTGGGGCCCCAATGCTAAACGCGCCTATCACCATACCGCGCCAGTTAATGCACTTTATTCATTTCATGAATCTCTAGTGATGTTGCAGGACGAAGGTCTGGAAAATGCCTGGCAACGCCATGCGAAAAATCACCTTGCACTACGTGCGGGCCTTGAAGCAATGGGCTTAAGTTTTGTTGTTAATGAGGCTGACCGCTTACCACAACTGAACTCTGTGACTATCCCAGATGGTGTTGATGATGCGGCGGTTCGTAGCCAGCTACTCAGTGAATTTAATTTAGAAATTGGTGCCGGCTTAGGCGCACTTGCGGGCAAAGTATGGCGTATCGGTTTAATGGGCCACAGCAGCCGCGCAGAAAACATTATGCTTTGTTTGAGCGCACTGGAAGCGGTGTTAGGCGATGCGGTTAAGCAGGGTGTTGCTGTGGCGGCGGCCCAGAAAATACTTGCTTCGTAAATCGAGGCTTCCTTATCCTGAAGTTGCCACTCGTTTGATTGCTTTACTCGGGGACAGACCGCTGTTTTTTAGCGCTCTGTCCCCTTAAATCCAATCCACCGAGAGTATTAAGTACTGGGCACTATTTAAGTTACAGCCTGCATGCTTTTAGGTAGTGTCGTTTTCGCTACACTGTCGACTTTACGTGGTCTCACAACAGGGGACAGAGCGCAAAAAGCAGCGGTCTTTCCCCGATGGAGATGTTCCGTAACAGAGCAACTAGCCAACGTGCAAATTAAACTGATAAACCCCAGCTTCTGACCATTACCACAATCTAGTATACTTTCAACCATGAAAACCTATCTCGTAGGCGGAGCCGTTCGCGACCAACTTTTAAACTACCCGGTTAAAGAGAAAGACTGGGTTGTAGTGGGTGCCACTGTTGAGGAAATGCTGCAACTTGGTTATCAACAGGTTGGCAAAGACTTTCCTGTTTTCCTACATCCTGAAACAAAAGATGAACATGCTCTGGCGCGCACTGAACGAAACACCGCACCGGGCTACAAAGGCTTTGAAGTCCATGCCTCTCCCGATGTCACTTTAGAAGAAGATCTAATTCGTCGCGATTTAACCATCAACGCCATTGCACAGGATGAAGAGGGCAATATTACCGACCCCTATAATGGCCTGGCCGATTTAAAACTCAAACAACTCCGCCATGTTTCCCCGGCATTTAGTGAAGACCCGGTGCGTATATTAAGAGTCGCGCGCTTCGCTGCCCGGTATGCCCATTTAGGCTTTAAAGTCGCTGATGAAACGCTAGAGTTAATGAAAAAAATGGTTCTCAACGGGGATGTTAATGCACTGGTTGCCGAGCGAGTATGGCAGGAATTTCATAAGGCGCTCTGTGAACGTAACCCACAGGTGTTTATTGAAACTTTAAGGGCATGTAACGCTTTAAAAATTATACTCCCGGAAATTGATAATTTATTTGGCGTGCCCCAACCAGAAGAACATCACCCTGAAATTGACACTGGCATTCACACTTTAATGGTTCTACAACAGGCGACACGATTAACGACTGAACCATCAACTCGTTTTGCTGCACTATGCCATGATTTAGGTAAAGCTTTAACCCCTGAAGAAAACTGGCCCAGCCATCACGGGCACGAAGAAATGGGCATTAAACCGGTTACTCAACTTTGCAAACGTTTGCGCATTCCAAATAATTTCAGGGAGCTGGCCTGTATCACGGCGGAATTTCATTTATATGTTCATCGTGCCTTTGAAATAAAAAAAACTACTTTATTAAAAACCATTGAAAAACTCGACGGCATAAGAAAACCAGAGAGATATGAACAATTTTTAATTGCCTGCACAGCAGATATCAGGGGGCGCACAGGTTATGAAAATCACCCATATCCACAGGCAGATTACTTTCGTGAAGCATTAAAAATTATCAAATCAGTGGATATTCAACCACTAAAAGAGGCGGGTTTAGAGGGAAAGGAAATGGCAAAAGCTATACACACGGCACGTCAGTCTGCTTTAAACAAAAAACTACTCATACCTGAAAACATTTAACCCTAAAAAAATCAGTTGAAAGTGCGTTTAGAGTGTAAACTGATTTTTCTAGGTTAACCACATCACATTTCTAATTTAATATTTATTAGCACTATTTTTCTATAATTACCCCTCCTGCCTGACACCACATAGTTACAACACAATTAAAGCATTTTCTAATAGGTTTCTACCCCATCCTTAATAAGGAATTTCCCTATATTGTTATTTGCCCATCAGCTTTAGTCTTTGCCGTACAAAACTCTGTTGTGATGCTTACCTTGCATTACGTAAATGGTTGAAGAATTAGGAATAGAAAAATGAAAACTATAAAAAATAAAACTAAAGGCTATGCTAAAAGCTCTGGCAACGGTTTAGGGGCTACAGGTAAAACCCTTTTATCCGTAGCACTTACATTGGGGGCTGTTAGTTCGCAAGCAATGGCGGGTGATGAAATTACACTAATAGAAATGGGTGACCTGCATGGCACGCTGGTGCCCCATTCAGCCATACTAAAAAACCCGGATGGCACAGAACGCGAAGTCGCAAGCTCCGGTGGTCTGGCACGTTTAAAAACAGTCGTTAATGATATTCGCGCAGACAATGCAGAAGCCGTCTTATTATCGGCCGGTGATTTAACCCACGGTAGTGCGGAAGTTATGTTTACCGTAGGTGATGCAATGATGGTTCCAATCAATGCCTTTGGTATTGATGTATACACACCTGGCAACTGGGACTTTGGTTATGGCGCTGCGGTATTCCGCAACCGCTTTACCACATATGGCCCTAAGCCAACTATTCCGGGTAACCAACGCGCCATGACCGGCCATATTAGTTGTGATGATGTGCCTGTTATTGCGGGCCTTACCGATGCAGCCAGTGGCTATAGCTGTAATGAAAATATCGCCACCGCACCCTTCCCAACCCCTGAGGGCAAAGGTGTAATCCAGGCCAACTTCACTACCGTTGCAGCTAACCTGTATAACGCCGCTCCACTACCAGCGCCATTACACGGCACACCCGTGCTACCTGCATATAAAATGCTGGAACGTAATGGCACCCAAATTGCCGTTATCGGTTTAACCGCATCTATTGTTCCTCAACAGGCGGATGCCTTTAATATCGGCCTGCGTTTTACCCAGGGCGTTGATGAGCTACCTGGCATTATTGATGAGGTAAAAGAACTGGGTGCAGAATTGATCGTGGTGCAGTCTGAACTGGGACTTTCGCAAAATATCAAAATTGCCCAAAGCTTTAAAGATATCGATGTGATGTATTCTGCACACACCCACGAAGTTACACTGGGTGCTCTACTGGTTTCTAAACACAAGGTTACCCGCACAACACCGGGCGCTGACTTAAGCTGGAAGGAGCGCCGACGCCTGGCTAAAGGCGCGGCCATTGTTGTTGAGACTAATCGTGACATGTATGTAGGTCGTCTTGATCTTAAGATGAAAGACGGACGTGTATCCGACTTTGACTGGGAAGCCATTCCAGTAGACGAGTCTATTGCTGAAGATCCTGCAATGGCTAAACTAGTTGCCGCGATGGAAGAAGACTTTGTTGCCGGTGCAGACGGTGAAGTTAAACGTCACAGTTTCTTACCTGGCGGTTTCCTTAATCCTGCAACGCAGGGTTTACAACTGGTCGATGACCTGGATACGGTAGTGGGTTATACGGACACCCTGCTTCTTAGGCACCATGTTCTGGAAGACACCCTGAATAACTTCCTGGCTGATGCCATTCGTGAAGTAACGGATGCTGTACCCGATGTAAGAAGTGTACCCGGATGGGAAAATGGTGTAGATATCTCCATGGCCAATGGCTTCCGTTTCGGTAATGCGGTTTTACCCGGTAATGAAATTACATTACGTGACCTGTTCACCTGGTTCCCCATTGCACCTGCGGTAAATATTGCTGATTTCTCCGGTACGTCTATCGAAAGAAGCCTAAATACGATTCTGGGCGCAGTATTCGATCGCAACGTCTTTATGCAACGCGGCGGCTGGTATCTGGGCCTTGCCAACATAACGCAGAAAATCGACCTTAAAAATCGCCCCTTCTCCAGCTCAAGCGGACGTATAGTTGAAACTAGCATTGGTGGTAAGGCGATTGACCCAGGCAAGCGTTATGTATTTGCTTCCTGTTATGGTCATGGTAATCCACTGGATGAAGTCTGTCGTACCGGTGGTGGTGCAAACCATAAGTTCTTCCAGCTAGCCGATGCAGATGATTACGCAAGTGACATCACCCTGGCTGAAGCGGTCAACAAAGAAGGTATCATTACCGGCCCTGTGGTTAAGCAGGTAGCGCCAAATAACTATTTGCACCCGGTGCATGCACTACGTCGTTATTTAGACAGCTTACCTGATAACACGGTAACCGAGGCCCAGTTTGGTAAAGGGCAGGGACGTGTAGTAACCGTGGATTCTAAAAATCCAGGCAACCTGCCACAAGCTGAGAGCGAGCAAATTGGACAGGCGGATAACACCCCTGATACCAGTTTTGTGCAACCTCCATATGGTGCAGGACCAGGCTTCTTTAGAGGCAACATTAATACTCACAGCCACTAATATTACTTAGCTGTAAGCCAGTCTCTTTATAATTGAGGCTGGCTTTTTTATTGCGTTACATTTGCACTGAAAACACACATCTGCCTATACTAGGCCGATGAAAATATTAACTCTGCTAAGCGGTATTCTTCTTTTAATGCTTAGCACATCAGGTTTTGCAGATAAACCGGGTCACTGCTCATACGCCCGCCCCATTACATTTGGCATTCTGCCCTTTGTTAGCGCGGAACAACTGGTTATTCGATTTACACCCCTGGTAAATTATCTATCCAAACACCTAAATACACAAATTCGCATTGAAACCGCACCTGATTTTGTTGAATTTACCCGGCGTACCGCAAAAGATCATCGTTACGATATTTTATTCACTGCACCACATTTTTACTCCCAGGCCCATAAGGCAGGTTATCGTTTAATTGCCAGTGTAGATTCACCCGGCATGCGAGCAGTTATCGTCGTACCCAGGGAAAGCGCCATTAAAAGCATCGATGATTTACAGGGAAAACGCCTGGCCACCGTTAATGCAAAAAGCCTGGCAACCTTGCTGGTAAGAAAGCATTTAACTGAACACAGCATTAATCCAGATAAAGATCTTAAACTCATTACTACCCCCACCCATGATGCATCACTGCTATCTTCCTTCCACGGAGTAACCGATGCTTCCGCATTAATGCAACCACCTTATGCCGCCGCCAGCAAGCAAGTGCGTGATAGCATGCGAATTATTGCAAAAACAGACAGGGCCCCACATATTCCAATTAGTGTGGGTGACCGAATCAACCAGCCCTGCGCTACAGAAATTACAACACTGCTTCTGGCAATGGCATCAACGACTGAGGGACAACAGGTACTCAAGCACAATCACTTTTCAGGCTTCAAACGCTCACAATCTGATGAGTATGAAAAAATCAAAGCACTCATGCATCAACCTTAACAATTATGACTGAACCTATACCGCTATTAAAATCCTTACGTTGTCGCCTGATAGTGAGTGTGGTGATTGTTGAAATCGTTATGCTATCGATACTGGTGTGGAACAATATTTCTATTATCCAAACCACCCATACAGACAGGCTTAGAGACACGGCAAGTAGTATGATTCAACAAATTGCTAATTCCTCGGGTAATTATATGGTCGCCGTGGATTATGCGACTTTAGAAGATTACCTGAAAAACGTGATCAATTACAAAGAACTGCTGTATCTGGCAATACTCGACAGAGATAACAATATGGTCATTTCACTGGGACCTTATCCCAAACACTCGCCACCGCAAATCGATGCACACCCAGCACAAACAGATGATGATATTTTTGATATTGCAGAAGACATTAAGGTGGCGGGGCAGCCCATGGGCAAAGTTTTAATTGGCTTTTCTCTGGGCTTAATGCAGGAGGCCATAAACAAATCACGTATCAGAGGCATTAGCATTGCTGTCATTGAAATTATTTTAACCGTGCTGGTAACCGTCATCATCGGCATAGGGCTTACTCGAAGACTGGGCATGTTATCGAATGCCGCTGCACAGGTAGAAGCCGGAAACTACTCGGTGAGTGTGCCCACAGAAATATGTGATGAGGTAGGCAAAACAGCGGCGGCTTTTAATCGTATGGTGACAGAAGTATATAATCGCACGCGCCAGTTACAAAAAGCGGAATCACGCTCAACAAAACTACTGCATGAAAACAGGCAGTTAGTACACACCTCACTTGAAATACAGGAGGCAGAACGAAAACACCTGGCGCGTGAGCTACACGATGAGCTGGGCCAGTGCTTAACGGCAATTCAGGCAGATGCTGAACTGATTCGTGACCTGTCAGATAAAGACCGGCGAATTGAAACCAGTGCCACCGCAATTATGGATGTTTCTTCACGTGTTTATGATGTGGTGCACTCAATGATGCACAGACTGCGCCCAGGGATTCTCGATAACCTGGGATTAGTTGAAGCACTTAAAGATGAAATTAAAGCATGGGAAAGTAGAAACGCTGGAATCAACTGTAATTTCACTTACGCAGGTGAATTTTCTAATCTTGGCGAACACACTAATATAACTCTGTATCGAATTGTGCAAGAATGCATGACAAATATAACTAAACACGCGAGAGCTGATAAGGTAAGTATTGAGCTATACAATTATGGCGATCAACTTTTACTTAAAGTCGTCGATAATGGTAAGGGCTTGGAGATGCAATCACACAGTAGAGGACTGGGTTTAATTGGTATGCGAGAGAGAGTAGCCTCACTAAATGGCACCCTGCAACTGGACAGCAAACCGGAAGAAGGTGTTTCAATTATTATTTCAGTACCTTTAGCTTAATGAATAATACAGATAGTATTAGCGTTTTACTGGTTGATGACCATGAGGTTGTGCGAGCGGGTTACAGCCGATTACTGGAAGCCACCGATGGAATTTCTATCATCGCAGAAGCGGCCGATGGTGGAATGGCTTATAAAGAATATTTCAACCATAAACCCGATGTACTGGTTATGGATTTATCCATGCCCGGCATCGGTGGCCTCGAAGCAAGCCGTCGCATTTTAAGCAAAGACAAAAATGCAAAAATCCTGGTATTCAGCGTGTATGAAAATGAAGTCTTCCTTACCCGAGCACTAGATCTGGGCGTACTGGGTTACATTTCTAAACGCAGCGCATCACAGGTGATGATTGAAGCGGTACGCCAGGTTGCAAAAGGTGAAGTTTTTGTAGGTCAGGAGTTAATGCCCTACCTGGTTAAAGCCCGAAATTTGCTCAACGGTGATCCACTAACTGAACTCACCCCCAGGGAATTTGAAGTATTTTTACTTCTAGCCGACAGCAAAACAGTAAGTGATGTAGCCACGCTATTAAACCTGAGCCCGAAAACTGTTGGCCATCACACCACCAGCATCAAAAACAAACTTAACGTATCTGATATCGCTGGTTTGACCCGACTGGCAATACGACTTGGGCTGATGACACCGTAAATTATCCTGTAGCCCTGGTACCTTTTTTGAAAATAAATACAAAACTATGCGTAAAGTCACTGTAGTTCCGTTAACAGAAATGATTTTGGTTTAAATCATATTGTGGCCAGGTTAACTCTTATTTCATCCTGTTCGAGACATGAGTTGTGAGCACCTGCCGCCATCTAATTACAGGGCACGCCGTAAAACCC
>Ga0316207_10004562_pt1 | contig 11965 bp, 9 predicted proteins | sample 6weekpyrite_MG_FD_204943 | JGI IMG/M metagenome (GOLD analysis project Ga0316207, IMG submission 204943) | Microbial mat bacterial communities from mineral coupon in-situ incubated in ocean water Damariscotta River, Maine, United States -... | ecosystem: Environmental > Aquatic > Marine >... | reverse complement strand
AGGATGCTGGTCTGGGGTATAAATTGCCCAAGCAGGCTGAGCGAGCACTGGATGAGCGGATTGTGTATATCATGAACTCTATTATGCAAGATGTAATAAATAGAGGAACCGGACGTCGTGCCAGAGCGCTTGGACGTAAAGATTTACATGGTAAGACCGGTACCACGAATGATCAGAAAGATGCATGGTTCAATGGCTTTAACCATAATATGGTAACCACTGTATGGGTTGGATTTGATCAACAGCAATTATCTTTAGGTAATTATGAAACAGGTTCTAAAGCGGCGCTGCCAATGTGGATAGATTATATGCGGACGGCTTTAAAGGGTATGCCTGAAACTGAAATGCAAAGGCCTGAAGGATTGGTAAACGTAAAAATAAATGCCGAAACAGGTGAGCTGGCAAATGCTTCGGATACCAATGTTGTATTTGAAATGTTTCGTGCAGAGTTTGCACCCCAGTCAGTGGCAGCTGAAAAACTGCCGGCGAACTCGAATAATAAAAATGTAATACCCGAGCAGTTGTTTTAGTTGGTTTTGTTGTTAACGATTTGTTAAGTCTAAAAAATAAATTGAGTTGATTTTATGTGCGGTATTTGCGGTGAATTTAGATTTGATGGTCAAGCGCCTGACCTGGCGTTGACACATAAAATGATGACTCGTCTTGAACGTCGTGGTCCAGATCATGGAGGCTCGTATTCAGATGGGCCTATTGCTTTAGGTCATCGTCGTCTGGCGGTCATTGATTTATCTGAGCATGCAAACCAGCCTTTGGTCGATCAACAACTTGGCCTTGCGTTGGTGTTTAATGGCACAATTTATAATTTCCCCCAGCTACGATCTGAGTTGCAGGATAAAGGTTATCGTTTTTTTTCGAGCGGTGATTCTGAAGTCATTTTAAAGGCTTATGCAGAATGGGGTGAAGCTTGTGTGGAACGCCTGCATGGCATGTTTGCGTTTGCGATTTGGGATATGCGTAAGCAAAGCCTGTTTCTTGGTCGGGATCGACTAGGTATTAAACCTCTGTATTACAGCTTTAACGGACAGCGCCTTATGTTTGCCTCTAATGCGCAGGCATTGTTATCAACGGGTGATATTGATACTTCCATTAATCCTGTAGGCCTACATCACCAGTTGACCCTGCATGCCGTGATTCCTGCGCCGCATACCATTCTAAATGGAATTAATAAAATGCGTCCCGCGAACTGTATGTGCTTCAAGGCAGATGGTAGTTGCAGTGAGCGTGAATACTGGACCTTAAGTGCGGTGCGCCCAGAGCATAAAATGGACGAGCAGGACTGGGTAGAAGCTATTCATGATTCATTAAAATCAGCTGTTGAAAAACGCAAAACCATTGCTGATGTGCCGGTAGGAGTGTTGCTTTCAGGTGGTCTCGATTCCTGTTTGTTGGTCGGCCTGTTGTCTGAGGCCGGTGTGGGTAATTTGAAAACATTTACCGTTGGATTTGAGGATCAGCCAGAAGAAAAAGGTAATGAGTTTGAATTCTCAGACCAGGTAGTTGATAAATTCGGCACCGACCATCACAAGTTTTTTATACGCAATGACAAGGTCCTGGACTATTTACCTGATGCAGTTGATGTAATGGCAGAACCCATGGTAGGGCAGGATGCTGTTGCGTTTTACATGTTGTCTGAGCAGGTGTCCAAAGAAGTAAAAGTAGTACAAAGTGGGCAGGGCGCTGATGAGGTCTTTGCCGGATATTTCTGGTACCCGCAAATGCATGAAGCTAATGGCGAGGATGATTTAGAGCGTTTCTCTTCTCGCTATTTTGACCGGGATCATGATGAATATCTGCAGACCATAAGTGCTCAGTTTAGAGGTGAAGATCATACAGGTAAGCTGATATCCCAGTTACTGGCTAAAGGCAACTCTGATGAGTACCTCGATAAGGTGCTAAAACTGGATGTCACCACCTTGATTGTAGACGATCCGGTAAAGCGTGTAGACAATATGACAATGGCCTGGGGGCTGGAGGCGCGAGTTCCATTCCTTGACCATCACCTTGTTGAATTAGCAGCCAGTATGCCTCCTGAAATGAAACTTCAATCTAACGGCAAACATGTATTAAAGAAAATAGCGCGTGGTTTAATTCCCGACCCTGTGATTGACCGGCCAAAAGCTTACTTTCCAGTGCCGGCATTAAAGTATGTGCGCGGAGAGTTTCTTGGGTTTATGAAAGAAACATTACATAGTGATGCTGCAAAACAGCGTGGTTTGTTTCAGCCTGAGTATGTTGAAAAACTTCTGGCTAAACCCGAAGAATATCATACTCGATTGCAGGGAAGTAAGTTGTGGCATCTGGCATTACTTGAAATGTGGTTGCAGCGTAATGTGGATTCAATTCAGTAACTGTAAGCGGGTTAAGTTTATGAAGTATTGCAAGTTTATTTTCTTTCTATTGCTGATGAATTTTAATATCGAAGCGGTAATTGCAAATGATAAACCAATAGCGCCCGAAAATATTACTGGTGCTGTGGCGGTGAATGCAGAAGAGCTGGTAAAGCTTATTTATTCGAACCCTGGTCTTGTTTTAATCGATTCGCGAAAAAATACTGAATACCTTAAAGGGCATATTGAAGGTTCTGTAAATATATTAAACACACAGATAAGTAAGGATGTTTTAAAAAAGCATGTTGCGGATAAAAACTCGGCAGTATTGTTTTATTGTAACGGGCCTCGGTGTATGAGAAGTACTGACTCAGTTAAGAAAGCACTGGGCTGGGGATATAAAAATATTTTCTGGTTTCGCGGCGGTTGGCAGGAATGGTCAGATAAAAAATTGCCGGTAGTTACTGGGAAGCAGTGAATTATATTAGTGATGTGTTTAATAAATAGTAATAGTTTATGCGTATAGAATCTTTCTCAATAAAGCAAATAACAATTTCCATCTTCTTGATGATAGGTTTGGCTGCAATTGTTTTGTCTTTATTTGCAGGAGGGTATTTTCGTCAGGCTGCACTGGATGCGCAAATCAAAAGTCTGTCCCGTGTAATTGAAGTTGCGACTGATGAAAAGCTTAAAGAAGTAAAACAGAATACATTTGATCTGGGGATGCGTTTGAGTAATAACGCAGAACTAATTAAGAAAATAAAAAACAGTGCGCCTCAATCAAAAGAGTCTATCGTTGTTTTGCTTGATGATCCATTTGTCAATGGGTTTGTCGGATTCTCTAATATCAATTTACAAAAAATACGTATCTTTGATATGGAGTTACAACTTGTCGCTGAAAGTAGCAAAGGAATGAAAGGACTTGATGTCGCGCTGCCAGCGTATTTGCAACAGGAATTAAAGCAGCGTCATGGTGTTGATCGCTTAAAAGCTATTGACTCTCTCTGGTTGTCATATGACAAACCGCTATTTTCTACATTGGTGCCAATGGGCGGTTTGCACCTGATAGGTTACGTCGAGGTTGTTATTGATCCCATTTTAAATCTTGCCGATATTGGTAAAATTACGCAAACACCGGTGAGTGTTTTTTCTGCCAAGGGTGAGGCTGTAAAACTTACTGATCAGGATGTGCGTTCTTATTTGCCAATAGATTACACTTTATTAACTACCTCGGGTGAACAAGCTTTTCGCCTTGTTGGTTACGAGAATGTCGATAATTTGAACCGGGAAATGCAAAACACACAGGTTGTAACTACAAGTGGTTTTCTACTCTTAACATTGAGTGTGTTACTTTCTGCGCTCTGGCTGTTTCATTATTTTCTTCTGCAACCTATGAAACAGATGATCGTCAATATGAAAAAGATAGCGGGTGGGCAGTTGGATCTGGATATTGATAAAAAAGGCTTAAAAGAATTCTCAATTCTGGCAGCGGCATTTAACGCAATGGCGGATCAAATTCGCTTGCGCACAAATGAGCTACACGATTCCCAGGATCGGTTGTTGCACCTTCTGGATCTGGATAACAGTGCCATATTATGTTTTGGCAGTGTAAATGATATGGTCTATTTCAATAAAGGTGCCAGTGAGTTCTTTGGTTATACCCAGGATGAAATGTATGACCTGGAGTTTTCAGAGTTGTTTACTGATGATATTACGCAGCTAACCAATGAGCTAGAAAAGCCGGGCACATTGCATTTGCCTCTTGAGTGTATCGCCAAGGCAGGTCGTTTGTTTAAATCAGATGCAGTTATTAGTACATTAAGTGCGATGGGCGAGTCTGGTTATGCAGTGGTTCTGGGTTCAATGTCGCGGCAGCCGATAGCCAAGGAAGCGTTACCAGTAGAAACGCAGGATATTAAAGAGGTGGAGCAGTCACTTAAGCGGATTCTCGAAATTGCCTCCAATAATCCAGGCCTGTTGTTAGGTGGTGAGGGAGATGCGTCTGCAGAAACCCTGCGTGATAAATCAGCTAATGATAAGGTGGTTTTACGTGAGCAGGTGGTAAATGTAATGAATGCCTCACTGGAATGCTGGGAGCATGAGCTGGGTAAGAGCAAGCTGGCCCTGGCTGAAGAAAGCAAGATCTGGCCGGTGTATATTGATAAGTCCACACCCACGACAAGAACCCTGGATAAATACCTGCAGATTGATAGCTGTCCCCAAAACCCCCGTTGTCAGCGAGTGATTGATACCGCGGAGTTTGTTCTCAAGCATATTCCTGAGCAGCAACAAACAGCCTGCCAGGGTCGATTAGTCGATTCCCTTGAAACTTTACGACAGTCTATTTCCGGTACTTAATCAGTTTTAAATCTCACCAGCTGACAATTCCTCATGCTTTTGGCGGATTTCTCACCGTCAATATTACCCAATACTGAAATACAGAAAGCCCCTAACTCACTGATATCGTTGAACTAAATTTCGCCAGGTGTTTTTAACGAAAATGAACGAATAAGTCGCTAGCCTTAGGCAGGGTGTATCAATTAGTTTGCGCACATAAATGTAAAAAAGCTCATTCTGTGCGTGGCTTGCTAATCGTCAATTCAAGAACGGTACTCAAATGCTTCAGAGCAAGGTTTATTACATTTATAAAATTAGCAACGACTAATGTTGTTGGAAATAATAAATTGATAAAAGTTGTTTAGGAGTAGTCATGAAACTGATCAAGGTAGTGGGATTAGCTCTCACCGGTTTTGTTCTTTCGTTCTCCCAGTCGAGTTTTGCTACAGAAGGTCGTACCGAATTAAGTGGTCCGGGTGAAGCTGAAGTAATTGCTGGCACTGGGTACCAGCATACACTATTTGATAGTGCAGATAATAAGTGTCAACACTGTCATAACGATCTATACGATACCTGGAAAACGTCAATGCACGCCAAGTCGTGGAAAGACCCTATCTTCCAGTCCAAGTACCAGGATTTCTTGCGTTTACAGGCGAGTAAAATCGGTGCGGTAGGTCCAACTGGAACTTACCAGGAAGGCACTATCCAGAAGACTGGCCAGGTTTGTATCAAATGTCATGCTCCAACAGCTTACTATTCAGGTGACTACAAGATCACGCTGACTGAAGTTGGCGACCAGAATGTAGATGCGGATGCATTTGAAAATGCCAAGGCATTACAGAGCAACCTTGCACCGGCTTATAACCCTGCCAATGAAGCGACAGTTACCTCTTTAGCGAAAACAGGTAAGGTTTATACGGTGAGCTATCACATTGGTAACAGCCATAACCGTGAAGGCATTAACTGCTCATACTGTCACAGTGTTGAAACGGTTCGCATGATGAATGATGTGGACGGTGACCTGGGTCAGTACACCCTGGCTAAGCCAATGAAGCAGGGTCCAATTGGTCCGCTGGTACGTAATGCGGGTGATACGCTGCACTACAGCCCAGACGCAAGCACACCAGACATGAATGCATTCTTTGCGCAGATTGGTCCAGAAAAATATCTGAATCCATCAGACACGCCTAAAGATGCAGCAGGCTTTGATACTAAGAAGGCAGCTGATGGCCGTTACACCATGAAGAGTGTGGCGACAGGTTGTGAAACTGAAGACGAAGAAGGCAACTGTACCAGTGGTTACTATACAGGTGGCCCATTCTACGGCCCATTTGGTGTAACAGGTTTAAGCAATAGCCGTGATGACGATCTGTCAGATCGTGCCGCTTTAGTTAAGGCTGATTTCCAGCACGCGGTTGATGCAGATCATGGTGATAAGGACACTTCCAAGCACCAGTTCGCCGCATACGGCAAGGCATTATGTCTGTCATGTCACCAGCGTTCATCTCTTGCTATTAACCCTGAAACAAATGGTGTACCAGGCGTTCAGCCAGGTGATGACCAGTTCCTTGAGCTATGCAGCACATGGACTGCAATGAGTGATGGAATTGGTAATAACTTCGAAGATTCAGAAACATCACCCAAGTGTCAGAAGTGTCACATGGAGCCACTGGCGAACAAGACAGTTCTGCACCAGTGGGATCAGCCAGATAAGTTATTCACATTAGCGGATAACTCAGACTTAACTGAGCATTTCCTGCCAACATCTGATGGCGGCACTGTAGGCCCAGTTGCAGAAGGTTATCTGAATAACCACGCATTTATGGGTGCTAACAAGGCTGACTTTGGTCTGGCGAAGATCAAGAGCGGTTTTGAAGCCGGTATGTCTGTGAAGGCAGATGATGACAAGCTGAAGGTTAAGACTTATCTGCAGAACAAGACAGCGCATATGTTCCCGGGTGCACACCCAATGCGTCGTGTATTAACACGTACGGTAGTGACTGATGCTAATGGCAACAAGCTGAACTTCAAGAAAGCGAAAGGTAAGTCCAAGTTCAAGAACGTGACTAACCAGCTTGCAGTACTTGAAGGGAATACCATTCTTGAAGGTCATGAAGAAGTTAAGGTTAAGTACAGTGATGATCGTGAGATCAAGATCCAGGGTTACACTCCTGATCTGCCAAGTAAGAAGTCTGCAGATGTTAGCAGTCAGTTTATGGACCAGACACTGTTTGACTGGGTGTCTCCTGATGCGACTGTAACAGGTAGCTCTGCGGTTGAAACTGCACCTGGCGTATGGGCTGTGAAAGGTGTAACAACTGCTAAGAAGATCACTGATATCGAGGGTACAGCAGACCACTTCACCCGTATCTACGGACGTGAGACTGGTAAGCGTGCAGCAGATGGATCACACGTAGTTCGCCCAGGCTTCGATTCGAATATCGCTACAGATAATCGTCTGAAGCCAAATGAAAAAGAGAAGTACACAGTAGTGTATGACACTGATGATGCGGCTTACCCATTAACAGTGAAGCACAAGGTGTACTACATGAAGAAAGGCGCTAGCGGCAAGTTCCCAACAGCAGCTGACGGCTTCCTGAATACTTCATTAGATGCAGTAACCTTGAAGAAGCTGGCAATTTACGAAGTATTTAGTGCAGAAACAATCGTCGAGGATGACGACTAAGCTTGAACTCGATCAGGTTCAATAGTCCACAATAGTGTGGTTTTTTCAGGTCCCTCAAAGGATGAGGGGCTTTTTTTTGTCTGTAATTTAGGGTGCGTATGTAATTCACATGGTAAATATGGGTATTAACAGGTGCTTGAATCCATTAAAATCGGCCATATATAGGGTCTACTAATTTAATTTTGAGGTGCGTGATGGACGTAATGGATCGAATTGACGAGGCTGTGAAAAAGCATCCCGTATTTATTTTTATGAAGGGCACGCCCCAGTTTCCTTCATGTGGCTTTTCCAGTCGTACGGCGGAAGCTTTAAAGCAATGTGAAAAAGAGTTTGGTTATTGCAACGTATTGGCTGATCAGGAGATTTTCCAGAATCTTCCTCGTTATGCTGACTGGCCAACTTTCCCACAGGTGTATATTAATGGCGAGTTAATTGGTGGCTGTGATATCACTTTGGAAATGTTTGAGAAAGGTGAGTTGAAAAAGATGATTGATGAGGCTGTTGGCTAATTTAATCAGTAAGCATTGAAATAAAAAAGCACGCTATTTAGCGTGCTTTTTTATTTCCAGATACTTAACCAGTGTTTAAAACACAATCTGGTTTCTACCGTTTGCCTTAGCTTCATATAGCTTTTCGTCTGCGCATTTAATCAGGTTTTGTACGGAAGGCTGTTCACCTTCTCCTCGATAAAAGCACACGCCAATAGAGGCAGTTACTTCCAGGTCGCCTACCGATGTTTTAAAAGGGCGTTGGTTAATGCTGGCTAACAATCGTTGTAATGTAGAGTGGCGAAAGTTTTCAGCGCGTGTGTAGTGCATAATAATTCCAAACTCTTCTCCACCCATGCGACAAACAAGATCCGTCGGGCGAACGGTTCGTCTAATACGACGTGTAAAACCGATGAGTATTTCATCGCCCACATCGTGACCGTGTGTGTCATTAATGCGTTTGAAGTGATCAAGGTCTAGCATTACAAAGCAGACACCGCCATGCCTGGCTGCAGCATCTAGCAAATGATATTCCAGCTGGCGAGATAGTAATCGACGGTTACCAACACCTGTGAGGGGGTCGGTGAGTGCCATTTCTTCAAGATGTTTAACGGTGTCTTCAAGCTGTTGTGATGTTTCCAGCAAATCATTTTGAAGAGCAGCAATTCTTGCAGCGGCATTGACTCGAGCTGCTAATTCCTGAGGGTTGGGTGGCTTTTTAATATAGTCGTCTATGCCACGATCGAAAGCTTCAACTAAAGGTTCGATACCTTCCTGGGCTGTGAAAAGAATTACCGCGGTATATAAGCCAAGTTCTTCATCACGCTGCCTGATGTGATCAGTCAGTTCAAGTCCGTCCATTTCAGGCATAACCCAGTCGGCAAGCACAACGTCAGCATGTGTTTCCTGCATCATGCTAAGAGCGAGCCTTGCACTATCAGCAACACGAATATTGCTAAAACCTGCTTTCTTTAATGCAGCTTGAATTACCACGCGACTAAACTGCATGTCATCAACTATGATGATGGAAACGTCTTTGTTGGACATAAGTGTTTTGTTTCTGGCCCTGTTTTTATTATGTTTGTCTAGCATTGCCAGACGTGCATAAGCTAATCCCATGAGTTATCTCAGTAAATTATAGCTGCTATTTTTAACTGTGGACTGTTCATTCTGTATTTTTGTGTATTAAACAAACGAGTCTGCAGTGTCCCTGTTTGCCAAATATGTTTTTGGCTTTTTCCCTTGCGAATCCGTTACAATTTATATTTACTTCATTCTCCGAGTGCGCCTTATCTTAGCACTTATCATCTATCTGTGCAGTCCATACCATGCCATTAGACTTGCGCCAACGATTAACAACCTTACAAAATAACTCTGCGGTTTTCAGTGTGTCATAACTGGCGGAATGTGCCTGGTCATTATCCCATTCTATATCTGCCGCTTGAACCGCTCTTGATAAAACAGTTTGGCCATAGGCAAGACCCGCAAAAGAGACTGTGTCAAAAGTGCTAAAGGGATGAAAAGGATTGCGATTGATTTTGCAACGCTCGGCTGCAGCATTCACAAAATTCAAGTCTAAAACGGTGTTATGACCAACCATAATGGCACGCTTGCAATGGTTTTTTTTGAGGCTTTCACGAATAAACTTGAATATCTCGCTCAGCGCCTGATGCTCATCGACGGCCATTCTAAATGGATTGTATGGATCAATGCCGTTTACTTCCATAGACTTGGGATCCATGTTGGAGCCTTCGAAAGGGATGATATGTCGGCATATTTGCTCATCGATTTCGATGATACCATTGTCGTCCATTTTTAGTGTGGCTGCGGCTACTTCAAGTAGTGCGTCTTTACTGGCATTAAATCCACCGGTTTCCACGTCAACAACAACAGGCATAAATCCTCTGAAACGACGTGACATGGGTGATGGTTTATCTGATTTTGTGCTCATACGGTGAAGATTCTTTTGCTTATCTGTAAGATATGGACGTAATGAAAAATTTTAAGACACTCATATTTCTGTCGGTATTACTGCTGTTCGTACCCTTAAGTTTCGCTCAGCAGCAAAATAAGCCAGACATTCTACACCCCGAAGGCTTGTTATGGAAAATTGAAAAGCCAGAAATGCCGACAAGTTATGTTTATGGAACAATGCATGTGAGTGATCCGAGGGTGGTAACACTCGCACCACTGGTTGAGAAGGCTTTTATGGAGGCGGATCAATTTGTGATGGAGATGGTTTTAAACTTTAAGTCGATGGGCTACGTTACCAGTGCAAGTTTTTTTAACGATGGCAGGACATTGCCGAGCCTGATGGATGAGGCGGACTATAAACGGTTGCTCGTATTGTTAGAGAAACGGCTAAATTTTACCGATGAAGTCGTGCGTAATATGAAGCCCTGGGCGGTTCTAATGGCATTGTTAATGCCTGTGGAAGAAATAGCACAGACATCAGTTGCGTTGGATATGGTGTTATTTAAACGTGCGAGTGAACTTAAGAAAATTGTAGGTGGTCTGGAAACCGCTGAAGAACAGGTAAACGTATTTGATGAAATGAGCCTGGCTGACCAGGTATGGATGTTAAATCGCTCGGTTGAAGAAATTGCGAAAACTGATCGTGAATTTCCTAACATGCTTGAAGCTTATCTGGATCGAGATTTGGCAGAACTGGTTCTGATTCAGAAAAAATTTAATGTTAAAGATTCAGATATTGATGATCGCTTTATGTATCGATTGCTTGATATGAGAAATCAACGCATGGCAAATCGAATGCAGAAATACCTACTAAAAGGAAAAGCATTTATTGCAGTGGGCGCCCTTCACCTGCCAGGCGAGACAGGTGTGTTGCATTTATTAGAGCAACAGGGCTACAGGGTTTCTGCTGTATATTGATTAATGCTTTAGAGCATTACCCAGGATTCAGTTTCTCCGGCATGTAAAGGTACTATTTTTCCATCACCTAAAGGATAGCTTTCGGGTACCGTCCAGTTTTCTTTTTGTAAGGTAATGGTATCCGTGTTCCTGGGAAGGCCGTAAAAATCGGCACCAAAGAAGCTGGCAAATCCTTCAAGTTTATCGAGTGCGTTATTTTCTTCAAAAGAACGAGCATATAACTCAATAGCCAGTGGCGCTGAAAAAATACCGGCACAACCACAGCTGCTTTCCTTCTTGTCTTGCGCATGGGGCGCGCTATCTGTTCCAAGGAAAAACTTCTTGTTTCCAGAAATGGAGGCCGCCGCAAGTGCCTGGCGATGTTCTTCTCTTTTTAATACCGGCAGACAATAGTAGTGTGGACGTATACCGCCACTAAAGATGGCATTACGGTTATACAATAAATGCTGGGGTGTGATTGTCGCTGCAGTGTGCTGGTCTTCACTTAAAACATACTCGGTCGCCTGTTTTGTGGTGATATGCTCGAACACAATTTTAAGTTCTGGAAATGCCTTGCGTGTAGGAATAAGTACCTTATCGATAAATGCTTTTTCTCTATCGAATACGTCTATATCCGAATCAGTGACTTCGCCGTGTACAAGTAACGGCATATTATTTTCCTGTAGCGCTTCGAGTGTCTTGTAACATTTCTTAATATCAGTCACGCCAGCATCAGAATTGGTGGTTGCACCAGCAGGATATAGTTTTACAGCATGTACATGCCCGCTTTCTTTCGCTCTGGCTATTTCCTTGGCTTCTGTATTATCTGTTAGGTAGAGAGTCATTAAAGGCTGGAACGCAGTGTCGGCAGGTAATACCGATAAAATTCGATCGCGATAAGCTAAAGCCTGTTTGGTGCTTATGTTTGGCGGAACCAGGTTAGGCATGATGATGGCGCGGCCAAACTGACGTGCCGTGAATGGAACAATGTCTTTTAAAATGTCGCCGTCGCGAACATGTAAATGCCAGTCATCTGGACGTGTTATGGTGAGTTTCATAATTTTAAGAACGTATAAGCTGCTTGAGGGTATAATTATCCTTGATTCGTCGGCGGAATGCCAAAATATATCTACATGCATTAAGTGATATGAATCATATTAAGCGTGCTTTTTAAGAAAATAAGAACAATAAGAAACTGACATGGACACACTTTTTAAGGTACTACTGGGTAATCT
>Ga0316207_10004561_pt1 | contig 11965 bp, 9 predicted proteins | sample 6weekpyrite_MG_FD_204943 | JGI IMG/M metagenome (GOLD analysis project Ga0316207, IMG submission 204943) | Microbial mat bacterial communities from mineral coupon in-situ incubated in ocean water Damariscotta River, Maine, United States -... | ecosystem: Environmental > Aquatic > Marine >... | reverse complement strand
ATTATCACTCAACAAATACAGAGTGATAATCTTGCACTTACTCAATCTTCTATGTTAACAACACAGCAGAATTTATTAGCATTAGTAAGTGTTATTAGTACTAACGATTATGAAAGTGATTTTGATTCACAAACCTTCACGGGTAATCTGTTGTCATTGGATATCAGTGCCACAATCCTAAGCATATTTAATATGGCAAGAGAGTGGGAAAATATTGGCACTGATGTAAATGCACTTAAAGGGCAGATCGAAGCAACTCATAGTGCAATACAAACCGCTGTTCAATCAAACACAGTTTACCTTGATGTTGCTAGTTATACAGATCTTGCTGAAATGAGCATTATGCTTAATTCAATTGCAATTGCTACACAAGGGCTGGCCTTAGCAACTGAAGGTTTATCGCCTATAACAAGTGATTCACGTCTGGAACCAAGTGTTCAGAGTATTCTTCAAATTTCATCTGATATAGGTGTTATGGCAGATAGAATACTAGAGATGGCAGACTTAATATTAGCCATGTCTGATAACATTGGGATGACAGCAGATCAGATTATAGCCGCTCAAACGATTCAAAATACTAACTATGCAACTAGCATTGCAGCGGTAGAAATGATTCAGACAACGGCAATTACTATTATTGCGTTTAATAATTTATAAATGATTAATATTGAGCGACCAGGCATCTGGTCGCTTATTTTTATGCATTATGTTGGTCAACCACAGTTAGTGCTAAAAAGAATTCCACCTGATGGTAACTGTGTTCACTGTAAGTATCCGAGTGATTCCAGTCCTTATTATATAGAGTCGCAATGCCTCATATGTAGCTATGTAGAGTTTATGCAGCTGGTCAACCACAGTAAGTGCTAAAGTTCAGAAATATAAAATCTATACAATTCAAGCTTTTAATATTTCAATATCCACATTAACTGCTAAAGTTTGACTCTAAATATAGTGTTATTTTGTAATGTGATTTTTGAACACAACAAGTACTAAAAGCATCAACCAATTAAGGTGTGAGTATCTAAGTTATGTGATCAATATAGCCAAGGCGATGTTATATCCCGTATGATTATGAAAAGATCGGTATCCACGACAAAGCTGTCATTTAAATAATGCTAATATATAATCTTTCTACCTTTAAAGTTTCATAAGAAATTCATCATGTTTACCTAAAATATTTAGCTATTAGTAGAATGTTAATTGATTAACTGTGATTTCAATAACAGGTTTTTAACATTTATCTTGAACCTAATTAACACAAAGGGTAGACTCGCCGCTAATGGAAAAGCTTCGCAACAACTCAGTTTTACAATATATATTGGTTCTGTGTATCGGTCTCGCACTGGTTTTGTCACAGGCTAACCAGTTACATATGCATATACAACATGATGACCACTCATCCGTAGTGTCGGGGCATATTGTTAATGTTCACTCTGCTACATTACTGCATGATATAAACTTAAATGATCACCATGACGATCATCATGCCACTGGAATTGACGTTAACACTGACAATTTAGTGAAAAAATCTAATTCACTAAATCCTCTAGTAGTCATTCTTTTCTGCATAGCTCTATTCCTGTTCTTACCTCGTTTGATTAACTTGCCACGGCTATTATCTTATCAACCACTTTTTACCTCCTGTTATTACTTATTTCATCCTCCATTACGTGCCCCACCAGTAAAATAATACTGAATTCCTATTGTCATTGATGTTGCTGTAATGAGCTTTTTATAGGCTTTTTTTCCTTTAATCATCAATTACATATCAAAATTTATAAATTAATTTATAAAATTTTTATGAACTATTAGTAGTGCAAACGTTATCGCTGCGCATGCTATTGATCATAAAGCTTTAACTAATACAGGAGATAACATCGTTATGTTATCCAGATCGTCGATATTTTCTTTCGGCTGTATTCTGCTGCTTTTTAATGCAGCATTACGCGCTGAAACGAAGCTAAATATAAGTTTAAATCGCATCAATTTGCATGATGCAATTAGTAAATCTTTTAAATATAACCCAGAACTACGAACCTTTAGTTTTTCACTAAAAGCTCAAGCGGGCAGGCAGTTACAGGCAGGGCTTTCTGAAAGTCCTGATCTAAGTTTTAGTATTGAAGATGCTGCTGGGTCAGGACAATACAAAGGTACGGATAACGCTCAGGCCACCTTAAGTATTGGCTGGGTGTTAGAAGGTGATATTCGACAGAGCTACATTGATGTTTCTAGTGCCAACAGTTTGTCTTTAAAAGCCGAACAAAGTACGAAGCGATTAGATGTTGCAGCTGAAACCGCTCGTTTATATTTAGTTTGCCTGGCTAATCAAGCTCGTTTGAGCAATGCAGTTCAAACTGTAGTATTGGCGAAAGATACGGTATCAGCAGTTAAGAAGCGCGTCTCTGCTGGTAAAGCACCAGAAGCTGAGCTTTTACGCGCACAGGCCGAGCTATTTCGTAGCAAATTGCAGCAAGAAGATATCGAGCACGAACTCAGTTCGGCAATTCGTTTACTGGCTGCACAGTGGGGTGAAACCTACCCAAGTTTTAGCGAGGTTGATGGCGACATTTTTGTAATACCAGATCGCATGTCTTTTGAATCGCTTAATGCGGGACTTGAACAGAGTCCAGCATATTTGAATTTGATTTCAGATAAACGTTTGAAAGAAGCACAGTTAAAATTAGCGAAGTCACAAAGCAGTTCCACGTGGCGAGTTAATCTTGGTGTGCGACATTTCGAATCTACTAATGATCAGGCGCTGTTAGCGGGCATTAGCATTCCTTTTGGTGAGAGAAGTAGAAATACTGGCGGAGTAATTGAGGCGAGAGAAAATTTATCACAAATTCAAGCCAAAGAAGATGAGCTTAGAGTGCGATTAAAAACAACGCTGTATGTTTTATTCCAGGAGCTTGAACATAGCATGCATCAATTGAATACTTACCGTAGCAATATTATTCCTCAGCTAGAGAAAGCATTAAAACAAACCCGTAGAGCATATACCTTAGGTCGCTACAGTTATCTTGAGTGGAGTAGTGTGCAGGCCGAATTACTGGCTGCGCGCAGTGCTTTAGTTGAAGCGAGTGTAGATGCCCATTTAAAAACGATTGAAATTGAACGTTTAACCGGGATGCAAATAGCACAAGTGGTTGACAAATCATGAGAACAATTATGAGTAATTTTAAAAAACACGCAATAACCCAATTATTTGGGGTTATTTTTCTAAGTATTTTAGTAAGTGCATGCGGTAATAACAATTCACCAATAAATGCTGCAGAACCACACGGTGATGCCGAAGCTGAAGTCGTTAAAGGTCCACATGGTGGTCGCATGTTATTCAGTAATGACTTTGTTCTAGAGCTTTCTATTTTTGAAGCAGGTGTACCGCCCGAGTTTCGTGCTTGGGCAACTTATAAAGAGCAACTTTTAAAACCAACAGAAGTTGACCTCAATATAAAACTTACACGACTTGGCAATAAAATTGATGATATTAATTTTAAACCACAGGGTGATGCATTACGTGGTGATATGGAAATTTATGAGCCGCACTCTTTTGTTGTGACTATTAATGCTACCTATGAAGGAAAACATTACAGCTGGAGTTATGATAATTTTGAAGGTCGTACAAAAATAGAAGCCGCTGTAGCTAAAGCATTAAATATAGAGACTATAGTGGCTGGCCCAATTGTATTGCAGGAAACCATTAATGTATTTGGAAAAATAAAGACTAATGCTGAGCGTGTAAGTCAACTTAATGCACGTTTTTCCGGGGTTGTTAAATCTGCTACTGCTTCGATAGGTGATACTGTCAAAAAAGGACAGGTATTAGCGACGATTGAGAGTAATGAAAGTCTGAATTTATATTCAGTAAGAGCGCCAATTAGCGGTGTGATTATTCAGCGAAATGCTAACCCTGGTGAGCAAACTGGACAGCAACCTTTATTTACAATTGCTGATACTTCAGAAGTCTGGGTTGATTTATCAATATTCCCGAGTAACGTTAGTCGCGTAAGAAAAGGTGCATCTGTGAGCATTGAAACTGCGGATGCTATACCTTCAGTTAAAGGAAAAATATCATTTATTAATGTTATTGCCGAAACAAATCAGTCGGTGATCGCGCGTGTAGTTATTGAAAATAAAAATAATAATTTATTGCCTGGAAGTTTTGTAAAAGCAAAAATAAAAGTTGCTGAACATGCTGTTCCTTTAGCGGTGAAACGATCCGGCTTGCAAGCATTTAGAGATTTCACAGTAGTGTATGCGAAAATTGATGAAGAGTATGAAGTGCGTATGCTGGAGCTAGGCCGACAGAATGACGAATGGATTGAAGTTCTGGGCGGTCTTGAAGAAGGCACCCATTACGTAAGTGAAAACAGTTATGTCATCAAAGCCGATATCGAAAAAGACGGCGCATCACACGATCACTAAGGAACTCACATGCTTGAAGCAATAATTAATTTTTCACTAGCTCGACGAGGGCTAGTGCTTGCATTGGTACTGATGGTAATGGGATTGGGTGCATGGAAATTCACTCAGTTACCCATAGATGCAGTGCCTGATATTACCAATATACAGGTCGTTATAAATACTGCCGCGCCTGGTTATACACCATTAGAAACTGAGCAACGTGTTAGTTTTCCATTAGAAACTGCAATGGCAGGTATTCCAAAGTTATCCTACACGCGTTCTGTTTCGCGTTATGGTTTATCTCAAGTCACAATTGTATTTGAGGAGGGAACAGACATTTACTTTGCTCGCCAGTTAGTAAGCGAGAGACTGAGCACAGCTAAAAGTAATATTCCAATAAATCTAGAACCGACACTTGGCCCCATAGCAACAGGTCTTGGTGAAATTTTCATGTTCACCATAGATGCTGAACCCGGCGCTAAGAATTCGGATGGTAGTCTCATTACGCCAACGGACTTACGTTCGGTACATGACTGGATAATTCGTCCACAATTAATGCGTGTACCAGGTGTCGTTGAAGTAAATCCAATCGGTGGATATAAAAAACAAATACTGGTTGCTCCAGAGCCAGCAAAACTATTGGCTTATGGTATTGATTATGCTGATGTTGTGATGGCATTGGAAAATAATAATGATAACCGTGGTGTTGGCTTTATTGAACGAAATGGCTCACAGTGGTTAATGCGAGTACCTGGCCAGGCAAGCAATTTGCAAGAGCTGAAAAGTATTGTGATCCAGCAGCAGCAAGGCCTGCCGATTCGTATAAAAGATGTGGCAAGTGTAACTTTGGGTAAAGAATTACGCTCAGGGGCTGCAACTCAAAATGGCAGAGAGGTGGTTATGAGTACCGTCTTCATGCTGATCGGAGAAAATAGCAGAACGGTCTCTAATAACGTTGCGCTTAAACTGGAAGAAATCAAATTCAGTTTACCAGAAGGCATTACTGCAACTGCAGTTTATAATCGAACTAGTTTAGTTGATAAAACATTAGAGACTGTACAGAAAAACCTCATTGAAGGTGCCTTACTGGTTATAGTTGTTCTATTTTTATTGTTGGGAAATATACGTGCTGCGATTCTAACAGCTGCGGTTATTCCCATTGCAATGCTAATGACCATTACTGGCATGGTGCAAAGTAAAACCAGTGCTAATTTGATGAGCCTTGGTGCACTAGATTTTGGGCTTATTATTGATGGTGCGGTTATTATTGTTGAGAACTGTCTACGTCGATTGAGTCAGTCTGGTTCTAATAAGCTAAGCCTTAATGAGAGATTGTCTCTAGTGTTTGATGCGACACGTGAAGTTATACGCCCAGCATTATTTGGTGTGTTTATTATTACAGCCGTATATATTCCAATTTTTGCTTTAACTGGTGTTGAAGGAAAAATGTTTCACCCTATGGCACTAACCGTCATTATTGCTTTAGTTAGCGCTATGATTCTTTCAGTGACATTTGTTCCAGCTGCGGTAGCACTGCTTTTTCGAAAGCCTATACTGGAAAAAGAAAATAAAGTTATTAAAGTTGCTCGTTCAACATATCAGCCGATATTAATGCTATCTCTAAAGTATCGCTGGAGTGTTGTAGTCGCTGCAGTGATATTGGTACTTTCATCTGCTGCGCTAGTTCCCAAACTAGGATCTGAGTTTATCCCTAACCTAGATGAAGGGGATATTGCGATGCATGCTTTACGTATTCCAGGTACGTCTTTAGATCAGGCGATCGCGTTGCAACAAGGTCTGGAAGTTGAGATAAAGAAATTAGCAGAAGTAGAAACTGTGTTTGCAAAAATTGGAACAGCAGAGGTGGCAACCGATGCTGTTCCACCGAGTGTGGCAGATAATTTCATTATTCTTAAACCACGTGAAAAATGGCCTGATCCAAACAAATCAAAAGCACAGGTTGTTGCTGATCTTGAAGCATTAGTTAATCCAATTCCTGGAAATCGTTATGAGTTTTTACAGCCAATTCAGATGCGTTTCAATGAACTTATTTCAGGAGTTCGAGCCGAGCTGGCAATTAAAGTATTTGGTGATGATTTTGATCAGCTTATAGCACTAGGAGCCGCAATTGAAAAATCTGTAAAACAGATAGATGGTGCTGCTGATGTTGCGGTGGAGCAGGCTACGGGTTTACCCGTTCTGACGATACAGCCAAAACGTGAAGCTATGGCAAACTATGGATTGAACATAGATGAACTACAGAGTTTATTGTCAACAGCATTAGGTGGCACAGTAGCAAGTCAGCTTTATGAAGGTGATCGACGTTCAGAAATAGTAGTTCGATTAGAGGAAGCATTACGATCAGATATGAATGGATTATCTAGTCTGCCAGTCAACTTATCGAATGGTGATTATGTTCCGTTGAGTGAAGTGGCAGAGCTTGAATTGGTAACAGGCTACAACCAGGTTTATCGTGAAAATAGTAAACGTCGTATTGTTGTCACGGCTAATGTACGTGGTCGTGATCTTGGTTCTTTTGTACAAAATGTGCAAAAGACGGTTAAAGACAATGTCGAAATACCAGCGGGCTATTGGGTGGAGTACGCAGGTACTTACGAAAAATTACAATCCGCCACTCAAAGACTGTCTATTGTTGTGCCAATAACACTGGCTTTGGTTATTGGGTTGTTAATTATGGCATTAGGCTCAGTAAAAGATGCAGCAATTATTTTTTCTGGAGTGCCACTGGCATTAACAGGTGGAATAATGGCTTTATTGTTGCGTGATATACCGTTCTCGATTTCAGCGGCGGTTGGGTTTATAGCTTTATCAGGTATTGCTGTGCTTAACGGTCTAGTAATGGTCGCTTTCATTCGTGACTTGAGATCACATGGGCAGCGTTTACATGAATCAATAGTTGAAGGCGCATTAACGAGATTAAGACCTGTGTTAATGACAGCACTAGTAGCAGCGCTAGGTTTTATTCCTATGGCGCTTAATACAGGTATTGGTTCTGAGGTTCAAAGACCATTAGCGACAGTCGTAATTGGAGGAATTATTTCTTCCACATTGCTTACATTAATAGTATTACCTGCTTTGTATCGTTTGGTGCATGCACGAGAAGAGCAGTCATCCTTAAATAACTCATAAGTAATAATTATTACTTATGAGTTTTATTGATAAATTCAGATGATAGCTAACTGGTATCATCTGAATTAACAAAAGAGGTACTTATGATTGAACAATTTAAAAAACCACAATGGATAGTGGCGATAGTAACACTGTTATATGTCAGTCAAGTTTTTGGGCATGGTATGTCTGAAAGTGAAAAGCAGGCTATTATAGAAGGTGGTAACTTAAGCTATATATGGATTGGTGCCACACATATGTTGTCGGGTTATGATCATTTAGCATTTGTGTTTGGTATTATTTTTTTCTTGACGAAGTTCAGAGAAATAGTTAAATACATTACCACATTTACTATCGGTCATAGCATTACATTAATCTATGCTACGTTTAACGCAGTTCAGGTTAATTATTTTCTGGTTGATGCGGTAATTGCGTTGAGTGTTTGTTATATCGCTTTTCATAATCTTGATGGGTTCAAGAAATGGCTGAATGTTAAAGCGCCGAATATGCTTGTGATGATATTCGGCCTTGGTTTAATACATGGGCTTGGCTTATCAACTCGATTACAACAACTTCCATTGAGTGAAGATCATCTGTTAATGAATATCATTTCATTTAATGTTGGTATAGAGCTAGGTCAAATTAGTGCATTAGCAGTAATGTTGTTATTGATGGCCGCTTTTCGAAAAAGTAATGTATTTAAGAGCTTTAGTAAATCGGCAAATACTTTCTTAATTTTTGCTGGTGGTTATCTTTTTATGATGCAAATGCACGGATATGAACATGTAGCTAACGCAGAAGAGTTAGTAGCAAATGAAAAAATAGTTGAAAATGTGCAAAGCCCTGATTTAGCTCAACAAAAAGAATGGCTTGATGTAACCAGTATAATTATACCTGCGAGAGGCGATAAAGAATATAAGTTACTTTTTGATGAAGGAGCAAAGCTTGAATATTCATGGATATCCCCGGGTACTGAACTATTTTTTGACTTTCACGGAGAACCAAAGGGGGATACAAGTGGTTATTTCAAGAGTTTTAAGAAGGCTACCAGCAGTCAGGACAGTGGCTCTTTAACCACTACCTTTGCCGGTACGCATGGCTGGTACTGGAAAAATAACACCCAGTCTTCAGTTGTTATTACACTTAAAACAAATGGCGAGTATAAGCTTTCTGATTTAAATGAGACGATGCCTCAGGCAGAACAACTACTAGCTCCGGTTTCAACAACCCACGATAGCATCGATTCACTTTAGGAGATTAATATCATGCGACTAACAACACTATTATTTGGCTTTATTTTAAGTTTGTCTGTATTTTCATCAAATGCGGGTAGCGGTCATGATCACGACCATGAGCATTCTCATTCATATACACCCGTGAGTCAGGACAAAGCTCAATCAAATGCAACAGAAATTGTTACAGCCCTTGTAACACGAAATAAGCTAGATAAAAGCTGGTCTTCTGTTAATGCAGATTCAGTGAATAAAATTACAGTTCAGGGGAATCCTGAATGGAAGGTTGTTTTTGTGAATAAAAATATAGATGATGTAAAAAAGCAGAAACTTTATGTGTTTTTGACATTAGGTGGTGATTATATCGCGGCCAATTTCACAGGAAAATAAAGCGATAATATTATGATTAAACTATTCTGGTCGAGCGCAAATTTATTGGCCAGTATGGTTTTTATCAGCTAAAATCTTTGTGCTTTAATCTTGACTATTTTAAACTGATTTAGTGAATGAACTACTACATATTTAAAGTCGCTATTACAACACTGCTGATAGTGCTTGTTTCAGAAATCGCTAAGCGAAGCTCGTTTGTAGGGGCTATTTTCGCTTCAGTACCGATAGTATCTGTTCTAGCTATGCTATGGCTGTATGTGGACACAGAGAACGTATCAAAAGTGAGCGCCTTATCGACTAGCATTTTTTGGTTGGCCCTCCCATCTCTAGTTCTATTTCTGGTTTTACCTCTGTTGCTTAGATTAGGCGTTCATTTCTACTTAAGCATGTTTATCTCTATCGCCATTACTGCTCTTTGTTATTGGTTTATGGTAATGTCGTTAAGTTACTTAGGTATAAAGCTGTGATATTGCAAATATTATGTCATAAGTTTGGCCGTCTAAGTTTTATAGGTATAAATCAATATTGCATATGTTAAATATATGATGATTTATGAACGTTTGCTTATGACAATTACTTCATTTAGTGAACGCAACACTATACTTTTTAACTAAAAAGCTAAGCTGTTGTTATTAACTTATCGAACACGCATAAAGTATACAACTGAAAATAATTTTGAGACATAAATGCATAATCATACATTAGAGAATTGGCAGCATAGTCATGAATTTGCAGTAAAAAACAATAAGGGGGAGCGCCGGACTCTTTACGTCCTGATTCTCACTGCAATAACAATGATCGTGGAGATTTTTGCAGGAAGCATCTATGGTTCAATGGCCTTGCTTGCAGATGGCTGGCACATGGGCACGCATGTGGCAGCGTTCATGATTACTATTTTTGCATATCGCTATGCTCGTAATCACGCAAAAAACCCAGCATATGCCTTTGGGACTGGTAAGGTAAGTGTGTTAGGAGGCTTTGCTAGTGCCGTTGCTTTAGCTGTAGTCGCTTTAGTCATGCTAATTGAATCGATGCAGCGAATTATAGATCCGCAAATTATTCAATTTAATGAAGCCATTGCTGTTGCTAGCCTTGGTTTACTTATTAACATTATTAGCGCATTCCTTTTAAAAGATGACCACCACCATCATGAGCACAATGATGATCATCACCATCATCATGACCATAATTTAAGGGCGGCTTATATGCACGTATTAGCAGATGCATTGACATCACTGCTAGCTATTGTTGCATTAGTCTCGGGTAAATATTTTGGTTGGCACTGGCTTGATCCAGTTATGGGAATAGTAGGTGCGATTATTATTACTCGTTGGTCGTATGGTTTGTTGAAGCAAACAAGCCCAATTCTGTTAGATGGAAGTATTGAAATAGGGTATCAGTCTTCCATCGTAGAAACTATCGAGCAAGATTCTGATAATCGTGTTTCTGATATCCATATATGGAAAGTTGGTGCAAATCATTATGCAGCGATAATTTCAATAGTGACACATTCTCCAAAATCGGCTAGCTACTACAAAGATTTATTGAAAAATTTTCATAAACTATCTCACACTACAATTGAGGTGAATGCTTGTGAAGGTAAACTTTGCGTAGATATGACAATTAAAGATTAATAGCTATTACCCATCGTTCTTGCTCGAGATGTCCGCTTTCCTGATTTAAGCGTCCTTTTTAAATTGGGCGCTTACATCTAAGGGCATCAAATATCAGAGTTCTCTGCCAATTCCATAGCATCATCAACTTCTATCCCTAAGTATCGAACAGTACTTTCCAAGTTTCTATGACCCAACAGCAGCTGCACTGCTCTTAAATTTTTTGTTCTTTTATAAATGAGCGATACCTTCGTTCGACGTATTGAGTGCGTGCCATATTCATGAGGATTTAAACCAATAGATGAAACCCACTTATTCAATATACGAGCATATTGTCGAGTTGATATATGTTCTGAATTTGAATAGCTGCTTTTAAATATATAATCATCGAAGGATAGATTTTTGAAGTTAATCCAATCAGAGACTGATTCACGCGTTTGCTTTGTTATTTCAAACTGAACAGGCTCTTTGGTTTTTTGCTGAAGAACCATGGCTCGTTTCGAAATGTGCTTACCATGAGCAATATCTTTGACTTTAAGGTGTAATAGGTCACAGCTTCGTAGCTTGCTATCTAAAGCAAGATTGAATAGAGCTAGATTGCGTTTTTTTTAGATATTTGAAGACGTATTCTAATAGCCCAAATTTCATGCAGCTTTAGTGGTGGTTTTTGGCCGATTAGCTTGCCTTTGTTCCAGGGATCATACTTCTTGGGGTTATGAGTTAGATATAGCATTGTAGGCCATCCATAGAGTGGATGGCCTTTATATATTAATGATAATGCATCAAATAAATACCATCTATGGTCATAATTACGAATATATTAGAGTTCGCTTAACACCACAAAGCGGACATTTTTTAGTCGGATCAATAAATCTTTGAACTTTCTAAGTATTAAACTGGTCGATTACCCGTTATTTGTAAAATTGCGATATTCATGAGATAGTTTCACCTATGAAATCTCCCATCCTCACATTATTGATCATATTTAATTTGCTAACCATTAGCCTGGTTTCGGCAAGTAATATGTATGATGAGGATATTACTGAATCACATCTGACTCAGTTACAGGCTGATCAGTCTATGGATAAAGCGATTTTGGCTAGTTGTATTGATGAGTCTTGTTGTGATCATTTTTGCCATGTAACTGCTCATATGTTGGGAATTCTTAATCAAACTCCAGCTCTCACTATCGCGGGT
>Ga0316207_10004560_pt1 | contig 11966 bp, 16 predicted proteins | sample 6weekpyrite_MG_FD_204943 | JGI IMG/M metagenome (GOLD analysis project Ga0316207, IMG submission 204943) | Microbial mat bacterial communities from mineral coupon in-situ incubated in ocean water Damariscotta River, Maine, United States -... | ecosystem: Environmental > Aquatic > Marine >... | reverse complement strand
CACCACCCAATGCCTTACCCAATATCAACCCATCTGGCTTCACGCCGTCATGCTGACAGGCGAGTAATTTACCGCTACGCCCAAGACCACTCTGCACCTCGTCGCAAATCAACAAGACATTATGTCGTTTGCAAATCTCAGCACACTGAGCAAGGTATCCAGCAGGCGGCATCACAATGCCAGCCTCTCCCTGAATGGGCTCGACCAGAAAAGCGGCTGTATTTTTAGTGATTGCCAGCTCTAAAGCAGCCGCATCACCATAGACAATATTTTTAAAGCCCGGCGTCAACGGGCCAAATTGATGTTTATATTGCGCCTCTGAAGAGAAGCTAACAATGCTGATAGTGCGACCATGAAAATTACCATCACACACTATGATTTCAGCTTTATCTGCCTCCACCCCTTTCACAGCGTAAGCCCATTTGCGAGCCGCCTTAAGTGCGGTTTCGACCGCTTCGGCACCCGTGTTCATTGGCAATGCGCGGGGCTGCCCTGTCATCTCACAAATCATTTTTAAAAACGGCGCAAGGGTGTCCGTATGAAAAGCGCGCGAGACTATCGTCAGACGCTGCGCCTGCTCACTGATCGCCTTTACTAACCGCGGATGACAATGACCATGACTCACGGCCGAGTAGGCGCTCATCATATCGAGGTAACGCTTGCCACTATCATCCCAGACATAAACACCTTCTCCTTTCACCAACACAACCGGTAATGGGTGATAGTTATGCGCGCAATAGTGCGCCTCTTGTTCTAATGTTTTCATGCCTTACCTCACAATTGTATTTGCCAAGGCCAGTGCCAACCGCGCCGTTTTATGCTCAACATCATGGCCAGGGTTGTACTCACTAATCTCAATACCAAGCAGTCGCTCATCACTGGCCACTATCTCCAGCGCCGCAATCAATTCATCACCATGAACACCACCCGCTTCAGGACTGCCAACACCCGGCGCCTCAACGGGGTCGACTGCATCGAGGTCAATCGAAACACCAAACCGATGACTATGTCGTGTTACTCGCGCATGAGCCTCCTGCATAACAGCCGCCAGACCGCGCTCACGCACTTCTTCTATATAGTAGATATGCACACCAAGATGCGTTAACAACTCATGCTCACTCGCCTCATAACTACGTACCCCGACCAACACCACATTCTGCGGCAGTAGCACTGGCGATGAATGCGCTATCTCAGTCAACTCCTGTGGCCCATGCCCCAACAAGCAGGCGAGTGGCATACCATGGTAAGCACCACTCGGCGACGTCTCCGGCGTATGACTATCCATATGCGCATCGACCCAGATCAACCCTAGCGCATCCTCTTTATTCAAAGCAGCACGCGCGCCACTCCAAGCGCCAACCGCACTGGAATGATCACCACTAAAGACAATAAAACGATGCGGGGTCTCTACCGAGTGTCGTACCTGATCGACAAGCTCGCGACACAACAATTGAATGGTATGCAGCTCATCCTGTGACTGAGGCGGGTAAAGCGTTGTCAGCCACTTGACCTGATCATCACAAAGATGAGATTTAATGCAAGTAGTATGCAGCGCGTCAGGCCCCTCTTCGCAGCCATGATCTTGTGCGCCAACCCCCGAGGCAACCCCAATGAAGTCTACTCTTGCCAAGTCAACCACACTCCCATGCCCTGTCGCTTTAAATAAGCCTCGCTACTCAGCACCAAAAACCACATCGGCAAAACCCTCTTTAAGCACGCTGCAATCCAGATGCCGATCCCACGGGATCATCGTCATCACCTTTTCAATCCCGAGTGACTGCAGCTGATGTGGCACACCAAAGCCATGCATCAGATGGCCACTGCCAATAAAGGCAAGCACTATCGACGGCGGCTCCGCTACAGATAATTGCGCATTGATTCCTTCCGCCATGGCGCGATCCCATAACAACTGTTTTTGAACAAAACGACGAAATGCTGGCCCTTCAACTGCCACATCTAACTCAGCACCGGGAAATTTATGACGCTGAAAGCTCCTCACCAGCTGACGAATATAGGATCGCGTCGGCTGCGCAGGTTGAGTCATACCAACGGGTGCGAACTTCCAGCCGCGGTCAACCGCATCATTCACTTTCTCACGCGTGATATTCAGAGCCACTACTGGAATCTGTTGTTCACGCGCATATTTTAATAATGGGACGTAGTAATCAGCGCTAAAACTCCAGTAACGCTGCCACTCCACCTCTTTAAGAAAAACATCAATCGTGGTTTCAGCGCGCAGAAAGCGGTCAATCTTCGGCTGCACCACTTTAGGTAGCATTTCAAGACCAACCACCAGCGCAGGCTGCTGCTGGTGTAGCGCTCGTAACATTCGTAACTGCCAGTCATGATGCGACTGGTTATCGTGGTGCTCGCCCAGCAATACCACTCGGTTTAATTGTGCCCGCGCCAATACTGATGATTCATCGACAACAGCATGGGAACCGGGTTGCAACCAACTATTGGGGGGGGCACATGATGAAATGAGCTGCGCCTGATCATTACTTGCAGCAGCCAATAACGGCGGGGACAATAAACAAAGCGTGATAAAAATGCCACGAAGCAGGTTCATCCTATCCCCCCCTTATACGTTCAAGTATAAATGCGCACTCCACATAAAAATCAAACTAAGGAACCTCTGATTAATTGCCTTATCTGTCATTGCGAGCGAAGCGCGGCAATCTCAACTCTATATGAATCATTGAGTTTAGCGATTACTTCGTCGCCTCACTCCTCGTAATGACAATTAATCAGAGGCTCCTTAAACTAACCCAGCATTTTTTTCACTGCGCCAACCAGCCGCTCTTCGGTAAACGGTTTCTGCAACCAACCAGACGCACCAAAGTTTTTCGCTTTATTTTTTTTAAAATCACTCTCTTCCGTGGTCAGCATAATAATAGGGGTGTCGGCGTATGCGTCAAGACGACGCAATTTACTCACCAGACTAATGCCATTCATATTAGGCATATTTATATCCGACAATACCAGATCAAAGGTTTGTTCGCGTGCAATTTCCATTGCATCCACGCCATCGTTAGCGCTGACAACTTCAAAACCTTCGCTTTCCAACATCGACTTCACCATGTTACGTATCGTCAGCGAATCGTCTACAGAAAGAATTCGTGCCATTTTCACCCTCCTTAATCTAATAAAATAACGACTACAATTTAATTGCACTCAACAAGTTATCGGATCAAGTAGATAAATAATTAAATAAGAAAACAGGAGCAGTATTATCTAATCAATCAGTCCATTGCAGTGACTCGAATCACTTCATCAAGGGTGGTCAAGCCTTGCAAAGCCTTGCCAAAACCATCGTATCGCATCTCCTGATAGCCATTCTTAACCGCCAACTGCACGACCTCGGCAAAATCGGCCTGTTCGATAATCAAATTTCTCATCGCTTGATTAACCCGCATAAACTCATGGATACCAACCCGTCCGCGGAAGCCACTGCCACCACAACTCGCACAACCGTCAGCTTTAAAAAGTTCAGGTAATGGCATTCCTTGTGGCCAATGAAAATGCGTCTGCAACTCTCGTTCTTCCGGCTGATAGCGGTAACGGCACTTATCACACAGGCGTCTCACCAGGCGCTGCGCCAGGATTCCAGCCAATGATGGCCCAATCACATAGGGTTCAATCCCCATATCCAATAACCTCGTCACCCCCTGAAGTGCATTATTCGCATGCAACGTACTTAGCACCAGATGACCCGTAAGTGCCGCTTCAGAAGCGATGCCAGCCGTCTCTTCGTCTCGAATTTCCCCAACCAGAATCACATCGGGGTCTTGCCGAAGCGCAGCTCGCATCACCACAGGAAATGACCGACCCGCTTTAGGATCAACCTGACATTGTGTGAATTGCGGAACCTCATATTCAACCGGGTCTTCGATCGTCATAATCTTAACCTCCGGACGCTCGATCAAATTCAATGCCCCGTAAAGCGTAGTCGACTTCCCAGAACCAGTCGGGCCGGTCACCAGAATCAAACCATTAGGACGCGCCAATGCCCCCTTTAGCGGTTCCAATACATGAGGAGAAATATCTTGCTTATCCAGGTCTAGCTCTACACCACCAAACAATGCGCCCAGCAGACGCATCACGACTGTCTCACCATGGATAGAAGGAAATATACTGACTCGAATGTCGATCTGCTTAATCGACGTACTAAATTTGGTTCGCCCATCCTGCGGCTTACGGCGCTCCGAAATATCCAGCTCAGACATAATTTTATAACGTGACACCAATGCACGCGATACATCTTTATTTAATTCCAGCCGATTGAGTAATACACCATCAACCCGAAAACGCACGACATAAGCATCCGCTTTTGGCTCAAGATGGATATCTGACGCACACTCCTTCAATGCAAGTAAAATAATCGCATCCGCTAATTTCACAACCGCCTGCTGGTCTCCTTTACGCTCTTCAGACATTTTTTGCAGAATGTCCAGGTCAATCGTCCGGAACAGTGCGTCAATCTCTTCATCATTTTGATAATGAACTGAGATCGCCACCTCCAGCTCATCCGGCAACGTTAATAGCACATCGATGCCACCCAACAGGTCACTCAACTCTACCAGCGCATCAAGATCCTCTGGATCCGTCATGGCGAGCGTCACGTGTCCTCCCAGTTTATAGATTGGAATCACATTTAAGCGCTGCGCCATACTCTTTGAGATCAGATTGACCACATCTGTCTGAAACAGTGTCTTTTCCAGGTTCATGTAGGCCTTATGGATGCTATCACCCAGCACCATCCCCACCAGATCTCGTGAAACTTTGCCCGATTTAATCAATATCGCAGCAAAGGCAAAGGCATCCTGCCCGGCCACTTGCTTTGCCCGGCCAATAATCTCAGGCGATAGCCCCGAACGCTGCACAAAAGACTCAATCAATGCTTCATCTAAAAACACGACAAAACATCCTTATTTTTTCTGCATCATTTCAAGCATGGCGCGTATATCATCCTGATTGACCTTACCATTACTTCCTGGCGGGCTAGACCCCAACTCATATTGCGTCATCAATTCATTCAGGTCATATCTCATCTGCTGCCCTCCTGATATTTCTAAAGACTCAACAACACCATTTCCCTCCCGTAAATCACAACCACAACCGCCGCAAAACATAAAGCGCTGGTCGCAAGCAAAACCACATCGAGGGCAGCGCAATGCAGCAATTTGCTCGCCACAGGTCACACAAAAAGCAAAGCCCAGTGGATTTTTATGGTTACAACTCGCCACGACAAGCCCCCTCTAAATCTAAACAGCTAGACCAGGTCGCCTTCATCTCCGCAGCCATAACTTTGAGAGGATTATCTTTAAGAATGAAATTCTTCGCGCCAGAGGTCAGGCATTTTTTGACCACTTCTATAGAATTTTGCGAGCTCAGCATCAACACCAGAGCATCAGAATCAAATGCGATAATTTGCTGTAACGCTTCAACGCCGTCCATGCACGGCATGTTGATATCCATCAACGTCACATCTGGCGCATGTTTTTTATATAGTTCAACTGCTTCGATGCCATCACAAGCCTCACTGACAACCTCAGCCCCAAGCTCTTCGACAAGCGAACGCAGTAGATCACGAATAGATTCCTGATCGTCTACGATCATTACACGTATTTTACCCATCATCACGTCCTACATTACGACACTACAATGAGTATCGGCTAACAAATAGACGAGATTAATTACACATAAACATATGGCATAAAGGGGAAAGAATATTACCCATAAAAACCGACGAGCTTACGGCTTACGGTCGTAAAAATCTTCCTGGCTTGCAGCAGAAGGCGGTGGTGGTTCAGAGGGTGGCACATCATCCTCAACCGGCCGCTTTGAGATCAAAATACGAGAAAAGATCACGCCCAACTCAAACAGCACCCACATCGGAATGGCAAGTAAGGTCTGAGAAATAATATCGGGTGGTGTCAGCAGCATGCCGATCACAAACACACCGACAATAATAAATGGACGCTTAGCAACCAGTTTTTCAGGTGTAGTAATCCCCGCCCACACCATCAGAATAGTGGCGATCGGGATCTCAAAGGCAAGGCCAAACGCGAAAAATAGTTTGAGTACAAAATCAAGGTATTTACTGATATCCGTCATCACCGCCACCCCTTCTGGCGTGGTACCGATAAAAAACTCAAACATCAACGGGAAGACGACAAAATAGGCAAAGCACATACCAGCATAAAAAAGTAAGGTGCTCGAGACGATCAGCGGCAACACCATCTTGCGTTCATTAGCGAAGAGCCCCGGCGCAATAAAACGCCACACCTGATAGAGCACCCATGGAATCGCCAAAAAGAATGCACCAACGATGGTAAATTTAAACGGGGTTAAAAATGGCGAAGCGACTTCAGTCGCAATCATGGTGCTACCTGCGGGCAGCTGGTCAATCAGCGGCTGAGCCAACGAGGTATAGAGATCATTAGCGAACGGAAAAAGGCAGATAAAGACAACCATAATCCCTGCCAGCATACGCAACATCCGGTCTCGCAGTTCAATCAGATGCGTGACTAACGGTGTTTTAGGATCGGGCGGATATTTACGAGGCTTGGCCATGGGGAATTATTTTTTGTCCGCTGCGTCATTAGCGCTATCTTTATTCGAGTGCTCGGACATCGACTGCGCCTCTGTTTCAGGCTCGATGCGATCACGCTCTTCTTTTGGTATCGGTTTCAGCGCATCACCAGAGATAACATCATTGAGGTCTCGCTTAATCGCAGATACTGCGCGCGTCGTCTCGCTCAAAGTACGGTGCGCTTCGGCAATTTTAGTCTCTTCCGCGATTCGCTCTTTAAGCTCTTTCCCTCGATCAACTTCGCTCTCAAGCTCACCTTTCATCTCACCCATGAAATTGCGTGCTTTATTGATCCAGCGACCCGTGGTGCGCGCAAGCGTCGGCAGCTCTTCTGGTCCAACAACTAGAAGAGCCACGATGGCGATCACTGTGAGTTCCCAAAAACCGATATCAAACATGACGTCTCATCCCCGCAATGACACGGGGTTCATTCAATGAAGTGAGTAATGAATGGTCGAAGCCAGAAAACCTGACTTAGGCCTTATCTTTCTCTTTTGCGTCAGTCTTAGCTGCGTCACCATCGGTCACACGGCTGGCATCTTTGTGCGCCAGCTCTTCTGGAAGCGGATCAGCTTTCAGGTCATCTTTATCACTATCTTTATCTTTACCGTCGCTGACAGACTCACGGAAACCCTTTACCGCACCGCCCAGGTCATTTCCCATACCACGCAGTTTCTTGGTGCCAAACAGTAACAACACGATCACCAATACGATCAACAACTGCCAAATACTAATACCGCCCATGATTACTCCTCGTATAAAACTTTGCGTTTAGCTATATCAAGTTTTCTCTGTCCGTTCTGCTTTCTCCTGCAGACCAGACTTACCAAAACGTCGTGCCAGCTCCTGCAACACATCATCCGGCTTCAACCCTTGATGCGCCAGCATGACTAAGGTGTGAAACCACAAATCAGCAGTTTCATAAACAATCTGTTTCGCATTCCCATCTTTAGCGGCAATCACTGTCTCTGTTGCCTCTTCGCCCACCTTTTTCAGAATGCTATCTAGCCCTTTGGCATACAACGACGCCACATAGGAGCTATCAGGCGCCATGCCCTTCCGTTGCTCTAATATATCAGCTATTTGCTCGAGTACGTCACTCATATCACCCACTCTCTCATACCCATCACAGGACTCAATCACCCCAGGCGCGTGCAGAACCACGTCTGAACTTTACCTACACGAAATTCGGCATTCTACGCTATTTAATCCATTTTCCATATAAGGCGATGTAAATCTTCGATTTTCCACACTTACCAACAGATATTAACCAGCCCTAAGCACAATGAAAAATTGCCATTTACATCGATTTTACCAACAATAGCCCTGCACCCGCCAAGCACCAGGTATATTTGGAGAGAAAGCATGACTGACGATAATTTTGATCGCGAAGCAGCACGAAAACAAAACCGCAAAGTCACTCGTTCAAGCACCGTATTCTCTCTGATCGGTGTTGCACTTTTTTTACTCTCCGGCGTACTCATCTACAAATTAACCCCTGGCCCGCTCGAGCAGCAGCAAAACATCGCCAATTCACAGATTGCAGCCAGCATTTCCATCGAAATGGTGCAAAAAAACGAATTCGATCAATGGATAAAACTGGATCACACACCTGAAAGTGGCGAACAGATCAGCTTTCGCATCTCCACCAACCAGCCACTACATGTCTCCCTGATTAGTGAACCCAATCAGAGCCATCCACGTACCTTATTCGACGATATTCGTATCCCTCCCGGCGAAAACAAGATCATCAACTTTGATAACAGGGATTACCACTACACCGTCAAAGAGACCGACAAACAGATTCAGTTCTGCCTCATCACTGCGGCAGACTCAAAAGCACTCACAAAAAAAATAATCGCGATGCAGGGAAAAGCCCACCTGCGCGAATCTCCCGACAAATACTGCGTTATCTGGTAGGTGCAGCCCATTAATAAGCGAGGTTTAACAGACTCAAAAACTATGCTATCAATAACGGTTAACAAGCGCTTGCTTGCTCACAAGCAAAACACCGGAGAAAAGCATGGTCCTTGAGTTCGACATCAACAGTGCCCCGCCACCGCTGAGCGATATCAATGCCGCCCTTGAAAAGGCCACCAATGACCGTGCCCTGCTACGCAAAAAAAATATCCGTTTTCTAATCTATATTCTGCTAGTCGTCGCGGCCTATGCTACGTTTATGCTAACCGTCACAATCCCACTACTCGAAGACCCGGCCGTACTGCCGGATTTCGTCGCTACAGTCGCCTACTTCACCCCTTACCTCACCTTTCTCATCTTTCTCGTCGGCAACAATCTACATAACAAAATTATCGAAAGACCAAGGAAGATACTCGACGCCGCCATCCCTGCATTCAAAGAAGCGTCAGAAGAAATAACGGCGCAAATCAGCGACTGCAGCCAAAGGTACACAGAAGTTGCCAACTATCAGCAACAGATCCACACACTAGGACGTCCCATCATGCATGGGGAAACAGAGATGTTGTTTCAGTGGATAGAAAAACAGATGCAGAAAGAAGCGGGGCTAACCAACGACTTTTCTATCTAAAAACGGCGGCGTCTACCGCGCTCTTAACACCAGCACAGTAGACAAGCGCCGCCCAGCAGTCACTCGATTAAGGTGCTATCTATTTCTTCTTTTTAGCGGCCTTATCTGCTTTCTCCGCTTTCTTTGCTGCTCCCTCAATCCCTTCAAGGCTCTTTTCATCTAGCTTGACCAGTGCGGGCAGATCCGCTTTATCTTCGATCAGCGGCTCTAGCTTGCCATGCAATGTCGTACATAGCTCATGCAGTTCACGATGTTGCGCTACAAGCTTGGCACTCTCTTCCAGAGCAGCCTGAAACTCACTAATACGCTGTTCCTGATTACGCTTTTCTTTACGTAAGGTCGCAGCTTCACCTTCCACTACTTTGCGCGCAGAGGTTTCATCCAGCTTTTGCTTCTTTAACATTTTAAGTTTTTTAACAACGTTCTCCGGCGTATCCGCCAGTGCCTTGTTAATCGCTTTAACCGTACGCTCTTTTTCGGCGATTTGAGCATTAATGCTTTTCATCGCCTTAAAATGCGCATCACGCTCAACCGCCATCGCCTTTTCAGACTCCTGCTTAGCGCTCAACATTGCAGCCGCCTGAGCTTCAGCAATATTTCTAGCCTTCTCACTCTCGGCCATCTTCTTTTCCATCAAAGCAATCGCCTGCCCAGCCTGGGCTTGCGCACTGCCGACACTCGCTTCTGCATCGATGATTTTCTTAACGCCAGTCTCAAGCTCACGCTTAAGTATGTCGCGACTGCAATCAGGATCCAGGCCCAACGCATCTGTTGCTGTTTTAATTAATACTTGGTTACTAATGGCAAGATCTTTCCAGACCTTTAATTGAAGTTCAAACTCTGCTTGATCCACTTATTGCTCCTGAATTGTGGGGCCGAACAACCACGAGAATGCCCAATGACGGCCTTTGAGGGGGCGCATTATAGCAAGATATGACCATTTTAAAGCGCTATTTAAAGAATTTTCGTAAAAATAGATTAAACTCGCATTTTCATCACCTCTCTAAAACCGCCAACACCTCACCACCATTCACCTAAAAAGCCGTCATCACCGCCGCGGGGTAAACATAAAAAACAAAGCAAGACCATGATTTAAAAGATTCTTTTTCATTTCGCTTGTCATCTCACCCAGTTGTAACCGATACTAGCAGCATGCCTGAACAACTTAGCCTAACCGACCATTTCCTGATCGCCATGCCAGCGCTGCATGACCCCAATTTCTTTCACAGCGTTACCTATATATGCGAACACAACGAAGATGGAGCGATGGGAATTACGATAAATCGCCCGCTCGACATCACGCTAGGTGAGGTTTTCCGCCAAACTGAAATCCCCTGCGACATCGAGTTGATCAATAACACCCCGATCTTTCTCGGCGGCCCAGTCCAGAACGAGCGCGGCTTTGTGATCCACCGCCCTCATGGTGAATGGGATGCCACATTAGTGGCCAGCGATGAAATTTGCGTCACCTCCTCCAAAGATATTCTGGAGGCGATCGCCGAAGGCAGCGCACCCGAAGCTTGCCTGGTCGCCCTCGGTTATGCCGGTTGGAGCAATGGACAACTGGAAAATGAGATCGCAGAAAATGCATGGATTAGCGTTCCCGCCTCTGGCGACATCATCTTCAACACCCCCTACAACAAATGCTGGGAAGCCGCTGCCGCACATGCCGGCATCGACCTTAGCCGCCTCTCCAACGACATTGGCCACGCCTGACAAACCCGCTGATCGACCCACCGATCAAATCGGTCAGCGCACCCTGCTCGCCTTCGATTTTGGCACCAAAAAGATCGGCGTGGCGGTCGGACAGGAACTGACGAAAAGCAGCTCCGCATTGCCCGTTCTACGCTCGCGAGACGAGCGCCCCGACTGGGAAGGGATCACTCAGCTAATCGAGACCTGGCAACCCGATGCACTGGTTGTCGGCATTCCACTCAACATGGATGGCAGCGAAAATGAGATGACACTCAGGGCAAAACGTTTCTCCAACCGCCTTGCCGGACGCTACAACCTCGCTGTCTACCCCGCTGATGAACGCCTCACCACACGCGAAGCAGCACGTGACTGCTACGACCCCCATAATAAACACGGCCATAAACACACCCGTCGACACAAAGGACATATGGAAGTCGACTCGGTCGCCGCACAGATCATCCTTGAAACCTTTTTCAGCCAACCAACCTAAAATAACCGCACCGTCAAATAGTTCCCCCAAACAGATCAAAGACGAGCAAAATAAAACAATAACCGGTATCATTACTGCCTGTGAACGAACAAGAATTTGACATCACCCAGGCCTTCAATAACGTCGCACAAACACTTCGCACGACGCTTGAATCGCGCAATATCCAGAACCCGATTATGATCGGCATCCACACCGGTGGAGTCTGGGTCGCGCAGGCGCTACACCAGCAACTGGGGTTAAGCGAACCACTCGGCACACTCGACATCTCTTTTTATCGCGATGATTTTACCCGCGTCGGCATCAATCCGCAGGTGAAAACCTCTGCACTACCACTGAGTGTTGATGATCGCCACATCATCCTCGTCGATGATGTGCTCTACACCGGCCGCACTATCCGCGCCGCCATGAATGAACTGTTTGACTATGGTCGCCCGGCATCGATCATGCTGGCAGTGCTGGTGGAACGCGATGATCGCGAACTGCCAATACAGGCCGATGCCGTCGGCCAACATATCGCATTGAAAAAGGACGAGCAGATCAAACTCCACGGCCCCGAACCATTAACGCTGAGCATCACCCGCGTATGAAAAAGAAAAACCGCCTGCAACTCGACGACAACGGCAAGCTCAAACATTTCC
>Ga0316207_10004559_pt1 | contig 11968 bp, 7 predicted proteins | sample 6weekpyrite_MG_FD_204943 | JGI IMG/M metagenome (GOLD analysis project Ga0316207, IMG submission 204943) | Microbial mat bacterial communities from mineral coupon in-situ incubated in ocean water Damariscotta River, Maine, United States -... | ecosystem: Environmental > Aquatic > Marine >... | reverse complement strand
AACCAATTTCTTCTGCCAGCGAAACGGCAGTTTCTATATCGCGCGCAGTACGATTATCGGGTTGTTTTAGATTAAGTGATTCAATCAGCTTCTGGAAACGCTCGCGATCTTCAGCCAGGTCGATAGAATCTGGCGAAGTACCAATAATAGGCGCACCGGCCGCTTCAAGATCACGCGCAAGTTTTAACGGTGTTTGGCCGCCATATTGAACGATGACACCTTTTGGTTTTTCAAGATCAATTAACTCAAGAACATCTTCTAATGTTAACGGCTCAAAGTATAAACGATCCGAAGTATCGTAATCTGTTGAAACCGTTTCAGGGTTACAGTTCACCATAATGGTTTCGTAACCATCGTCACGCATAGCAAATGCGGCATGTACACAGCAGTAATCAAACTCGATACCCTGACCGACACGATTCGGCCCACCACCTAAGACCATAATCTTGTCTTTATTCGAAGGTGCAGCTTCACACTCTTCTTCATAAGTTGAATACATATACGCCGTATCGGTTGAAAACTCAGCCGCACAGGTATCAACCCGTTTATAAACTGGACGAACTTCCAGGCTATGTCGATGTACCCGGACTTCTTTTTCACTACAATCCAAAACTTTTGCAAGGCGTCTATCTGAAAAACCTTTTCGCTTTAGATTAAACATTGTCGTTTTAGAAATAGAATTTAACGCTTTGCCGCGAATAGCATTTTCCTGCAGAACAATATCTTCAATCTGTACCAGGAACCATTTATCCACTTTGGTAAAGTCATAAACCTCGTCAACGGTCATTCCAAAACGAAATGCTTCGGCAAGATACCAGAGTCGTTCAGGACGAACTGTACGACAACCCTGAATAATTTTATCTTTAACATCTTCAATGGTGGTATCCAGGATTTCGTCAAAGCCATCTTTACCTATTTCCAGGCCTCGAATAGCTTTTTGTAATGACTCCTGTTGAGTACGACCAATAGCCATGACTTCACCCACCGATTTCATTTGTGTGGTTAAGCGTGAGTCTGCTGTAGGGAATTTTTCAAAGGTAAAACGCGGAATTTTTGTAACCACGTAATCAATACTCGGTTCGAACGATGCCGGAGTAGCCCCACCGGTAATATCGTTCTTTAATTCATCCAGGGTATAACCCACGGCCAGCTTGGCGGCAATTTTTGCTATCGGAAAACCGGTTGCTTTAGATGCAAGCGCAGACGAACGCGATACACGCGGATTCATTTCGATAATAATCATCCGGCCGTTTTCTGGGTTAATTGCAAACTGTACGTTCGAGCCGCCGGTGTCCACACCGATTTCACGTAACACCGCTACCGAGGCATTACGCATAATTTGGTATTCTTTATCCGTTAAGGTTTGAGCCGGCGCAACGGTAATCGAATCGCCGGTATGTACTCCCATAGGATCGAGGTTTTCAATCGAACAGATAATGATAACGTTATCATTACAGTCACGTACCACTTCCATTTCATATTCTTTCCAACCGAGAATTGATTCCTCGATTAGCAATTCGTTAGTTGGTGAAAGATCCAGACCACGCTCACAAATTTCGAGGAACTCTTCCTTGTTATAGGCAATACCACCACCACTTCCGCCCATTGTAAAAGAGGGACGAATCACGGTTGGGAAACCCACTTGCGCCTGTACCTGTAAGGCTTCTTCTATACTATGCGCAACGGCAGCACGAGGCATGTCCAGACCAATTTTTTGCATTGCCGTACGGAAACGATCACGGTCTTCAGCTTTATCAATTGCATCGCGGTCAGCACCAATCATTTCGATGCCATACTTTTCTAACACGCCTTCGCGATATAAATCTAACGCGCAGTTAAGCGCCGTTTGCCCACCCATGGTTGGTAAAATAACATCCGGCCTTTCTTTTTCGATAATTCGCTCAACGACCGTCCAATGGATAGGCTCGATATAAGTCGCATCGGCTAGCTCAGGGTCAGTCATAATGGTGGCAGGATTCGAGTTCACCAGAATAACCCGGTAACCTTCTTCTTTTAACGCTTTACACGCCTGGGCACCAGAATAGTCAAACTCACAGGCCTGACCAATTACGATTGGTCCTGCGCCTATAATTAAAATACTTTGTATGTCGGTTCTTTTTGGCATATTTCTTTTTAGTCTATAAAAAATTATTTTTTGGCAGCTTGCCCGGAGGATGTTTTCTCAGTGGATATTTTCATGGATTCAATAAACTGATCAAACAATGGAGCCACATCATGTGGGCCGGGGCTAGCTTCTGGATGTCCCTGAAAACTAAAGGCCGGGATATCGTTCCGCTTGACACCTTGCAAAGATTTATCAAACAAAGAACGATGGGTTACTGACAAATTATCGGGTAAACACGACTCATCCACTGCAAAACCATGGTTCTGACTGGTAATAAATACTTGCTTACTTGCTTCATCCTGAACCGGATGATTAGCACCATGATGACCAAACTTCATCTTCATGGTTTTGGCCCCACTGGCTAGTGACAATAGTTGATGCCCTAAACAAATACCAAACATCGGAATATTGGACTTCGCCAATTTCTGAATAGTCGCAATCGCATAATCACAGGGCTCAGGATCACCCGGTCCATTCGATAAAAAGATACCATCGGGGTTAAGCGCCAGCGCCTCTTCAGCGGTCGATTGGGCTGGTAGAACGGTTACTTTACAGCCCCGGTCAACCATCATCCGCAAGATATTTCGCTTTACGCCATAATCGAACGCCACAACATGAAAAGGCAATTTTTTCGAGTCGGCCGGCAAGCCGCTTTCCAAATCCCAGCTACCTTGCTGCCAGGTATATTGTTTTTCGGTGGTCACTTCTTTGGCCAGATCCATACCTTTTAGCCCGGGAAACGCTTTGGCTTTATCAAGCGCGGCGGCTGTATCTGGAACTGCGGCTGAATCCGACGCGACGATACAGCCATTTTGCGCCCCTTTTTCGCGCAAAATTCGGGTTAATTTTCGAGTGTCGATACCTGCTATCGCCACCACATTATTTGTTAGCAGGTAATCACAGAGGCTATCCTGATTTCGCCAGTTACTGGCTAACAGCGGTACATCACGCACAATCAGTCCCGAGGCAAAAATATTAGAAGATTCTTCATCCTCCGAATTGGTGCCGACATTACCGATATGAGGATAGGTTAATGTAACATGTTGTTTTGCATAGGATGGGTCAGTAAGAATTTCCTGATACCCTGTCATGGCTGTATTAAAAACGACTTCACCGACTGATTCGCCGGGAACACCAATAGACTCACCGTGGAAAATGGTGCCGTCTTCAAGTACTAAAAGGGCTGGGTGCCGCAATGAAACCTCCGCGCTAGATACACAAAACGGGAGTGCCCTCTAGGTGAAGGTCTCCCGCTTAAATTAAGAATTCAATGTGGCCGATAAACGTGTTGTCGACCGAGGGGATTGTACTGCAAGTGGTGATTTCTGGCTAGTCATGTTGATAACTTTTCATACTGAAAATATGCAATATCTACCAGATATCAGTGGGAATGATATATTCTTAAGGGATCTACCCATTGTGAAAATTTAAATATTGATAACGTAAAGCTCTTAAACTAAAGGTTTTCTAGCTCGCCTGTATCTTTTCACTAAAGTTTTCAACCAGCGCTTTCATGCTGTAAGACTGATTTTCCATTTTATTATGTATTTTTTTAAAGTTCACGATTGACTCAGTCGTTTGCTCACTAATTTTGTCAAAATTTTCAACTGTTGATTCAATTTCATGCGTCACATAATTTTGTTCTTCTGCTGCGCTTGCAATCCCGGCATTCATATCCTTGATTTGATTAACCGCAGATGAAATTGTCGTTAAGGCATTATCTGCCTCTGAGACGGTATTAACTACTTGTTGAGCCATTTCTTTACCTTTATCCATGGCTTCAACAGCACTGCTTGAGGCAATTTGTAGCTTTTGAATCATTTCTTCAATTTCTGTGGTTGAAGATTGAGTTCGACTTGCAAGTGAACGTACTTCATCTGCAACCACTGCAAAACCACGCCCTTGTTCACCCGCTCGAGCCGCTTCAATTGCCGCATTAAGTGCCAATAAATTAGTTTGCTCAGCAACACCTTTAATGACATCTACAATAGCACCAATTTCATTACTATCGTTTGCAAGTTGTTGAACTACTTCGGTCGAACTTTCAACCTGCTCGGCGAGCGAATTTATTGAACCAATAGTTTCACTGATAATGCTACAACCTAAACCTGCACTTTCATCCGCTTTTGATGCCTCTTCAGAAGCATGATATGCATTTTGGGAAACTTTTTCAGAAGAATCCAGCATATTTTTCAATGCTGATTTTAATCCTTTTGATTCAAGACTCTGCAGGTCAATGCCTTTTTCAGTGACAGTTACCGACTCTGATAAATCCCCAGCTACATCATGTAATTGTTCAAGTGAATCATCAATTCGAGAAGTTATGGCTTTAACTTGTGTCTCTAACATTTTTATAGCCAGTAAAAAGGTACTGGTTTCATCCCTTGCACCAGAATATATATGTGCAAGCAAATCATTATCAACAATGTTATGAGCATACTGCACTGCCGATTTCATTCTGCGAAATACTAAATACTGACCAACCGTCACTATACCTAGAGCTACCAAAGTCGATGCAGTTAAAATATTCCAGGGAGAATTTTGAGCATAAAAAGCAGCACCAACAATAGGAAGCAAACCTAACCCGCTAACCAGTAGCGACTTTGCAAACATACTGACTTTAGGGAGTCGAAAGCTTAATGGCAATTTACCTACATTGATGCGTTTATATATTTTTTCCGCACGGTTTATTTCCATACGATTAGCTTTATATCTTACGGATTGATACTCAATAATCTCACCATTACGCTTGATAGGTGTGGCAAGAGCATGTACCCAGTAATGACTCCCATTTTTACAACGGTTTTTGACCAAGCCCATCCAGGACTTACCCGAACTAAGTGTATTCCATAGATCCTGGAATGCGGCTGTTGGCATGTCGGGATGGCGAACGATATTATGTGGCTTTGATATCAACTCGTCCGAAGTAAACCCGCTAATATTCAGAAAATCTTGATTTATATATGTAATACGACCTTTTAGATCAGTCGTAGACAAAATGACATTCTCATCCTTTAGTAGATGCTCTTCATTTGTTACTGGCTGATTATTCCGCACAACCTGACTCCTTGATGACAAAACCAATGACTTGGTAAGGAGCTTAACGGTAGGTATATAATAAACTTAACTAGATAGGTTTAAATTTGCGTAAAATGGATATTATTGCTTAAAAAAATAAAAATAATAACGAGTTTGTTGCTTTACTTACAATGACTATTCTCGTAAACCGAGTACATCCTGCATATCGAACTGGCCTTTATCATAGTCCATTAACCAGTTAGCCGCACGAACAGCACCATTAGCAAACGTCATACGACTCGATGCTTTATGAGTAATTTCTACTCGCTCTCCAATATCGGCAAACATGACCGTATGTTCACCAACAATATCACCGGCACGAATAGTTTCGAAACCAATAGTGTTACGATCACGTTCACCCGTTTGCCCTTCCCGACCATAAACCGCACAATCTTTTAAATCTCGACCAAGCGCATCGGCAACCACTTCGCCCATTCTTAACGCTGTACCAGAAGGTGCATCAACTTTATGTCGGTGGTGTGCTTCAATAACTTCGATATCGGTATAGTCACCCATCACCTTTGCAGCAATATCAAGTAACTTAAAACACAGGTTAACACCAACACTCATATTCGGTGCAAAAACGATTGCCACTTTTTTTGCTGCATCGGTGATTAGTTGCTTTTGTTCATCTGTAAAACCGGTTGTACCTATTACTATTTTTTTATCCGCTTCGCGGCAAGCCTGAATATTTTTTACACTGACATCGGGGTGGGTAAAATCAATAAGCACATCAAAATCATCCATCACCTTATTTATATCATCAACAAGAAGAACATTTTGTGCTCCCTGATTAATTAGCTCACCGGCATCTACACCGACTAAGGAACTACCAGGTCGATCAATAGCAGCATTTAAAGTCGTACTTTCATTTTGTAAGGTCGCTTCTATTAACACTCGCCCCATTCGGCCAGCAGCACCGGTTATTGCTATTCTTGTCATATTCTTGCTCTATAACTATTTGATATTCACTAATAATATCACTCATTTATTAGTGATAGCGATATTAATCGTTGTTTCTCATTATAAATTTACTAATTCTTTTAAGCTCATCAAATGTTCGATAACAAGGCAAAAAAAAATCGAACTGCGCAGCTTACATACAGTAAGCGAGCAATTTCGATTTTCTTTTTAATGCCGTTAGCGGCACTTCAGGAGCTTAAATGTTAAAGTTTCATGTCTTTGAAAAACTTTTTAACTCCATCCACCCACGAAGACGCTCGTGGACTATGGTTAACACCATCGCCACCTAAAGAAGCATCCAACTGCTTCAATATGTCTTTTTGTTCATTGGTCAGGTTAACAGGCGTTTCAATGCTCACACGGCAAATCAAATCACCGACTGAAGCGCCTCTAACTGCTTTTACCCCTTTACTACGCAGTCTAAACGATTTACCAGACTGAGTTTCAGCAGGTACTTTTAATTTAACTCGTCCATCCAGCGTCGGAACTTCCAGTTCGCCACCAAGGCTTGCCGTCACAAAACTAATGGGCACATCACAATATAAATCAACGCCATCGCGCTCAAAGATTTTATGTGGACGCACATTCATATGTACGTATAGATCACCGGATGGTCCACCGTTTTCACCCGCTTCACCTTCACCTGACAGCCGAATACGGTCACCGGTATCGACACCAGGCGGTACTTTTACCGACAGTGTTTTATGCTTTTCGACTCGACCATGCCCATGACACTTGCCACAAGGGTCGTTGATCATTTTGCCATTACCATGACAACGTGGGCAGGTTTGTTGTAAAGAAAAGAAACCTTGCTGCATACGAACCTGTCCGTGACCACCACAGGTAGTACAGGTTGTAGGCTTAGTGCCTTTTTTCGCACCGCTGCCGCCACAACTATCACAGGCAACTTGAGTTGGTACACGAATTTGTACTTCGGTGCCTTTTACTGCATCCTCTAACTCAAGCTCCAGGTTGTATCTTAGGTCAGAACCTCTAAAAACTTGTTGTCCACCCCCGGCACGGCCACCACCACCACCAAAAATGTCTCCGAATACATCACCAAAGATATCACTGAAGTTAGCGCCACCTGCTCCAGCACCACCACCCATTCCGGCAGAACCATCGACACCGGCGTGGCCGAATTGATCATAGGCAGCGCGCTTTTGGTCATCGGTTAAAACATCATGCGCTTCTTTGGCTTCTTTGAATTTTTCTTCGGCTTCTTTGCTATCAGGGTTTCGGTCAGGATGAAACTTCATCGCCTTGCGTTTAAAGGCTTTTTTAATATCAGCCGAACTGGCAGATTTTTCCAGCTCTAAAACATCATAATAATCACGCTTAGACATACTTCACTTTACCTTTACCTAAATTGCTAAAAGGCGTGAAGTTATCACGCCTTTTAGTCTTTCTCTTTATACCACTAAAGCGGCTTTACTTACTTATTGTCTTTAACTTCTTCAAACTCGGCATCGACAACATCATCATTAGTACCAGCAGAATCTGCCTGGGCTTGCGCACCTGCATCGCCCCCCATATCAGCGCCAGCAGCTTCAGCACCCTCTGCACCTTTTTCGGCATAAAGTCTTTCTGCCATTTTGCTTGATGCTTCAGTTAATGCTTTTGTTTTTGCTTCAATTTCATCTTTATCTTCACCTTTTAAGGCTTCTTCTAAATCTTTAATTGCCGCTTCGATACTTTCTTTTTCGCCAGCTTCAAGTTTATCTTCACCCAGCTCTTCCATTGATTTTTTCGTTGCATTAATCATGGTTTCAGCTGTATTACGCGTTGCCACCATTTCCTGGAATTTTTTGTCTTCATCCGCATGCGCTTCAGCATCACGAACCATTGCTTCCACTTCTTCATCCGATAAACCACTGGACGCTTTAATCACAATTGATTGCTCTTTGCCTGTTGCTTTATCTTTTGCTGATACATTTAAAATACCATTGGCATCAATATCAAACGACACTTCAATTTGTGGTGTGCCGCGTTGCGCAGGTGGAATATCCTGCAAGTCAAAACGACCTAACGATTTATTCGCATCGGCACGTTCACGTTCACCTTGAAGTACGTGTACTGTAACAGCCGTTTGATTATCTTCAGCTGTTGAGAACACTTGTTGTGCTTTAGTTGGAATTGTTGTGTTCTTCTCAATGAGTTTTGTCATAACGCCACCCATTGTTTCAATACCCAATGATAAAGGTGTTACGTCTAATAATAATACGTCTTTAACATCGCCACCTAGTACACCACCTTGAATCGATGCACCAACTGCAACCGCTTCGTCAGGGTTAACGTCTTTACGTGGCGCTTTACCAAAGAAGCCTTCAACTTCTTCCTGTACTTTAGGCATACGCGATTGACCACCAACCAGAATAACATCATCAATTTCAGATGCTGACAAATCGGCATCGCTTAATGCTTTTTTACATGGTTCAATTGAACGTACAATTAATTCTTCAACAAGCGATTCAAGTTTTGCTCGCGTCACTTTAATATTTAAATGTTTAGGGCCTGTTGCATCGGCGGTAACATAAGGTAAGTTTACATCTGTTTGTTGTGTAGATGATAACTCTATCTTCGCTTTTTCAGCCGCTTCTTTTAAACGTTGCAATGCAAGTGGATCATTGCGTAAATCTAAACCTTGTTCTTTCTTAAACTCTTCAACAAGGTAGTCAATTAAACGCATATCAAAGTCTTCACCGCCAAGGAATGTATCACCATTAGTAGAAAGTACTTCGATTTGATGTTCGCCATCGATATCTGCAATCTCAATAATTGAAATATCGAACGTACCACCACCTAAGTCGTATACAGCAACTTTACGATCGCCTTCTTTTTTGTCGATACCAAACGCTAATGCCGCAGCCGTTGGTTCATTGATAATACGCTTTACATCTAAACCAGCAATTTTACCGGCATCTTTCGTTGCCTGACGTTGTGAGTCATTAAAATAAGCAGGAACCGTAATAACCGCTTCAGTTACATCTTCACCTAAATAGTCTTCAGCCGTTTTTTTCATTTTTTGCAAAATACGCGCTGAAACTTCAGGTGGTGCCATGGTTTTGCCTTCGGCTTCAACCCATGCATCACCGTTATCGGCTTTCATAATCTTATACGGTACCATTGAGATATCTTTTTGAACTTCGTCGTCTTCAAAACGACGGCCAATAAGACGTTTAATCGCAAACAATGTATTTGTTGGGTTGGTCACCGCCTGGCGTTTTGCTGGTTGCCCAACAATAACTTCGTCGCCTGTGAATGCAACAATAGATGGTGTTGTACGATCACCTTCAGCGTTTTCTATAACTTTAGGCGAACCGCCTTCCATAACTGAAACGCATGAATTTGTTGTACCTAAGTCAATTCCAATTATTTTACCCATTACCGTTAATCTCCAAAATTCTTAAATTTTATTTAAAATTTGTTGCTAATATTTACCTGATTATTTAATAGGGTCTTTTTCCCTTACATCAAGTGTTGATTAAATTTTTATGACAATTTATTCGCTTTCTTTCGCTGGAGGCTTTGAAACCACCACCATGGCAGGTCTAATTAGACGCTCATTGATGGTATAGCCCTTTTGCATCACATCGACGACCGTATTCGGGTCTTTTTCCGGGTGTTCAATCATCGTCATGGCCTGGTGGAAATCCGGGTCAAACTCTTCATCGATTGGATGCACCTGGTTAATACCAAATTTTTCAAATGCAGAAGTAAACATTTTAAGCGTTAACTCCGTTCCTTCTTTCAATTTTGCAAGATCTGCGTTTTCATCTGTTGCGGCAGTTAGCCCAAGTTCCAGGCTATCAAAGACAGGAAGAAGCTCGGTTGCAAACTTTTCCATACCGTATTTATGCGCATTTTCCAGCTCACGTTCACTGCGGCGGCGAATATTCTCCATTTCAGCCTGTGCACGTAAGAATTTATCCTGGTTATCTTTTGCCAGTGCTTCTGCATCTTCCAGGCGTTTTTGCAGCTCGGCTACATCGCCCGCTTCCGCTTGTTGATCGGTGGCAGCTTGCTCTAAATCTTCGTTGTTTTCTGCCTGGTCAACAGTGTTTTCTGTGTCGGTCATAACTACTCCAAAATACCGTATTCTATTAATATCGTTCTGTTAATCTTTTAAATTCTGTAGGGATATATGGGGTCAATTATTCTGAGGTCAAGACCGAGCCCAATAATTTTGCGGTGACATCGACAATGGGAATGACCTTGTCATAGGCCATCCTGGTTGGACCTATCACTCCCAGCACTCCCACGACCTGATCGTCAACCTTGTAAGGCGAGGTCACAACCGAACATTCCCCAAAAGCCGAGTATCCAGATTCCTCGCCAATAAATATCTGCATTCCTTCAGCATGGATCGAGTTATCGAGTAAATGTAGCATATCCTGTTTGGTGTTAAAGGCCTCAAATAACTGGCGGAGCTTTTCAACATCGCCCATTTCGTTATACGCCATTAAATTGGTTTCACCGGCCAGTATAAAGTCAGAATCTTTATTTTTATCAATCACCTGATCGGCCATTTCCACCGCGGTTTGCATAATCCGGTGCATATCTTCACGGACTTCCTGCATACTTTTAAATAGATTGCCCCTAATGCTGGACAATTCATGACCAGCGTACTCCTGATTAAGGAAATTGGCTGTTTGCTGCAACTCCAGTGACGAATACTCTCGCTGGGTGTCGATAACCTTATTTATAACCTCATCATTATTCACAACCATAATCACCAAAACACTGGTTGAAGATAAGATTAAAAACTCAATGTGCTGCAAGGTGACTTTTTCGTGTTTTGGTAACATCACGACGCCGGCCATTTTAGTTACTGCCGATAACATACCTGAAGCACTTTCTATCAGCGATTCTGAAGTACCCGTATGCAGCTGAGGTTCAAGCTGTAATCGAAATTCATCGACCTGCTCTGTCGCCAGCGGTTTTACAGTCAATAAATTATCAATGAAAAGCCGGTAGCCCTGAACGGTGGGTATTCGACCCGCCGAAGTATGTGGTGAGGTAATAAGACCTAAATCTTCCAAATCTGCCATCACATTGCGCACAGTAGCAGAGCTTAGCTTAATACCACTGTCTTTCGCCAAAACCCGGGAGCCCACTGGCTGGCCATCGGCAATATAACGCTCAACGAGTGATTTAAGTAAATATTGTGCTCTTTCTGAGAGGCCAGATTCTGAAAAACCGGAGGATTCCGACATAAAGCTTTTTACCTACAGCAAATTTAGGTGAATATAATTAGGGTTAAACTGCCCAGTATTTTAGCACTCGATTGCCGAGTGTGCTAACTGACTAAGCCTATAATTTATAAAAAGATTCAATTAAATTAATCCAAAATTAAACCGGCATACAATTTCAAATGTAGCAAGCCCTATAGCCGACCCAACAGCTCTATGATAATGTTTGCTGTTATGAAAAATGAATTCACTAAAATTGGTTTAATTGGCAAATACGGCGACCCAGGGGTTGAAGTCACCCTGTTAAGCCTCTACCACTTCTTAGCCAAACGTGGATGTGAAGTGGTTATTGACACTGATACCGCTAACACACTGACAGAAAAAAACATTTCGACAGCAACTTTGAACGAAATTGGCAAAAATTCAGATTTAGTGATTACGGTTGGTGGTGACGGTACTTTACTCAATGCCGTTAGAAACTTGATTGACCACAGCAGCCCAATATTAGGAATTAACCTTGGCCGCCTGGGTTTTCTGGTCGATGTCTCTCCCTATGAAATGACTCAGCGTATGGCTGAAATTCTTGATGGTAAATTCGAAGAAGAACACC
>Ga0316207_10004557_pt1 | contig 11971 bp, 10 predicted proteins | sample 6weekpyrite_MG_FD_204943 | JGI IMG/M metagenome (GOLD analysis project Ga0316207, IMG submission 204943) | Microbial mat bacterial communities from mineral coupon in-situ incubated in ocean water Damariscotta River, Maine, United States -... | ecosystem: Environmental > Aquatic > Marine >... | reverse complement strand
TGCGTAGTTGTCGTCGTTGGCAACTATAAGTTTGCAACAAGGATTTAAGAGGTTCATTACACCCTCTGCATGCACCTTGGGTTTTGTAATCCACGTCGAAGCCATGTCGCCCCCAAAGTCTTACGTAGCACTTAAGTACCTTTAGCATGTAGGTATGTTTTTTCAGTGTTACTAAACCTCAAGGTATCACACTGTGTACCAAGACGCGTACCTAATTTGGGCTTGTCCTGTGCTTATTATCTGATATATTCGATTACACAATAAAAAGTAAGGGATTTCGTAGAATTACAGTAGTTTAGGTATAGGGAGGGCTTAATTTCTAGGAAGGTAAAATCAAAATTAGATTTCGTTCTACTTCCCTGAATCAACTTGGTGCAAACACAGGGTCTTTCCAATATTTAGGAGTCCATATTAATAGCTTGGGATGTCATAATTGGGCATCCACCAGAGAATAGTATTTGAGCATTAGTAAGTAGGAAAATAAATGACAGGCAAACGTTATATGGCTGCTAAAAAAGATGAAAATCTAGAGCTTATTGAGCCAACTAAGCCACCGTTTGGATATTACGGTGCGAAACAGAGAATTTCATCGTCAATTATTGAACTATTGCCGCCGCATAACGCATGGGTAGAAGTATTTTGTGGCTCTGCAGCAATTACCCTTGCAAAAAAACCAGCGGGAATTGAAGTAATAAATGATTTAGATGGAAACATTGTTAATTTATTTGAACAATTGAGAAATAACTATAAGAAGCTAGTAAGGGCGGTTGAATTAACGCCATACGCGCGAGAAGAATTCCAAAAAGCAAGAATAACAAATAATAAGGACAGCAATTTAGAGCGCGCAAGAAAATTTCTTGTTACAAGTATGATGACTATTAACGCAACCGTTGGCGACCTGAATAGTGGTTTTTCATATTCGATGTCTTATACACGTGGCGGTAGAGAAGCAAGAGTCAATAGATGGGTGAATTTGCCCGAACGCATATCCAGAGTTGTCGAACGTATCAGGTATACAAGAGTTGAGAATAGAGACGCGCGTAAAATTGTAGAGCTATTTTCAGATAGACCTGCAACATTAATGTATTTAGACCCACCATACTTTGTCAAACGGTCGCATGATTATTGTGTCGACGCAAAGGATAAAGAGTTTCACGAAGAGCTATTGGAGTTATGTTGCGAATCAAAGGCTATGATTATGATGAGCAACTATGACAACAGTCTTTACAGAAAGCATCTTAATAGAAACACTGGCTGGACTAGAAAGCTAATTCATACTACTACGCGTGATACGAGCGGTAGGGATATGCAAAGAAAAGAGGTTATTTGGATGAACGAAAACCTTATGAACGCAAAAAAGAATAATAAGGTTCCGATTCGCTTAAAAGAAAAAGAAAAGAAGTATGGGAAGATTAATCCACCGCGAAAATAAATAGTGCGCCAAACCTGATTTAATGGATGCTAATAGCGGCGTTTGGCGGTAAAAAACAATAAAGGAGTAGCGTAATGGTTTCACATATGGGGAATGATGAAAATCGTTATAATGAAATAAAAGAGCTGATGGAGCGGCAGGAGAAAGATTCAAACGGCAAACTGCCTAATGCAAAGCTAAAGGTGCAGGGAAATGTATCTAAAGCAAACATATATCGATTTCCACTGGGAATGCTTCACTTTAATAAATCAAATGGAAGAGTCAAGTCAGAAGTCCTAGCAAAAGAAGCGCAGTTTGGTCGAATTCTCGATACAGGGGATGAAGGTGACCAAGGTGTGTTAAAAGAGTTAATTCTAGCTATTCGAAGAGATGAAAACGATAAAGTAAAAAGAGACCTGAAGCAAAATGGACAGATGTTACCGGGTATTATAACTCATGATGGCATCGTAATTAATGGTAACAGACGTAAAGCCTTGCTTGAAGAGCTTCACCATGAAACGCATGACCCGAAATATGGGTATTTAGAAGCTCAGGTGCTTCCCTCAAGTATAAGTCGTCCTGAGCTCTGGCTTATTGAAGCTGGGATTCAATTATCAGCTCCCCAGCAATTAGACTATAGCCCAATAAATAACCTATTAAAGCTGCGCGAAGGGCTAAACTCGAGTATTAGTGTTGCTGATATGGCTGCATGTATATATGGAATGAGTGAAGAGAAGCTTAAAGAAGATATAGATAGGTTGGATATAATTGATGAATACCTTAATGATTATTTAAATAAAAGCGGTAGGTATTATCTTTTAGATAAAAAAAATGAACACTTTATTAATTTGCAAAATATTTTGAAATGGCTTGAAAGACCGCGAGGGGGTGTGAATAAGGATTGGGAGCCGGATCAAAATGATATAGCGGAATTGAAAATTGTTGCGTTTAATTATATCAGGGCGCAATTTCCTCACGTGCGGATTCGAGAGCTCCGGGATATTTTTAGCATAAAATCTTCATGGGATGAGTTAAAGCTAGCGCTAGAGATAGATACAGAGACAGACGAAACCCTTGACGACGAGCTTGTGCCAACAGGCGGTGCTGAAAATGAAGAGGAGGAATTTCCTGATGATGAGGATTCTGAGCCAACATTAATAATCACGGACGCCGAAGAAAAAGATTTTAGAGATGAGAGTAGGTGGCGAAACCGAAATGAAGGTGAGCTAAAAGGTTTTTTTGAAAGCGCAAAAGAACAGCTAAAAATTCAAGAGGATTCCATAACTCCATTAAAGCTTGCCCGTAGAGCACTTCGCAATTTGAGCGGTATAAGGGAAAATATTTCAATTGCTGAGCAGCCGGAATTGGATGAGATTCTTGGCGACATAATTAGAAAAGTAAATAAGCTTCGGAATTTCAAAGCACGCAAAAAATAAAGGAGGTTAGAGTTGCGCTTTTAATAGCAATCTAACTTAATAGGCTCCTATATGACCGGTAAAAATTAAAACGTGATTAATATATCGATAAAAAATGATAGCGTAAATATTTCTCATAGTGATAGGGATGGGGAGAAAGCACTAAATAAACCGCTGCATAGAGTGTTTTTCCGCAGCTTAAAAGCTTCGCCTGATAAGAGTGGGGCTTGGAATATTGCCCCGAATGCCAATAATGCGGGCAAGCTTGTAAGTCTAATTGAGCATTTGGAGCGCTATAAAATCAGCTTCAATCTCGACCCAAAGTGCCGGTCTATGCTGGATAAAATTGATAGGCGCAAATCAGATTACCAAAAGAGAATGGAAAGTGGGCTTGCATTAAAGCATGGCTTTCCCGAAGATGAAATTGCTGACGTGCAAACCAAACTTAGTGATGGTTTTCTACGCACCCTTACCTTACCGCAGAAGAAAGCATTAATTCACCTAAATGCTGTTGGTAATGGAGCGAATTTCTCAGTACCGGGAAGCGGAAAGACGTCTGTTGTGCTGGCGTATTTTGATTTATTGAAATCATCGAATAGTATAAGAGGTTTTCTTGTTGTAGGTCCAATAAGTTCTTTTCAGCCGTGGGAAGATGAGTTTGAAGCTTGTTTTGGTAGAAAAGCTATATCAGAGAGGATTTCAGGAAAATCAAAACTTGACCGGCGCGAATTATATATGCTGGAAGATGATTATGAAATGCTTTTGGTGAGCTATCAAACATTAGCCAATGATGTTGATGAAGTTATTAAAATCCTATCGAAAAAGAAGTTCCTTGTTGTGTTAGATGAGTCGCATTATATAAAAAAGCCTGTCGGTGGAAAAATGTCGGAGGCAGTAATATCTATTTCTAAATATGCATATAGAAGAGTTCTATTAACTGGGACGCCGATGCCAAATGGGTTGCCTGATTTGTGGTCCCAGTGCACGTTTCTCTGGCCTGAACAGTTACCGCTTGGCACGGCTGATAGCTATCTTCGGTATGTGAAAAATATCAGTAACAAAAATACGCTTCAAGATATTAAAAGCAGGATTGACCCACTGTTCTTTAGGGTTACTAAGCGTGATTTAGGGCTTCCTAAGCCGAGTTTTAAAATCGTTTGGTGTGATATGAAGCCACTGCAGTCTCGCATTTACTCAGGAGTTGCAGAGAGATTTCTTTCACAAAGCAAGGAGGCGCCAAATGACCGGCTAGCATTAAAAACGTGGAGAAAGGCACGCTCAATTAGATTATTGCAAATTGCCGCAAACCCAACGCTGCTTACAAAAAGAAATGAAGAATTTAAATTGGACCCCTTTGGAATTGAAAGTCAATCATTAGAAAAGTTAATAGATGGTTATGCGGACTATGAGGTTCCTGTAAAGATTGAGCAGGCATGCGCCATTGCAAATGAAATTTGCGCGTCCGGTCAAAAAGTAGTCATTTGGTCAACGTTCATTCATAACCTCAATATGCTGGATAAGCATTTGAAGCAGTTTAATCCTGTGATTATTCATGGCGGGATACCCTATGGAGCGTCAGATGATGATGAGATGACGCGCGAGGCTGCGATTAAAACGTTTAAAACGGATGACTCATGCAAGGTTCTTATCGCAAATCCGGCAGCATGTGCAGAATCAATTTCGCTGCATATGATATGTCACGCCGCAATCTATATGGATCGTTCCTTTAATTGCGCTCACTTTCTTCAGTCGCTAGATAGAATTCATAGGCTTGGTTTGCCAGAAGGTTTTGATACAACTTATTATATAATTTTGGCGAGAGATACAATTGACGGCATAGTGCATGAGCGCCTTGAGACTAAAACTAAAAACTTAATGAATTTGGTGGAGGTAGAGCTGCCTGAAGCGGTTTCGGGGTATTGGACAGATGACTTGGGGGAAGAGGGGGAGCGTGATTTCTCCCTCGTTGAAGAGCATATAAGGTCGTTTAAAAAATCTTGATTATGGTTGAGCCAGATGACCTAGCTAATCTATGCGTTATTTTCTTTCGACTAAGAGCTAGGAGTATCGAAAGAAATAAACTTATAAAAAATATAAATACCACTTTGCGAATTGATTCTAGGGCATCGTCGAGCCATATAATTAATGAGGCGATGAGTTGTGATTTAATATATTTAAATAAAGGTAATTATTTTATTAGTGACGCAGGAAGAAATGTCGGTCGTTACCAGAAATACATCCAAAATAGCATTCATGACAATGCTAAAGAAGCGCTTATACGAAACGTCTACCTTAATAGAAATGCTGGTGATAGATGTTGTGCGAAACTGTTACTTAACTGGATGCCAGATAGTGAGAGCGGGACTTTTGTTTACAAGAGGAGGGCGCCGGAAAATGCTGAGACTCTTTTTTGGCTTCAGACTCTTGAGAGGGTTGGGTTAATCGAAGTCGATGACAGGTTTGCTAGTATATCCACCAAATATTTGAGCCTGTTTAATAAGCTGTTATACGAGATACGAGGATTAAAGTCCCCAAATAGTCAGAACGGTATATTTCGACAAAGGGTGGGCGACTTGGGGGAGAGGCTTGCGATTGATTATGAAAAAAATAGGCTTAAGAAAAATGGCCAAGAATATCTTGTTCCACTAGTGCAGCGCATAAGCCAGATTGACAACTCTGCTGGTTACGATGTTATGTCGTGCGTGGGCTTCGGGAGCACTCCGGAGGCCCCTATATACATCGAGGTAAAAAGCACAGTTGAAGAATATGTACAGTTTACATGGTCTCATAATGAGCAAAGAGTTGGTGAAAGGCTTGGAAGCAAGTATTGGATATATTGCTTTACTAAAATTGACTTAGACAATTCTTGCGGAAAAGGCCCACATAAAATAAATAACCCAGTTAAAAAGGTTGTGTCTCCTGATTATCATATAGAGACACGAGATATCTGGGTAAAAAAACAGTAATATTTATAATAGTTGAAGTAATTAACCGGTATAATTGTAATCTCTAACCGCTACTTAGGTGCACGTCATGGAAGAAGCTAGTGATTTAGCTCAAGCCACTATTCAGGTAGATATGGGTCTGGTCGTTTTGTTGATTATTGCTTTAGGATGCGTTGCGTTTTTTGTTATCGGTATTTTTGCATGGAAGGCATTTTCACATCAAGTACGCGACTTTATGAATTTTGAGAAATATCTTGATTTCTTGGATAAAAAGAATGTAAGGACTAACATACCAAGATATTTGCATGAGTCATACGCAGAATATTTATTGAAGAGAAATGAATTCTGGACTTCCTATGGTCAGGTAATGGTAGCGGTTCTTATTATTATTATTTTGGCGATTTTACTAGTGACTAAAACTATTTCAGCAGAATCTGGGTTGCCTATTTTGTCAGCCGTTTCGGGGTTCGCTATTGCCAAAGGAGTTGGTAGTAGTCGCGGTCCAAGTTCTCCCAATGACCCTTCAAATTAACTGTCACATATTTAAATTATCTACGTTATAGGTAAGGGTGCGGTCTGGTAGTGTCGAGACCTCCTTTGAGGCACGCATTTAATGTTATGGGTTAGTAATTGTTTTCTAGAAAAAAATCTGAGAGCGGTTATTATAATGCCGCTTATTTTTTTAGCCCCCCTCTATTAGGCTGATATTGCTGTATAAATTTTATCCCCACGGTTTGCTAATTATTTAATCAGTCCAAAAATCATTAAATCTATCCGCGGACAGCTCAGTATACCTAACGGTATGCTGAATATTTTTGTGCCCAAGGTAATGTTGTATCGCTCTAGTGTCATATCCCTCATTGGCTAATTTGTATCCGCAGCCATGACGGAGCATATGTGGATGAGTGGGAAAGGGGAGCTTAGCTGCAACACCTGCGCGGGCTACCATTTTCCTTACCGTGGAAGTCGTTAGGGAGCTCTTCCGTTCCGTTACAAATAGATAAGGTGAGTCAGGGTAATCTCGCTGAAGTTGTCGAATTGCTCTTAGTTCAATTCCGCGAAGAGGATGAGTGCTGGTTACGCCATTCTTTACTCTGTTAACATGTAGCAGCCCTTGCTTCAGGTCAATCATATCCCATCTCAGGGCGACAGCCTCAGACACTCTAAGTCCATGTCGGTACATCATCATAATAAGGGTGGCATCGCGCTGCCTGTGTCTTCCTATTTGCTTGGCTGACTTAATTAGGTGCTCGACCTCATCGGGCGTCAAGTGTTCTCGGCTTCGTAGTTCAGCATTCTTCTGTCTTGTCGGTGGAACTTTCCCATTTTCGATACTTGGACAGGCCTTCTTTTTAGGCGATAACTCAATGATATTACTCATAGGTGGCTCCTATACTTTCCCATTTATGGTTGTTTTAGGGAAAGTTATAGCAAGCCAGATCTAGCGTCAATAATAAATTTCTCGCAGTGGGTATGACGTAACGAAGGTTAAGGTTGCACTATAACGGATAGCAATCAATAAGGTGCCACTATAACAGGGAGACATTCGCTCTCCACTTTGGCTGAATCAAGCCCTTTACACCAATCCGACACTATAACGGTAATAAATATCAGCGCGAATGCCCGTAGGAGCAGATTGCGCGCATGGTGGTGACCATGTTGCCCTTGAAAGCTACGACACTCCCTCCTTAGTTAATAGCAGGATGGGGAGAATACCTACATTTAAACTCACCATAGACCCCTGTCAGGAAACTGATGGGGGTTTTTCATTTTAGGAGAAACCATGCAAGACAGATACGAATTAGCAGAAGAAGTAATTGGTCAACAAATGTGCAATATGTACTTTGCGAATGACCAGAATAGATTTTATGCAGCATCGACTAGCGTTGGGAGCGGGAAGACAAGAGCTTCCGTTGAGTACATGACATGCGCCGAACAAGCATCAAGAAATTTTATTTATGTTGCGCCGACTATTAAGCTCGTTGAGCAGACCACACAAGACCTCAAGAAGAGCCTTTCCGAGAGAGGGCTCGACACCAGAAATATCAACCTAATTCATTCGCAGTGCGTATCAAGCGAAGAGACGGCGTCGGCTGCCGCACTGAGCGCAGTAAATGACTCACTTCCAAACATAGGCGCCACCATAATATTAACGACGGCAACTTTTTTGACCATATTGCCAGCATTAAGACGAAAAGATTGTTGGCACGTTGTCTTGGATGAGGCCTTTTCACCGCTTACTTTTATTGAGTACGAGCTTGGAAAAGAAGATAGAGAAAAGGGTAGAGAGTATTTTGACTCTCTGTTTATGGTGGATGCTGATAGAAACGACAGCGTACTGCCTGCATCAGGGAAGCATTCACTCGTCCAAAGCGTAGCCTCTGGCGACTGGCGTCAGGCAGGAACAAAATATCAAGGAATGCAGAAGCTATCTAAGCATGTTCTTAATGATGCGCTAAATGTTGAGTTGGCGAAGAAGCATGAGGATAAGTATTTGTTTGCTTCATGGGTAACGCCAGATTATTTTGAGGATTTTGCTGAAGTAGTCTTTTTGGCAGCATTATTTGAGCAAAGTATTTTGCATCATTTATGGAAGACTATGTACAAAGTTGACTTTAAGGTACACGCGTTCTTTGAGAAAGCCATCGAAAGAAACGTCCATGAATCACAAGGGCAAGTTGTATCAGTAGGACATATTCTTGAGCAAAACGACAATGCATCTAAGTACAACCTTCAGAGAAATTATATTACTGGTGAGAAATATGAAACAAGAATAGGAATGCGAGTCATAGATAGGGCTGTGGAAATTGTGTCGGCATATTTTCTGGGAAAGAAATCTTTATTGCAGATAAATAAATGGACGGGATATCACACTAGACAGAAGCATACCTTGCAGGGAAATACGACAGTAATTCCAACCATCTCGCACGGTCTTAATGATTATTCACAATATCGTGCTATTGCAGCGTTGGCGGTAACGAACCCTAGCCCTTATCAAAAGGAGTGGTTGGAAAAACGTACGGGATTATCTGAGAACGAGGTTTACAGAGCTTTTCGTATTCACACCGTGTACCAAGCGTGTGGTCGTACGGCAATCAGAGATGCTGAGAACTCAGAGCCTGTTACATTTATTACAGTAGGGAAGGATGACGCATGGTTTTTGCATAAGTTATTCAGCGGCAGCGCTTGGCTAGGGCAGGTTGGTGATATGCGGCGACTTAGTAAAAGCACAGAGAACCTGTCGGGTAACCCGCGTTATCAAGCATTAAGGCTTAATTATAAGCGGCTAATGACAAAGAAAAGTAGAGGGGGTCTTGATGACATCGGAAACGAACAGCTTAATTTGATTAGGTCTGAAATATCATCATTGAAACGTGACAATTGTTCTAAATAGTTCTTTTAGTTGGTTTGTCACAGAAAGGATAAGAAATAGATTGGGCTCATGAGGGTAGCTTCATGGGCTCGATTGTTTTCTGTCTTTGTGTCTTATTGGGTGTATCTGTCTTTTGGGGTAAAGAGAGCTAGGTTACTTAATGCCTTTTGCTCTTCTGTACTTGAGCGCTAAGTAGCAAGCCCTAACAGGGAGCATTTCTGCCGTACCCACGTAAGATGAAACTAAGTCGGAATACTTTAATGTCTCATCGACGCCGAGCTTCAAGTAAACCGTAGGCTGCACCCCGCAGTCTGTTGTTTCTGCAATGACTCCCCAATCTGTATTAATCAGGAATTTACTGAAAGTCATAGCAGAGTCACCGCTCCCATGTCTTTCTGTTACTGCTTTGACTGTAGGGTTGATTTCTTTTATAAGGCTTACAGTGTCATCAACGTCAGAAGCAAATTCTGAGATTCTTTTTTGGTAGGGCTTATCTGTATTGAAGTGCAAATTCTTTGATGCGGAAATTAATGACGCGCACAGATACTTGATGTCTTTTTCAATAGTTTTATATTTGTAAATATAGTCTTCTCCACCGATATGCCGGAATTCTATATATGGCTCTTCTCTTTCTAATTTCTTGTAGTTAATTGCAAATTGCTTCCCTGATTGAATAAAAAAACCTAAGTCTTTCCATCTATTAAAGGAAGGCTCGATTAGACGTCTGGATGCTGCCAATACGACCATATAGTCATAATGGGTTGCAGTGTATATCGATGTGCCTCTGTCGTAATGTTTAAGAATCTTTGCTTCATTAATTAACATTGCGGTGTTGAATTTTAGCGCATTGAAGTCGGCGCCGGATAAATCCCAGTCAGGAAGGGATAAATTTACATGCAACCCACAGAAGCTGGCGGTAAAGCCATCATTTTCATCTATATAAGAAAAAACTTTTCGCAGCGCCTCTAGTGCACCTTCAAGGTCTAGTGGTGGAGAAATAATTTCGACGGCGCCAATAGCGTCTTCCAAGCTATGGAACTCAATATCGGACTCAGGCAATACTGCCCATTTAGTTTGTATGCCCATGTTCTTTTTTGGCGCATTAACTTTGCAGCCAAGGAGGATGCTCAGCTCATCAGCAATAATTTTCCGAACTGAATACGGGGTCGTTTCTGGGTAGTCATCATGTTTTAAGTATTTCTTCGGCATTCCATAGCCATCACCGCGATTTGTAATGATAATCTCGGCTTCAAAACCCATTTGTATATTCATACTGATTTTCTTATTGGTTGTTGTTAAAGAGAATGGTTGATAAATGTATCTTGAATTTTAACAAGAGTATACATTGGTAAGCTTTTCTAATTGATATACCTTTTGTGTATCTAGCAGTCGTTGTGCTATTTGAATGCCCTAGTATGTCTGAAATGTCTTCAAATCTTGCGCCATTGTTTCTGAGGTTGGCTGCAAAGGTGTGTCTGAAAGAGTGGAAGTCTTTCTCTGTTATCCCTAGCTCTAAACGAAGACGTCTAAACCATTTGGATGCATCTTGACCATATCCATCTCGTCGTTTCTTGAGCTCTGGAAATAGCCGAGTTTCACCTTTTTCTTTTAGTTTTTCGATGTGTGTCACGAAGCCGATGTTAAGTAGGGTTGGGTGGACGGGTATCTGTCTTTTAGACGCTTTGGATTTTATTCGCTTATCTTCACTATTGTTATTGATGTCTATTATCCAAATGTCATCATGCTTCTGAATATCATTCAAATATAGCTGGCAAAGTTCATTGAGCCTTGCTCCTGTGAACAGTCCAAGCAAGGGTAACCAAAAGTAATATGAATGCTTGTACATATTGTCTTTATATATCTTGGATGAAAATAGCGTGGTCAAATCATTATGATTATAAGCCTCTCTTTCTTCGTCAGGACGTTTTGTTAATTTTAGTTGCATCCCTTCCGCATAATTCATTGCTATATAACCATGTTTCATCGCCCATTTTAGTAGTGAAGATAGTCGGCTAATATTCTTGTTGATGGTATTTATTGCCATAGGCTTTGGGTGCATCGCTAGAATTGCATCAATCGATTTCTCTTTGTATAACGGATTCTTATTTATATTTGCTGGAAGGTGGCGCAAAGTATCTTTGTAATTTCTTATATGCTCAAACGTGATATGTGAAGAAGAGATATTTCCTATGATTCGAGTAGCCAGTCGATAAGTGGCTTCATTTTCTAACTGGCTTTTTCTTGTCCATTGACCTGATGTTGTTTGCTCAGCAGTGTATTTCTCAATGATGTCATTTAATCGAGGCGCGTGTTTGTGTGTGGGCGCTTCTTTTGAATCATATGATGGAATTCGGTGGGTATGTTCTTTTCTTAAGTATTGTTTTCTCCACGTTTTGAACTCATCTTTAGTCCATTGGTATGGATTTAGACGTATCTCATCAAATAATGACTCAGTGATAACTGAAAGTCTGCGAGCAGTTTTGAATGCTTGGCTTCTATTCGTGTGATGTATGGCTGATTTTATTTCAGATACGCGAAGAATGTCTTTCAAATCATGAGGGACACGTATCCTGAAGTAATACCCAGAAGGGCGCGAAAGTAAGTAGGTAGGTGTTGCAGTCATCAGCTCATAGTCCTCTCGGTGTGTACCACTGTGTGTACCAAAAAACACCGAAAAAACTATAAGCCGCTGAACCACAAGTATTTGGTGGAGACGGCGGGAATCGAACCCGCGTCCGCAAATCCTCCGCCTTCGGCTCTACATGCTTATCCTGCTAATTAATTTAATCAGTAGCTACCCAACAGGCAGGGAAAACTAAAGACGATT
>Ga0316207_10004556_pt1 | contig 11973 bp, 11 predicted proteins | sample 6weekpyrite_MG_FD_204943 | JGI IMG/M metagenome (GOLD analysis project Ga0316207, IMG submission 204943) | Microbial mat bacterial communities from mineral coupon in-situ incubated in ocean water Damariscotta River, Maine, United States -... | ecosystem: Environmental > Aquatic > Marine >... | reverse complement strand
CACCGTAACGTTGCTGTAATTCAGTGACTGCGGCAAAACGATCTTGCTGCACAGTCGCGGTATCTGTACCCAGTAAACGCGCCGCTTCACCGGGATGCGGTGTCAGAATCCATTGCTGCCGAGAAACAGGTTCCTCGGCAAGTAAGTTAAGCGCATCGGCATCAATCACCATGGGACGATCTTGCTCAAGCACCGCGGAAAGCATTTGCTTCGACCAATCTGACTGTCCTAGCCCTGGGCCAATCGCAATCACAGACGCCTTCGCCAGTAATGGTCGTAGCGCAGCAACGCTATCGATTGGGTGAGACATTAATTCCGGACACGCAGCGCTAATACTGGCTGCGTGCACTGGTCTTGTCGCCACACTCACCAAGCCTGCGCCAACGCGTGCCGCTGCTTCACCAGCCAAACGAGCCGCACCACTCATGCCGGACTCACCGCCGATCACCAGGACATGACCACACTGCCCTTTATGCGCGTCGCGTGGACGCGAACCCAATAAATGCCCTAAGCCATCAAAACCCAGTCTTGAACAAGACGGGCGAATTTTCATTAACACATCCGGTGGCACACGACAGTCATCATAAATAAGTTGCCCAACATGACGAGGCCCTGCGCCTGTAAACAAACCACGCTTTAAACCAATAAATGTAATCGTTAAATGTGCGTTAACCGCAACGCCAAGCACTGAACCTGTATTGGCATCCAACCCTGAAGGTATATCCAACGCCAACACCGCAGCATGGCTATAGTTAATGGCTCGAATTGCATCAGCCCAATCGCCCGTGACCTCACTATTCAGTCCCGTGCCTAATAAGCCATCAACAACAACCTCACTACCACCTAAGTCTAATCCTTCGACAAAGGGTTCAATATCACCGCCCGCTTCTTGCCAGCGTTGCGCCATCGTCAACGCATCCCCTTGCAGCCGACTCGCATCACCCACTTGAAAGACACGTACCTCACAACCTGCCGCTCGAGCCAATGTTGCGACAACAAAACCATCGCCCCCGTTATTGCCCGTGCCTACCAGTACTACAATGCGTTTTGCCCGCGGCCATTTTTCACGCATGGCATCAAATGCGGCTTTACCCGCATGTTCCATTAGCGTTGTGCCGGGTATATTGAATTCCTCGATCGCTAGGCGATCCAGTTCCCGCACTTCTTCGGCTGTGTATAAGGCATTCGGTAATTGGCGCATAACCGGTATCATAGCACCATGACTGAAAAATCCTCACCGCCTTTATTCGATCCAACTGATTCTGCTCAGATTTCGACACTGGTGCGCGACATTAAGGATTGGGGAGCCGAACTAGGTTTTCAACAAGTAGGGATTGCCGATGTGGATTTATCTGCACATGAGCGCTTGTTAGAAACTTGGCTCGATGAAGGTCTGCATGGAGACATGCACTACATGTCTAAACACGGCACGATGCGCAGTCGTCCTGCCGAATTAGAACCGGGGACATTGCGTGTGATCTCAGTACGCATGGATTACCTACCTAATGCCCATGATATGGATAGCGTGCTTGCCAATCCTGCGCAAGCTTATATTTCGCGTTATGCCCTAGGCCGTGACTACCATAAGATTATTCGTAACCGCTTACAAAAGCTGGCTGATAAAATAACCACGCAAATTGGTGAGTTTGGTTATCGCGCATTTACCGATAGCGCACCCGTCTTAGAAAAAGCACTCGCAAATAAATCTGGCCTTGGTTGGCTTGGTAAACATACCAACCTTATTAATAGTGATGCCGGTTCATGGTTTTTTCTTGGTGAATTATTTATCGACTTGCCGCTTCCTGTTGATGAACCCGCTTCAGATCATTGTGGCACGTGCCAGACATGTATTGATGTGTGCCCCACCCAAGCTATCATCGCGCCAAACCGACTTGATGCGCGGCGGTGTATTAGTTATTTAACAATAGAAATGCGCGGCTCTATCCCCGTTGAATTTCGTACGCAGATTGGTAATCGCATTTATGGTTGCGACGATTGCCAACTGGTTTGCCCTTGGAATCGATTTGCACAGTTGTCACATGAAGTTGATTTCATGCCACGGCATTCGTTAGATCATGTTAGCCTGATTGAACTATTTAATTGGAATGAAGAAACGTTTCTTGAACGCATGGCGGGTAGTGCGATACGAAGAATCGGTCATGAATGTTGGTTACGCAATATTGCAGTGGCACTGGGTAATGCACCGACTACACCAGAAATTGTTAATGCGTTAGAAAAAAGAAAAAAACACGAATCAGAATTAGTCCGTGAACATGTTGATTGGGCGCTTGAGCAGCATACAAACACTTAATAAAGGGTTCTGTCCCCTCCCTTTTATTAAATTTTTCTATCTTAATTAAGCAAATGTGAGTATCTAATGAAAAAAACATTAATTGTTTCAATTTTTCTTTTATCGAATTTAATCGGCCATTCATTATTTGCCGCTGATGTGGTGAGTGATAAAAGTATTGGTATGGATTTGGCGCGTGATATTGCCAATGAGGCAGTGATGGCTTGTCGTAAGGATGGGTATCATGTTGCTGCGGTCGTGGTAGACAGGCATGCGAATATGCGAGCAGCGTTAAGGGATGATTTGGCATCACGGTTTACACTGGAGATAGCTGAGCGTAAAGCCAATATGACCGTTATGGCATGGACCGATAGCGGACGTTTTAGAAGCGCACGTGGTGATATTCGTCAGGAGTTAAATCACATAAACGGGCTTATTGTGATGACGGGTGGCATTAAAATCATCTCGGGTGGTTTTAATCTGGGTGCGGTTGGTGTGAGTGGTGCACCGGGTGGAGAGAAAGATGAGGCTTGTGCGAAGAAGGCATTAAAGAAACTTCAAGAGCGTATTGAGTTTGCGATTGAGTAGAAATCAAGGAGAAATCAAGGGGTCAGTACACTTGAAATAAACTTCAAGTGCTCTGACCCCATTCATTGGATAGCAGTCCATTCCATTACCAAACAATATTACAATAATTCATGCTGCCGATTGAAACGTCAACTTTAAACCCAACGCCTTTGCAACTTTAGCAACCGTCGCAAATGTTGGATTACCTTCTTCTGATAATGCTTTGTAAAGCCCTTCTCTGCTTAAACCTGTTTGTCTGGCAAGTTCACTCATATTTTGTGCTCGAGCAACCACGCCCAATGCATGAATGATAAAACTCGGATCGTCACTTGCTTCTTCAAGGCAAGCATCAAGATATAATTGAATATCTTCTTCAGTTTTTAAGTGTTCTGCTGAATCCCAAGGAGTTGTTTTAGTGCTCATAAATTATTCCTCTACTGTGAACTCTAGTTAACACATATTGATGTGTCAACTGTAGTTATCATCCCTCTCACACCTCAAGCAGCAGCCCTTGTATTCGAATTATTAACCCATATATAAGTAATAACTGATACTTAACTAGGAAGATTGATATGCCAATTGATGTAACCAAGGACACGCTACAGTCCACGCTTGATAGCAACGATATTGTTGTATTGGATTTTTGGGCACCTTGGTGTGGCCCTTGTAAAGGTTTCGCGCCGGTTTTTGAGAAAGTGGCCAGTGAAAACACTGATGTGACTTTTGCCAAAATCAACACTGAAGAAGAACAGGAATTAGGGCAAATGTTCCAAATCCGTTCTATTCCTACGTTAATGATATTCCGCGATAATATTATTGTTTTCTCACAACCTGGCGCACTGCCGGAAGCCGCATTGAATGAAATTGTCGGTAAAGTAAAAGCACTTGATATGGATGAAGTTCGCAAACAAGTTGCTGAACAGGAAAAAGCCAACGCTTAACTGTTAACACAGCGCGTTAATAAAAAGCCCGTCAAATGACGGGCTTTTTTGTTTTAGACATGATTTACAAGATAAAACAGTATGACTGTGTTAGAAAAAATCTTGTTAATCCTGTCTAAGATGGTTTTGCAGATACCTCACCTTTGCACATAAACAAATTCCGCTGGATTGCTTCACTCTGTTCGCAATGACAGTCAAGCGCATCACACCATTGCAAACAACTTACATAATAAAAATGGTTAACTATGTAAGAAAAAATCCTGTCAATCTTGTAAATCCTGTCTAATTGTTTTACAAGCTTATTAGGATAATTCTCTGCGCCAAATTGCACCGTCATCACAACTTTTGTCTACCGCATCAAGTCGAGACTCATGTAAGGCTTGCTCTTCTTCTGTTGGCTGAATAATTCTTGTTGGTGTTCTATCCGCTGGTAGTCGAATGATTTCTTCTACTGCTTTCATCCCACTTGCATCGACTGAGCTATCGAGAAGTAAAGCTCCCTGTCCACCTGTCATTGCCAGATAAACATCGCCCAAGATTTGCGCATCAAGCAAGGCGCCGTGTAAATCACGTTGCGAGTTATCAACGTCATAACGTTTACATAAGGCATCCAGATTGTTTTTTTGCCCAGGATGCTTTTGGCGTGCCATGACCAAGCTATCAATCACCGTTGATAGACTTTCGATAGTCTCACCACTACCGCAACGCTTGAGTTCCATATTAAGAAAGCCAACATCAAACGGGGCATTATGAATAATAAGCTCTGCATCTTTTAGGTAGTCGACTAAATCAGTGACGACTTCTTCAAAACGTGGTTTATCTAACAAGCTCTCATTGCTAATGCCGTGAACTTCCATCGCACCCGCATCAATTTCACGATCAGGCTGTAGATACTGATGGAAGTCATTGCCAGTAAGACGGCGGTTGACCATTTCAACACAACCGATTTCAATGATTCGGTGGCCATCGCTGGCATCTAAGCCGGTGGTTTCAGTATCAAGTACAATTTGTCTCATAAGTATCTATCGTTTTGTGTCGGTCTTGTGAATGACTGATGCCTATCAATCATAAATTACCCACTCTCAATTTCCTAGCATTTCATCAACGGCATCATTGGCAAGTTGATCGGCAAGCTCATTTTCTGCATGCCCGCTATGCCCTTTAACCCAGTGCCAGTCTATCTCATGTGTTTGCGTGGCGTTATCTAAACGCTGCCAGAGATCAACATTCTTAACCGGCTTTTTTGCTGCTGTTTGCCAGTTACGTTTTTTCCAGTTTGGCATCCACTCTGTGAGTCCTTGCAGCACATATTTAGAGTCGGTGGTTAACTTAACCTTGCAAGGTTGAGTAAGCGCTTCTAATGCACTAATTGCCGCCATTAATTCCATGCGATTATTGGTTGTCTCTGCTTCACTGCCTTTCAGTGTTTTTTCAGTACCGTTATATCGCAGTAAAACACCCCAGCCACCAGGGCCAGGGTTACCGCGGCAAGCGCCATCTGTAAATATTTCAACGTGTTCTGTCACAATGTATTCCTCGTGCGCTTGGTTCAACCAAGGCGCCATTTGTTATCTTCTTATGATTTCTTTTCCAGCGTGGGCCAATCGGTGTCAGCGTACTGGTTCTTTTTCGTGCAACAACAATATATGCACCGGCAATAACGCCTAACCAGTCTGGAATGTATGTCTCCATGAATGCCAGTTTCTGCATGATTTTTTCGTTCTGTATCGGTGGTCGAAAAAATAAACCTTGTGCATGAGTACAATCAAACCCCAATACACTCAACCAATCCTTAAGTCGCGCTCGCCCATAAAATTGCCCTAACCACGGCTGCTGTTTCCGCCATGCCCTAAAGAAACGATTCACACCCCAAAAGCTATACGGATTAAAACCCAATACAACAATATGCCCTTCAGGTATTAACACACGATCTATTTCACGCAAAATCGCATGTGGGTCTTCATCAAACTCCAAACTATGACTCACTACACAAACGTCGATGCTTTCATTGGCAAAAGGTAGGCGCGATGCATGCCCATAAATGCCTGCATTTAATTCAGAATCACTTTCAAGCTGTACCTGATGCGTAATCCGGCTCGCTTGGCAAAGTACCTCATGTCCATGAATGCCAATTTGCAATAAATGAAAACCAAATAAGTCTGGCAATATCTCACTTAACTGCTCAAATTCTGCCTCAGCCAACAATTGCCCAAGGTGGCTCTGATACCAGTTTTTAAATGCTTGATGAGAGCGCGTGTACATAGTTTCCTAGATAAAAAGTCTTATATATCAAGTATTACATATATATTTGTGTCAATGTCCCTTAATGTGACAAATCCCTCAGTTCTATAAAATCGAGCATGTTTTACTAAATATCACAGATGCTTTACTAAATACCATACTATATAGAGTTGATTCCTAAGCGAGAGAAAACTAACATGGACGACAAAATAATATAATGCTGTTTTTAAGGAAGTACCACTTCATGAACACCCGAATTTTATTACGTAACCACGCGTTGCGTAGCGTTAGTTGTGTTGCCGCTTGCCTATTTCTTTCTGCCTGTACTACTAGCCCAAAGGCCGTACAGCAGAGCACGCCTGTAGAGGCACAAAGCCCCATACTACAGACGGCTGAACCAGTAACCACAACTGAAACAACTCCTATAAACCGCCAGAACACTACTTCTGCTATTCCTGAAAGCAATGCAGCGGCTTTTCCTGCATTGCCCGCCGAAACGACCGATGTTTGGGCTCGGCTACGCAATAATTACAGCCTGCCTGTACTCGAGAATAAGCGTATCCAGCGTGAAGTGGATTGGTATTCACGCCACCCAAGCTATATGAATCGTGTTAATGATCGTGCAACCCCTTACATGCACTACATCGTAAGTGAAATAGAAAAACGTGGTATGCCGGGTGAAATTGCCCTATTACCGATTGTTGAAAGTGCCTTTCAGCCCTTCGCATACTCACATGGTCGTGCAGCTGGTATTTGGCAGTTCATTCCCGGCACTGGACGCAATTATGGTTTAAAACAAAATTGGTGGTATGACGGACGCCGTGATGTTTATGCTTCGACGCAAGCCGCGTTAAACTATTTACAACGTTTAAATAAAATATTTGACGGTGATTGGATGTTAGCACTCGCCGCTTACAATTCGGGTGAAGGCACTGTCTTAAAGGCGGTTCGTCGTAATAAGAAACGTGGCAAGCCAACCGATTTTTGGTCACTACGTTTACCTAAAGAAACACGCAGCTACGTGCCACGATTATTAGCCATTGCCAAAGTGGTTGCTGCACCTGAGAAACATGGTGTGCAACTTGCTGCACTTGCGAACAAACCCTTCTTCACGCGAGTTGATACAAAAAGTCAGATTGATTTAGCGCTTGCGGCAGAAATGGCCGACATAAGCCTTGATGAACTCTACAAACTCAACCCTGGGTTTAATCGTTGGGCAACCGCACCCAAAGGCCCTCACTACTTGCTCATTCCTGTTGATAAGGCCACTGCATTTGAAAGCAAGATAGCGAGCCTACCGAACTCAGAGCGCATGCGCTGGAAGCACCATAAAGTAAGATCAGGTGAAACACTCGGCCACATTGCGGATAAATACCGGATCAGTTTATCGCTACTAAAAGACAGCAATAAACTTCGTCGCAATATAATTCGCATCGGCCAAAATCTAATTATTCCTGTTGCTTCAAAAAGTGCGCGCACCTACCGTCTTAGTGAAGCACAACGCAAGAAAAAGATTTTAAACGCACCGAAATCAGGAAGGCATAAAATCATTCATACCGTGCGCAGTGGTGATAACTTATGGGATCTATCACGTAAATATAAAGTCAATGTACGTGCGCTTGCAAAATGGAATGCAATGGCGCCACGCGATATTCTACAACGTGGTCAAAAATTAATTGTTTGGTCAAAAACGGCTACGAACATACAAACCAGTTCAGTCGCTGTGCCGCGTAACAAGGCAATTATGCAGCGCATTAACTATGTGGTACGTCGCGGTGATTCACTAGCAAGAATCGCATCACGTTTTCGTGTACGAGTTGCCGATCTCCTTCGCTGGAATACAATAAAGAAAAATAAATACCTACAACCGGGTCAACGCATCAAACTGTTTGTCGATGTGACACGCCAAAGCAGTTAAGCTGGCAACGTGTCAATTCGGCCATTCACTTGGTGTATTAACATTTCAATTGTTGAGCAGCTCATGATCGTATGAGCCGCGACCAATAACTCAGTCAAATCATCTCGCTTAAGAAATAAAGCAGGCAGCTCGGCATCATGCTCAGGATGTCGCTTTACAAATTCATCGCGATGTAAAAATTCAATTTCTACATTCAACGTATCAAGATATTCATGCCATTGATCACGCATTCCAAAATGCCCATGAGTTAACATACAGAGCTGGCAATCATACGTTTCTGGCGAAATGAATTTATGCGCCATATCACTTAGCAAATTAAACAAGCCACTATCGGCATTGTAAACAAAGATAATTGTGTCAGTGTTACGAAGAGGCATAGAGGTGGCAGCTCACAGTATGTGAACCTGAAAAATTTATTGCCGCAGGATAGTGGTCTTTACAACTTTGCATTGCGTGCACGCAACGCGGATGAAAGTGACAGCCCAATGGTGGGTTGAGTGGTGAAGGTAAATCCCCTTCTAGATGGATAACTTCTTGTTTTGTGTTTGGGTCAACCACAGGCACCGCAGACAACAATGCCTGCGTATAAGGATGCTTGGGACTATGTAAAACCTCATCCACCAGTCCCTGCTCAACAATTCTACCTAAATACATAACCGCCACTTCATGAGCCAAATATTCCACAACCGAAATATTATGTGTGATAAACAAAAAAGATAACTGTAGTTCTGACTGTAACTTTTGTAACAAGTTCAATATTTGTGCCTGAACTGAAACATCTAGCGCGCTGGTTGGTTCATCACACACGATGAGTTTAGGGTTAACCGCGAGAGCCCTCGCAATACAAATGCGTTGCCGTTGACCACCCGAGAATTCATGAGGGTAACGATTAATACTATCTTCAGGTAAACCAACTTGCTGAAGAAGTTGTGCGACTTTCACATCTCGTTGTTGGCGCGTATTTATTATTCCCTGAGCAAACACCCCTTCTGCAATAATATCCCCAACTAACATCCGCGGATTCATCGATGCATATGGATCTTGAAATATTATTTGCAAATCAGAACGTAATTTACGCATCGTTGCTGCATTCTGTTCGCATAAATCAATATCGTTATAGATAACCTCACCCGAGGTTACCGGCAATAATTGCAATAAACCTTTTCCTGCCGTCGTCTTGCCACAACCCGACTCACCAACAAGTGCGAGTGTATGTCCCTTACGAATGGCTAAAGAAACACCATCAACGGCCTTCACATAACCTGACACACGACGCAGTACTCCTTTATGCACAGGAAAATGAACTTTTAAATCACGCGTTTCAAGCAATAGATCTTTGCCGGGCTCAATTCTATTAATACTATCAGCTTGTTCTTGAACCGGTTTTTGATTTAAAAATAGTTTTTCCCAACCAGGATCAAAACGGTGACAACGCACATTGCTATCCAACCAGTGCGGTATCGTATCATTACACATCGCGAGTGCGTATTCGCAACGCTCCACAAACCGGCAACCATTAAATTCTTGGGTCAGTGCAGGCACATTACCTTTAATAACAGCGAGAGACTTTCCTCGTTTCATGTCACCGGGCAGCGATGCAAATAATTTTTCAGCATAGGGATGGCGTGGATCTGAAAAAAACTGTTCTCGATCTGCCTGCTCAACAATTTGGCCTGCATACATCACACCTATTCGATCGGCCATTCCTGCAACAACACCAAGGTCATGTGTAATCAGCAAAATCGCCATGCCCGTATCTGCTTGAATCTTTTTAAGTAGATCAAGCACCTGAGCCTGAATGGTGACATCGAGTGCCGTTGTTGGCTCATCCGCAATTAATACATCCGGTTCACCCGCTAAGGCAATGGCGATCATGATGCGCTGTTTCATGCCGCCTGATAGTTGATGTGGGTATTCTGCATAACGTTTATTTGGATCGGGGATACCCACTGCATCTAATAATTCAATCACGCGCTGCGTTGCCGCACTGTTTCTCAAATTAGTATGTTGATAAACAGTTTCAAGAATTTGATCGCCAACACTGACGACTGGATTTAACGATGTCTGTGGTTCCTGAAATATCATTGCAATACGATTGCCACGCACTTCTCGCATACGCGATTCAGAGTACTCAAGTAACTCATCACCATCCAATAAAACACTACCGCCAGCAATGCACCCTGCTGGTTCTGGTACTAGTTGCATTAGTGACAATGCCGTCATTGACTTACCACAACCAGATTCACCTAATAAGGCAAATGTTTCGCCTTCACGAATATCAAAGCTAACACCATCAACCGCACGCAAGATTCCTCTTGGGGTATCAAACCAGGTTTTAAGATCACTAATTTTAATTATTTTTTTGCTCATTATTTTTTATCTTAGTAACTTACTTGCGCAAACGCGGGTCAAAGGCATCACGTACTGCGTCAGCAAACAGGTTTGCGGTTAACACCAATAACAGCATAAAAATAAATGCAGCCATTAACGACCACCACACAATCGGTTCGCGCGCCATTTCCAATCGCGCACCATTAATCATATTCCCCCAACTAATCATTGAAGGATCAACACCGACCCCAACATAAGAAAGCACCGCTTCTGCCAGAACAAGGCCACTAAAATCAAGCACGACCAAGATCAAAACAATATGCATGACATTCGGAAGAATGTGACGGGTAATTATTTTAAAGTTACTAACACCAAAGGCTTGTGCAGCTTGAATATAATCTGATTCACGAAGCTTCAACGATTCACCACGTAATAAGCGACACAGTCCTGTCCAGCTGGTAATACCTAAAATAAAACACAACGCCAATAACTTAACATCGGCACGTTGCTGCAAGGTTGCGAATGCATCTGGATTATTATCAATCAACACTTGAATCATTAAGACAGCGGCAACTATGAGCAACACACTAGGGATTGAACTTAATGTGGTGTAAATATATTGAATAACATCATCAATCCAACCACGGAAATAGCCTGCCATGATTCCCAGCATGATCGCAAATGGCAACATGATCAGTGTCGTCAATGTGCCTATCACCAAACCTGTCCGAATACTTTTCAAGGTTAGATAGAAAACATCCTGCCCTACTTTATCTGTACCAAAAACGTGGTACACCGTTGCTAATTCTTTGGACAAATAGACAAATAAAACAATACAACCCAATGTGGTGAAGATGGTTTTCCAGGGCGCGCCCTCTTTTTCACCTCGCCACATTCTTAAAAGAACACAGCCGAGTTTTTGTTTTCTCTTTACTGCTTGCCATGATGCCAATGCCAACACAACCAAGAACATAAATAGTGCTGCCTGCCAACTTGCCGTGATAATGCGCACCTGAATATCTTGGCTCATTCCTAAACTAGAGTCCTTAAGATGTGCACCACCATATTTAAGCCGTGGATAATCACGCATTACCGAACCGTCAGCCAGCTCAATATTTTCTTTCGAATAAAGATGTGTCGCAAATGGTGCGGAATATGTTTTTTCAGTATTCTTTTTCAGAGGCAAAACTAATTGATCAAACAGACTTACTGATTCATTGCTATAACGTAAGGAACCATCCTCACGCACATCAACTGCTTGACGAAAATGAACCGAATCGAGTAAGCCAATTGTCGCGAATGCTAATAGGATAATGCACGAACTCATTGCCAATCGACGGCGTAAAATATGTCTCCATGGTGCACGTAGATGTTCATGCTTACGGGCATGGAAAACAAAGATACCAATTGCAATTAATAATACATAGACAAGCCAATCGGTCCATAAAATACTGGGCACTACCTGCCACCATGCAATCGTATTTTCGACTGTATTCATATCAGGCCAGCCTTATACGAGGATCAACCAGCGTATATGAAATATCAGTCAAAATAAGGCCAATGATATATAGCACTGAACCGAGAAATACCATTGCTCGCACAATCGCAAAGTCTTGTGCATGAATCGCATCGATGGTGTAACTACCAAGACCAGGAATACCAAAAAAGGATTCTGTTAACAGGCT
>Ga0316207_10004555_pt1 | contig 11973 bp, 11 predicted proteins | sample 6weekpyrite_MG_FD_204943 | JGI IMG/M metagenome (GOLD analysis project Ga0316207, IMG submission 204943) | Microbial mat bacterial communities from mineral coupon in-situ incubated in ocean water Damariscotta River, Maine, United States -... | ecosystem: Environmental > Aquatic > Marine >... | reverse complement strand
ATATTGTTGATGGCGTAATTACAACCGATGATCATGGTTTGATCGACTTTATAAATCCAACAGCATCTGCCCTCACTGGCTGGCATCCCGGCCATGCCATTGGCCAGCCACTATTAAAAGTGCTTAACCTGACCGACGCTAAACAGCGCCAGGTTTGCTCATCAATTGATAAATTTATTCATTGCGATAAAGATGAACTAATTCTGTTATCACGTAATGGTGAGCGTATTGCTATTGAACACAGTACATCGATGCTACCATCGGCTGTTTCAGTCAACCTGGGCGTTGTCGTTACTTTCCGTAATGTAACCGAGGCCCGCGAGCTCACCCATAGCTTGAACTACCAGGCCACGCATGATCCATTAACTGACCTGTATAACCGAAAAGCTTTTGAAGATCATTTATCAAAACGTATCAGTGATTCACGCAATAAGGACCAGACGCATATTCTATGTTTCCTTGACCTTGATCACTTCAAACAGGTTAACGACACTGCCGGACATGTTGCCGGAGATGAGTTATTAATTCAGATCACCAGAATCTTTCTAAAGCATATTCGCAACAGTGATTTTCTTGCTCGTGTTGGAGGCGATGAATTTGCGATTGTGCTGGAAAACTGTGACGTAGAAAAAGCACTCGACATAACCGAGGATATTCGCAGTGAGATTCACGACTTTGAATTTTACTGGGTGGAAAAACTTTACCAGATCAGTGTTAGCATCGGCATTACCGTACTCGACAAGAACATTAATAGTATCACCCAGGTACTCGAACAGGCTGACCAGGCTTGCTACCTAGCGAAAGAAAGTGGTAAGAATTTAATTAAAGTTTTTGTTAAAGACAAAAAAAATATAAAAGAAGATCAGGCATCCAAGTCAGGTATCAGCTGATCACGCAGTTTTTCAATCATGTCCTTAATAATCAGTTTTCTTTTTTTTAGTCGCTGTATCTGTAATCGATCAGCCGCTGGTGTTTCATATAAGCGATGGATAATTTCATCGAGGTCACGATGTTCCAGCGTCAGCGATTCAATGCGCCGATGCAACTGATCTTCATCGTATGAAATATTACTCATTTATTTACCCAGCTGTTTAACTGCAACATCATTAACACTGCTCCCAGGGCAAGCCGCTAAAACGCCAGCCACCGACTGAACTTCGATGATGGTTGGCATCAAGCTCACCTTCAAAACCTTCATTAATATGATAAATATTTTTCAGGCCATCTTCCAGTAACTTGTGTCCCGCCTGTTTAGAACGCTTCCCACTACGACAAATAAGTATCACCGGCACACAACCTTCATCCTCATCACAAACCGCGCCACCTAATAGTAATTTTCTGACTTCGGCAGTAAAGTGCGGGTTTATATCCCAGTCCGGTTCATCAATCCACGGAATATGCACAGCACCAACCGGATGACCAACAAATAAAAACTCCATACTTGAGCGGATATCCACCAGTAACCCCTTCGGATTTTCGGCCAGCATGTCATAGGCCTGTTTTGCTGAAATCTCAAACTCTTCCATTGCCCTGATCTCTTTATTAGTTTTCTTCGAACTTTAATGATGCCGAGTTAATACAGTATCGCAAGCCGGTAGGTACGGGGCCATCCTCGAATACATGTCCAAGATGGGCATCGCACTGACTACATAATACCTCAACCCGAACCATACCGTGACTGCTATCGCGTTTTTCGGTGATCGCTTTTTCATCCACCGGCTGCCAGTAACTCGGCCAACCACTGCCCGAATCGTATTTTTCTTTTGAGCTAAACAAAGCCTGTCCACAGCAGACACAGCGATAAACACCGGCATCTTTATTATTATAGTAGTCACCGGTAAATGCACGTTCGGTACCGTGTTCACGGGTAATACGAAATTGTTCTTCGCTCAATTGCTGACGCCATTCATCATCAGTTTTTTTTATTTTCGTCATTACTCTTCCTCCGCCAGTTGTGCGCTGAGATCCTCCAGCTCTTGGGTAGCCTGCATCCAGCGCTCTTCTATTTCAGGCAGTTGCTTTTCTACTTCAGCCTGTTGTTGAAGCAATTCAGCCAGGCGGTCTTTGTTTTCTTCAAGATAGCAGTCTTCACTGGATAATTCAGTATGTATTTGCTGTTTCTGTTGATTGAGTTTCTCCAGCTGTTGATCGAGTTTTTTGATTTCGCTGGTCAATGGCTGTAACTGTTTTCGTCGTTCGGCTTTTTGCTGACGCTGCTGTTTTTTAGTATTACCGCTACTGGCTTTATTATTCTCTGCCGGGTTGAGCTGTTGTTCTTTCCACAGTCTTAAGTGTTGACGATAATCATCGAGATCGCCATTGAATAAATCACTCTTGCCATCATGTACCAGGTAAAACCTGTCGGTTACTGCGGTTAATAGGTAACGGTCATGGGAGACAACAATCAGTGCACCTTTAAATTCCTGGATCGCTGACACCAGCGCAAAACGCATTTCAATATCCAGGTGATTGGTTGGCTCATCGAGGATCAAAAGATTAGGTTTCTGATAAACAATTAACGCCAATGCCAGGCGTGATTTTTCTCCGCCTGAAAATACTTTCACCGGTTTTTCACAATGCTCACCGGCAAAACCAAAACTGCCGAGAAAATCACGCACCGACTGTTCCGTTTCTTTCGGATTGAGTTTTTGCACATGGTAAATAGCACTTTCATCGAGCGTTAATTGCTCCAGCTGATGCTGGGCAAAATATCCTATCTTCAGACTCGGCGAACGAAACACTTCTCCCGACTGTGGTTCAAGTTCGCCTGCCAGGCACTTCATTAATGTCGATTTACCAGCACCATTGTGACCCAGAACTCCAATACGATCTTCAGGCACGAGGTGAAAATCAAGCCCAGAAATAATGGTTTTATCACCGTAACCAATCGATGTCTGCTCAATCTTAATTAACGGATCTGGGGTTTTATCTGGCTCTTTAAACTGAAAACTAAAAGGCGAGTCAACATGGGCAGGGCCAATTAACTGCATTTTCTGCAACGCCTTCATTCGGCTCTGCGCCTGTTTGGCTTTGGTTGCCTTGGCTTTAAAACGATCAACAAAACTCTGCATATGTTTTATTTCACGCTGCTGTCTTTCAAATGCTGATTGCTGTTGCGCGAGTTTTTCAGCACGCATTTTTTCAAAACCAGAATAGTTGCCGGTGTAATAATAAAGCTGCTGGTTTTCAATATGGATAATGTGATCACAAATCCTGTCGAGAAAGTCGCGATCATGTGAAATTAACATCAGTGTGCCCGGGTAAGTGAGCAGCCAGTCCTCCAGCCAGAGCACCGCATCAAGATCAAGATGGTTGGTCGGTTCATCGAGCAACAATAAATCAGACCGGCACATTAACGCCTGCGCCAGGTTCAGGCGCATGCGCCAGCCGCCGGAAAAACTGTTTACCGCCTGTTCGTGTTGCGGTGTATCGAAGCCCAACCCCTGTAATAACTGCGCGGCTCGCACACGTGCATTGTAACCATCGATGGCCTCTAGTTGCGCATAGAGACTGGCCAGCTGGTTATCATTTTCATTCATCACCGCGGTTTCGATGGCCGCCTCAATAGTTCTGAGCTCCTCATCGCCATCGAGCACATAATCAATCGCTGACTGATCTGAGCTCGGCGTATGTTGCAATACCGTGGCAATCGCCGCATTCGGCGGCATATTCAGCTCACCGGCTTCAACATCGAGCTGTCCGGTCATCATTGCAAACAGGCTGGATTTGCCTGAGCCATTGCGACCAACTACACCGACGCGATAGCCGTTGTGAATCTGACAACTGGCATTTTCAAATAACAGGTGGTGACTGCGGTAGCAGCTGACCGCGGAAAGTGAATACATACTAGATCAGGTCTTTGGCAATAAAGACCCGATTATAAATCAATGCAGGTTAAGAAAATATCAGGATGTATTACATCCTGATATTTACAGCTAATTGATCTTCTTAGTTGCTCTTTTAATTGTGATATTTAATTATTATGGGAACCATCGCAAAACGGGATATCACCCGACTTACCACAGCCGCAAATATATAACTGCTTGTTCTCTGTTGCTGTGTATTCCATTGGCTCATTCTCTGTACCCTGATGACTGCCATCGCAGTAAGGCGGATTTTTCGTACGTCCACACTGGCAGATATAAACTGTATCACCGGCATTAACTTCAATCATTCTAGGTGAACCTTGACTGTACATAGAACTTCTCCCTTTAATCTAAAAAAATAATAGCAAAATCAGTCCACAAAGGGACCATATTGTTTTATCGGCTCCCCATGCGGCAAACCCATACAAATCATAAACTCGGCATCAGCAATCGCTTTTATTTCAAGCCTGTGCTGATCTTCAATAAATAATGCCTGATCAGCTTTAACACTTTCACCATTCACCGCCAGCTGCCCTGAAGTCAGGTAAATAATGCCCCGCATTCCCGGGGTTAATTCCAGCGTATAACTGGCATCTGCATTGAGATTGACATGCTGGTAAATCACCTCGGTTTTTAATTTAAGTGGCGAATCTCCGCCGACAAGAATTTTAGCCCTGCCGCCTTCAAACTGCTGCACCGGGAAGTCATCGGCATCGACCTGCTGATAACCAGGATCAATCTGTTTTAATCGTTTTGGTAAATTAATCCATAGCTGGATACCATTACTATCTCCTGTTTCAGCCGGCATTTCTGAGTGCACCATGCCAGCACCCGCGGTAAAACGCTGTGCACCTCCACCGGTGACGAAAGACTCGTTACCCAGATTGTCTTTATGATTCATACCGCCATCAAACATATAGGTAATAGCTTCAAAACCACGATGTGGATGATCAGGAAAACCACGACCAGGGCCAATATTAAAATGATCCCAGAGCACAAACGGATCAAAGTTCATAAAACCGTGCAATGGAAAAAGGCGCTTTACATCAACACCGTCTCCTTCTGGAACAACTGTTACATCGCGTTTACTAATAGACATATCACTCTCCAAACCTTTCCGCCCGATCATGCGGTGCCATCAAATTCTGCATCGGCCCTTTAGGAATAATTTGCGTCGGGTTAATTGATGTATGACTGACATAATAATGTTGCTTTACATAATCAATATCGACCGTACCGGCAATGCCCGGTATTTGATAGAGCTCACGTAAAAAATTTGACAGGTTTGGGTAATCATTAATGCGTTTTAAATTGCATTTAAAATGCCCCACATACACCGCATCAAAACGCACCAGCGTGGTAAATAAGCGCCAGTCTGCCTCGGTTAATGCGTCACCGGTCAAGTATCGTTGTTTTGATAAAATAGCTTCAACATTGTCCAGCTCATTAAACAGGCGATCGAAGGCTTTTTCATAGGCTTTCTGCGTCGTCGCAAACCCACAGCGGTAAACACCATTATTGATATTATCGTAAATCGGTTGATTGACTTTATCGATGACCTCGCGCAAATGTTCAGGATAATAATCCGTTTTATTATCCGTTAACTTATTAAATGCCGAGTTAAGCATACGAATAATTTCAGACGATTCGTTATTCACAATCGTGTTGAGTTTTTTATCCCATAAAATCGGCACGGTAATCTGACCGGTAAAATTACTATCGGCTTTCTGATACAACTGGTAAACATAACCAAATCCAAATAAATCATCTTTATATTTGCCGTCTTCAGAAAAAGTCCAACCATCATCGAGCATTTCGGCTTCAACATAGGAAATGCTGATAATCGACTCGAGTTTTTTTAATGCTCTAAAAATAACCGTGCGATGTGCCCAGGGACAGGCGTCCGACACATAAAGATGATAACGACCGGCCTCGGCCTTAAAGCCTGCATCACCGCTTGGACCCGCACTGCCATCAGCCGTCACCCAGTGGCGAAAGGTGGATTCCATACGATCGAACTCACCTTCTTTCTGTTCTTTATCAAGCCAGCTATTGGCTAACTGACCATTAATTAACATACCCATTTTTTACTCCGCCTGTATCCTGGTAATTAGATTATCCAGGTACTCAATTTCCAGCTGATCGTTATCAATCACACTGGCTCTACTATTATTCAAATCCAGAATATTTCACGCCCGATAGTCTGGCCATTTCTCGATGCCATGTTGCCAGATCGTTTTTATTGAATTTATTTAGATGATCATGTCCACAAGCTCGTGCCATCACCTGCATTAATTCAGTCGATGCATTAAAGAAGTTATGCAATCGTGATGCAGAACTCTCAATATCCAGTTTCTCGCGTAACTCTTTTTTCTGCGTTGCAATACCCGCCGGGCAGTTATTTGAATTACACATCCGCGCTGCAACACAACCTATCGCCTGCATCGCACTATTAGAAATGGCAACACCATCGGCGCCTAATGCCATCGCTTTCACAAAATCAATCGGCACACGTAAACCACCGGTAATAATCAAAGTCACTCTGCCGCTAGCACCCTGTTCATCAAGATAACGTCTGGCTCGTGCCAGTGCGGGGATAGTCGGTACACTGATATGATCTCTAAACATTTCTGGCGCGGCGCCGGTACCACCACCACGACCATCAAGGATGATGTAATCTGCACTGGCATCGAGAGCGAACTGAATGTCCTCTTCAATATGATTGGCACTGAGTTTAAAACCCACCGGAATACCACCGGTTATTTCCCTAACGCGATCAGCAAACTTTTTAAAATCTGAAACCGTTGCTAAATCTTTAAATGTTGGTGGTGAAATTGCAGACTCACCTTCGGCTATACCCCTGACCTGAGCTATTTTTCCAATATTTTTGCTACCGGGCAGATGACCACCGGTGCCAGTTTTCGCACCCTGCCCACCTTTAAAATGGAAAGCCTGGACTTTATGCAGCAACTCTTCTTTGTAGCCAAAGCCAGCACTGGCCAGTTCATAAAAATATCGACTATTCGCTGCCTGTTCTTCTGGCAGCATACCGCCTTCACCCGAGCAAATACCGGTGCCGGCGAGTTCGGCTCCTTTCGCCAACGCTATTTTCGCCTCTTCTGATAACGCACCAAAGCTCATGTCAGATACGAATAACGGTGTATTTAATACCAGTGGCTTTTTAGCTTTGGGGCCAATCACCAGTTCAGTACCCACGTCTGCATCTTCCATCAACGGCTTAGTGGCCATTTGCGCGACCATGACTTGTAACTCATCCCAGTGTGGTAATTGATGACGAGGCACACCCATTGATGTCATTGGACCGTGATGACCAAATGATGACAGTCCATCTTTAGCTAGCTGGTGAATAAATTCTACAGTGGGCTCTTCAGCCGTCGCGGTAGCAACAGGTAGATCGCTTGGTTTTTTCAGAATGCCAGGTCCTTCAGTACCAATCTGCTCTTGGGTAAATTGATTATGCGTGCCATCGCAAAATGGTGTATTGGCCGTATGCTTGCAGGCACACAAATAGGCTTCGCCATCTTCATCCGAAACAATGACCCGAGGATTAAATGATGTACCGATATGAGAGCCATCACAAAATGGCTGGCTTTTAGATTTGCCACATGTGCAGAAGTGATACTCCTGACCTTTGGAAAGTGTGACCTTGACAGGCTTATTGTCGGCAATTACAGGTTTGTCCATCAATCGACTCCTTAAAATCTACACATCATTAAGTGAACAAATAGAGCTTCCGGTTTAATGGAAGCTCTATTGCTTTAGTTTTTTTAACCCAGTTTTTTATCCAGGCTTAACTGACCTGAACCGTAAACTGATAACAATAACAGGCCACCAGAAATGCTCATATTTTTCATGAACAGGATCATTTGCATCTGGTCAGCAAAGTTTGAGTGGAAAATAATACCGGCTACCACGGTAAAACCAGCCAGTGCATAGGCCGCCCATTTGACTTTAAAACCAACAATGACCATCAAACCGCCGACAATTTCCAGAATGATAACCAATGGCAATAGTGCGCCGGGTACACCCATGCTGTCCATGTAGCCTGCTGTGCCTGCATAGCCTTCGCCAATTTTGCTCAAGCCCGCCATTAAGAAAATATGCCCTAATAAAATACGTCCAATTAACTCAATTGCTTTATCCATTATTCTCTCCTCATTGCTTGTTTTTAATGATGAATTCATTATCCAACTATTAATTAGATATAAAAGCGCAAATAATTGGCTTTAAATATCTAATTATTCGATATATTATTCGATAATGATATCTTTACGCGTCACACTCGACCAATGGAAAGCCTTGCAGGCGGTGATCGACTTTGGTGGTTTCGCCCAGGCGGCCGAACAACTACACCGTAGCCAGTCATCGGTCAGCTATGCGGTCAATCGACTACAAGAACAACTCGGTGTACAGGTATTACAGATTACTGGCCGCAAGGCAGAGCTAACCGAGGCGGGGAAAATATTGCTGCAACGCGCCAGGCAACTGCTTAATGATGCCAATAGCATCGAGCAAATGGCTCACCACCTTAACGAAGGCTGGGAAGCTGAAATCAGGCTGGCGGTAGAATCAGCCTACCCCACCGATTATTTAATGCAGGCACTGAAACAGTTTGACCAGCTGGAAAAAAATACGCCGGTGAGAATTGAGGAAGTGGTGTTATCCGGTGCCGAAGAAGCGCTACTCGACGGCCGGGTTGATCTGGCAGTCTCGCCCTTTGTACCGCAAGGTTTTTTAGCCGAAGAACTGCTTCAGGTAAATTTTATCGCGGTGGCGACACCAGACCATCCTTTGCACCAATTAGGCAGAAAACTCAGCACCAAGGATTTAAGTCGAGAAACTCATGTCATTGTCAGCGACTCTGGCAGCAAGGGCCTTGATTCTGGCTGGATTAGTGACAACCGCCGCTGGACTGTCAGCAGCCCAGAGTCAGCGTTCAAACTCATTAGTAATGGCCTCGGTTTTGGCTGGCTGCCAGAAATGGAAATTCAAACTGAGATAAAAGAAAATCGACTTAAACCACTGCCGCTAAAACAGGGCTTGAACAACCCGGCTATTCTTTACCTGATTTATGCGGATATCGATCAGGTTGGGCCCGGTACGCGAAAGCTTGCTGAAATATTAAAAAATATCAGTCAGCAATAACAGTGGTCGAGATTCCCATTACTCAAATACTTTGACGCAGTCTCGGCCGGCTTCTTTAGCCTGGTACAGTGCTTTATCTGCCGAAGAAAGAAAGTCATCAATTTTAGTCACGCCCGGTTTTAAAACCGCAACGCCAATCGAAACAGTGTAGTGAATATCGTTGCCATCTACATGCACCATCGCCTTGCGGGTATGTTCACCGATTCGTTCAGCCAGACGAACCGCATCATCCAGGTCAGTTTCCGGCATAAAGATAGCAAACTCTTCACCGCCTGTTCGGCCAATGACATCGGTATGGCGTTTTGCCTGCTGACAAATTGAAGAGAAATTTTTCAGTACTTCATCACCAGTATGGTGCCCATAATGGTCATTGACGTTTTTAAAATGATCAAGGTCCATCATTAAAACTGCTGCAGGTCGATGATAACGATGAGCAATATCCATTTGCTTTTCGGCTTCGTTATAAAATATTCGGCGATTATAAATCTGGGTAAGGTCATCATAACGAGCGTAACGTAATAGCTTGTCTTCCATATCTTTTCGTTCAGTAATGTCCCGCGCTATTCCCTCAACACCAACCGGCTCACCCGTTTCGTTCATGCGCATATAGGCATTGGTTAAAATCCAGCGTCCCGTTCCATCTTTATTTTTTAGACAGGCTTCGACCTGGGCTGCTTTACCCTGACCATCCTCTAATGCTTTTAGAATTCTTTCTCGATCTGAAGGTGTACAGTAAAAATCTGACAGCGGTTTGCCAATCATTTCTTCCGGTGTGAAGTCCAGTACATCTTTTACTGATGGCGACATCAATGTAACTATGCCCTGTATATCGGTGCGATAAAACACATCGGGCATATTATTCAAAATGGATTCAATATCATTTTTAGAACGCGCAAGATCCTTCATGGTTTTTTTCGATGCACGTAGATCTTTAACTGAACCAATCGAGCTGAGGTTTCCTTGCTCATCTTTATAAACACCAACATTGATACGCACAATGATATTTTGGTTATCTTTAGTGAGTAAATAAAATTCGTATTCTTTGGGTGGGTTTTCTCCGGCAAGCCGGGCACGGTAATTTTCCACTACCATTGGGCGACTTCGTTCCGCAATGAACCTTTCAAATGGTTGACCCAGTGCCTCTTCTTCAGAGTAACCCAGAAGATCAAGTAAGACTTCACTACCGTAAACCACGCAGCCATTCTCAATGACAAATACGCCGTCATCAAGATGATCGATTAAATTAAAAAGTTTTTCCAGGCTTACTCGGGCTTCAACAACCACACTACGCCTCATTTTTTAATAGGTTTAGTTAATTATAGAGCCTGCCAGTAATAAAAGGAGTCTAAAAGAGATTTTGGATCGATCTATTTCGTTTTTATTAGATCTAGATCAGTGAAAAACAGGACTCTACTTAATTTCCTAATGTAGAAAATAAAAAGGCCTGTAAAAACAGGCCTTTTCTTAAGCTGCTTGCCCTTGAGAGCGGCGCTGCGACGAACCTTTAGAATAGGTAACTTTTACCGGGTTACCATTGCTATTACGGGCGCCGTTACCGTGCCCCTGATGTTTGCTATTGGCGTGGGTATGATTGCTGTTATTACTATGACGCGAGTTTGATGAGTAGCGTTTTTTACCTTTGCCATTAAAATTCTTGCGGCCTCGCCCCTGTTTTTTATGAAAGCTTGGGATTGGCTTGGTCGGTTCCATTCCTTCAATAACACGACGCTCAACTGGCTGGCCAGTGAGTTTTTCTATACGACCTAATACTTCCCAGTCATTCGGACCTACCAGTGATAATGCCGTACCGGTACTACCACCACGGCCGGTACGACCGATACGATGAATATAATCTTCAGCGGCCATTGGCAAGTCAAAATTAATCACATGGGTAATACCTTTAACGTCCAGTCCACGAGCAGCCACGTCAGTGGCTACCAGGAACTTCAGGTTATTTTTTTGCATGCGATCAACAACCCGCGTGCGTTGCGACATACGCATGTCACCATGCAGAGCCGCGACACTATGACCATCTTCACGCAAACGCGTGGCCATGTCATCGGCACCTTTTTTCGTTGCGGTGAAAATAATCGCCTGGTTAACGTCTTCATTATCCAGTGACGCATGCAGTAATTTCATCTTGTGACGGAAATCATCGGCCTGATGAATATACTGCTGAATCGAGTCGTGTTTTTCTTTAACGCCAGCAACCTGCACTTTAACCGGATCTTTTAACAGCTGCTTCGCTACTTTTTCAATCGGGCCTTCCAGCGTTGCCGAGAATAATAAAGTCTGTCTGCTATCAGGCGTTGCCGCGGCAATTTTTTTCACATCATCAAGAAAACCCATATCAAGCATGCGATCAGCTTCATCGAGAATTAGTAATTCCAGTTTAGAAAAATCGATGCGATCGGCTTTCATGTGATCAATTAAACGACCCGGTGTTGCAATAATTAAATCGACACCGCGTTTTAAACTTTTTATTTGCGCAGGGTACGGCACGCCACCGACCAGCAGACCACTGTACAAACGTGAATATTTACCAAAATCACGGGTGTTTTTGATCACCTGGTTGGCCAGTTCACGGGTTGGCGTTAACACCAGTACGCGAGGCGCACGGCCTTTAGCCGCTGGGTCTTCAGAAGCACGATTAGACTCGATCAGTTTATGCAGTGTCGGCAGTACAAAAGCAGCCGTCTTACCGGTACCTGTAGGTGCCGACGCCATTAAATCATGACCTTCAAGGACCGGTGGAATAGCCTTGGCCTGAATTTCAGAAGGAGTTTCAAAACCGCAATCTTCGACTGCGCGTAGAATATTTGAATCGAGCTCTAATGCTTGAAAAGACAAAGGAAAACCTCTGTGGAGTGGAGAAACTAAGGCCCGAACTATACTTAAAATATAAGAAAAACACCAGATATGAATATTACTTCTTTGTAAT
>Ga0316207_10004554_pt1 | contig 11978 bp, 17 predicted proteins | sample 6weekpyrite_MG_FD_204943 | JGI IMG/M metagenome (GOLD analysis project Ga0316207, IMG submission 204943) | Microbial mat bacterial communities from mineral coupon in-situ incubated in ocean water Damariscotta River, Maine, United States -... | ecosystem: Environmental > Aquatic > Marine >... | reverse complement strand
CTTGTTCCGTATCCAGACCTCACGAGTGGGATATCTAGTAGTAGCGTTCCCATTCCCACCCGGTACTAGCATGGTCATATAGTCAGGCCCCAGTAGCATCCGGCATATCCGCTTATATAACTGCCCGGGAACCATATACTGACCTCTAGTGTACCACAGGCCGTTCCTGATCTGCACAACACCCCACTTTGTGTGGCCATCATACTCCTCACGAGTGTCCATCGTTATGGACTGCCACTGGACCGTACAGCAGGTCATTCCCATATCACGGAAAATCTTTGCTTCGGCGAAGGTGAAGGTGTGGGTATAAGCGGATATGCCGGAGGAGGTATAAGTGTCCTGTCCCATCATACTGCTCCCAGCATGATCTTGACCAGTGTGGTGGCTACCTTCGGCCCGTCTACATAAACCGAATAAACCGAGCCTTTTCGTGACAGGCCCATCTCTTCATGCAGGCGGTTATACGTCTCCTCCGATATGTCATAATCAACGAGCGAGTTATACGCTCGGTCCCCCACTCTAACCGTTCTACCGTCGGGATACTTGAACCGTATCCATGTGGAGAACGAACTAACTTCTACCTTTCCCGTCATCTCATATCCCCCGCTTTGGCCATGTCGTATATCTTCGTTACCAACTCATCGGGGATGATGTCGTTATACCCATCGGAACTTCTCTGTCGCAACAGGGTGATCATAGCCCGTAATTTCGTATGCAACTCCTGCGGCACAACGAAATAGTCATACAGGTGGCTGTACTCTTGAGCACGGAACGTCGTGTTCCTCTGCCTTCCAGCGTTGAATATTCGCATGGCGCTGGAAGTCACATTGGGGCTGGCATATACCGTAATGCACAACGACCCGATCACAACTTTACGTCCCATCATACTGCTCCCATCATGACTCTAGCCAGCACAACGTCCACGTCCTTATGTGGCATGGTGTACGTAATGTGCCGAGTGGTTATCTTGTACTTACTAGCCAGTATATCGAGGAGGTTCTTATACTGATCCACAGGTATCGGGGTGTATAAGGGAGTGGGATAGTCAAGCCCGCCGTAGGTTGACGAACGAGCAATTCTCAGGGGCTTTTCCCTATAACGAGTGAAGGATACCCATGCCGAATATATAACAACGTTAGCGTCCATCATACTGCTCCCATTCTAGCTATGGCTGCTACCCTCTTGACGAGGGCCAGTGGTACTTCCTCGGTCACGACATGGAGTTTACTCTCGGGAGGTGCTATACCCATCATGTTACGTAGACGGACAAACATCTCCTCAGATGCCACGACAGCGTCCCGAAGATTTCTACTCGGTATATCCTCGGTACACCCTTGCCGATAGACGAACAGCCTTCTCTCACCACCATAGTCTAGGGACATGATGTTCTTACCGGCATAGACGGTGGTTGTGGGATTATCCACGACGATCTTCCATATAGGCTTCGATGGTAGCCAGAATGGCTTCACGGTTATCAATCACCATGTCGGCCAGTTCTCTCATGTTCTTCTCGACATACCGGATATCACGGTACTCACGGCCTTCTGCATCTGCTTTACCGGGATCATACTGATCAACAGCAGGAACGAAGTCACGTCTATGACCGCAATCAAAGCCTATCCAGAGGTTATCATCCTCTTCCAGTTCGAGGTACGTAATCCCCCCATGAATAGTTACTCCAGCCCCCAAGGCTGTACTGATGTGAGACGCAACCCCATAGCTATCGGTCCAACGGTCTGCAATACACTCAGTGAACGGACCAGAGGGTATCATGATATAACCACACCAATGACCGAGGAACATGTTCCTACGAGCCTTACCGATAACGGGATTGTCCGGGTCATCGTGGTTATGAAACGAAAATCTAGCCTCAGTCATGCTATGGTCAGGTACCATAGACGGCATCAGCTCAAGGGGTTGGTCCAGAAGGCGGTTGATCTGGTTGGTCATGATTGTTCTCCTTTGTTCATGACGGTGGTTGTGGGATCAAGCAGTGAGGGAGACATCGACATACTGCTCATCTTGGTATTCGATCCGGACATGAGTGTACCCATAGCGACGGAGATACTCGACGTCCCTTACAGATACAGCTTTAGCGTTGAAGCTATGGCAACCCATAGTCTCCCAGTCCACGAAGAACATAAGTCCCTGTATCCAGTCGTAGTGATGGTCTCTAGGGTCCAAGGTTCTACGCTTGAACGGAACCGATACTTTCAGTGCTGTTATGGACAGCAACTCTTCGAACGGTGATGATGACACTGGCATGTAGTTCTCCCTTACAGACACAGTTATGGCCCCTTATGGGTTAGTACCCTAGGGACGGAGGAAATTTCGGCGAGCCGACATTCTGCCACGGAAATGCGGCGAAATTGTGGCCGCCGAAGGCGGCGTGCGCGATTGCGCGCGATAGTAGGGAGTGGAGGAGTAGAGGCGTTATGTGGGAGGTGGTAGTAGAGGAGATCGCGCGCGAGTAGCGAACATACCGGAGACGGTTGTGTGTGGTTGTTATAGTTGTTGTGGTGTGTTGGGGGTGAGGTTTGTAGTTGTTTATGCTGTGTGGTGTGGGTGTCTGTGCAATAATCTTCTAAGGGGTGACGGCTATTCGGCCAAGGATATTCCATGATCTGGTGGTTCTGTAGAATATTATTGCGTGGAGGGTGGAGAAGAGGGGGTGAAGGTGATGTGGTATATAAGTACCGTAAGTGGGTGAACGATCACTCACTACATCTCTGGGTAGTATTTTAGGAGGCGGTACACCAAGAGGTTGATCATGGATAATGGGTGGAGGAGGGCCAAGGGTATGTTATTGTTAGGGTTTTATTCTGATGAGTAGTTGCGAGTCGTTCTCATTATCCATCGTAACTGTTTGATAATGCTGGGTTATCCAAATGGGGTTGTCGGGGTGGATAAGCGGAAGGGTAATGATATCAGTGTGTTAGGGGGTGAAATATCCAATTATCCAATTATCCACTCAAACTGGAAGCTCCAAGTCTTGGTGCGGGAGGGCTTACAACATGTTGTAAGGAGAAAAAAACTGACATGATCAGCTTATAATATTTTAATGGATAATTGGATAATTGGATAATGACTACTCTCTCAATGGACTTTTCTCCTTAGAACACAAGCACTTGGAGCTTTGACCCCGATCAACTTAAAAGTGTACCACCATGGATAATTGGGTGGATAGTGGATAATGGGGTGGATAATGGGGACACCAATAAGTTGATTAGCCATACTATTCAGTAGCTTAGCCATAAAAAGCAAGGGCACTACAAGTTGTATTGTAGGGTGTAATTTATAACATCAATGACTTAGCAGGTGTTGCTACTATACCACACTTCAATGATATCAAGCACTTAGTAGTATACGTCTACCTTAGGGTGTATGAAAAGTAATATGCTATGAGGTATACGGGCAGCGATCATGAGAGAGGTAGGCGTATTAACTACGAGCCCCCGACGTATGGAGGAGAGCTTGCTCGACGGTCAGGCTACGAGCAGACCAACTGGACGTAAGCGGCACCTGTATGTGGGCCAAAGAAAAGCCCCGCCGAAGCGGGGCCAGTTGTCAGGGTCTGCGCTTTTGGCGCGTGGGGTAGGTGAGAACCCGGATGGGATTTATGATCTCCCATTTCCATCGGAGCCACTTACGGCGTTGATGCCTGATGCGTTTCATGGCAGGTCTCCTACTATGACGCTGATACACGTCAGGATGATGCCAAGCATTCCAAGGAGGATGCCAAGCACCGTGATGTCGAACACCCAGCGGGTGAACTCGCGCATAAAGTTTTTCATTCCACTCTCCAAAGAAGTGGGGAGCATTCGCGCCCCCCGTTTCAGTCAGTCGTCGCCGCTATCAAACAGATAAGCGACATACTCGGTTCTGTCTGCATACCGCAGATAACCGACCTCCTCACCATTTCGGCACTTGCGCACCAAGTTCTGGCAGGTTCTCTGGACCATTTTCGCGTGGTCCGGATTCCCCTTTTTGGCCGCAGGGCCAACGCCGAGGCGGCGCATGTTATTAGGATCGAACATTCGATCTCCCCTTTCGTTGAGAAAGTGTAGGGTGGAGGGGCATTCGCGCCCCTCCGTGGACCTTAGAGTTCTTCTGCTGTCGCAGTAGAACCACTACCGGCAGCCACAAACTTGTAGGCCAAACCAAACTGGTTTGCCACTTTCAGAACCTTCCCAGTAGGGGCGGGTCTCTTAGTGGAGAGCCAAGCGGCGAAGGCTTGCTTCAAAGGCTTTTCAGCTTTTGCGGCTTTCTTCGTCTTCTCGGATGCGGCATTCCATTCGGCGTACAAAGCAGCGCCTTCAGGATCAGTAATGTGCAGTTTCGTCCATGTATCAGACATATCTATGTCCTCCATCTATGGGCCAAACCGACCTAAGCCTCTGATTAGACCTAAGGCGGTCCAACCCTTTCCTACGATATACGGGGTTCTTCCCCGTGCCGCCGGGGTGGTCTCCAGCGACAACTCAATAAACGCACACCCACCCCAATTTAACAAATCAGGCGCTCCAGCGGGCTTCCCCAAACGCCTAAAAACATTGACTTTCTTTTGCTGACACTCCGGAGGGGGGAGGGGGGTTGGATTGGATTGGCTCGGCCCCCCGCCCAGATTAAGTAACCCTCTTACACCACAACCCAGTTTTTTGAACGTGTATAAAATCTTTGACATTGACGCCGCTCCCACTCACTTGACGTGATATCCAAGTCCCACTACCGTGAGGTTATGTCATACGAGAAGATGTTCCCGAATGATCCGACCAAGCTGAATGCTGGCGCAGCCGTACGGCTGGTAGAACACTTGATAGTATCCATCGGAGACGAGAGTCTTTATCTCTCTGGCGAGGACGCAGCCGTGACCCGCACGGTGGAGCTACTGAACGAGTACGAGGAAGCGCCGGAAGAAATCCCGGCTTGACGACAACGCTGCCATAGGTAAACACTTACACATGGAACTTGCACCACCCCAGCAGAAATGGTCGGACAAGTTTGCGTTCGATCTGGCCCTTCACATGGAGGGGTCCGGGGAGCCTGTCGAAGATATTCTGAGTGCCTACGGGTATACTATAGACGACCTCGCGGCATGGCAGCTAGACACAACCTTTACTAAACGCATAGACGAGTGGCGGGAAGAGATTTCCACGAACGGCCTGACTTTCAAAGCGAAGGCCCGGGCACAGGCGGATGAGCTACTGGCGACATCATGGGGTTTGATCCATGACCACAGCACACCCGCAACCGTCAAGGCAGACCTTATCAAGTCCACTGTGAAGTGGGCGGGGCTGGAAGCCCCGGTAAAAGAGGAAGGGGGTGATCTATCAGGCGGGGTGACGATCCATATCAATCTGGATAAGTCAGTCACAGTAGAGGCCGAGACCCCGGCGAAAGCCGAGGCTATAAATATTACGCCCCAGAAAAATGCTGCTGAACTCCCGTGCGACAGCGAAACTTCTCAGGGATAAGGTTCAAGTCGATTAAAGAGCTGGAGCGCTTGACAAGCGTATTGCGTGCGAACGAGACTAGCTTCCGTGTCCGGATACATAAGTCCAAGAAGTCGGGTACGTCCTATGTACTGTGGATGCCGGGACTTGGACTTTAGGAGACTTGGAGCGTCATGAGTTACAATATTGACTATACACCGACGAAGACGTCGGCTGCCTTTATGGCCAGCGATGCGAAGATGCGCGTCCTCATGGGACCAGTTGGTTCCGGTAAATCCGTCACATGTTGTTTCGAGGTGGTCCGCAGGGCGGGGGAGCAGGAGCCTGACCCCACTACCGGGAAGCGCGTCACGAGAGCAGCAGTTGTACGTGAGACTGCGCGGCAGCTGGAAGATACGACCATCAAGACGTTTCTGGATTGGTTCCCGCCGGGGGTGTGTGGGAGGTATATGCGGACGAAAAAGACATATTTTTTCGAGGTTGGGGATATTCAGTGCGAGATTATGTTCCGGGCGCTGGATGATGCAGACGATGTTGCTAACCTGAACTCACTGGAACTTACGTTCGCGTTTTTTAACGAGTGCCGGGATATCCACCCTGATATCGTGGATGCCATGTCCAAACGTGTGGGGCGCTTCCCATCCAAAAAGAACGGCATCGGGCCGACATGGCACGGGATATGGGCAGATACTAACCCGCCTACGATGGATACGTGGTGGTATTACCAGATGGAACATATCGACCCCAAAGACGGAGTTAGTCCGTTCGATAACGGGTGGGAGGTGTTCAAGCAGCCGTCGGGGCGGAGCCCCCTCGCAGAGAATATTGAGAATTTGCCGGACGGGTATTACGACACGCAGGGTAGGTCGGAGGAGTATATTCGGGTCTTCATCGACGGTGAGTATGGGCTGAGCTCTGCAGGTACGCCGGTCTATAAGTACTTCCGTCCGGACTATCACATGGCGAAAGCGCAGCTGCGGCACCTCAGTGGAGGGGTCAGGCCCCTCATAATCGGCATGGACTTGGGTCTTACGCCTGCGGCGGTGTTCGGACAGCTGGATGCGCAGGGCAGGGCCCTGATACTTGATGAGGCGGTGTCGTTCGAGATGGGGGCCAAACGGTTCATCAGGACGATTGTGAAGCCCAAACTGCAGGAGCGGTACGCAGACTGCCCGGTATTGTTCGTCGTTGACCCGGCGGGTGTGCAGCGTGCGCAGACGGATGAGCGCAGCGTCGTGGACATTATCAAGGCGGAGGGGTTCAGGGTTATCCCGGCCAAGACGAACAGGATCAGTGCGCGGATCAATGCGGTGGATGACTTTCTGATGCGGCATGTCGATGGCAAGAGTGCCCTGTTGGTGGACCCCGGGTGTATCAGGCTCAAGGCTGCCATGATGGGTGGGTATCACTACAAGAAAAAAGGCGATGGCATCGAGAAGAACGACCACTCGCACGTTGCTGAGGCGTTGCAGTACCTGATGCTCCACATTGCGGGTGAGGCGTATGGCGACACGAGGACTGCGCGGCGTGATGTGAAGATGGTTGCAGCCGGAGGTTGGACGTAGTATGTATCAGGAAGTCTCATATAGACTCACGCGCAGAGCTCTCCTCCCTCCCTCGCGCGATTGCCCCCGGCCAGCTGCCTCCACTGGTCGGGGGTTTCCTTTTCCCTTACGCAATGCTATTCCTAAACAAGTTTACATTGGTGGGTACTTATGGCGGGATTAGAGTTCCTTCGTGTTGTCAGTAACGACGAAATAAATCGGCGCGAGCAGGAGCGGTATGCATCTGTTGCGGAACGTCAGGCTGAACCCCTGATCACTGGACTCGCTGCTTATCTCAGGAAGTGCTGGGACGCCGCGCGTATAGCCAAACAACCCATTCATGACGAGATGCTTGAGGCGCTGCGCCAGCGCAACGGGGAGTATTCCGGGTCCAAGCTGAGCGAAATCCGCAAGCAGGGCGGGTCCGAAGTGTTCATGATGATCACGGAAGTGAAGTGTCGTGCAGCAGAAAGCTGGCTACGCGATATCCTCCTAGACACAGGAACAACTCCGTGGGACTTGCGCGCGACGCCTATTCCTGACCTTACCCCGGAAGACATGTCCGGTATTGATGATATCGTCGCCGAGAAGATGATGGAGACGATGGAGTCTCTAGGGGCACCGCCCACCCGGGACGACTATGACGCACTCCGCACGATGGCGGAGCAGGAATACAGGTACCGCCTCCTCCAGAAAGCCCAGCACAAAGCCGACCGGATGCAGACCAAGATCGAAGATCAGTTTGCCGAAGGCGGGTGGGCTGAGAGCTTCAACGACTTCATTACTGATCTGGTCACGCATCCTGCTGCGTTTGTTAAGGGGCCCATTGTGCGCCGCCGCAAGCAGTTGAAGTGGGGGCCGCAGGGTGAGGTTATCGTGGACGAGGTACTCGCCCCGGAGTATGAGCGGGTTGATCCGTTCCGGATGTATCCGGAGCCGGGGGTTACGTGCCTCAAGGATGGTTACCTGTTCGAACACCACAAGCTGTCACGCACAGACTTGTCCGAGCTTATCGGCGTGCCGAATTATGACGAGGATGCCATCAGGGAAATCCTCAAGACCGGCGGTGGCGCTAGCTGGGTGTCGCAACTCAACGAAGCGCAGAAGGAAGCCGAGGAACGGAAGTTCTACACGGAGCAAGACCCGACGTCGCAGTATGATGCCTTGGAGTTCTGGGGCAAAGTCAGCGGCAAGATGCTCCGCGAGTGGGGCCTGTCAGAGGAGGAAGTCCCTGACGAGGCCAAGGAGTATGACGCAAACGTCTGGATGATAGGTAATTATGTTATCCGGGCCGTCCTGAATTACGATCCGCTAGGTGAGAAGCCCTACGCCAAAACGTCCTTTATTAAATGTCCCGGCGCGTTCTGGGGGAAAGGCATCCCGAAAATCATCGAAGACTTGCAGGCTGTATGTAACGCTGCCGCTCGGAGTCTAGTCAACAACATGGCGGTATCCTCAGGACCGCAGGTAGAGATCAACCTAGACCGCATCCCGGCTAACGAAGACATCACACAGATGCACCCGTGGAAAATCTGGCAGGTTACCAACGACCCCGCCGGTTCGAGCGCGGCTGCAGTAAGGTTCAATCAGCCCAACTCAAACGCCAACGAGCTCATGGGCGTATATGAGAAGTTCTCCCGACTCGCTGATGAGCACTCCGGCATCCCGGCCTATGTGTACGGTGATCTGGATGTTCAGGGCGCGGGGCGCACATCGTCTGGCCTCTCAATGCTGATGGGCGCAGCAGGCAAATCCATCCGCCAAGTTGTCATGCACATCGACGCGGACATTGTGAAACCCGTGGTCTACAGACAGTTCATCTACAATATGCGGTATGACGAGGACGCCTCCATCAAGGGCGATGCGCAGATTGTGGCCAAGGGTGCTATTAACCTCGCGACTAAAGAAGTTCTCAACACCCGCCGTATGGAGTTCCTCCAGATTACGGCTAACCCGATGGATGCCGAGATCATGGGCATCGAAGGGCGGACGGCTGTGCTGCGCGCAGCTGCCAAGGGATTGGAGCTCCCGGGTGATGAGGTCGTTCCCACGCACGCGAAGACCCGCTTCACTGACTCCGCCAAGGCTAACCAGCCGCAGGAAAGCCCAGCAGCTATGGACGCAGGGGGCAACCCGGCAGGGGGAGCAGAGGGTAACGTCGTGCAGAACCAGCAAACCGGTGGCGTATGAAATACCCAGACAGAGATGTATTAGATGACGCCAAGTCAATTAACTCCATGCATGTACGCTTTGTTAAATGGCTTGACGACTGGAAGAATGAAGAGCTGAACGCTCTCCCGAAGGCAGGCGATAATATACGGACCCAACAAGGGCGAGTACAGGTCTTGCAAGAACTGGTAAAGTTCGTTACAACAAGTTCAGATATGGGTGCCAAGTCTTAGACCGGCATCTTATTTCAACCCACGCATACCGATAGGAGCGTAAACAGTGTCGAAACCACAACAAGTCCGCGAGCAGGCAGAAGCAGCTAACCGTCACTTCGAAGAACTGAAAGCTCAGGAAGCGCCCAACGACGCCACCCCTGAACCGGAAGTCCCAGAGCTGAAGGTAGTAGAAGAAGCCCAGATTGAGGACGCCCCGCCGAAGCAGGAAGAGCAACCTGCGGAAGCTAAGGAAGAAGAGAATGTATGGGAACAGCGCTATAAGTCTCTGCAAGGGATGTATAACGCAGACGTTCCCCGCCTCCGTACCGAGGTGAAACAACTCAAGGATCACGTTACCCAGCTGGAAGGAGTTCTGGCTCAAGGTACGCCACAAGACACCGAGACGAAGACCGAACCACCAAAGTCGTACCTCACTGAAGAGGACGTTGCAGAGTACGGAACTTCAATCGATGTTATGAGGCGCGCGACCCGCGAGGAACTTTCCCCCCTCGAACAACGGCTTGTCGATATGGAGAACCGAGTCCGCAAGATGGACACCGAAGTGGTTCCCCAGCTCAACAGGGTAGCAGGCCAGCAGCAGCAAACCGCAAACCAGTCGTTCCTCTCGGAACTCTCGCGGTTGGTGCCAGACTGGCAGGCCATCAACAACGAAACCGGTTTTCATAACTGGCTACTCGAGGTTGATCCCCTGACCGGCAGCACGAGGCAGCAATATTTGGAAGACGCCCACTCTCAACTGGACGTCAACCGGGTAGCTAACTTTTTCCAAGCGTGGCTTGCCGCTAACCCGCAAGCCTCTGATGCTCAACCCACCACCCCCTCCCCCGCCAGTGAGCTGGAGCGGCAAGTGGCCCCCGGTAAATCTCGTTCAGCCCCGACTACCGGTGCGCAGGACGGCAAGATGTATACCCCTGCTGACATTCAGCAGTTCTATCGGGACGTCACGAGCGGCAAGTTCAACGGTAAGGACAAGGAGCGGGCACGTATCGAAGCGGACATCTTCGCAGCACAGCGCGATGGCCGTATCCAACAAACGTAAGACTTAAGGAATGAAAAATGTCTTATCCTGTATCCGCCGGTCACCCGGCATATAGCGGTAACTTCATCCCTGAAATCTGGTCGGGTAAGCTGATTGAGAACTTCTACGACGCCACTGTTCTCGCTGCCATCTCGAACACAGATTACGAAGGTGAAATCCGCAGCCACGGTGATACCGTGAACATCCGGACCTCTCCTGAGATCACGATCCGCGACTACGTCAAGGGTCAGGCTCTCACCGTGGAGAAGCCCAACAAGCCTAAGCTCCAGCTGCTCATCGACAAAGGTGATTACTTCGCCTGTGTTGAAGACGACGTGGATAAAATCCAAGCCGACGTCGATATGATGAACAAGTGGAGCCAAGACGCCTCCGAGAAAATGAAGATCAAGATTGACCAACGCGTCCTGACTGATCTCCTGCCGGACATTGCTGCTGACAACAAAGGCGCAACCGCTGGCCGTATCTCTGGCGACTTCAACCTCGGTGCCACCGGCTCCGCTGTATCGCTGTCGAAAGACGGTTCCGGCGGTTCTGTCCCAGTATCCGACTACATTGTCGATATGGGCACCGTTCTCGACGAAGCTAACTGCCCTGAGTCTGACCGCTTCCTCGTCATTCCTGCCAAGATGGCCGGTCTGATCAAGAAGTCCGAACTCAAGGACGCTTCACTTTCGGGTGACGAGACTTCCGTTATGCGTAACGGTCGCCTCGGCATGATTGATCGTTTCACGATCTACGTCAGCCACAACCTGTATAAGTCCGGCTCCGAGCACAGCATCATCGCTGGGCATAAGATGGGCTTTACGTTTGCATCGCAGATGACCAACATGGAGACGCTCCGTTCGGAGTCCACCTTCGGTGATATCATCCGTGGTCTGCAGGTCTATGGCTACAAAGTCACCAAGGGCGAAGCACTCGCTCAGGGTGTCGTGTCGTTCGCATAAGGAGACCTGAACAATGGCTACTTACACAATGGCTCAACTCAGTGACCAAGATGCGGTCGCTGAACGTCGGGAACCCCTCCGCTTGGTCGTCCAAGAAATCAACTGTGCCGAAAACAATTTCGCTGCAAGTGATGTAATTAAGGCAATCGCTGTCGGTGCGGGTCAGCTCGTCATGGCAGCTGGCATCACGGTTGTTGTCGCAGAAGGCGGTACTCTCACTGCTACTCTCGGCGATACCGATGTTGACGGCTTCCTTGCTTCGTCTGACCTGAACGCAGCAGCTGGTACCGCATACTCTTCTCAGGGCGGTTCGACCGCCTACGAAAAGGGTAAGTTGTACGCTGCCGCTGACACCATCAACGTCACCCTGTCGGCTAACGCAGCTGACACGGCTGTCTTCCGCGTCTGGGCACTCGTCCTCGACGTCGCTGATCGCTAACCCAGTGGGGGCTTCGGCCCCCACACCTCTCACAGGAGAAACATTATGGGTACATACAACGGCATTGCTATTGATAACATCTCAATCAATAGCGGCTCAGCGGACAGCTTGGCTCTCGGTGGCTCTACACCAGCTGCGGGTGCGTTCACTACGG